>Ga0318495_10000397_pt1 | contig 13276 bp, 12 predicted proteins | sample GRESIP108b1f25_FD_203752 | JGI IMG/M metagenome (GOLD analysis project Ga0318495, IMG submission 203752) | Tropical soil microbial communities from Luquillo Experimental Forest, Puerto Rico - GRE.SIPMG.108b1f25 | ecosystem: Environmental > Terrestrial > Soil > Tropical forest > Bulk soil...
CGGGCGGGCCGCCAGCCGGGCGGCGAGCACGCACCCGGCCGTGCCACCGCCCACCACGACGTAGTCGTACGCAGCGTGCTCAGTTGTGCTCACTGGGCCCCATGATCACGATCCCCTCGTCCACCGCAGCTCGCCGCATGGCCCGACGATCGCCAGCTCGCATTTCGCCCGCCGCCCGCGGGCGTTAAGTGCGCGTTACAGCTGCTCCCGGCACCGCCCGCCTCTTGCTGTTATCATAACGGACCGAGGCGAAGCCACGGGTCCGTTATGGAACCTGCCCGGGCGGCCCGGCGTCCAAGTGGCATGCGTTACGGGGTCAGGACCTCTCTGGGATTGCTCGCGGCCGCCTGCGTGGCGGTCACCTCGGCCGGCTGCGCGAGCGCGCCGGCCCCACGGCCCGCGCAGCCGGTGCCGGTGGCGCGCGGCGTGGCGGCCATCGAGCCCGCGGCGGACCCGCGGCCGCTCGCGGCGGCGGACACCGCGTTCGGGCTGACCTTGCTGCGGGCCTGGTGCGCGCAGTATCCCGGGCGGAACCTGGTGTTCTCGCCGAGCACGCTCGCCACCTCGCTGGGCATGGCTTATCTCGGCGCGCGCGGTGCGACCGCGGGCGTCATGGCCCGCGTGCTGCACCTGCCCGCGGCCAGCGGGCCGGCGCTCGCCGCGCAGCTCCAGGCCCGGTCGCGGACGCTCAGCCGGCTCGACGGGCCAGGTGTCACGCTGGCGGCCAGCAACCAAGTGTGGGCCGATCCGACGCTGCCAGCGCTGCCCGCATACCTGAACGCGGTCGCGACCGGGTACTTCGCGGGGGTCGCGCAGGCGCCGTTCGGCACCAGTCCCCGGCGGGCCGCGGACGAGATCAACCAGTCGATCTCGCAGGCCACCCGGGGGCACATCACGCGGATCGTGACGCCGGACATGCTGGCGGGCATCGGCTGGGTGCTGACCGCCGCGCTCTACATGGACGCCGCCTGGGACACGCCGTTCGATCCGAACGAGACCGGGCCCGGGACCTTCACCCCGGGTGGCGGGGCGCGGCCGGTCACCGCGAAGTACCTGAACGGCGCCGGTTTCCAGTTCGCCGCCGCTAGCGGCTGGACCGCGGTGTCGCTGCCCTACAAGGGCGGGAAGCTGTCGATGACCGCGCTGCTGCCGCCGGCCGGGTCCGGGAGCTGCGCGCTGCCCAGTCAGGCCGGGCTGGGAGCGCTGGCGGGCGCGCTGCGCGTTTCCGGCGGGTCAGCCGCGGCGCGGGCAGCGCGGCTGGCGGCGGTGGCGCTGCCGAAAGTGAACCTCAGCACCGGCGGCTCGTTCGGCCAGATGGGACCAGTGCTGGAGCGGCTGGGCATGGGGCTGGCGTTCACCCCCTCGGCGGACTTCAGCGCGCTGTCGCCTAACGCGTGCTGCATCGGGTTCGTGCAGCAGGCGGCCACGCTGCAGGTCGGCGAGAAGGGCACCGTCGCCGCCGCGGCGGCCGCGACCGGGGTGGTCCCCACCTCCGCCATCGCGGTGGCGCGCAGGATCTTCTTCGACCGGCCCTACCTGATGCTGGTGACCGACACGGCGACCGGCGAGCCGCTGTTCCTCGCGGAGGTGGCCAACCCGACGGCGAGTTAGGCATAAAGGCGCGTCTATGTGCATGGCGCGGGCGAACCGGACGGGTTAATGTCACCGTCAGTGGCGGGCCCCTCGGGGCGTGGGCGCGGGAGGGGCGGCCGCTGTGTTCGGGATCATACGACCGTGCGGGCATCGGCTGGGCGGGGAGCTTGCGGCGGCGTGGCAGGCGCACCTGTGCGGGCTGTGCCTGTCGCTGCGCGACGATCACGGGCAGGCGGCCCGGCTGGCGACCAACTACGACGGGCTGATCGTGTCGGTGCTTGCCGAGGCGCAGGCGGACGGCGTGCCGGAACGGCGCGCGGCGGGGCGCTGCGCGCTGCGGCGCATGCGCCGCGCGGACGTGGCCGCCGGCGACTGCGCGCGGCTGGCGGCGACCGTGTCGCTCGTGCTCGCGGCGGCGAAGATGCGCGACCACGCCGACGACCGCGACGGGGCGCTCGGCCGGCGCGGCATACGCGACGCCGCGGGAGCGCTCGCGAAGCGCTGGACGGCGGCGGGCGCGCGGGCCGGCGGGGAACTCGGCTTCGAGGTCGGCGTCCTCACCGAGGCGGTCGGCCGGCAGGGCGCCGTGGAAGCGGGCGCCGGACCCGGCACTTCCCTGCTCGCGGTCACTGAGCCGACCGAGACGGCGACCGCGGCCGCGTTCGGCTACACGGCGGTGCTGGCCGGGAAGCCGGGCAACGAGGCGGCGCTGGCGGAGGCGGGCCGGCTGTTCGGACGGGTGGCGCACCTGCTGGACGCGGTCGAGGACCTCGCCGCCGACCAGGCAAGCGGGACGTGGAACCCGTTGCCGGCCACCGGGGCCGGCGTGGGCGAGGCGCGGCGACTGTGCGATGACGCGCTGCTCGGCATCAGGCTCGCGCTCGCCGAAGCCGAGTTCACCGACTCGCGGCTGGTGACCGCCCTGCTGGTGAACGAGCTAGGCAGGTCGGTACGCCGCACGTTCGCGCACGCGGGGGGCGCCGGGGCGAGCGCCCGGCCGTGGCTGCGGCGCAGGCGCTTCGGCTGCTGCTGCGATTGCTGCGCGGATGGCTGCTGCGACTCATGCGGCGATTGCGACTGCTGCGGTGGCTGCGACTGCAACTGCTGACCCGGCCGGGGAAGGTCATGCGGAATGGCTGGCTGCCGGACAGGGCATGGGATACGGCATGCTGCAAGACGCGAACGGCTCACCCGCCGCCGACCTTCTGGTTGCCAACGCCAAGCTGGTCGCGACGTGCGACGGCTCGCGGCGGGAGCTGCCCGGCGGGTGGGTGGCCATCACGGGCGGCCTGATCAGCGGGGTCGGGTCGTCGCTGGATCCGGCGCCCGCTGCCGTCTCTGTCCTGGATGCGGCAGGCTGCCTGGTGACGCCTGGCCTGATCAACACCCACCATCACATCTACCAGAACCTGACTCGCTCGTACGGTCCGGCCATCAACGGCACGCTGTTCCAGTGGCTGGCCGCCCTGTACCCGCTGTGGGCGCGGATCGACGAGGAGGCCGCGTACCTGTCGGCCTGGGTGGGGCTGGCCGAGCTGGCCCTCGGCGGCTGCACCACGACGACCGACCATCTGTACGTGGCGCCGCGGGGCGGCGGCGACCTATGGTCGGCCGAGATCACGGCCGCCCGCGAGGCCGGGATGCGGTTCCACCCGACCCGCGGCTCGATGACCGTGGGGGTCAAGGACGGCGGGCTGACGCCCGATTCGGTGGTACAGGAGGACGACGAGGTGCTGGCCGACAGCGAGCGGCTGGTCGCGCGGCACCACGACCCGTCGTTCGGCGCGATGGTCCGGGTGGCGCTGGCGCCGTGCTCGCCGTTCTCCGTCTCGCCCGGGCTGATGCGGCGCACCGCCGAGCTCGCGGAGAAGCTCGACGTCCGGCTGCACACCCACCTCGCCGAGGATCCGGACGAGGACGCGTACTGCCTGGCGACGTTCGGGCGGCGGCCGGTGGAGCAGCTCGAGGAGGTCGGCTGGCTCACCTCCCGGTCGTGGGTGGCGCACTGTATCTATCCCTCGCCAGCGGAGGTCTCACGGCTCGGGGCGGCGGGCGTGGGAGTCGCGCACTGCCCGAGCTCGAACATGCTCATCGGCGGCGGCGGGTTCGCCCCGGTCCGCGAGCTGCGGGCCGCCGGGGCCCCGGTCGGGCTCGGCTGCGACGGGTCGGCGTGCACGGACAGCGCGTCGCTGTGGACCGAGTCCCGTGCGGCGCTGCTGCTCGGCAGGCAGCGTCTTGGCCCGACCGGGATGACGGCGCGCGAGGTGCTGGAGATCGCGACCCGCGGCAGCGCGCTGTGTCTCGGCCGGGCCGGGGAAATCGGCCAGCTGTCCGTCGGCGCCGCCGGCGACCTGGTCTGCTGGCCGCAGGAAGGCGTGCGGTACGCCGGCGCGCTGGTCGACCCGGTCGAGGCGTGGCTGCGCTGCGGCCCTGTCAGCGCCCGGCACACGGTCGTAGCCGGCCGGGTCCTGGTGCGAGACGGGGTCTTCACGGTGCCCGGCGTCGAGGAGAAGCTGCGCCTGCACGCGGCGGCCGCCGCCCGCGTCCAGGGGGTGCCGGCATGATCACGATCGCGCCGCTGACCGCGGCGGACCGGGCGGACTGGGAGCGGCTGTTCCGCGCTTACGTCGCGTTCTACGAACAGGATCTTCCGCAGTCCGTGTACGACCGGGCGTGGGCGGAGTTCCAGGCCGGCACCCGGATGCACGCGCTCGGCGGGTGGGTCGACGGCTCGCTCGCGGGCATCGTGCACTTCCTCACGCACGCCCGGACCACGGACGCCGACGCCTGCTACCTGGAGGACCTGTTCACCGATCCCGCGCACCGCGGCCGCGGCGTCGCCCGCGCGCTGATCGGCGCGGTGGCCGACTGGGCCGCCGAGCGCGGCTGCAGCAACGTGTACTGGCAGACCCAGGAGGGCAACGCGACAGCGCGGCAGCTGTATGACCAGGTAGCCGCCTACCGCGGCTTCATCGTTTACACCATGGACCTGCCCGCTCGCGGCGCCGGCTGAGCCCACTGATATCGCGTGCCCTGGTGCAGCGCCCGGTAGATCCGGTCGCGGAGCTGGTTGGCGGCCTCGCTGGTCAGCGTGGTGTCCAGGTCCCGGAGCACGACGCGCACAAGCAGGTTCCGCTGACCCGGGAGGGCGCCGAGCCGGGCGGCCGCCGGCGCGGGCAGCTGCTCGTACGCCGTGGCGGACAGCACCCTGACTTCCTCGACGCGGCGCGCGTCCGCGCCGAGAGCGTCCCTGACCCGGTCGCCGAGCGTCTCCTCGTCCTCGCCGGCCGGTACGGCGACGGACAGGTCGCGGGTTATCGCGGGCATCGCCGAGACCCGCTGGTACGGCGCGAGGTCGAGCATCTGGCGGGCGACCCGGGGATCACCGGAGCGGAGCAGGCGGATGTCGGGGACGCCCTTGGCGAGCATGAGCAGCCGGTCCAGCCCCATGCCGAGGGCGAGCCCGCTCCGGCCGCGCAGCCCCGCGGCGGCCAGGACAGCGGGGCGGGCATAGCCGCATTCCCAGATCTCCACCCACTGGCCGTCGTGGCATACGTCGACCTGCCAGCCGCGTGCGGTGTACGGATGCGTCCGCGGCTGCCGTCGCCAGGGCAGGCCGGGCGCGAGCGCGCCGAGCAGGGCGGCGATCATCTCGTCCATATCGGTGCCGCGCATCCGCCGGCGCGTGATCCGCCACAGGTCCAGCTGGTGCGGGGTGCCGGTGTGCTGCCAGTCGATGGCGTCCCTGCGGTACACCATCCCGGGGCAGGCGAGCAGCACGTCATCCGTGCGGTCGGCGGGGTCAGCGGCGAGGCGGCGCAGCGCGGGCGAGACCATGGCGCTCGAATGACTGCGCAGCATGTGCCCCGCGTCCACGTACCGGGTGTAGCGGGTCTCCCTGGTGATCGCGGCGGCCGGGTAACCGAGCCGGTCGTAGTTGTCGGCGACCGGCACGATCCGGTTGCCACGGCACCACCGGACCTCGCAATCCCACGCCCGGGCCAGGCTGTCGACGGCCCTGCCGATGAGGATCTGGATAGCGTGCGCGCCTTCGGCGGGATCGGACAGATCCCTGATGGCCAGATCGCGCCGCAGTTGTTCGTCAGCGAGATAAGTGACGGGGCTGGACATGGTGACTCCTTCGTTCGGCACGGATCGGGGGAAAGGATCCTCCCGGCCCGGGTCACCCGAACGAAGTCACCGGCCTAGCACGGCAAGCGCCTCCGGCGGCCCACCCTGGGCCGGGAGACGGGAAATCGCCGTGCCAGCATTCCGGTCACGTAAGCAGCGTAACCCCCGGTCCGGCCGCCTGGCCAATCAGTTTGGCCCCGCCCTACGCGCTCGGGTGCAGCCTCGTCAGCGCGAACTCCCGGTGACCGAGTGATTCCGCGCACGTGAGCCGGCCGTTGACGGTGCGGTCGATGATCGCCTCCAGGCGGTCGCCGGCCTCGTCCAGGCTGTACTCGCGCTGCAGGAGGCCGGAGACGTCCAGGTCGATGTGCTCGCCCATCGTGGCCGCGGTAACCGGGTTCGCCGTGATTTTCAGCACGGGCTCGACCGGATGTCCCACCACGTTTCCCTGGCCGGTCGGGAACAGGTGGATCACCGCGCCCGCGGCGGCGGTCAGCGTGATGAACTCCGCGGCCGCGCACGAGGTGTCCATGAAGTTCAGCCCGGGCACCACGGGGCGCTCGGCCGGGGCCAGCGCGTCGACCACGGGGGCCGTGCCGGTCTTCTCGATGTTGCCGAGGGCCTTCTCCTCGATGGTCGACAGCCCGCCGCGGATGTTCCCCTGCGTGGGCTGGGAACCCAGCAGGTTCGCTCCCGTCCGCTCCACCATCGCCACGTACGCGTCGTAGAACGCCTGGAATTTCTTGCGTACCTCGCCGGTCGCGCAGCGGGCGGCGATGAGGTGCTCGCCGCCGGTGAGTTCGGTGGTCTCGCCGAATATCACCGTGCCGCCGGCCGCGATGTGGCGGTCCACCGCCACCGCCGTCGCGGGGTTGGCACCGAGGCCGCTGGTAGTGTCCGACTCGCCGCACTTGATGCTCATGAGCAGTTCCCCGCGGCCGGCCGGCTCCCTCGAGAGCTCCGACGCGTCCCGCAGCAGCCGCGCCGCCTGGCGCGCCGCCATCTCGAGCACACGCAGGTCGCCGTGCCGCTCGATGGAGAAGCTCTCGGCCGGCTTGCCGGTCTCGGCGATGCCGGCGGCGACGCGCTCGGTCCACGCGGGCTCGATGCCGATGACCACGGCGGCCGCCACGTTGGGGTTGGCGCCGGTGCCGATCATGGTGCGGAAGAACAGGTCCAGGTCCGCGCCGAACTGCAGCCGGCCGTACGGATGGGCAAGCGGGAGGGTCCCGGGAATCGCCTTCGCGACGGACTCCACCACCGCGTTCGACAGATCGTCCACCGCGATGATCAGGACGTGGTTGCGGATGCCGACCCGGCCGTCGGGCCTGCGATAGCCGGTCAGCGGCTGTGCTGCCACCGGGCGCTCCGCAGGTTGTGGATGTGTACCAGGTCGCCCTCGGTGATCGCGACGCGGGCCAGGCCGATGGGCTCGCCGTATTCGGTAACGGGCTCGCTCGCCGCGATATCCCGCAACGCGACCTTGTGGCCAAGCGGGATCGGGGCGCGCACGGCGATCGTCATCGTGGCGCCGTCGTCGAGATACGCGCCACGGGCCTCGCCGGGTTCGGCGTCGCGCACCGCGACCGCGACGTCATCCCCCGCGCGGTGCGCCAGGAAGGTGAGCGGCTCGGCCACTGGCGGCCTCCCCTGTTCCATGGTCGGACCTCCCGGGCGGTCAACCGCCGATTTCGGCCAGTCTTTCAGAGGTCGTTGCCATAGTAAGGCTAGGCTGCCTGAGTGTGATCGCGGCGCCAGACATTCCCGGGCATACGGTTACCGGGGTCCTCGGCTCGGGGGGCTTCGCCACGGTCTACCGGACCTGGCAGGTCGCGGTCGGCCGCGAGACGGCCGTGAAGGTGGACAGCCGGGTCCTGCACACCGAGCGTGATCAGCGGCGCTTCTTCCGCGAGGTGAACGCGGCCGGGAGGCTGTCCGGGCACCCCCACGTCATCGACGTCTACGACGCCGGGACCCTGCGGGACGGGCGGCCGTACCTGGTGATGGAGCTGTGCCCGGACGGCTCGCTCAACGACGCGGTACGGCGCGACGGGCCGATGAGCGCGGAGTACGTCTGCCGAGCCGGCGCCGGCCTGGCCGACGCACTCGCCGCCGCGCACGGGTCGGGCATCCTGCACCGGGACATCAAGCCGGCGAACATCCTCATCAACCGCTACGGCGTCGTGGTCCTGTCGGACTTCGGGCTGGCCTCGATCGTCGCGGTCAGCGGCGAGCAGTCGGTGACCCGTGAGGCGCTCACCCCGGCCTACGCGCCGCCGGAGAGCTTCGACGCCGCGGAGCCGACGCCCGCCGCCGATATCTACTCCCTCGCCGCCACCCTGTATGCCCTGATGTCAGGCCGGCCGCCGCGCTTCCCCGCCGGCCGGTCGCCCGGGGTGATGACCATCCTCGCGATGCACCTCCAGCCGGTCGATGACATCCCCGGCGTGCCGCCGGCGATGCTGGCCATCCTCCGCCAGTGCCTGGCGGCCGACCCGGCGCAGCGGCTGCCCAGCGCGGCCGCGCTCCGGGATGAGCTCGCGGCGCTCCTGGGACAGCCGGGCCGGGCCCCGGCCCGCACCATGGCGCCGCAGCCGACGGCGCCTCCGCCGCCTGCCCCGGCCACGGCCGTGTCCGCGGCCCGGTCCATGCCGTCCGTGCCGGGCATGCCGCACCCGGGGCTCCCCGTCCCCGGCCAGACCGGAGCGGCGTCCCCGGCGGGATACGGGGCCGAGACCGGGCCGCCTGTCCACGGCGCGCTCGACGCGGTTACGACCAGGCGCTGGCGTCCCCTGGGGATGGCCGCGGTGGCGGGCGGCGCACTCATTCTCGTCGTGCTCGCCGCCCTGATCGTCGGTCACCGCCTGTTCGCGCCGGGCGGCGGGCCGGCCGGGTCAGGCGGGTCAGGCGCGATCGGCACGTTCGGGATCGCCACGACGACCGCGCACTGCACGGCGGCGTCGGTGGCGGGCGCCCGGGCGCGCTGCCCGGCGGCGCCAGAGTGCTGGAAAGGGCTGTTCGAGACCAACGGCGACATCGCCACCCCCAGCTCCCTGCCCTGCCGGGGGCCGCACACCTGGCAGACGTTCGCGGTCGCCATCATGCCCTCGGATGTGGCGTCCTTCAACGCCAACATCGTCCAGGCCAGCCCGACGGTGCGCGCGGTCTGCTCCTACGCGGTGCTGCTCCGTTCCCGGGTGGGCAAGGCGCGGCTGATCCCGCGGGACCTGTGGACGATCCAGGTGGTCCCGCCCGACGAGGCGGCGTACAACGCCGGCGTGCGGACCTACCGGTGCCTCGCGACGCTCGGTTACAACAAGTCGCGGACGTCTCAGTTCGGCGCGTGACCGCCGGCTCGCTCAGTCGAAGGAGGGCTTGCGGTCCCGGCTGCGCTTGAGCTCGAAGAAGCCGTCCGCCTTGCTCACCAGCACCAGGCCGTCCCACAGCTCCCCGGCGGCTTCGCCGCGGGGCGCCGGCGTGATGACCGGGCCGAACAGGGCCTTGCCGCGGATGCGGATGACGGGAGTGCCGACATCGAGGCCGACCTCATCGAACGCCTCGTTGTGCGAGTCCTTGATGAGCTGGTCGTAGTCGGTGCTCTCGGCGGCATCCGCCAGCGACGCGGGCAGGCCCACGTCGGCCAGGGCCTCCGGGATGATGCCGGGATCCTCCCGGCGTCCCTGGTTATGGAGGCGGGTGCCGATGGCGGTGTACAGCGGCCCGAGCACGCCGGGGCCGCTGTGCTGAGCGGCCGCGGCGCAGACCCGCACCGGTCCCCAGGCCTTGCTCATCCGCTCGAGATACTCCTCGCTCAGGCCCTTGCCCTCGTGCTGGACGAGGTTCAGGTAGGCCAGCGACATGATCCGCCACTCGGTACGCACCGGCCGGACCTTCTCCACCTCCAGCATCCAGCGGGAAGTGATCCAGGCCCAGGGGCACAACGGATCGAACCAGAACTGCACGTCTTCCGGCGACTGCGCCTGTTCCGTCATGACCGCGCCAACACGCCCGAGCGGGCGGGTATTCCAGCGGTCACGTCTCGCTAGGGGATGCCGGGCAGGGCCGGGATCCGCTCGTCGGGCGTGCCCCATGCGGGGTTGGCCGTGGCCGCCGGGAGGACGGACTTCGCCGCCGGGTTGAGGTCATGGTGGACCGCCCGGGCGATGGCCTGGATGGTCGTCACGCCGTAGGCCATGGTCGGGTTGTCCTGGGTGAGGACCACGATGCTGTACCAGCCCGTGGACCAGGTGAAGCCGCCGATGCTGTGGATCCGCCAGCCGTGAGTGGCGCGGGGCAGCCAGCCGTTCTTCACGTGCACGACGACGCTCGTCGGCGCGCCCGCCGGGACGCCCCAGCGCTGGGACGATATGACCTGTGCCATCAGGCTGAGGCCGTAGGCCCGGGACGCGGGAGACAACACCGCGTTAGGGGTCAGCAGCAGCCGCAGCAGGAGCATCTCGTCATGCGCCGTGATCTGGGTCAGGCCCCAGTAGCCTCCCGGCCCGAGCGACGTCTGCTTCATGCCGGCGATGTTCAGGAAGTGCTGCAGGTACGCGTGCCCGAGCTGCGCCCACAGCGCGGAGGCCGCGTTGTTGTCCGACTGGGTGATCATGGCCCGGAGCCGGGATACCTCGGTGCTGGTCAGGTACCTGTGCTGGTCGAGCGCCTTGCGGAGCACCGCGCCGAGGATGGTCACCTTCACGACGCTGGCCGAGTCGAAGTGCGCCGTGCCGTTGCGCGAGCATACGAGCCCGTCTTTGGGGTCGTCGACCCAGAGGGCCACCGTGGAGGAACGGCCGCGCAGCGCGGCCTGGATGTCGCGGGCCAGGCCGGCGGCGAGCGCGGGGTGCGACGCCGATGTGCAGACGATCGCCGGCGCCGCGGCGGTCACGGCCGGGGCGGCGGGGCTCGCGGCGGCCGCCGCCGGGGCCAGCAGGGGAACCATCGCCGACCCCAGCAGCGCGACCGCGACAAGGGGCGACAGCAGGCCGCGCCACCGCCTGACCGGGGATTTCGGAGCAGCCATCTCCGTCGCCTCCTTGAGACGCTTTAAGGATAAGACGCTTTTAAGACACTCCATGTTCATATAACCCTGGTCCCCTTCGTCGCGGTAGCCGCGGCGGTCACCACCTGTCAGGCCGATGGTCCCCTGACGTCGATGACGACCGCTGTCTGGCAGAGTCGTCTCATGACCGACTATCGCGCTGCCTTCGACGCCGTTGTGAGGTTCGGCAACGGCGGCGACCTGACCGCGCGCGGGTTTCGCGTGGACGTGCCTTCGCGGGAGACCGGCGAGGCGGAGATCGCCGCACTGTTCGTGGCCTCGCTCGGCTTGCTGATGACGGACTCGGTGGAGCTAAGCAATGTCGAGATCTTCGCCGAGGCGCATAAGGGCACGCGGGGCGGTCCGTCCGATCACGCACCCGAACGCGGGACGGCGGATATCGGCGGGCGCCTCGTCGAGCTCAGCCATGTGATCAGGGCGGGCATGATCACCGTCTCCGGGCTTCCCGGGCCGGAGATCACCCCGTTCCTGACCCGCGAGGCCTCGCGGGAGCACTACGGCCCGGGCGCCGAGTTCGCCATCGACCGGCTCACGCTGGTCGGCAACACCGGGACCTACCTGGACTCGCCCTTCCACCGGTATCCAGGCGGCGCCGACCTCAGCGCCATCCCGCTCGACCGCACCGCGGACCTGCCGGCCGTCGTGGTACGGGTCACCGGCACGCGCCAGCGGGGCATCGATGTCGGCGCGCTGGCGGCGCTCGACGTGCGCGGCAAGGCGGTCTTGCTGCACACCGGGGACGACGCCCGGTTCGGCACACCGGAGTACGCCGCGGACGCGCACTTCCTCACCCGCGCCGGCGCCGCCTGGCTGGCCGCCCATGACGCGGCGCTCGTCGGCATCGACGCGGTCAACATCGACGACACCGCCGACAGGGACCGGCCCGCGCACTCGCTGCTGCTCGCCGCGGGGATCCCCGTGGTGGAGCACCTGACCGGCCTCGGCCAGCTGCCGCCGGCCGGCGCCTGGTTCACCGCCGCGCCCCTGCGTGTCGAGGGCTTCGGGACCATCCCGGTGCGCGCCTTCGCCCGCCTGCCGAGATAGGCTCGCAGGAAACGGCGGTGCGCCCGCGACGAAGGGGGCAGCAGATGAGCGTTTTCACCGTCGAACTGGAGAACAAGCCCGGGGAGCTCGCCCGGCTCTGCGAGGCGATGGCCGACAACCAGATCAACCTGGTCTTGTCCGCGATGGCCCGCGAGGACAAGGGCATGGTCGCGTTCGTCGCCGACGACGAGGCCGCGGCGCAGGCCGCGCTCGAAGAAGCCGGGCTCCGGTACGCGATGCGGCCGGCGCTGACCATCCAGATGGAGAACCAGCCCGGCGCGGGCGCGACGGCGTTCCGCATGCTGGCCAACGCGGGCATCAACACGGACCTGCTGTTGCCTATCCGCGTCTCCGACGAGCTGTTCTTCGCCGTCGTCTGCGTGGACGACGAGGAGAAGGCGCGCCAGGCGCTCGGCGACAAGATCGCGACCGCCAGCACCGCGTTAACCTCGGGACCGTGACCGACTTCGACATCGTGCTTCGCGGCGGCCGTGTCATCGATCCGGAATCCGGCATGGACGCGGTGCGTGACGTCGCGATCGACGGTGACCGGGTGGCGCGCGTCGGCGCCGGCCTGCCGTCCGGGCGCAGGGAAGCCGACATCACCGGCCAGGTGGTGACCGCCGGGTTCATCGACATGCACAGCCATGCCGGCGACCTCGGCGGCTCGCGGCTGCAGGCCATGGACGGGGTGACGACCGCGCTGGAACTCGAGGCGGGCGCCGCCCCGGTGCGGACCGCCTACGCGCGGGCCGCGGCGGACGGCCGCACGATCAACTACGGCTTCGCCACCTCGTGGGCGCTGGCCAGGATGGAGGTGCTCGCCGGGGTCCGGCTCGACGGTTCGGCGGCGACGTTCTTCGCCCACGTCGCGAGCCCCGCGTGGCAGCGGGCGGCCACCGCGGCCGAGGAGAACCGCATCCTCGCGCGCCTGGAAACCGACATCGCCGACGGCGCGCTCGGGATCGGGGTGCTGGCCGGCTACGCCCCCGGGGCCAGTCCCGAGGAGTACCTGCGGGTCGCCGCGCTCGCCGCGAGGACGAGGGTGCCGACCTTCACGCACTCCCGGGACCTGATCGAGTTCGCGCCGCGGACGCTCATCGACGGCGCCGAGGAGATCGTCCGTGCCGCGGGCGAGACCGGCGCCCACATGCACTACTGCCACGTCAACAGCACCACGCTGCGGCACGCCGACAGGGTCCTTGGCCTGGTGGAGCGGGCGCAGCGGGCAGGCTCGCGGGTGAGCACGGAGGCCTATCCCTACGGAGCGGGCATGACGGGGATCGGCGCGGCGTTCCTGGCACCGCAGCGGCTGGGCGAGCGCGGCCTCACCCCCGCCTCGCTCACGTACGCGCCGACCGGGGAGCGGATCGCCAGCGAGTCCAGGCTGTCCGAACTGCGCGCCGCCGACCCCGGCGGACTGGTGATCGTCAGGAACCTGGA
>Ga0318495_10000402_pt1 | contig 13211 bp, 12 predicted proteins | sample GRESIP108b1f25_FD_203752 | JGI IMG/M metagenome (GOLD analysis project Ga0318495, IMG submission 203752) | Tropical soil microbial communities from Luquillo Experimental Forest, Puerto Rico - GRE.SIPMG.108b1f25 | ecosystem: Environmental > Terrestrial > Soil > Tropical forest > Bulk soil...
CGGCGGACCTGGACGCCACCGTCGTCATCGGGCGCCGTCTCGCGTGAACCGGCCGGTCCCGGGGGGCAATAGAGAAGCAATGGATGACGACGACCTGGTCGCCCGGGTAGCCGCCGGCGACGACGCAGCGCTGCGGGAGCTCTTCGGCAGGCACGCGCCGTGGCTGGCGGTCCGGCTGCGGGCGGTAATGCCCGCGGCCGACGTGGAGGACGTGCTGCAGGAGACGTTCCTCGCGGCCTGGCGGGGCGCGGGCGGCTACCGGCCGCAGGGCGCCTGCGGCGGCTGGCTGTGGGGGATCGCCCGGAGGCAGGCCGCGCTGCTGCTCCGCCGCCGGGGCCCCGCGGAACAGGCCGGGACCGCGCTGCCCGCCGGCCTGGCGGCGGGCCGGGACGCGCCCGACCCGGCCGAGACCGCGCTGGCCCGGGCCGAGCTCGAGGTCGCGGTCGAGGCCCTGGGCCCGGACGGGAGCCCGGAACGTGAGGTGTGGCGGCTGATGTACGAACAGGACCGGCCGGTCGCCGAGGTGGCCGAGCTGCTCGGCGTGCCGTCAGGCACGGTCAAGAGCCGTGCGCACCGGGCCCGGCGCCTGCTGCGTGCCGCCCTGCGGGACGGTACGGCCGCGGAAGGAGGCGCGAGATGAGAGACGCGGACCCCGGCCTCCCTGAGGACGTCGACCTGGGCCGGGTGTGGATCTCGGTGGCCGCCCAGGTGTGGCGCCGCCAGCCGGGCTGGCTGGAGCGAACCGCGTCCCGGCTGCTGCGCTTGCCCGGCCTGGCCCGGGCCCTGCTGACTACGCCGTCCCTGCTGCTGCCCTGGCTGCTGACCAGCGTCGTGGTGCTCGCCGCGGGGGCCGCCGCGACGCTGAACAGCGGCCAGCCGGTGGTGGCGCTGCTCGCGCCGGCCGTGGCGGCGGCGGCCATCGCCTACTCCTACGGACCCGGCATCGACCCGGCCTGGGAACTGTCCTGCAGCATGGCGGTCAGCGACCGGATGGTGCTGCTGGTCCGGGCGCTGGCGGTGTTCGCGGTGAACGCCCTGCTCGGACTGGCCGCGTCGGCCGTCGCCGCCGTCGGCATCCCGGCCGGACCTGGCGCCGGGTCGGCGTCCGGTGCCGCGGCCGCGGTGACCTTCGGCTGGCTGATCCCGATGACCGCGGTCTGCGCCTTCGCGCTGGCCGTGGCGACGGTGACCCGGTCGGCCAACGCGGGCGCGGCGACCGGGGTGGCGGCCTGGCTGATCATCGTGCTGTCCGGCCGGGTGGCCAACGGGCACTTCGCGGCCGCGGTCACCGACACCGTCCTGTTCCTGCCCTACCTGGCGATCGGCGCGGGCTGCGCCGCGGTCGTCCTCTACGCGACGCGGATCCCGAGGGGAAGCCTGTGACGAACGTCGAGATCACCACCCCCCGGCCGGTGGCGGCCAGGCGCGGCAGCGCGGCAGCGGTCCTCGGCTCGGGTCGGCTGCTGCGGATCGAGCTGCGCCACAACGCGATGCTGTGGTTGCTGCCGGTAGCCATCGCGCTGTTCTGGTACAACGGCTACCGGGAAATCATGGCGCTGCCGCCGATGTGGAACCTGCGCGCCATGACCCTGCAGAACCGGCTGCTGCTCGACCTGGCCATCCCGGTCACGGGCGCGGCCGCATGGATGGGATCGAGGGAGGGACGCCGGAACGTCACCGACCTGGTTGCGGTCACCGCCCGGCCGCGCTGGTCCCGGCAGCTGGCCACCTGGGCCGCCACCACCGCCTGGGCCGAGGTCGCCTGCCTGGCCTGCGTCGCCGTGGTGTACATCATGACGGCGCGGCAGGCCTCCTGGGGCGGTCCGCTGTGGTGGCCGGCCGCGGTCAGCGCCGCGGGCGTCCCGGCGCTGACCGCCATCGGGTTCGCCGCCGGGGCCTGGTTTCCCGGCCGGTTCGTCACCCCGCTGGTCACGATGGCGGTGTTCTTCGGGCTCGGGTTCGGCACGCAGGCGGCCACCGGGGACCACTCGTACTGGCAGGTCTCGCCGCTGACCGCGGGCGCCTTCGACATCGGCGCCGCCCCCGGGGTGGCTACCTTCTACCCGTACCTGCCGGACCTGTCCATCGCGCAGGTGATGCTCACCGTCGGCCTCGCCGTCGCGGTCCTCGGCGCGCTGGGTATCCCCGTAGCCCGGATGCGCTGGCTCGCCGCCGTGATCACCGCGGCCGGCCTGGCGGCCGCCGGGACCGCGGTCGCCCTGGCCGGCACCGGACGGCTCGACCCGCACGGGATGATCGCCATCCCGGCGCTGCACGACGCGGCCAGCGACCAGCCGGTCCGCTACGCGCCGGCCTGCAGCCGCACCCCGATCCCGGTCTGCGTGCACCCCGCGTACGCGGGCTTCCTGCCCGCCGTGACCGCCTCGGTCGGGCCCGAGCTCACCGAGTTCGCCGGCCTGCCCGGCGCGCCCGACCGGATCAGCCAGGTCAGCGCGGTGTACCGGCAGGAGCCTGGCAACGCCATCACCGTCGGCGGGGGCATCCCCAGCGCGACCGCGTTCCTGCTCCCCGATGAGGTGCCGGGCCGGCTGGGCACGACTGGCGCCGAATTCGCCGCGCAGATGGACGAGGGTCTCGGGCTCCAGCTGGCCAGCGACATCATCCTGGGCGGCCACGCGGACTCGAACCCGAGCCAGGCCCAGCTCGCGGTCATCGCGGGCTCGGTCCGGTTCCCGCCTTCCGTCGAGAGCCGCGACCTAGCCCCGATGTACGGCCGGCTCCTGCCGCAGCCCGGCAGTCCAGCCGACCTCGCGGCCCGGCGGTTCGCGGCGCTGTCGCCCGCCGCCCGGCACGCCTGGCTGGCGGGGCACCTGGCCGCGCTGCACGCCGGGCGCATCTCGCTGGCTCAGTTGCCGTGACGGCCGTCGCGGTGCGCCTGGTACGCCTGCACGCCGCGAGCCGCCGCCTCCCGGCCGCCCTGGTCCTGCTGGCGGCGTGCGCCGCCGCGCTGCGGGGCACGCTGTACGGACAGTGGGACTCCTACGGCGCGCTGCAGCTGCCGCTGATCTTCGAGGCCGCCTGCGCCGCCGTCGTCGCGGTCACGGCCGGCAGCCCGTTCGGCGAACCGGAACGCGCGACCGGCCGGTGGCTGCCGTTCCTGCGGCTCGGCGCCGCGGTCACCCTCACCGGGCTGGCCGCCGGCGCGCTGGCCGCGGCCGGCGCCGGCCTGCCGCTCGCCGGCGGCTTCCCGGACATCCTGCGCAACGTCGCCGGCCTGACCGGCATCGGCCTGCTCTGCGCCACCGTGCTCGGCGGGCCGCTCGCCTGGACCGGCCCGCTCACCTACCTGCTGCTCGGGTTGTACGGGCTGTACACCGACTGGCACCCGCCCACCCTGAGCACGCCCTGGATCTGGCCGGCCCGCGCGCCGCACGACCTGGGCGGCGCGCTGTGCGCCGCCGTGGTGTTCGCCGCCGGGCTGGCGGCGATCACCGTCCGCGGCGCGCGGGAGTCCCCGGGTGGCTGACGGCCCAGCCTAGAAGCCGCGGAAGATCTGCCGCAGCTCGCCGAGCTCGACCCCGGCAGTCTCGGCCGGCGGGGTGTGCGCCTCGTCCAGCCGCCCGTAGACCAGCCGGATCAGCGCCTCGGCGGGCAGCCGCAGCTCGGACAGGCCCGACTCGGGCGTGGCGTCGTCAGCCGAGGGCGTGAGCGTGACCTCCTCGCCCGTCTCCAGGATGAACTGCCGCTCCGGGTCGGTGGTGGATACGCGCACCGTGCGCCGCTGGCCGTCTGGCTTGGCGCTCCTGCCCGTGACCTGGTCCACGATGTCGATGAGCAGGGCTACGGCATCCGGGGCCAGCGTGGCAGCCGGGTCGAGCGCGACCAGCACGTCCCAGGTGTGGACGGCGTGCTCACTGAGGCGCAGCCGCGCAAAGCCGGCCGTGTCGATGTCCATCCCGAACAGCTTCAGGTGCAGCCGCTCCCGCTCGTCGGCGTCCATGGACTCCAGCCGCTCCAGCGTGGCCTGGTCGGCGCGCAGCGCATCCGCCGCCTGGGCCTGCGGGTCCTTGGCGTTCCACCTGTCCCAGATCGGCGGGAACTCCCCGCGGCCCGGCGGTTCCTGCCCGGCCAGCCCGGCCTCGAGCATCAGGCCGAAGATCTCGGCCTGTGACCCCAGGTGGGACAGCACCTGGGCGATCGTCCACTCGCTGGGGTAGGACCGCTGCATCAGCTGGTCCGGGCCGAGGGGCTCGACGCTGGCGCGCAACCGGTCGTGGGAGTGACGCAGCGCGCTGATCCACGGGCCCGGGCTAGGTTCCATGTTTGCTGTCTCCGTCGCTTGGCATATCGGGAGAAATCCACCCCGCAGCGTACGCCCGCCGCCGGGGCCGCTATTGGCTTGACGCGGCCTCGGGCCGGCTCATAGCGTCGTGCTGCTAGGTAATGCTAGATATGCAGCACAGCTCTGGTCATCGGGGGACCCAGCTGACCCGGTACGCGTACGATACAGGCTGCCCGCCGGCGGGCGCCTTGACCGAAGACGCCCCGGCGACCTACCGGACCTGGCTCGACCGGCGTCACCTGATGGCCGCCTACGCCGTGTTCGGGGCGTACGCGGTCGCCGCCGCCTTCCTGTCCGGCGGCCGGGACCGGGTCTGGGCCATCTGGGCGGTCTGCGGCTACGCCGCGGCGCTGGTCATGGTGTGGCTCTGGCGCGGTAGCCGGGGCCGGATGGCCGCCGTCCTGGTCTCGGTGGCGCTGGCCGTGCTCGCGCCGCTGCTCTGGCTGTCGGTCGTTTACCCACTCGAAGACGGGATGGTGGTCATCGACCGGTCGGCGGCCCTGCTGCTGCACCATGGGTCGCCCTACCTGCCCGCCGCGCAGGTCACGTCCTGGCTGTCCTACAACCCCTACCTCCCGGTCATGACCCTGTTCGGCCTGCCGAGCGCGGTCGGCATCGGCGGACTGGCGGGGAACTCCGGGATGTGGATCGCGATCGGCACGGTGATCCCGCTGGCGGCGGCGTTCTGGATCGCGATGCGACCCCGGCGCTATGACGCGCTGCTGGCTACCGCGGTTGCGGTGGCCTCTCCGGTGGTGGGTCTCAACCTGGCCGTGATCACCACCGACCCGCCGGTGCTCGCGCTGATCCTGCTGGCTCTGGCGCTGGCCGCACGGCCCCCGCGACCCGGGCGGACCCCATGGATCACCGCGATCACCGGCTCGGGCGTCGCGCTCGGCGTCGCCTGCGACCTGAAGTCCACCGCCTGGCTCGCCGTCCCGGTCCTGGCGGCGATGGTCGCGGCCCGCGACGGCGCGCGTGCCGCGGGGCGGTTCCTCGCAGCGGTCGCGGTCACCGCGGCGGTGCTCGTCGCCGCCCTCGCGCCGGCCGCGTTCACGTCGCTGCGCGGAGCGGACGCCCTGGTGCAGAACAGCGTGCTGTTCCCGCTCGGCCTTACCCGCCACAAGACCCCGGCCGAGAGCCTGCTGCCCGGGCACCTGCTCACCGGTCTGGGCCCGGCCGGGCACGTGGCCTCGGTCGGCCTGCTGCTCGCCGCCGTGGTCGGCATCGCGATCTCGCTGCTGGTCCGGCCGCCACGCGACGTACCCGCGGCCGCCTGGCGGCTGGCCATCGGGCTGACGCTGATTTTCCTGCTCGGGCCACAGGTCAGGTTCGGCTACTTCCTCTACCCGGTTGGCCTGGCCGGCTGGCTGGCCCTGATCAAGACCAGGGCGGACGCGCCGGCCGTGCTAGAGCACGTCCGGTTAATTCCCGGCTGATAGTGCCGTCCGCCATCGAACTCCTCAACCACCGGCCTGGGTAGTCCGGGCCTGCAGGGGCCGTGAAAGGGTGATCGGCAAGAGGCGGAAGGAGAGTGCGAGCATGCGTGTCGTAGTTGGCGAGCGCCTGGGCGGCCCCGAGGTGCTGAAGGTGACCGAGCGGGAAGCGCCGCGGCCGGGACCGGGCGAGGTGGTCGTCGAGGTCGCCGCGGTCGGCGTGAACTACATGGACATCTACCAGCGCGAAGGCGTGGGCAACTACCGGACCGAACCGCCCTTCGTGCCCGGCGGGGAGGGCGCGGGCACGGTCGCCGCCGTGGGGGCCGATGTCAAGGATCTGGCCGTGGGTGATCACGTGGCCTGGGCCGGACCGGGCAACAGCTACGCCGAGCAGGTCGCGCTGCCCGCCCATCGCGTCGTGCGGGTGCCCGACGGGATAAGCCTTCAGGTGGCGGCCGCCGCCATCTTGCAGGGGATGACCGCGCATTACCTGTGCACCAGCACCTACCCGGTGAGCGAAGGCGACATCAGCGTGGTGCACGCGGCGGCCGGCGGGGTCGGGCTGCTGCTAACCCAGATGGTGAAGCGCCGCGGTGGCGTCGTCGTCGGTACCACGTCCGGCGGGGAGAAGGTCGAACTCGCGCTCGGCGCGGGCGCCGATCACGTCGTCGGCTACGACCGCTTCCGCGACATCGTCGACGAGGCGAGCGACGGCGCCGGAGCGCACGTCGTGTACGACGGCGTGGGCAAGGACACGTTCGACGACAGCCTGGCGGCGCTGCGCGTGCGCGGCATGATGGTGCTCTACGGAGCCGCGAGCGGTCAGGTGCCGCCGGTCGACCCGCAGCGGCTGAACAGCGGCGGATCGCTGTTCCTCACCCGGCCCACCCTGGTGCACTACACCGCCGACACCGCTGAGCTGCGGTGGCGTGCGGGCGAGGTGTTCGACTGGATCGCCAAGGGCGAGCTCGAGGTGCGGATCGGCGGCACCTACCCGCTGGCCGAGGCGGCCCGGGCGCAGGGGGACCTGGCTGGCCGGCGCACCACCGGCAAGCTGCTGCTCCTGCCGGGGCTCTAGCCTGCCACCGGGGCGAGAAACGCGGCCCGTTAGGCCTGAAGAGATCCTTGTCTTTTCATATACCTTTAGTTGCTGATGACCAAGTACCACACCGGGGGCCGACGCCGGCCGCACGAGATCGCGCTGCTCGTCGTCGCGGTCGCGGCGGCCGGGTTCAACCTGCGTACCGCGATCACCAGCGTGCCGCCGCTCTTCCCCGACATGCAGACCACGCTGCACCTGTCGTCGGCCACGCTGTCCCTGCTCGCGGCCACGCCGGTGATCTGCTTCGGCGTGGTCTCCGCCTTCGCCGCGTGGCTGAACCGGCGGTACGGCGAGGAAATGAACCTGCTGGTGGCGCTGATCCTGCTCACCGCGGGCCTGCTGCTGCGCGGCCTGCTGCCCAGGGCCATGCTGTTCCCCGGCACGGCGCTGGCCGCGAGCGCCATCGCGGTCCTCAACGTGCTGCTGTCCAGCATGGCCAAGCGGCGCTGGCCGGAACGGGCCGGACTGCTCATCGGCATCTACCTGACCATGCTGTCCGTGGGCGCGATCCTGTCCTCGCTGCTCAGCGTCCCGCTGTACCGCAGCTCGGGTGACTCGGTGCGGCTCGCGCTCGGCGTGTGGGCGGCGCCGGCCGCGGTGGCCGTGCTGCTGTGGCTGCCCCAGCTCGGGTACCGCCACGCCCGCACCGTGCCGGCGGCGGGCGGCGGGACGGCCCCCGCCCCCGCGCGGGCCGGCGTCAAGGTCTACCGGTACGCGCTGACGTGGCAGGTCACCGCGTTCATGGGACTGCAGAGCCTGCTGTACTACGCGGCGCTGTCCTGGCTGCCGACCATCTTCCAGGATCGCGGCGCCTCGGCCATCACGGCCGGCAACCTGCTCGCGCTGATGGGCGTGGGCAACCTCGCCACCTCGCTCGTCGTGCCGGTGCTGGCCCACCGCAGCCCGAGCCAGCGCGGCCTGGTCGTGCCCAGCCTGATCGGGACCGCGGCCGGCCTGGCCGGCTGCCTGTGGGCGCCGCTCGGCATGGCCCCGTTCTGGGTGCTGGTCCTCGGCGTCAGCCAGGGTTCCTGCCTCGGCCTGGCCATCTTCTTCATGATGGCGCGGGCGCCCAACGCCGGCGTCGCCGCCTCGCTGTCCGCCTTCTCCCAGTCGGTCGGCTACCTGGCCGCCAGCGTCGGCCCGCTGATGGTCGGGCTGCTGCACAGCGCCACCGGCAGCTGGGACATACCGGTCGCCCTGCTGCTCGTGTTCTGCGCCGCCGAACTCGCCACCGGCATCCTGGCCGCCCGCCCGCTGGTCCTTCCCGCGGTCACCCCGCCACCTGCGCCGGGAGCACACTTCCCGACACGCGTGTCGGGGACCGGATGACCACGACGAGCTATCTGACGTCCAACCTCGTATAGTCGGTTCGGTTAGCGTTCCCCCCATCAGGCCCGTACAGCACATGAGGAGCACGCCATGACCTTGCTGGAGTGCATCAAAGGCCCCGAGGACCTGAAGGGACTGAGCCACGAGCAGCTCACCCGCCTGGCCGGGGAGATCCGCGACCTGCTGATCGAGACCACCACCAGGACCAGCGGCCACCTCGGCCCGAACCTCGGCGTGGTCGAGCTCACGATCGCGATCCACCGGGTCTTCGACTCGCCGAAGGACAAGATCGTCTTCGACACCGGGCACCAGGCCTACGTGCACAAGCTGCTGACCGGCCGGGTCGCGACCTTCGGCACGCTGCGGCAGCGAGGCGGGCTGACCGGCTACCCGAGCCGGGCCGAGTCCGAGCATGACCTGGTGGAGAACTCGCACGCCTCCACCAGCCTGTCCTACGCCGACGGCCTGGCCAAGGCGTACAAGCTGCGCGGCGAGCCGGACCGGACCGTGGTCGCGATCATCGGCGACGGCGCGCTGACCGGCGGGATGGCCTGGGAGGCGCTGAACAACATCGCCGCGGCCAAGGACTCGCGGCTGGTCATGATCGTGAACGACAACGGCTGGTCGTATCAGCCGACGATCGGCGGCCTGGCCGAGCACCTGGCCGCGATCCGGGTCAACCCGCGCTACGAGCACGTGCTCGACTACATCAAGACCACGCTGTCCCGGACCCCGCTGGTCGGCGCGCCGATCTATGGCACGCTGCACGGCATCAAGAAGGGCATCAAGGACGTCCTGCAACCGCAGGTGATGTTCGAGGACCTCGGCATCAAGTACGTCGGCCCGATCGACGGCCACGACGAGCGGCTGGTGGAAACCGCGCTGCGGCACGCCAGGGACTTCGGCGCGCCCGTGCTGGTGCACGTGATCACCAGGAAGGGGCTCGGCTACCCCGAGGCCGAACAGAACACGGTCGACTGCCTGCACCAGGTACCCGCGGCCGGCGCGGCGCCGGGGACGTGGAGCCGGGTGTTCGGCGACGAGATGGTGGCCATCGGCGCGCGGCGGCCCGACGTGGTCGCGATCACCGCGGCGATGCTGCACCCGACCGGCCTGGCCCAGTTCGCGGCGGCCTACCCGGACCGGGCCTACGACGTGGGCATCGCCGAGCAGCACGCGGTGACCAGCGCCGCGGGCCTGGCCATGGGCGGCCTGCACCCGGTGGTGGCCATCTACTCCACGTTCCTGAACCGCGCCTTCGACCAGGCGCTGATGGACGTGGCGCTGCACCAGCTGCCGGTGACGTTCGTGCTGGACCGGGCCGGGGTGACCGGGCCGGACGGGGCCAGCCACCACGGCATGTGGGACGGGTCGCTCATGCAGCTCGTCCCGGGCATGAAGGTCGCGGCGCCGCGGGACGCCAGGCGGGTGGCCGAGCTGCTGAACGAGGCGGTCGAGGTGTCCGACGGGCCGACCGTGGTCCGGTTCCCCAAGGGCAAGGTGGGCGGCGAGGTCGAGGCCGTGGCCAAGCTGGGCGGCACGGACGTGCTGCGTGAGCCGGCCGGCGGCCTGGGCGCGGACGTGCTGCTGGTCGGCGCGGGCCCGATGGCGCTGGTCGGCCTGGAGGTCGCGGACCGGCTGGCCGTGCACGGCATCGGCGTCACCGTGGTGGACCCGCGGTGGACCAAGCCGGTGGACGAGGCGCTGGCCGGCGCCGCACGCCAGCACCGGCTCGTGGTCACGGTGGAGGACAACGGGCGGGCCGGCGGGTTCGGCGACGCGGTGGCCCGGCTGCTGCGCGATCACGACGTGGACATGCCGGTGAAGACGTTCGGCCTGCCGCAGGAGTTCCTGGCCCACGGCACCCGGGACGAGGTGCTGGAGGAGGCGGGCCTGACCCCGCAGCACCTGGCCAGGCAGATCACCGAGGCGGTGGCGCTCCGGTCACCCGGCGACGTTCGCGAGACGGCAACGGCCGCCACGGAAGGTCATCCCGTCGAGTAGCGTAAGCATCTATGCTGAACGTTGCCGTGGTCAGTTCCGGCCCTGCCGGGCTTTACGCTGCCGAGGCACCACAAGTCGATCAAGTCGATCGCGCAGTATCTCCGCAAGGTGCTGGAAAGCCCCGACGTCCGGTTCGTCGGCGGTGTGCACCTCGGCGAGGACGTGACCCGCGATGACCTGGTGTCGGCGTACGACGCGGTGATCTACGCGACCGGGGCGATGCGGGACCGGCGGCTCGGCATTCCCGGCGAGGACCTGCCCGGCAGCTATGCCGCCACCGACTTCGTGAACTGGTACTGCGGCCACCCGGACATGGACTCGGGCGCGTTCACCCTGGACGCCGAGTCGGTCGCGGTGATCGGTGTCGGCAACGTGGCCGTCGACGTGGCCAGGATCCTGGCCCGGGATCCGGATGAGCTGCACACGACCGACGTCCCGCAGCCCGTATTGGACGCGCTGCGGGCGAGCAAGGTGCGCGAGGTCCACATGATCGGCCGGCGCGGGCCCGCGCACGCCAAGTTCACCACCAAGGAGCTGCGTGAGCTGGGTGAACTGTCCGGCGTCGAGGTGGTCGTGCATACCGACGAGGCCGACCTGAACGCGTTCGACCTGGCCGGCGAGGGCACCGCCCTGGCCGAATCGGACCGGCGCGTGCGCGGCAACCTGGTGGCGATCACCAAGTGGGCCCAGCACGGCGCTGACCCTTCGACCCCGCCGGCTTCCACCGGGCACGCCCGGCGGCTGACCGTCCGTTTCTGGCTGAGGCCGGCCGAAATCCTGGGTACCGAACGGGTCGAGGGAATCACCCTCGAGCGCACGGCGATCAGCGCCGACAGGAAATTCGGCGGCACCGGTGAGTTCGAGACGCTCGAGGCGCAGATGGTGCTGCGTTCGGTGGGATACCAGAGCGTGCCGCTGCCCGGCGTGCCGTTCGACACGCGCGCTTCGGTGGTGCCCAACGCCCAGGGGCGCGTGCTGGGCGCGGACGGCGCGCCGCTGCCCGGCGAGTACGTGGCCGGCTGGCTCAAGCGCGGCCCGACCGGCGTGATCGGCACCAACAAGTCCGACGCCGCCGAGACCGTCCGTTGCCTGCTCGAGGACCTGGCCGGCGGCCCTGGCGAGGGCGACGTCCCGCTGCCGCGGGCCGGGCTGCTGCGCTATCCCGACCGACCCGCCGACCCGGCCGCGGAGTGGCCGCTGGCCAGCGTGCTCGCCGGGAAGGGTATCGCCCCGGTGTCGTACGCCGAGTGGCTGCGCATCGAGACCGCCGAGGCCGAACTGGCCCAGGCGCTCGGCCGCGGCGAGCGGGTCAAGCTGCACAACGCCGAGGCGATCTGGTCCGCCTGCCGCCCCCCAGCCGACTAACCCACGCGAAATCACGCCATTCGATTTATTGTGGACATTTACCCCGCATATTCCGCAGGTTAATGTCCACGATCGTGAATGGGTCATTTCTGTGCGGCGTGCAGGCGACAGGGGCGGTGCTTTTGTTGCGAAAGTTTCCCGTGTGACTCCGCTAGGTATCGTCGGCCGGCCTCACCGGGCCGGAATGTCAGTGCCTGTCCGCATCATGGTGGCGAAGGCGGGACAGCCACCGTGGACGATGGAGGCAAGACGAAATGACAGACCACAATGGCGTCCTGATGATGCAGCGGGCGCTGCTGGCCGGGACACTCGGGCTGGCCATGGCGCAGAAAGCGGCCGCGATCCTGGAAGGCGAGCCGAGGGATCCGCAACCCGACCGGAGCGCGCAGGGTGCGGTGCTGCGGGCGATCCTGGACGCGGCGAACGAGTGCCTCGGGCACTTCGACGACCGGCCTGCCGGGGACCGGTGGTGCGACACCCTCTTTCACGTGCTCGACCTAGCCGCCTTCGCGGCCGAGCTTGGCGGCCGGGGCTAGCTAGCCGGCTCGCGGCCGTCCGTCGCGACCTGATAGGGCGTGCGCAATAAGTGCGACAAAGAAGGGCCACCGAAATCCCCCGACACGTCTCACAGCACGCTTACAGGGTTAACGCGTCCTCCCGCGGGGAAAGGCTTAACCATCGCCAGATGGGACCGGGATGACAAGATACGGCCAAATCGGATGGCGTACGGTCGCGGTAGCGGCCTTTGTCGGCACGGCTGTGCTCGCCGTCGCGCTGACACGCGCTCCGGCTCACGATGGCGTCACCCTCTCCTCGGATGTCTCTAGCCGCGTGTGCGCCACGTCCGGACTCGAGGCGTGGCTCGGGCTCGGCACGGTCACCGGGGAGACCAGCGCTGCCGGGATCCACCCGGCGGGTACCTACTACACGCTGGAGTTCACCAACGTCTCGGACCGCGCCTGCAGCCTTTTCGGCTACCCGGAGGTGTCCGCCTACCGGGACAGCCCGATGGCCGAAGGCCAGATCGGCAGCGCGGCGGTCCGCGACACCTCGGTCCGGCCGAAGCCGGTGATGCTCGAGCCCGGCGCGACGGCGCACGCGGTGCTGCGGGTCACCGCCAGTACCAAGCCGGCCCGCTGCGTCGAGGTGACCGCCGAGGAACTGCGGGTCGCGCTGCCGCGCCAGGACCGGCCCGCGTTCGTGCCCGTGCACATCCCGCTGTGCTCGGAGAAGGGGCACGTGTCGCTGAGGGTGCAGGCCATCCAGGCCCGGCCGGGCGTCCCTGGCTATGCCGTGGCGCGCTGAAGCAGGCCGGCGCCGGGGCAGTCACCCACGCCGTTCGGGTGGAATGGGTCCTAAAGACCTCGACGTTTCCAGCCGGGCACCCGGCGGGGACAATGTGGTTCATGGGTGTCAGCCAGATGAGCCTTCCCGCCGCAGAAGGACACGAGGACCACGACGAGGCGCGCGCGGGCGCCGGGACTACGCTCCCCCCGGAGCGCTACCTGGACCGGGAGGAAAGCTGGCTCAGGTTCAACGAGCGCGTGCTCGAACTCGCCGAGGACGAATCGGTCCCGCTGCTGGAACGCGTGCGGTTCCTCGCCATCTTCGCGACCAACCTGGACGAGTTCTTCATGGTCCGGGTGGCCGGGCTGGTGCGCCGGATGGT
>Ga0318495_10000403_pt1 | contig 13187 bp, 15 predicted proteins | sample GRESIP108b1f25_FD_203752 | JGI IMG/M metagenome (GOLD analysis project Ga0318495, IMG submission 203752) | Tropical soil microbial communities from Luquillo Experimental Forest, Puerto Rico - GRE.SIPMG.108b1f25 | ecosystem: Environmental > Terrestrial > Soil > Tropical forest > Bulk soil...
TCAAGCTCTGTCCCATGCTGACACATGGCGCCGTGCATGCGCTCGAGCTGTGCGGCTCGCCGCTGCAGAAGCAGATGTTCCTGCCGCACATGGTGCGCGGTGAGTGGACGGGCACCATGGTGCTCACCGAGCCTCAGGCCGGGTCGGATCTCGGCCAGGTGCGCACGCGCGCGGTGCCGCAGGGCGATCACTACCGGCTCTTCGGGCAGAAGATCTTCATCACCTGGGGCGATCACGATCTCACGGCCAACACCATCCACATGGTGCTCGCTCGCATCGAGGGCGCCGCGCCGGGGGTGAGGGGCATTTCGCTGTTCATCGTGCCGAAGGTGCTGCTGAACCCCGACGGCTCGCTCGGCGAGCGCAACGACGTGCGTTGCCTCTCGATCGAGGAGAAGCTCGGCATCCACGCGAGCCCGACCTGCGTGCTCGCCTTCGGCGAGCAGGACGGCGCCGTGGCGTATCGCGTGGGCGAGCCCGGCCGGGGCCTGGAATACATGTTCATCATGATGAACAGCGCCCGGCTCTCGGTGGGGAGCGAGGGATATGCGGTCGGCGAGCGCGCCTTTCAGCGCGCGCTCGAGTGGGCGCGCACACGCACGCAGGGCAAGCCGCCCGTGGCGGCGACCGCGGGTCCGCTGCCGATCATTCATCACCCCGACGTGAAGCGCATGCTGCTGCTGATGAAGTCGCAGACCGAGGCCGCGCGCGCGCTCACCCTCTACGGCGCCTTTCAGTTCGATCTGGCCGAGTACGGCGAGGACCCGGACGCGCGCGCCGCGGCGCGTGCGCGCGGTGAGCTCCTGACACCGATCATCAAGGGCTGGTGCACCGAGATCGGCAACGAGGTCGCCAGCATCGGCGTGCAGGTCCACGGCGGCATGGGCTTCATCGAGGAGACGGGCGCGGCGCAGTATCTGCGCGACGTGCGCATCACCACCATCTACGAGGGCACCACCGGCATTCAGTCGAACGACCTCATCGGCCGCAAGCTCGCGCGCGATGGCGGCGCGGCGATGCGCGCGCTGCTCGCCGACATGGAACGTGAGCTCGCCGCACTCGCCGGCGGCGACGCGCCGCTCGAGGTGACCCGCAAGGCGGCGCTCGAGGCCGTGAGCCTGCTCGGCCGCGCCACGCGCTCGCTGCTCGAGGCGCTCGCCACGGAACCCGCACGCGGCATGGCGGTGTCGGTGCCGTATCTGAAGCTCTGCGGCTATGTGACGGCGGGCTGGCTGCTCGCGAAGTCGGCGGCCATCGCCAGCCCGCGTGCGAGCGCGGGCAGCGAGCGCGACTTTTATGCCGCCAAGGTGCACACCGCCGCCTTCTACGCCGCGCAGGTGTTGCCGAATGCCGCGGCGCTCGCGCGCGTGGTCGAGGCGGGGGGCGCGAGCGTCATCGGGACCGACGCCGCGCTGTTGTAACACTTCGCCGCGCGCGAGACAGGCGCCGAGCGCGCGTGCCAATATGGCGCGTCCTCATCAATGAGTCAGGGACGCGCCGCCATGCCCGACACGCCGCTGCGCTTCGATCATTTCGCCCTGCCGATATACGACGCGGCCCGGACGTATCAGTTCTACAGCGAGGTGCTGCAACTGCCGCTGGTGGATGCGCTCTCGGGTGATGACTGGGGAGGCAGGCCCTGGCTCATGATGTTTTTCGGAACCGGTGGCGGCCAGCTGCTCGCGCTGTGCGCGCTGCGCGGCGCCCAGCCACCGGGGCCGGATGGGTTGCCGAGCGACGTCCGGCACTACGCGTTCTCGGTCGCATCGAGCGCCGAGCAGGAGGCCTGGAAGGCACGCCTGCGGGATCACGGCATCGCCTTCAGCGAAGAGGACCACGGCGCGCAGCATTCGCTCTACTTCTCCGATCCCAACGGCACGGTGCTGGAGGTCACGACGCCGGCGAGCACGCGCGAGCTGCAGCCGGATGCGTACGCCGCACAGCGGGTACAGCGCTGGATAGCCGCGCTGTCCGGCGGCGCGGCGGCGGCGCAGGAATGAACCGCCGCGGGTTCCTGGGCACCGCCGTCAGTCTCCTGAGCGCCGCCGCCGTGTCGAAGCGACCCGCCAGCGCCAACGTCGCGGAGCTCATCGTGCGCCGCATCCCCTCGAGCGGCGAGGAGATTCCCGTCATCGGACTCGGTATCTCCGGGCCCTTCGAGGTTGGCGATTCGCGCAGCGAGCGCGCGCCGCTCGCCGAGGTGCTGGACGGGTTCTTCGCGGCCGGCGCGCGCCTCATCGACACCTCGCCCATGTACTCGAGCGCCGAGCGCGTGCTCGGGGAGCTGCTGACCGCTGCCATGCGCCAGCGCGCGTTTCTCGCCACCAAGGTGTGGACGCGCGGCGAGCGCAGCGGCATCGAGCAGATGACGCACTCTGCGCAGCTGCTCAGGCGCGAGCGCCTCGATCTCATCCAGGTGCACAACCTGCTCGATCTCGACACGCAGCTGAAAACGCTCCACTCCTGGAAGGAAGCCGGCCGCGTCCGCTATGTCGGTGTCACCCATTACACGGTGAGTGCCTACGCCGAGCTCGCGCGCGCGCTCGAGCGCAATCGCCTCGATTTCGTGCAGCTGAACTACTCCCCGCTCACGCGCGCGGCGGAGCAGCGTCTGCTGCCGCTCGCCGCCGAGCGCGGCACCGGGGTGTTGGTGAACCGGCCGTTCGAGGACGGAGCGCTGTTCGCGGCGGTGCGACACAAGCCGCTCCCCGCCTGGGCCGCCGACGTCGATGCTGCCAGCTGGGGGCAGCTGGCGCTGAAATTCATCGCCTCGCACCCGGCGGTCACCTGCATCATTCCCGCCACCGGCAAGCTCGCGCACCTCGAGGACAATCTCGCCGGCGGCCGCGGCCGGCTGCCCGATGCGCGCCAGCGCGAGGCGATCGCCCAGGCGTTCGGCTGAAGCACCGCGTGTCGTGTCAGCGCCGCCGCCTGCGGCCGGCGGCTCGCGCGCGGCCTGCGCCGCCCGGCACGCGCAGCCGCAGGTGCGGCGGCTCGTTGAGGTTCTCGAGGAAGAGTCGTCGCTCTTGCGGGGTGAGCGCCGCCCACTCGACCTTTTCCGCGTGCGAGCGCCGCAGCTCGGCGTCGCTCACCTGCGCAGCGGCGCGTGCGGCGCTCATCCAGCGTGACGGCAGCCGCCGCGTGCTGCCCGCCCGCAACAGATCCACCACCGCGGCGGCGACCACCGCATTGCGCGTCAGATCGCTGTGCGCCGCGCGCACGAAAGCGCTGCGCACGCCGGGCAGCAGCGCGCTCTCGAGCGGCACGGTGCCATCGCCGCCGCGGGTGAGCGTGTAGAGGAATTCCTGCCCGCGCCGCCGCACCGCGGTGACGGTCGCGGCGCCCACACCCGCGATGACGGCGAAGCGCTCATCGGGTGGCGCGAGCAGGCCTTGGCTCGCGCGCGCGGCTGCGAGCAGCGCCGCACGCGGCCGCGGACCAGCCGTCGGCCAGCTGCGCGCGTCGAAGAGGTCGCCGCCGTCGACGCGGCACGAGCCCGACGGCAGCAGCTCGTAGAGACTCGGGAAGGTGTTGAAGACCTCCGCCGCGAGGGATTCCGCCGAAGTCTGTGGCGCGAGGCGCGCCACCTTGCGTACCACGGCGTAGGTGCCGCGCAGGGCCTGCACGGCGGCGAAGGAGCCACAGTTGGGAGTGCCGAGCAGCACCAGGCGCTCGATGTGGCGCGTGTGTTCGAGCGCGAGCGCTGCGCGGCTCACGAGTCCGCCCAGGCTGTGCGCTACGATCGCGACCGGCGCGGGTCGCAGGGCGCGCAGCCGCTCGGCGAGCGTGCGGCCGGACTGCACGATCGAGAGCCGCCAGTCGTAGTCGTGGAATTCGACCGCGAAGCCCGCCGCCCGCAGCTGGAGCTTCAGTCGCAGGTAGGAGAACAGCACCACGCCGAGCGGCACGATGGGTGCCGCGGCGGGCAGGCGCAGCGTCGCGAGCCTGCCGCGCTGGATGTCGAGCGGATCGAGCCACACGATGTCATTCGGCAGCGGCGCGGCGCGTGCCAATCCGAGCTGCGAGCCCATGATCCCCGGCACGATGAGCACACGCGGCGCACTCGCGCTCACCCGCATCGCGCCCGCGCGCCGCGCCAGCGCGGCGAGCGAGCGGTATTCGGCCGCTCCGAAATAGTCGCTGAGCTCGCGCCGTCGTGCGCCGCTCGCCAGCCATGCCTCGATCTGCGTGTCACCCGACGCGAAGCGGTCGTAGGGTGTCACGCGATCGGACGCTGAGTCGGCGGAGATCACGCGCACTCGTCGCTGCGGTCGAAGAGGCGGCGCAGGACTCAGCTGTCGCCGAGGGCGCGCACGCGCGCCGTCACCGTGAGGCTACCGCCACCCTCGAGCAGCAGCACGAGCGGCACCTCATCGCCGGGCGCGAGGGGACGCTTGAGGCTGTGCAGCATGATGTGCAGGCCGCCGGGTGCGAAGTGCACCGTCTCGCCGGCGCCGAGGCGCAGCCGCTCGTGCGCACGCATGGTCGACTGGCCGTTGACGAGCGACGACTCGTGGATCATGGCAGCTCCCGCGGCCGGCGAGCTCACGCCGCTCACGACCACCGCCTCTGTGCCGCCGTTGTGCAGCGTGAGGTAGGCGGCCGCCACCTCGGCCCCGGGTGTCGCGCGCACCCAGGCGTCCTGCGCGCTGAGTGCGGGCGGCGGCGCTGCGTGGGTGAGAGCCGGTATGAGGGAGGTGAGCAGCACGAGCCAGGCGGCAGACAGCGCAGAATCTCTCAACGATCGCCTCCTCCGTGGCACGCGTCAGGGGTCGGGCCGCGGCGCCGATTATGCCAGACGCATGAGCGTGCGCTTGCGGCCCGCTGCGCCGCGCTCATCGAGGCGCGCCCTCAGGCGCAGCGCGCGTCGATCCAGTCGAGTGCGGCACACCACAGTGAGTCGCGATGACGCTCGGCGAAAAAGCCGTGGTGGCCGATGGCACGCACTCCGACCGCGGCGGGTAGCGTCCAGCGGCGCTCGATGGGCGCGTTGGCATAGGACTCGAGCAGCGCTTCGACCGCGGCGGGAGTCGCGATGGGATCGTCGGCAAAGCCCCACGAGAGGAGCGGCGTCCGCACCGCGGCAAACCCGGCATCGCTCATGTCGGCATCGAGCGCCGAGCCGAAACGGGCGGGGCTCAGGCACCACGCCCGCCACTGCAGGAACACCCCGCGCGGCAACGACTCCCCGCTCCACAGCACGCCGCGGGGTACGTAACCATGGCGGTGCAGCATGAGTGGCCCGTAGAGCTTCCAGAAGGCGAGGGCCTGGTAGCGGAACGGCGCGCGCTCACGGCGCCAGTAGCCGGTCGAGGTGGCGATCATCACGTGGGCACAAGCGCGCGATTCGTTGGGCATGCAGCCGATCAGCTGCCCGCCGACGCTGTGGCCGAGGGTGGCGAGCGGCAGCTGCGTAAAGCGCAGCGCAAGCGATGCGAGAGCCGCCGGCATGTCGAGCCGGCCCCACTCGCTCATGCGCGCGGGGTCCGCCGCGAGCGGCACCAACGCCGACACCCCGATGCCGCGGTAGTCGTATACCAGTGCGTGGTAGCCGCGCTGCGCGCAGTAGGTGGCGAACTTGAGGTAGAACTCGCGCTTGAATCCGGTCGCGCCATTGATGCAGAGCGCGCCGCGCGGCGAGCGGGCCTCGAGCAGCAATCCGCCGAGCGCCCGCCCATCGCCCGCCGTGAGCGTGATGGACTGCGGGGCCGGCGGCGCACTCACGTCGCGTGCTGCGCGATCAACTCGCAGACTGCCTCGATTGCCGCCCGCCGCGGGGTGGTCTTGCGCCACACCGCACCGATGCAGCGCGCGGGTGCCGGCCGCACGAACGGCCGCAGCGCCACGCCGCGCCCGCTGCGGTAGGCGCCGCGAGTGGCGAGCTCCGGGAGCAGCGTGACGCCCGCGCCCGCCGCCACCATTTGCCGCAGCGTCTCGAGGCTCGTGGCGCGGAAGTCCTGCGAGTCGCGCACGCCGACACGGCTGCACACCTCGAGCGCCTGGTCGCGCAGGCAGTGACCCTCCTCGAGCAGCAGCAGTGTCTCATCCCTGAGATCCGCGAGGCGCACCCGCTCCTGACCGGCGAGCCGGTTACGCTCGGGTACGGCGAGCAGGAAATCCTCGCGGTACAGCTCGCGCGCCTCGAGCCCCTCGAGCTCCACGGGAAGCGCGAGGATGCCGACGTCGAGCTCCCCGGTGTGCAGCCTGTCGAGCATCGGCGCGGTCTGGTACTCGTACAGGTGCAGCTGCAGGCGCGGCAGGGTCTTGCGGATCAACGGCGCCACCCGCGGCAGAAGGTAAGGGCCGATGGTCGGCAGGAGCGCGACGCGCAGCCGGCCGCCGAGCGGATCCTGGTGACTGCGCGCGAGCTGCACCACCTCATCGCTCGCCTCGAGGATGCGGCGCGCGCGTGTCACGATCTCCTCGCCCACCGCCGTGAGTGAGATGGCGTTCGGCGCCCGCTCGATGAGCTGCACGCCGAGTGCCTGCTCGAGCTTCTTGAGCTGCGCGGAGAGGGTCGGCTGGCTGACGAAGCAGCGCGCCGCGGCGCGGCCGAAATGCCGCTGGTCGGCGACCGCCACCAGGTAGCGCAGGTCCCGGAGCTTCAGCTCCATGAGTCACCGGGATACATGGCGTCTATCGAATTCATAAAATCAATCGATTGGAATTATAGCAGACGCGCCACCACCATACGCACCAGCCGGCGGTGCATGGTGCGCCGTCTCACTTCGAGGAGTTTCTCCGCATGTCAGGTATCGGCCGTCGTTTCCCCGAATTTGCGCTCACGGGCGTCGTCTCGAACGACACCCGCAGCGCCTTCCAGGACTTCACCCACGCGAGCTTTCCCGGCAAGTGGAAGGTCGTGTTCTTCTGGCCCAAGGACTTCACCTTCGTCTGCCCGACCGAGATCGCCGCCTTCGGCAAGCTCGAGAAGGAGTTCCAGGCGCGCGATGCGCAGCTGCTCGGTGTCAGCATCGACAGCGAGTACGTGCACCTCGCCTGGCGCCGCGAGAAAGAGGAGCTGCGGGCGCTGCCCTTCCCGATGCTCGCCGACATCAAGCGCGAGCTGGCGGGAGCGCTCGGGATTCTCGATCCCGAGGCCGGCGTGGCGCAGCGCGCCACCTTCATCGTCGATCCGCAGGGCGTGATCCGCTTCGTCTACGTCACCGACCTCAACGTCGGCCGCAGCCCCGAGGAAGTACTGCGGGTGCTCGATGCACTGCAGACCGATGAGCTCTGCCCCTGCAACTGGCAGAAGGGCGAAGAGACCCTGAAGGCGGCCTGAGATGAATACCCTCGAGAGCCTTCGTGAGGCGCTGCCGGGCTACGCCCGCGACTTGCAGCTCAATCTCGCCAGCGTGTTGACCCCGGCGGGTGCGCCGGGCCTCAGCGAGCGGCAGATCTGGGCGGTTGCGCTCGCCGCCGCCAGCGCTTCGCGCAACGCGGAGTTCACGCGACGGCTGCAGGCGCTCGCGGCGCAGCACCTGGATGCCGCCCACGTGAATGCGGCGCACGCTGCCGCGGCCGTCATGGCGATGAACAACGTCTATTACCGCTTCCTGCACCTCGTGGAGGACGAGGAGTACGCGAGGCTTCCGGCGCGGCTGCGCATGAGCGTCATCGGTAACCCCGGCATCGCGAAGGCGGACTTCGAGCTGCTGTCGCTCGCGGTGTCGGCGATTAACGGCTGCGGCACCTGCGTCGCCTCGCATGAGCGGCAGCTGCGCCAGCACGGCTTCGAACGCGAGGCCGTGCAGAGCGCCGTACGCATCGCCGCCACCGTGCACGCGGTGGCGCGGGTGCTGGAGAGCGTCGGCGGCGAGCAGCTCGCCAAAGCCGCCGCCTGAAGCCTCGCCGGGCCGCGGCCACCGCGGCCTTCCGGCGGAGGCGCGCTTCGTCCCGGCGGCGCCGTGGCGCTCCGCGCCGCCGGGCGCGGCAAGGTATAGTCACGTAACGGCTGAACCGACTTGGCGTGACCATGAGCGATGCGACCGACATCAAGACGGCTCTTGCTACGCTCGCACGGCACTTGGCCGCGCGACGTGCCGTCATCCTGGCCAACTGGCAACGCTCGGTCGAAGCCGACCCGGAGCTCACCACCTTCTCGAGCCTGTCGCGCGCGCAGTTCAACGATCATGTCCCGCAGGTGCTGGCGGCATTCGAGCGGCGGCTACAGGCCCGCGATCCGATCGAGAAGGAAGTAGCCTTCGAGGACCAGCGGACCAGCGCCGCTGAGCACGGCGTGCATCGCTGGCAGCAGGGCTATCACCAGCGCGAGACCATCCGCGAATGGGGACACCTGCAGTACTGGGTGCTCAACGAGCTCGAGGACTACGCGCTCGCTCACCCCGCGCTGCAGGCCGGCGTCATACCGATCGCGCGCCGCGCGCTGGTGAGATTATGCAGCGAGGGCGTGTGCGAGAGCGCCGGGAGTTATGAGCGGCTGCAGCGCACCGAGGCCGCGAGCCGCGTGCGTGAGCTCAAATGGGCGCTACTGCAGTTGCAGCGGCTCGAGCGGCAGCGGGCCGAGAGCTGGCGCGAGGCGGCGCACGATCTGCGCGGTACCGTAGGCGTCGTTGCCAACGCTTCGAGCGTGCTGTTGCACCAGGCCGCGGACGATCGGCAGCGCGCGACCGCCTCGAGGGCGCTGCAGGGCTCGGTCGAATCGCTGCGCACACTCCTGACCGACATGATAGATCTGGCGCGGCTCGAGGCCGGGCAGGAGCTGCTGCACCTCGCGCGCTTCGATGCTGCCGCGCTGTTGCGCGGATACTGCGATACGGTCAGACCGTTGGCACAGCAGCGCGGGCTGTTTCTGCGCGCCGAGGGTCCCGAGTCCCTGCCAGTCGACGGTGATGCCCCCAAAGTGCAGCGCATTGCGCAGAATCTCGTGCTCAATGCCCTGAATGTCACGCAGCGCGGCGGCCTGTGCCTGGAGTGGGCCGAGCGTAACGCCTCCGGTGCCGCGCAGTGGCTGCTGTGCGTGCAGGATACCGGCCCTGGTTTTCAGGCTGCATCCCCGGCCGCACCTCTCGCGGATGCCGTGCTGGAGGCGACCGCCGAGGCGCAGCAGACGGAGTCCGATGTTGCTCCGGCGCCGACACTTGGGTCGCAGTCGGATCCTGACACCCCGCGCGAGAGCGCTGGCGAAGGCATCGGCCTTTCGATCGTCAAGCGGCTATGCGAGCTGCTCGATGCGAGTCTCGAGATGGAGACCGCTCCCGGCGCTGGCACGACATTCCGCGTGGTCTTCCCGCGCCACTACCTCGGGTCGCGCGGCTAGGAGGCGAGCGGTCGGTTGTTGACGACAGCATCCGCCTCGTGAGCATCATAGAGTGCGACCCGGGCGCGCCGCCGATCGAGGGGAGCTGCCATGAAGCGACCGATCCTCGCCATTGTTGTGGGACTGGTGGTCTGGGTCGTGGTCATATCCCTGTTGGACCGTGGCCTGCGCCTCCTGGTCGCGGGCTACGCGGCAGCCGAGCCCATATTCAGCTTCACGCTCGGGATGCTGGTGCTGCGCCTGGTGATCGCGGCAGTCACCTCGCTCATCGCCGGGGCCGCCGCAGCGTGGATTGCGCCCTCGAGTCCGCGCGTGCCGGCGCTGGTCGGCGCGACGCTGCTGGTAGCCTTCATTCCGATCCACGTGCGTCTCTTCAGCCTGTTCCCCCTCTGGTATCACCTCGTCTTTCTCCTGACGCTCATCCCGCTGGTGATGCTGGGAGCACGACTGGCGCGTGTCGGTACCGTTCGCGGAGCTTCCGCGGGCGGCACACGGACGTAAGCTTAGCGCACGAGGCGAGCCGATCCTCCGATGTCCTCACTGCGATCTCTCGCGCACGCCGCGGCGCTGACCCTCATCGCCCTGCGCGTGGCCCCCGGGGTATCCGCCGAGCCCCCGGCCGCGGACGCCCTGCGCTCCGTGTCGGACGATCTCGGTCGCACGGTCGCGGTGGTGCGACCGCCGCTGCGCATCGTGAGCCTGACACCGGGCGCCACCGAGATGCTGTTCGCCGCCGGTGCAGGCGCACAGCTCATCGCCACGGTGCAGTACTCGAGCGAGCCGGCCGCGGCGCGTGCGGTACCACGCATCGGCGATGTCGCCGCGATCGATCTGGAGCGGCTGGTCGCGCTGCGCCCGCAGGTGGTCATCGCCTGGCCGGCGGGTGGCAATCCCGCGCAACGCGCGAAGATCGCCGCGCTCGGTATTCCGCTCTATCAGCAGCAGGTGGCGCGCCTCTCGGACCTCCCGGGCTCACTCCGGCGACTGGGTGTGCTGGCGGGCACCGCGGCGGTCGCCGAGAGTGCCGCGACCGCCCTCGAGGCACGGCTCGCCGCCCTCGAGCGCACCTACGGTGCCGCCACGGCCGTTGGGCCCCGACCGACGGTGCTGCTCCAGGTATGGAACCGCCCGATCTACACCGTCGGCGGCCGGCACCTGATGAGCGATGCGCTCGAGCTGTGCGGCGCGCGCAACCTGTTCGCGGACCTCACCGAGCCGGGGCCGATCGTCGACACCGAGGCCGTCATCGCTCGCAATCCCGACATCATTCTCGCCGCGGCGCCCCGGGGCGAGGGCGCGGCGTGGGTCGCCGATTGGCAGCGCTTTCCGAGCCTCGCCGCCGTGCGCCACCATCGGGTCGTGGCCTTCGAGAACCAGGCGCTGAGCCGTCTGGGTCCCAGCGTCCTCGATGCCACCGAGGAGCTGTGCCGCACGATCGCGCGGGTCAGTCGCGGAAGTTCGTGAACTGGAGAGGCAGCTCGAGCTTCGCTCCCCGCAACAGTGCGATCGCCGCCTGCAGGTCATCGCGCTGCTTGCCGCTGATGCGCACCTTGTCGCCTTGCACGCTTGCCTGCACCTTGAGCTTCGAGTCCTTCACCAGCCGCGTGATCTTGCGGCCGGTCTCGGCATCGATACCGTGGCGCAGGACCACGTCCTGCTGCGCGGTGGCGAGCGTGGTGCGGGGCTCCTTGATATCGAGACACGCCAGATCGATGCCACGCTTGGAAAGCCGCAGCTTCACGATCTCGAGCATCTGTCGCAGCTGAAAGTCCACCTGCGCGTGCAGCGTGGCGGTGAACTCCTTCAGCTCGAAGCGCGCGCCGGTGTCCTTGAAGTCGAAGCGCTGCGCGAGCTCGCGGTTCGCCTGGTCGATGGCGTTGGCGACCTCGTGGGCGTTGAGCTCGGAAACGGCGTCGAAGGCGGGCATGGGGTACCTCAGGCGCGCGAGCGCCGCTTCTTCTTCGCGGGCCGCGTGCGCCGCGTCCGCGTCGGGGCCGCGGCGAGGGCGCGGCGGTGTATGCGGGCGAGCTCGATGAAGCGCGGCATGGGGCCGATGTCCTCGTAGACCGGATCGCCGTGCTCGTCGGTGGAGATCACGCGCTTGCCCGCCACGTACGGCATCGCCGCCGCGAGCTCCTTGAGCGCTGCGGTGAGCAGCTCACTGATCAGCTGCTCCGGGGCGCGCCCGGGAAACATGTCCGCGAGCGCCGCGAGTTGCGCGGCGTCATCGACGGGGAGTCGCACCGCGTAGCTTCGGGCGGTGCGCGGTGCGGCCGCGCTCTGGCGCCAGCTCTCGAGCAGATTCTTGAAACTCACCGGCGTGCACTCGGTAGGGCGCACGTGCGCCCGGGGCGCGCATTCTAGTTGGAACCTGACGAAATTTCGCGGTGCTCCGGTTGTGAGCGCCGCGGCCGCGCGGGTAGCATCGCCCCGTCATGCCCGTTGGCACCGTCCTCGAGAGCGGCACGCTGCGCGTCATCGATTACCGCTGCAGCGCCGGTCCGCACGACCGCCCGTTCCTCGAGCAGCACCACAGCTTCTCGATCTCCTACGTGCGCCGCGGCAGTTTCGGCTGTGTGACGCGCGGACGCTCCTTCGAGCTGGTCGCCGGCTCTTTTCTGCTCGGCCGACCGCACGACGAGTACCTCTGCACCCACGACCAGCATCGGCACGGCGATGAGTGTCTGTCGTTCCATTTCGACGCGGCGCAGCTCGATGCCCTCGGCCTGCCGGCGCGGTCGTGGCACAGCGGCGCGTTGCCGCCCCTGGCGGAGCTCGGCGTGCTCGCCGAGCGAGCTCAGGCCGCCGCCGAGCGCCGCAGCGAGCTGGACCTCGCCGAAGCGGGCACGTTGCTCGCCGGGCGTTTCCTGCACCTCGTGTCGGGCAAGCCGCTGCCCCCGGTCAGCGTGACAGCACGCGATCGCCGCCGCGCGGTACGGGCGGCGCTGTGGCTCGATGCGCATGCGCACGAGCCGCTCGATCTCGCGCAGGTGGCGCGGCAGAGCGGTGTGAGCGCCTTTCACTTCCTGCGCCTGTTCGCTCGAGTGACGGGCGTGACACCGCATCAGTACCTGGTGCGTGCCCGTCTGCGGCGGGCCGCGAAGCTGCTCGCGCAGGGTGCGCTTCCGGTCGGCGCCATCGCCTACGAGGTGGGCTTCGGCGATCTGTCAAACTTCGTGCGCACCTTCCACCGCGCCGCGGGGCGCACCCCGCGGGACTTCCGCCGCGCAGCCACGCGCTGGCCACGGCACGCCACCGCGCCGGGCGCAACTTTCTCCAAGTCAGGCGCCGCTCCGCCGGGGTAATGTGCGCCTCGAGCGGCAGCGCGTGTGCCCTGCCGTCCACACGCCGAGGAGGCTGTCATGTTCGATCACATCGGGCTTAAGGTTAAGGATCTCGACGCCAGCGTGCGCTTTTACACCGCGGCGCTCGGACCGCTCGGCTACGAAGTCACCTCGCAGGACGAGACGGTGGTGGGGTTCGGCGACAAAGGCGGCTCCTCGCTGTGGCTGTACGCGGACGCGAAGCTGGCGCATTCCCTCGTGCACCTGGCGTTCCGGGCGGCCGAGCGCGGCTCCGTCGATACCTTCTACAGGGAAGGCCTGAAGGCGAGCGGTCGCGACAACGGTCCGCCCGGGCTGCGCAAGGACTACAGCCCGACCTACTACGCGGCGTTCCTGTTCGATCCGGACGGCAACAACGTCGAAGCCGTGTGCCTCAAATAGGAGCGGCTGCCATGGCCACCATCCGTAAGGAGCTGACACTTGACGCCTCACCCGCGCAGGTATGGGACGTGATTCGGGATGTGGGCGCCATTCATCGGCGCCTTGCTCCCGGTTTCGTGACCGACACGCGCCTCGAGGAAGGCGCGCGGGTCGTGACGTTCGCGAACGGAGTGGTGGCA
>Ga0318495_10000404_pt1 | contig 13185 bp, 9 predicted proteins | sample GRESIP108b1f25_FD_203752 | JGI IMG/M metagenome (GOLD analysis project Ga0318495, IMG submission 203752) | Tropical soil microbial communities from Luquillo Experimental Forest, Puerto Rico - GRE.SIPMG.108b1f25 | ecosystem: Environmental > Terrestrial > Soil > Tropical forest > Bulk soil...
CCGGCAGGCCGGACCTGGCGGGGGCGTCCATGGGCTCGCTCAGACCGCCGCCGCTGCTGCCCCACAGGCCGGCCGCCTCGTCGTACCGCTGCCGGCTCACCGGGTCACTCAGTACCTGCCGCGCCGCGTCGATGATCCCCTGCGCCCGCGCGGCGGCCGTGACCACCGTCGATGACGCGCCCGACAGCAGCTCCGGCCGCAGCAAGCCCGCTTTCGCGTCATATGCGCGCTGGATGTCTTCAGCTGGTGCATCCGGCAGCGCACCAAGGAGGTCGTACCAGGTGATATCGGGCCGCATGGCACCTCCGGGATCAGGTCCGCCCGCTCGTCGGGATGACCGGTCTTATTCTCCCTCGCCGCAACGGAGTCTGCACGCGGCTTCGGGGGCTCAGACCGCCACGAGCAGCAGCTGCGCCGCCAGCGCGGTCGAGGCGGCCAGGGTGTCCAGGAAGAGCCCGCGCACGACCGGGTCCTCGCGTACCGCCCACAACAGCAGGCAATTGTTCCAGGCCAGGTCACGGGCGCTGTTGATCGTCCAGTTGCCGACCAGGTCGGCCACCGCGCTCAGATGGCGGTCGACGGCGAGCTCCGGGGCGGATTCGAAGGACTGGCGGATGGACTGCTCGGCGGCGTCCAGCAACTGGTCCACTTTCCGGTAGTCCGCGAGATGCGAGCCGACGTCGGGTGCCGTGGCCAGGGCCGCGCAGGTGCTGGCCAGCGCCAGCGGCAGGTCGTGGTTGATATGCGCGTTCATGCCCGCCAGCGCGAACTGGATGGGCTCGATTCCCGGCCCGGCGCGCCGTTCAGCGAGGGGGCGCCAGGCGAGCGGCACCGCCGCCGGGTCGGCCGCGGCATCGACGGCGGCGAAGAACAAGTTCGCGAACTCGACATCCAGCTGGGCCCAGAACGCGGGCTCGGCGAAAAAGCCCTGGCTGAGCTGGCTGTTCACCTGTCTCGTCACGTCCAGGTACATGCGGTTGAAACAGGCGAAGCCATCCGCCGCGGGCAGCGACGCCTCGATCGCCTCCATGCGCGCGATCGCCTCGGCGATGGAGGCCACTGGCGTGTCCGGGGCGGGCGCGGCGGCTGACATGACAGTCACTATACGATCACCCCCGGGCCGTGGGACGGGACGGACGTCACTACCGCGGAGGCCCGCCCGCGCGCAGGCTGGACCTTACCGGGGCTGGCAGGACGCGGGCCCGAGGGAGATCGTCACCGGGGGCCTGCGCCGGGGCGGCGGCCGCCGCCGGGAGGGCCGGCCCGGCCATATACCCCATGGGGGTATAAGCTGGAGCACATGGACGCGATCATCCACGCGCTCGCCATCACGGGGTCGATGACCTGGCAGATCGCCTGGGCACTGATCCTGGGCTTCGCCCTGTCGGCCGTCGTGCAGGCCCTGGTGCGCAAGTCCGTGATCGTCCGGCTGCTCGGCGACGACCGGCCACGGACGCTCGCCGTGGCCGCGGGCCTGGGGGCGGCGTCCTCGTCCTGCTCCTACGCCGCCGTCGCGCTGGCCAGATCGCTGTTCCGCAAGGGCGCCAGCTTCACCGCGGCGATGGCGTTTGAGATCGCCTCCACCAACCTGGTCATCGAGCTCGGCGTGATCCTGGCGCTGCTCATGGGCTGGCAGTTCACCGTCGCCGAGTTCACCGGCGGCCCGATCATGATCGTCGTGATCGCGGTCTTGTTCCGCCTCTACCTCCGCGAGAAACTGCTGCGCGAGGCCCGCCAGCAGGCCGACCGCGGGCTGGCCGGCGCGATGGAAGGACACGCCGCGATGGACATGTCCGTCGGCGGCTCCGGCTCGTTCCGCAAGCGCCTTTTCTCCGGCAAGGGCTTCACCGCGGTGAGCCACGTGTTCGTGATGGAATGGGCCGCGATCATCCGCGACCTGGTGATCGGGCTGCTGGCCGCGGGCGCGATCGCCGCCTGGGTGCCCGACTCGTTCTGGCAGGCCTTCTTCTTCGCCGGGCACCCGCTCGCCGCCAAGATCTGGGGCCCGCTGATCGGGCCTGTCGTCGCCGTCGTCTCGTTCGTCTGCTCGATCGGCAACGTCCCGCTGGCCGTCGTGCTGTGGCAGGGCGGGATCAGCTTCGGCGGCGTGATCGCGTTCCTGTTCGCCGACCTCATCATCGCCCCGATCCTCAACATCTACCGTAAGTACTACGGGCCGCGGATGGCCCTGTTCATCCTCGGCACGTTCTACGCGGCGATGGTGGCGGCCGGGTACGTCATCGAGATCGTCTTCGGCTGGCTTGGCCTGATCCCGGACCGGGCCACCGCGACGATCCCGGACCAGGGCGTCTCGTGGGACTACACCACGTGGCTGAACATCGTCTTCGGGCTGCTGGCCGCGGTCCTGCTCGTCCGCTTCGCGCGCACGGGCGGCCTGCCGATGCTGCGCATGATGGGCGGCGCCCCGGCGGCCGAGCACGGCCATGACCATCACGAGGCAGCCCCGTCCGTTCGGGAGAAAAACGCTTAGCCACCCGTCACCGGAGAATCACATACTGGTCGCATGGTGACGGGGTTGCTCGGCCGGCTGCGCCGGGCGAGCGCGGCGCGCGCGGTGCCGGACGACGAGGTCACCGCGGAGCTCACCGCCGACTACTGGGCGGCGTACGACGCCCGGATGGCCGCGGTCGGGTTCCGCGCCGTGGCGCGGCGGTTCCCGGGACTGGTGGGGCAGGCGGTGCGGCTGGGCTGGTCGGCCAGCCGTCTCGACACGGCGGCGACGATCACGCTCAACATCGCTTCCGGGGTGTTCACGGCGTTCGCCCTGTTCGCGACCACCGGGGTGCTCGAGGCGCTGTTCGCCGCCGGGCCGACGCCGCAGCGGGTGCGCGCGGCGCTGCCCTCGCTCATCCTGGTCGCCGCGGCGACCGCGGTGCGGGCCGGCCTGTCGGCCGCGGCGGGCTGGACACAGAGCCGGCTGGAGCCGCAGGTGGACCAGGCCGTCGAGGTGCGGCTGTTCGACCTGACCTCGCAGGTCGAGCTGGCCGCCTTCGACGACCCAGACTTCCACGACCGGATGCAGCGGGCGCGGGACCGCGGGGCGGGCGCAGCGTCGCGGGTCGTCAACAACGTGATCAACTGCCTGACCGCGTTCGCGAGCATCACGGCCGCGGCGGTCGTGGTCGGTGTGCTGCAGCCCATCCTGCTCGTCGTCCTGCTGCTCGCGCAGCTGCCTGAGGCGTGGGCGGCCGTCCGGTCGGCGCGGATCAGCTACGTCACCCGCTTCGCGCTCATCGACAGCTACCGCAGGAAGTACATCCTCGCCGACCTGATCGCCGAGCGGCGCACCGCCGCCGAACTCCGCTCGTTCACGATGCGGTCCTTCCTGCTCGGCCGGCTCTCGCGGCTGGCCGCATACACCCGGGACGCGGAGCTGGCCGCGGCCCGCCGCCAGACGGTGACCCGGGTCCTCGCCGGCGTCATGAGCGGGATCGCCACCGTGGGCGTTTACGCCGCGCTCGGCGCGCTGCTCGCGGTCGGCGCGATGCCGCTGTCGGTGGCGGGCACCGCCGTGCTGGCCATCAGGTCCGCGCAGGCGGCGTTGCAGCAGCTGATGTACGCGGTCAACCAGTGCTACGAGGAAGGGCTGTACTTCAGCGACTACCTGGCGTTCTGCGAGGACGCGACGAGCAGGCTGCCGCCGCCGGGCCTGCGGCCGGCCCCGGCGGGATTCGAGCGGATCGCGGTGTCGGGCGTGACGTTCGGCTATCCCGGGGCGGACAAGCTCGCGCTGCGCGACGTCAGCATCGAGATCCGCCGCGGCGAGGTGGTCGCGCTGGTGGGGGAGAACGGGTCAGGCAAGACCACGCTGGCCAAGGTGCTCGCGGGACTGTACCGGCCGGCGGCCGGCTCGGTCCGCTGGGATGAGGTCAACATCGGCGACGTGGACGGCGAGCCGCTGCGGGAACAGGTCGCGGTGATCGCGCAGGACCATGGCAACTGGCCGCTCACCGTGCGGCACAACATCACGATGGGGCGGGTGCTCGACGAGAACCTGCTGGCCGCCGCGGCCGGGGCGTCGGGCGCGGACACGGTAATCGACGACCTGGCGAGGGGCTATGACACGCTGCTCGCCCGTCAGTTCAAGGACGGCGCCGAACTATCCGGCGGCCAGTGGCAGCGCATTGCCGCCGCCCGCGGGTTCTACCGCGCGGCGCCGCTGCTGATCATGGACGAGCCGACCGCGGCGCTCGACGCCCGCGCGGAGTTCGCGCTGTTCTCCTCGATCCGCACGCTCGCCTTGGACCGCACGGTGCTGATCATCACGCACCGGCTGGCGAGCGTCCGGCACGCCGACCGGATCTACGTGCTCGCGCACGGCTCGGTCATCGAGGAGGGCACGCACGGGGAGCTGATGGCGCTGGGCGGGCAGTACGCCGAGCTCTACACGCTCCAGGCCTCGCAGTACGAGCTTTAACTCGCAGTACGAGCTTTAACTTGCATCAGCCGCGATACCGGCGTATCCAATAATTATTCATTGGGCCCCGCTAGCCGTCACGACCGCTGGGGGAGCGCGTTATGGCACTTGGTTCCGATGGCGGGCCGGGCAAGAGAGTCTTCGTCGCGCGCGAGCGTGAGCTGACGGCGCTTCGGGGGGCGTGGGAATCAGCGCGGCGCGGCCACGGGCGCGTGGTGGCCATCGAGGGCGAGCCGGGCATCGGCAAGAGCGCGCTCGCGGATGTTTTCTCCGGAGAGCTCGCCGGGGCCGGGCACCGGGTATTGCGCGTGCAGGCGATCGAGAGCGGCCCGCCCGCGCCGTGGGGCGTGCTCGAGGCGATCGTCGCGCGATTGCCGGGAGTCAGCGCCGCGGACCGCGCGATGGCGCTCGACCCGCAGGCCCTGCCGACCGTGGTCAGCGCGACGCTCACCGGCTACCTGCGATCCGGCCACCTACGGTCCGGTGACGGGCTCACCGTCGTCGTCGACGACGCCCAGTGGGCCGACGAGCAGTCGCTGGCGGCGCTGATGGATGCCGGCCGGCGGCTGCCATCCGATCCGGTGCTGCTGGTGGCCGCGTACCAGGCGGGCAGCCGGTCGCCGTTTCCCGCCTCGGCGGGCCCCGCGCTGGCCAGGTCATGGCGGCAGCTGCTCGACGGCGAGCACGCCGTGCTGCTGTCGCTGGACGGGCTGCCGCCAGAAGACATCCTGCGGCTGGCGGTCGCCAGCGGATGGCACGGCCTGTCGCTGAGCGACGCGGCCCGGCTGCACGAGGCGACCGGCGGCAACCCCGATTACCTCCTGGACCTGTTCCCGCTGCTGCCGTCCAAGCCGATCGTGATCGGCGAGGCGCCGCTGCCCGTGCCGGCCAACCGGGCGGCGGCCATCACCGAAAGGTTCGCCGCCTGCGGCCAGCCGGCCAGGCAGCTGCTCTGCGCCGCGGCCGTGCTCGGGCAGCGGTTCAGCGTGGCCACGCTGCGCGATGTCTGCGGCGTGCCGGAACCGTGGCCGCACATCGCCGAAGCGATCGACAGCGCGCTCCTTGAGATAGTGCCGGGTTCGGGCAGGCGCGAGCTGCGGTTCCCGCGGCATGTGACGGGCGAGGCCATTTACTGGGCGATGTCCGAGCGCGTGCGCGCGGGCTGGCACCGGCGGTGCGCGCGGCTGGGCGGCCCGCAGACGCTGCGGCACAAGATCGCCGCGATCGACGGCGCGGACGACGTCCTCGCCGCCGACCTGCGGCTCGCCGCGCGGGACCGGATGCGGGCCGCCGACCTCGTCGGCGCCGCGTACTACCTGCAGCGCGCGATGGACTGCACACGGCGCGGGCCGGCGCGGACCGAGCTGCTGCTGCGGGCGGTGGAGGCGCTGCTCATCGTCGGCAAGCAGAGCGCGGTCAGCGAGTACCGGGGCGAGCTCGAGCAGGCACCGGCGGACGCGTGGCGCGACTACGTCCTCGGCTACCTGCTCATGCTGGCCGGCGAGCCGGACCGGGCGACAGAGCTGCTGCTCGGCGCGCTCGGCGCGCTCGACCGCGGTGAGCCGGTGCCCGCGGGCGCGCCGGCGGACTTGCGCGCGCGGATCGCGGGGCAGCTGGGGGTCCTCGGCGTCGTCCTGCTGTCCTACCCGCAGATGGTGACCTATGGCGCGGCCGCGGTGGCGGCCGGCTCGGACGACCCGGTGGTCCGCGCCAACGCGTGGGTGTCCCAGACGCTCGGGATGGCGCTGTCCGGGGACGGCGCGGGCGCGCTCGCGCTGCTCGCCGACGCGGGGGAGCCCGGCTCGGCGTCGGGGGTGGAGGGTCTCGCCGTCCGCGGCATCATCCGGCTCTGGACCGATGACCTCGACGGCGCCGCGACAGACCTGCACGCGGTGTTCCGCCGGTGCGCCCGTGGCGAGGCGCTGCGCACCAGCCAGGCGGTCGGCTTCCTCGGGGAGGTGGAGTACCGCAGGGGCCGGCTGGACGAGGCGGCGCACTTCACGGGGCTGGCCGTGGACAACGCCACGGACAACGACCGCTACTGGGACTACCCGATACTGCACGCGCTCGCCGTGTACCCGCATGCCGCGCGCGCGGACTGGGATGAGGCGAACTACCACGCCGCGCAGTCCGAGACGATGGCCCAGCTGATCGGCGCGCCGGCCTTCCTGGCGTACGCCGCCGCCGCCAGGGCCACGATCGCCCAGGCCCGCGGGGACGCGGCCGAGCTGCTGGCCGCGGCCGAGGTGATCGAGGCGGCCTATGATTCGCGAGAGCCGGGCACGCACTTGTTCGGTCCTGTCCGGGCCGACGCGCTGGCCCGGCTCGGGCGCTATGACGAGGCCGCGGCATCCCTGCGGCGGTTCCTCGACGGGCCCGCGGCCGGCGGTCGCCAGTCCGCGCTGCTGGCCGCCGCCCGGGTGGCCGCCGAGATCGCCATCGGCCGCGGTGACCATGCCCAGGCGGCGCGGGAGTGTGAACGGGCCCGCGCCCTCGCGCTGCAGATCGGCTTGCCCCTCGAGGCCGCCCGCATCGGCCTGACCGCCGCGGGCGGGCTGCGGCTGCGCGGGCACCGCGCGGCCGCGGAACGCGCGCTGCGCGCGGCCCACCAGGGGTTCGCCGCGATCGGCGCGACCGCGTACGTCCGGCTGGCGGAGGCGGACGCCGCGCGCTGGGACATGCGGCTCGACGAGGTCCTGGCCGTCCTGACCGCGCGCGAGCGCCAGGTCTGCGTGCTGGCCGGCAAGGGGCTGACCAGCGCGCGCATCGCCCGCGAGCTGAGCATCGACGTCAAGACCGTCGAGAGCCACCGCACGAGCGCGTACCGCAAGCTCGGGGTCCGCAGCCTGGCGGAGCTGAAGCGGCTGCTCGGCGCGTAAGCGGCGGGCTTAAAAAGGCGTGACGGGTGTCTCGGGGTATGCGAAAGCAAAGATCAGGGTGTGTGCAGTCTCGGCGAAAGCGCTGGTCAGACCTATACTTCAGATTGAAATTTGCAGCAACAGTTTCATCGGGGAGAGCCCACCGCCACGCGACTCGCGGTCAGCAGGCGGGGAGTCCGCAAGTAGGCGGGCGGCGGCGAGAGCGGGAACATCCTGAGCCAGCTGCCGTCGGGCGCGGGTGGCCATGTGACGGAACCGGGGCCCGATCGTGGCCACCCGCCCATTCGTGTCGTCGCATCAACAAGACATATCGCGTTTAGCGCTGTTCGCCGCTACGATGAAGGCCATGACGAACAGCGACCTTGAGCTGCGCGCCTCGGACGCCGACAGGGACGCCGCCGCGGCCGTCCTCGGCGGCGCGATGGCGGTCGGCCGGCTGACGAGCACCGAGTACGCGCAGCGGCTGGACGCCGTCTACACCGCGAAAACCCTCGGCGACCTCGCTCCGCTCACTCGTGACCTGCCCGCCGACCAGGCCGCGGGCGCCAGCGTAGGGGCGGTGGACCGCGCCGAGGTGGCCGCCCGCTTCAGCAAGGTGATCCGCTCCGGACGCTGGGTGGCGGGCCGGCGTACCCGCCTGACCTCGCGTTTCGGCGCGCTGATCGTCAACCTGTCGGACGCCGTGCTGCCCGGCCGCGAGATCACCCTGGAGGTCAACGCCTTCTGCGGCAAGCTGATCGTGGTGGTCCCGCCCGGGGCGCACGTCATCGACGAGGGCGGCGCGCTGTTCGCCAAGCGGGCCGTCTACGGCCAGCCAGACCCGGGCGACGCCGACGGGCCGGTGATCCGGCTCACCGGCGACGCCCGGTTCGCCAAGGTCGCCGTGTACCGGGGACCCCAGGACCGGGGACGCTAAGACCCGAGGAGGGCGATCAGCCGGGCGGGCGCGACGGCGCGGTAGGCATCCTGGCATAGCTCCGCGATCTCGGCCCAGTCGGCCTCGCCGTCGAGGCGGACCCCGATCCAGCCCCGGCCGCCGACGTACGGCGGCCGGAAGAACCGGTCCGGCGCCGACGCGACGAGCTCGGCCTGCGCCCCCGGCAGCCCGGCGCACCATAGGTGCGGGAAGTCATCGTCGTGGTGCCCGGACGCCCATAGCGTCACGAACGACTTCTTGTCCCGGACGAAGAACGTCGGCGCGCCATGGCTCGGCCGCTCGGTAACCTCGGGCAGCGGCAGGCAGATCGCGCGCAGCCGCGCGGCCAGCTCGGTCTCCATGCGCCCAGGCTTTCATGCCCCCAGGGCTTGCCGTCTTTCACCGGGACGGCCGGGTGATTTGATTGCAGTTTCCCGTGCCAGGGCACGGGAAACTGCAATCAAAGCCTGGCAGGTGATGCCGGTACCGGCTGCTTAGGGCGGCTTCCATGATCGTGGGTCAAAACTGGGGCGATATCCGCCAAAAATGACCCACGATCATGGGCCGCATTCCCTTCGGGCCTCAGCGCCCGCGCCCTTGCTGGCGGATCGTCTGCGTGAACGCGTCCATGGCCTGTGTGTCGCCCACGGGTGCGCGCACGTTCCTGATGAACGACTCGGCGCCGGGCAGGTCCCGCGCGGCCGCGCGCATCGCCGCGGCCGCGGCGGCCGCGTCGTACAGCGTGCGCCGCAGCACCACGTCCGGGCCGAGCATGGCCCAGCTCGCGCCGGCGTGACCGTACTGCAAGCCGACCGACCCGGCGTTCACCACCCGCCGCCCGTCGGCGAGACGGTCGAACGGCATGTGCGTATGCCCCACGATCACCGTCCGCGCCGGCACCCCCGCGAACGCGCCGCGGAAATGGCCGGCCGGGCTGTCGACGAGGATGTATTCGTTGTCGTCGCGCGCCGTCGCGTGGCACAACATCACCGTCCCCATCCCGTCCACGTCAAGCGTGACCGAGAAGGGCCGGCCGGCGAGGAGGTCCCGGTGCGCGCGGCCGAGCCGTGCCGCGCACCACTCGAACCACTCCTCGGACGGGCTGGTCGCCAGCCCCGGGACCAGCAGGTCGCCGTCGAAGGCGTCGACCAGCCACCGGTCGCTGTTGCCCTGCACCCAGACCGCCCGGTCACCCAGTTCGGCGAGCCGCTCGAGGGTCCGGTCCGGCATCGGGCCGTCGGCGATGTCGCCGTTCAGCACGATCAGGTCGGCGCCCGCCCTGCCGACGTCGCGCAGCACGGCGTCGAGCGCGGGCAGGTTCCCGTGAATATCGGCCAGCACAGCGACACGCACGCTGCCTGGCTACCAGGTATGCCGCCCGGCTTCAACCCGCGCCTTCTTTTCTTCCGAACGGACGGTGGTCTTACCCCGCGTCGTCCAGCCAGGCTGTGATGCTGCGGGCCAGCGTCGGCATGGGGAGCGAGCCGTTGTCGAGGACGGCGGCGTGGAACGCCGGCAGGGAGAACCCGGAGCCGAGGCGCCGGCGGGCCTCATCGCGCAGCCGTATGATCTCGAGCTTGCCGGTGAGGTAGGCCAGCGCCTGCCCCGGCATCACGATGTACCGGTCGATCTCGGCGGCCATGAACTCCGGCGGCATGGGGACGTGCTCGACCGCGTACTGCACCGCCCGCTCGCGGCTCCACCCGAAGGCGTGGATGCCGGTGTCCACGACCAGCCGGACCGCCCGCATCAGGGACGCGCTGACCATGCCGAGCAGGCCGTGGTCGTCGGTGTAGAGCCCGGTTTCCTCGGCGAGCTGCTCGGCGTACAGCCCCCACCCCTCGGAGAACACCGGCAGGCTGCGCTGGCGCTGCAGCGCGGGCAGGCCGGTGAGCAACTGGAGGCGAGACAGCTGCAGGTGATGGCCGGGCACCGCTTCGTGGAAGGCCACGACGTCGATGTCCCATCCGGTGCCAGCGGTGGGCTTGCGGGTGTTGAACCAGAACGTCCCGGGCCGCCCGCCATCAAGGCGCGGCGGGGTGTAATGGGGCGCGGCGCCCGCCTCGGCCACCACCTCCGGCATCGGCGTCACCTCGCACGGCGGCGGAAGGGGGTCGGGGAAGATCTGTCCCGCCCGTTCCTCGGCCCGCCGCACGGCCGCCGTGGCCTGGCGCATCGCGTCGTCGGCGGAGATCTTCCCGGCCGAGTCGCGCAGCGCGGCGAACACCGCGTCCAGCCCGGACAGTCCCAGGCCGGCGCCCAGCTTCACGGCGCGGGCCTCCAGCGCGGCGACGTGATCCAGGCCGGTCTGGTGCAGGTCTTGCGCGGTCAGCGGCAGGGTCGTGTAGATCCGGATCGCCCGGGCGTAGTCGGCGTCGCCGCCGGGCAGCCAGGAAAGGCCGGGCTGCCCGGCCGGCCGCGCCCGGGGGAGCAGCTCCCTGACGGTGGCTACCCACCTGGCCAGCGCCGGTTGCACCACCTCGGCGGCGGCCGCCTGACGGTCGGCTTCCCACGCCGCCGCGCGGGGCCATCCCTGCGGCGGCCGCGGGGCGAGGACGGGGCTGGCGCCGGGGGCCGCGAGCACTCCCTCGGCCCAGGCGATCGCCTGCTCGGCCAGCGGGGCGACGGGCAGCCGCCCGCGGGCGGCTCCCGCCCGCAGCCGGTCGCTGAGCTGGTCGAACCAGGTGCCGCTGCGCCGCAGCCGGGTCAGGTAGGCCTCGGCCGCCGCGGCGTCGACCAGGACCGTCCGCGCCGCCACCGCGAGGAAGACGGCCGGCCCCGTGTAGTGCATCGCGGTGACGGTGTACTCGTCCTCCGCCAGGTCGATGCCCGCTATCTCCTGGGCGGCCGCCTCCGTCGTGCAGTCGAGCGTGACGGCGTCGGCTGGCGTCAGCGGCCCGTGCTCGATCGCGGTGGCCTCCTCGAGGAACTTCCCGGCCTCGGCGCGCCAGGCCTGCTGGCCCTCCTCACTAGCGTCGGGGAGCAGGTCGTCGTACCCGGGAATGCCGTACATGGTGGCGGCGAACGGATTGGCGTGCAGCCAGCGCTCGTGGAAACGGTCGGCCAGGTCACGTGCTGCGGTCATGAAACCTTCCGGATGAAGAGGCGTGATCAGACGAAGCCTAACGGCTGGCTGATCATGGGCGCGGGCCCGGCCTCCCCGCGTACGCGGCGATGATCTGGTCGACGGTCGGAAACGTCGGCATGGTCTTGCCGACAGAACCGGGCGCAATGGCCCTGAACAGCTGCCCGATCTCCTGGTACGGGTCCCGCACGTTCTTCAGGGAGCGCGAGATCTCGTGGGGCTGCCCGTCCGCTGTCCGCAGCCGGTACGCCGTCAGCACCGGCCTGGGCTCCTCCGAGGCGGGGGAGTGCATCTCGCCCCAGACCTGGCTGACCTCGGTGACCTGGTTCCAGCGCACCGGCACGGCGTCCGCCATCGAACCGTCAAGCAGCATGAACCCCTCGGTGAAGGCGTAGAACCAGATGTCCCGCTTCGGATCACGTCCCCGCCACAAGCACACGCCGAACCAGGCACCCCACGCGAACGGGAAGAGCCCGAGCACCAGCAGCGCGCCCGGGATCCTGCTGGCGGCGCCGATGATCAGGAAGGGGATCAGCGCCAGCGGAACGTAAGCCGCGACATAAGCACTGGGCCTGACGCCGCCGCCGACCGGCGCGGTGAAGACCCCGGCCACGTCACCGCATTCGGAGTAGGAGGCCAGCCGCTCGGCGTGCGCCAGCCGCGGCCCGTAGCGCTCGGCCTGCTCGTCGACACGTCGCTGGAAGCCCGCGCGCATCCTTTGATGAGCCTCTGGCCGCATCCGCACCACCGCTCTCCCCGGGGGTTCGTCTACCCCTGACTACGTCCCGGGCGGCGGACCGGTTCGACTATCGCGCTGCGCGGTACTCACGAGTAGCTTGGGGAGATGGCAGAGATGACGTGGCTGGACGCCACCGCGCAGGCCGAACTTGTCCGCAGTGGTGAGGCGAGCCCCCGCGAACTGACGGAGGCCGCCATCGCCCGGATCGAGGCGGTCAACCCCAAGCTGGACGCCGTGATCCGCACCCGGTTCGACGCCGCGCTCGCGGAGGCCGAGGGCCGCCTGCCCGACGGCCCGTTCCGCGGCGTGCCGATCCTGCTCAAGGACCTAAACTGCATGGTCGCGGGTGAGCCCACGGCGTTCGGCCTCGGGCCGCTGCGCGAGGTGCGCTGGCCGGTCACGTCCTACCTGGCGGAGCAGTTCCGGGCGGCCGGTTTCGTGTCGCTGGGCCGCACCAACGTGCCGGAGCTCGGCACCACGGTGACCACCGAGCCGTGGAGCTTCCCCCCGGCCCGCAACCCGTGGGATCCCGGTCATTCGACGGGCGGCTCATCAGGGGGGTCAGCCGCCGCGGTGGCGGCCGGCCTGGTGCCGGTCGCGCACGGCAACGACGGCGGCGGCTCCATCCGCATCCCCGCGAGTGAGTGCGGGCTGGTCGGGCTCAAGCCGACTCGCGGCCGGGTGAGCCAGGGGCCGCTGATCGGGGAGCAATGGGCCGGGGGGTATATCGAAGGGGCGATCACGCGGACGGTCCGTGACGCGGCCGCCGTCCTCGACGTGATCAGCAACCGCATGCCGGGCGAGCCGTACTACGCGCCGCCGCTGCCGCGCCCGCTGGCGCGGGAGGTCGGCGCGGACCCGGGCCGGCTGCGGATCGGCGTGCTGGACCGGCCGGGCCTGCCAGAGTCTCTCGATGATCCGGAGTGCCGCGCTGCGGTGGCAGGCGCGGCGCGGCTGCTGGAGTCGCTCGGCCACCACGTCGAGCAGTCCGCGCCCGCGGCCATGTTCGAGCAGGAGTTCGCCCGGCATTTCATCACGACCATCGCCGCCGACGCCGAAGCGACGTTCCAGGCCTTCGAGATGGTCCTCGGCCGCCCGATCGGCGAGGACGAGATCGAGCCCCGCAAC
>Ga0318495_10000416_pt1 | contig 13018 bp, 12 predicted proteins | sample GRESIP108b1f25_FD_203752 | JGI IMG/M metagenome (GOLD analysis project Ga0318495, IMG submission 203752) | Tropical soil microbial communities from Luquillo Experimental Forest, Puerto Rico - GRE.SIPMG.108b1f25 | ecosystem: Environmental > Terrestrial > Soil > Tropical forest > Bulk soil...
CATCTCGGTGGACATGGAGGGCGTGTCCGGGATCACCGACCCCGAGGACGTGCTGCCCGGCGGGGCGGACTACGAGCGCGGCCGGGTGTTCATGACCGGTGACGCCAACGCCGCGATCCTGGGCGCCTACGACGGCGGGGCCGACGAGGTGCTGGTGAACGACTCGCACTGGATCATGCGCAACCTGCTCCTGGAGCAGCTTGACCCGCGGGCCCGCACGATCAAGGGCTTCCACAAGTCCATGTGCATGGTCCAGGGCCTCGACTCCTCCTACGACGGAGCGGCCTTCGTCGGCTACCACTCGTGCGCCGGGACCGAGGGTGGGGTGCTCAACCACACCCTGCTGGGCAAGGAGATCCAGAACGTCTACCTCAACGGGGAGCCCACCGGCGAGACCAGGCTGAACGCCGCCTACGCCGGGCACTTCGGGATCCCGGTGCTGCTGGTGGCCGGCGATGACGCGGTCTGCGAGGAGGCCCGGCGGGTGCTCGGGGACGTGGAGACGGTCGCGGTCAAGGACGGGATCGACAAGTTCACGGCCAACTGCCTGCACCCGCAGGTGGCGCAGGAACGGATCCGCGAGGCCACCGCGCGCGCCGTGGCCGCCCGTGACCGGATGCGCCCCTACCGGCTCGACCCGCCCTACGCGATCGGGATCGAGTGGAACTCCACCACGATCGCGGCCACGTGCGCGCTCATCCCCGGGGTCCGGCTGACCGCGCCGCGATCGGTCGAGTACGTCACGCAGGACTACCCGGAGGCCATGCGCGTCCTGGTCGCGATGCTCCTGCTGGGCCTGCAGGTGGGCCAGAAGGCGATCTATGGCTAGGACGCGGCCGGCCGCGGTCCCCGGCTCGCCGGAGGCTGGGCAGAAAGAGGCCGAGGACCCGGCCGAGCCGGGAAGCGCGCTGCGCGCACTGCGCGAGCAGCGCGGGCTGACGATCGCCTCGCTCGCCCGGCAGGTCGGCATCAGCGCGGCGGCCATCAGCCAGATCGAGTCGGGCGCCGTCCAGCCCTCGGTGATGACGCTCCGCAAGCTCGCCGCCGCTCTCGGGGTGCCGGTCTTCCGGTTCTTCCTGCCCGCCGACACCGCGGCGGCCAGCGTGGTCCGCCGCGGCGAGCGCAAGACGCTGGGGCTGGCGCGGACCGGGGCGCGCTACGAGCTGCTGACGCCATCGCTGCAGGGCCGGCTGGAGGTCATGGAGATCACGATGGATCCCGGCCAGGCCTCGGCGCCCGAGCGGATCAGCCACCCGGGTGAGGAATGCCTGGTGATCATCTCCGGTTGCGGGCAGCTGGAGCTCGGCGACGACGTCATCGACATGCAGGCCGGCGACGCCGCGACGTTCCAGGCCAGCCTGCCGCACCGGCTGTGCAACACCGCCCCGAGCCCGCTGTCAGCGCTGTCCTGCATCACGCCGCCCTCGTTCTGAGCGGATTACGACCCGAAGAACTCGGCCAGGACCGGGGCGAGAACGGCCGCGCTCACGTCGTGCGTCTGGTCGTCCAGGGTGCGCAGCTGCGCCTGCGGCATGGCCTTGCTCAGCGTCTCGGCGGTGACGCGCATGAACGGGGCGCCCGCGCTGCCGTGCATCACCAGGGCGGGCGTGGGGATGCGCGCGGCGCGCGCGGCCGGCACCGCGAGGTCCGGGCCCAGGATGCCGGTGTGGTCGTAGGCCAGCGTCGGGGCGATGGCCTCGAGGCCGGCCCAGAACGGCGCCTGGCGCATCCCGGCGATCTGCTCGTCGGGCATTCCCACGTACCGCATGAACAGGGCCACCGCGTCACCGCGCCGGTCGTCGGCCAGCGCCTCGGTCAGCCGCGCGATGTACGTCGCCCAGGGCTTGCGGACCCCGGGGTCGTCGTTGTACGGGGCCTCGTACACGGCGAGCTTGCGAACCTTGCCGCCGAGACGCGCGGCCGCCTCGAGGGCCAGGCAGCCGCCGGACGAGTGCCCGTACAGGCAGGCCGTCCCGCCGGCCTCGTCGATCAGCGTCTCGAGGTCCTCCATTTCCCGTGCGACCGCGTAGGGCCTGGTGTCCCCGCTGTCCTCGCGGCCGCGCCGGTTGTAGCCGTAGACCGTGAAGCGCGGCGCGAGCAACCCGGCCAGGTCGCGCTTGCCCTGGCGGGTCGACAGGGCCCCGTCGACCAGGATGACCGCCGGTCCCTCGCCCTGGGTGTCGTACGCGATCCTCGTTCCGTCGGTGGACGTGACGGTGTTCATGTCTTTCTCCTTAACGGCCGGATAGCTGGTCTAGATACGCCGCGAAGCGGTCCAGCGACGTCAGGAAGCCCGCCTGCGCCTGCGGGCTGCGCATCGGCACGGGCACCCTGGCCTGGTGGATGCGGACCTCGGTACGGTTGCCCCCGAGGTCGGTGAACGTCGAAGTCGTAGTCATGCCGGTGTCCGGGTCGGTCCATGCGAGCCGCTCCGGCGCCGCGACCTCGTCATAGATCACGCGCGTCCGGTACTCGCTGCGGTCGGCGTCGTTGACCATGACGGTCTCGAAGGCCCCGCCAGGGCGCGCGTCGACCGTGATCTGGTCCAGCGGCGCGCTGACCCCGGCCGGCCCCCAGAAGTGGGTCAGGTGCTCCGGCTCGGTCATGCACCGGAAGACGAGCTCTCTCGGGGCCTCGAAGACGCGGGTGAAAACCAGCTCGTCCGCGTCCGGGCGGTGATCACTCATCGGGCCTTCTTCTCCTTATCTCCTCATCGCCGGCGGGCGCGCGCTGGATCTCCCGCAGGTGCTCGTCGAGCTTGTCGAACCGCTCGGCCCAGGTCCGGCGATTCTCCTCGATCCAGCCGGCGACCGCGTCGAGCCCCTCCCGCTCCAGGTGACAGGGCCGGAACTGGGCGTGCCGACGGCGCGAGATGAGGCCGCAGCGCTCGAGCACCTTCAGGTGCTTGGAGATGGCGGGCAGGGACATGTCGAACGGCGCGGCCAGCTCGTTCACCGTGGCGTCCCCCTGCGCGAGGCGGGCCACGATGGCCCGCCGGGTCGGATCCGCCAAAGCGGTGAAGGTCGCGTCGAGCCCGGTCACGCCCCTTATTTAACCGATAGGTTAGTTATCTGTCAAGTTAAATAAGATGGTGAGGTGCTGGGGCCACGCGGATGCCGGACCGGGATAGCGGGCCACTGGTCAGGAGCGGGCGGCGGCGCGGACCTAGTGCGCGAGCAGTGGGACGAGAACCTGCGCGTTGGGACTGCCCCAGCCGGTGACCGGGTCCCAGCCGGGCCCCGCCTCGTAGCCGACGAAGACGCCGGTGGGCCATATCACCGAGTTGTCCCCGGTGACCACGTCGTGGAAGGCGCGGTGATAGGCCCCGCTTCGGGCGATCCGGTAGATCGCAGGGTTGACGAGACCCAGGTGCCGGCCCGCTTCCTGGTCGGCCAGGGCGATCACGGCCGCCCACAGCGGGGTCGCGGCGCTGGTGCCCTGGGCCGGGATCAGGACGCCGCCGGTGAACGTCAGCGCCATGGCCGTCGTCGAGTCCGCGTTGGCGGCCACGTCGGGGACGCCCCGCATGGCGCCGGTGCCGGGGATGTCGTCCTGGTAGGAGGGCCGGCGGAAGAGCGAGCTGAAACCTCCCGCGGATACGCCGGTGTCCTGGTTCCAGGCCATCTCGCCGTGGTAGGCGCCGGTCCGGTAGCTGGCGTCCAGGGCGGTGCCGCCGACGCCGAGCACCAGCGGGTCGGAGGCGGGCAGGCTGACCTGCTTGGGCGGGCCCTGGTCGCTGATCGCGCCGGTGTCCCCGGAGGAGGCGACGACGGTGACGTGGCGGCCGGCGGCCCGCTGCAGCGCCCCGTGGATGCGGGCCACCTCGGCGGCGGTGAACAGCTTCTCGCCCGCGCTGGCGCTGATCGAGACCACCGCGGCGCCCCGGGCGACGGCCGCCTGCACCACGCCGGTCACGGCGGCGGTGAAGTTCGCCGCGCTGGCGACGGCATCGGCCGGGACCAGGACCACGTCGAGGGTGGCGCCGGGCGCGATCGCGTGCACCATCTCGGTGTCCTCGACCTCTTCGGTGCCCGCGACGTAGGGCGCGCTGGCCCCGGCCAGGGTGGTCGTGACCTTGAGCTTGGCCGCGGGCAGGCCGAATCTGCGGTCGAACGCGGTCAGGTCCTGGCGGATGTCGGTGAAGTTGGGGCCCGGGGCGTTGGCGAGCTCGGGCATCACCACGGTCTCGCCGCGGCCGGTGATCCCGTCGCTGACCAGCGGCGCCACGCCGTAGGCCACCCGGAACTGGCCGGGGCTGTAACACCGGATGATGTAGTGCTCCGGCCCGCAGGACAGGATCTGGGCCCCCGCGCCCGTGTCGGACCCTGCCGCGTGGCGGGATGGGACCGGCGAGGCTGCGGCCGTCAGGTATGCCGCCGTGGTCCCTGCCACCGCCGTCGCGGCCAGCCAGGCCCACCAGCGTGAGCCCTGCAGGGCTGCCCGCAGGACGTTGAGCGCTCGCGACCCGTTCCCGTTGGCGGACATGGCCGTCTCCTTCCGTGGCATCGCAGGGTCGTCAGGTGGCGCGGCGGGTACGCCGCGCAGGTCAGGCGTCACGCAGGCGGAGCAGTAGGCCGCCGAGCAGCAGGGCCCCGAAGGCCCACAGGGCCAGGACGCCGAGCCCCGGCCACGGCCCGATCGGCAGGGTGTTCAGGTCCCTGGTGGCCTGGATGGCCAGCCCGGCGTTCATCGGGCTCCACTGCTCGAGGTGGCGCTCCCAGCGCGGGTCCAGGATCCCGAACTGGACAATCAGCGGCACCACGTAGATCAGGCCGAGCAGGACGGCGATCGACGCGCCGGAGTCCCGGATCGCGGTGGCCAGGCCCAGGCTGAACAGCGCGATGAGGGCCAGATACAGCACCGAGCCGGCCGCCGCCCGCAGCGTCGAGCCGGCGCTCAGCGACAGCACCTCGGAGCCGCGTACGCCGGTGAAGCCGTTGCCGGGCAGGATGTACCGTCCGGCGATCAGCGACCACGCCGCCGCGATGGTCCCCGTTACGAGCACCACGCCGGTGAGGACGATCGCCTTGGCGGCCAGCGCGGTGGCCCGGCGCGGCACGGCGGTGAGCGTGATCCGGATCATCCCGCTGCCGTACTCGCCGGTCACGGCCAGTACGGCGAGGACGGCGGCGGCGGCCTGGCCGACCAGGATTCCGGTCAGGCTGAGCTTGGGGGTGTCGTAGCTGCACGAGGTCGGGCACTTCTGCACCACGACCTCCAGGATGCTGAAGCCCACGGTCACGACGATCATGGTGAGCAGCAGCCACCCGGTGCTGGACACCGTGCGCAGCTTGGTCCACTCCGCGTGCGTCGCCTCCCCCAGCGCCGTGTTCACGCGTCCCTCCGGCGCAGCACGTAGGCGGCGAGGGCCAGCGCGGCGACCGCCCAGACGCACGCCACGATGAACCCGTTCCACGGAGCCAGCGGGAAGCAGCCGTTGTACGGCAGGCAGGCGTGCATCACCTGGGAGTACCGCGGCGTGCCCTGCTGCAGGCCGAACGCGGACGCCGGGGTCAGCCGCAGCACCCACACGGCCGCGCTCTGCGGCAGGATCACGCCGAGAATGACCGGGACGATCAGCAGCACGACCATGGCGGTGATCGCGGCGGCGCTGCGCCGCAGCACGGCCCCGGCGGACAGGGCCAGGATGGCGGCCACCGCCAGCACCCCCGCGGTCCCCAGAACGATCTGCAGCCCGTGCCCGCTGGTGAGCGCCCAGACCGGGTACACCGACGACACCCAGCCGCCCGAGTGCAGCTTGCGCTCGGCGATCAGCATGGCAACCGCGGTCCCGACCAGCCCGGCCACGAACGTGACCGACCCGATCACGATGGCCTTGGCGGCCAGCACCCGGCCGCGGCGCGGGCTGGCCGCGAACGTGGTGCGGATCAGGCCCCGCCGGTACTCCGTGGTGATGAACAGCGCGCCCAGCGCGATGACCGCGAGCAGGCCGACCGCCGAGCCCTTGAGCACGATCCCGAGCGGGTCGAGGTCGGCCACGTACGGCGCGACGTCGCCGCCGCTTCCGATCAGCGTGAACCTGCCGCCGGCCTCGGTGAACCGGGACTGCGGCGGCGAGGGCATCCCCTTGCAGTGAGTCCCGTTCGGCCCGCAGTGCGTAACAGGCGGAGCGCCGTTGCCGATGGCGAACACGGCCGGACCCGTCCCGAAGCCGACGTGGCCGACGGTCCACGCCGCCCCGGGCCGCGCGCCCACCAGGCTGACGTGGTCGAAAGTGCCGGTGATCCGAGTGTCATACGTGGGCTGGTTGTTGTTGTTGGCAAAGCCCTGAGCCCCGACAACGTATTGCGGCGAGGCCGCGAACAGCCCGGCCTGCGCCGTATGCGGCAGCCCGGCCAGGCTCGCGGTGCCGATCTCGGTCCAGTGCGTGCCGTCGGTGGAGTCGTAGCCGGTGACCGTGTCGCCGGACCGGGTCAATCGCAGCCAGCGCGGCGACGACGCGGACGGGGTACCGGGCAGGCCGGGCAGGTCGTGGACAAAGTTCCACTGCATCCGGACGCCGTGGCCGGGCGTGACCATGACCGCGGCGTAGGCCGAGCCCGCCGTGGTACTCGCCTTGATCATGATCCCGGCCTTGGCCCAGGGCTGCGCGGTGTGCGTGCTGCTGCCCATTCCCTGGCCGGGCAGCTCGCCGTCGGCCAGCGAGGTGACCCGGGCGGTGATGCTGCCGTTGCCGTCCAGCGGCTGGCGGGCGAAGTAGAAGCTGTCGGTGACCGCCACCCCGCCCGGGCCGATGGCCACGGTCGGGTGGGCCCCCGGGTTCTGCTTCCCGTTGGCGGTGGACGCGATGGCCACCACGGCCAGTGCGGTCAGCAGCGCGGCGGCGATCAGGGCGATCAGCCAGCCGCGGACGCTCCGGAACTTGGTCCACTCGGACCGCAACAGGTGCGGGAAATCGTCGCTCCCTGGCCGCTGGTCGGACCGGTACGGCGTGATCGTGGGGGTGCTCATCGCGCCACTTCCCTGGGGTCGGCGGCCGGCTCGGCGCGGTACTCGACCGCGTCCCTGGTGAGTTCCATGTACGCCTCCTCGAGCGTGGCGCGGTGCGCGGAGATCTCCGAGAACGGCACGCCAGCGCCGGACAGCACGGTCACGACCCGCTCGGACGTGAGCCCGGAAACGGTGAGCGTGTCCCGGTCACTGGCCGCCACGGTGGCGCCCGCGCGGGTCAGCGCGCCGATCGCGTCGGATTGCGCGGTGGTGCGCAGCGAGACCTTGTCCCCGGACGCGGCCGCGATCAGCTCGGCCACCGTGGTGTCCGCGATGACCTTGCCGCGGCCGACCACCACCAGGTGGTCGGCGGAGCCTTCTAGCTCGCTCATCAGGTGACTGGACACCAGCACCGCCCGGCCCTGCTCGGCCAGAGACCGCAGGAATCCCCGCATCCACACGATGCCCTCGGGGTCCATGCCGTTGAACGGCTCGTCGAACATCAGCACCGGCGGGTCGCCCAGCATGGCCGCGGCGATCCCCAGCCGCTGCCGCATGCCCAGCGAATAGCCGCCTGCCTTGCGCCGCGCCACCTTCTCCAGCCCGGCCTGCTCGATCACGACGTCCACCTGCTGACCGGTCAGGCCCTGGGAATGCGCCAGCCACAGCAGGTGGTTGCGGGCGCTGCGGGCGGGCTGCAGCGCGGACGCGTCCAGCAGCGACCCGACGTGGCTCAGCGGGTGGCGCAGGCCCTGGTAGCGCTGCCCGCCGATCAGCGCGTGGCCTTCGTCGGGCGCATCCAGGCCCAGGATGACCCGCATCGTGGTGGACTTGCCGGCGCCGTTAGGGCCGACGAACCCGGTGACCTGCCCCGGTGCGACGGTGAAGGTCATCCCGTCCAGCGCGACGACCGGCCCGAAGCGCTTGTGCAGGCCGGCGACTTCGATGGTTGCTTCCCGCGTATCCATGCCCGCCACGGTAGAAAAGCCGGGGTCGCACTGTCGTCACGCTGGCGAGCCGTCTTCGCCGCCGCTGGCACGAGGGACATCGGCCGCGGTCTGTCCCCCGTGCGAGGGACGGCAGGATGCTCGCCCGGAGTGACGCACGTTGGCTGGCCAGCGAGGACAATGGCCATGTGGACCCAGCGGGTAACGTGCACGGCGGATGGGCCGGCCGACTGCGGCGGCTCGCCGCGGACCCGCACGCCCCCGCCGTGGCCGGGGGATTGCTGGCTATCCTCGCCGTGGCCCAGACGCTTGCGCTTCCCCCCGGCCAGGGCGGGATTGACTTCGCACGGGGGGTCGGTCTCGTCCTGATCGCGCTGTTCAGCACGCTGCCGCTCGGGCTCCTGTGGTCCTACCCGGCGGGAGCCGCCGTGTCGGTCGGCGCGGCGTGCGTGCTGTCCCTGGCGGCCTTTCACACGCTGACGGTGGCCGGCCTGATCGCCCAGCTGATCGTGCTGTACCGGCTCGGCCGCAGCGGCCCGCAGCTGCTGGCCGCGGTCCTCGCGCTGCCCTACCTGGTGCTGGCGCTGCTCCCCCCTACGGGCACCGCGGACCGGATTCTCACCGTACTGCTGGCCGCGCTGGCCCCGGCTGCGGCGTGGGCGGGGGCGGCCCGGCGGGCCCGCAGCGAGGCCGTGGAGCACAGCGCCGCCCGGGAGGTCATCGCCGGTTCCCTGCTCGAGCACACGGCGCGGGGGGAACGCGCCCGGGTCTCCCGCGAGCTGCACGACGTGGTGGCCCACCACATTTCCATGATCGCGGTACAGGCGGAGACGGCCCGGCTGACCACCCCCGGGATGCCCGCCGCCGGGGCGCAGCGCCTGTCCGCGATCGGCGACACCGCGCGGGCCGCGCTGACCGAGATGCGGCGGCTGCTGGGCGTGCTGCGCGAGGACACCCGGGCCGACGCCGTCAGCGACCGGCGGCCCCAGCCCGGCCTGCGGCAGCTCAGCGAACTGCTCGACGAGGCCAGGGACGCCTCGGGGTCGGGTGTCCGCCTCATCGTCCGCGGCCCCGTGGCCAGTCTCGATCCCGGCGTCGAGCTTGCCGCCTACCGCATCGTTCAAGAGGCGCTCACCAATGCGCGGCGGCATGCCGAGGGCGCCGCCGTCGACGTGGAGTTGCACTACACCGCGGACGCCCTGTGGCTTCGCGTCCGGGACAACGGGCCCGGCCCCCCGCCGGCTTCTTCCTTCACCGCGACGCCGCCTGGCGGTCATGGGCTGCTCGGCATGCGCGAGCGCGCCGCGGCCGTGGGCGGCAAGCTGCGCACCGGCGCCGCCAGCGGCGGCGGGTTCGTGGTCGAGGCCATGCTGCCGACCGTGGCCGAGGCAGCAGCATGAGCGAGCGGACGCGCCTCAAGGCGCCCCGTCCGCGAGCGGGAAACACAGCATGAGCGAGCGGACGGGAAACACGATATGAGCGAGCCGTCCCGGGCGATCCGGATCATCGTGGCCGACGACCACCAGGTGGTGCGCACCGGATTCGCCGCGCTGCTCGACACCCAGCCGGACTTCACGGTGGTCGGCACGGCCGACGACGGGGCGGAGGCGGTCAAGATCGCCCGCGAGCTGCGGCCGGACGTCGCGCTCATGGACGTGCGCATGCCCAACATGGACGGCATCGAGGCCACCCGGCAGCTCACCGAATCCGGGACGGGCGGCCCGCGGATCCTCATCCTGACCACCTTCGACCTCGACGAGTACGTCTACGACGCGTTGTGCGCCGGGGCCAGTGGCTTCCTGCTCAAGGACGTCACCGCGGAGCGGCTGTTCGACGCGGTGCGCGTGGTGGCCTCCGGCGAGGCGCTGCTCGCGCCGACCGTCACCCGCCGGCTGATCAGCGAGTTCACCCGCCTGCGCCCCCGGCCTGCCGCCTCGCCCCCGGCCACGCTCGCCACGCTCACCCCGCGCGAGACCCAGGTACTCAAGCTGGTCGCGGAGGGCCTGTCCAACCCGGAGATCGCCGCCCGGCTGGTCGTCACCGAGGAGACCGTGAAGACCCACGTCAGCCGGGTGCTGAACAAGCTGGGGCTGCGCGGCCGCACGCAGGCGGTGGTCGTGGCCTACGAGTCAGGGCTGGTCGTGCCCCACCCCGGTAGCTGACTGCGGCTCGGTGGCGCCGCTCGCCGCGGCCGGTTCCTGCCCGGCCGGCTCGGGCGCCGGCCCGGCAGGCTCGGGCGCCGGCTTGCGGCGCTGGGTGAAGAAGAACCAGGTCAGCCCGGCCACCGTGCCCACGAGCGCGACGAAGAAGTTCAGCCGCAGCCCGAGGAAGTGCGCGGACGAGTCGATCCTGATGGTCTCCTCGAAGATGCGGTAGGCCGAGTAGCCGGCCACGTACAGGGCGAACAGCCCGGGCGGGCGGATGTGGCGGTGGTGGCCGAGCCAGACCAGCGCGGCGGCCAGCGCCAGGTCGAAGATGGCCTCGTACAGGAACGACGGCTGGAAGGTACTGAACGCCTGGTACCCGTGCGGCCGGAAGGCCGGCGAGATCTGCACCGCCCAGGGCAGCGTGCTCGGCTTGCCGAACAGCTCCTGGTTGAAGTAGTTGCCGATCCGCCCGATCGCCTGGGCGACCAGCAGCGCCGGGGCGACCGCGTCGGCCATGAGGCGCCAGTCGGCCCCGGCCCGGTGCACCCGCCAGATGCCCACGGCGGCTCCGCCCAGGACGCCGCCCCAGATGCCCAGCCCGCCGTCCCACACCGCGAACGGCCCGTACCAGGCGTGCGGGGTGATGTCGAACGGGGTGGTGATGTCGAAGTAGATCCGGCCGCCGATGATCCCCGCCGGGACCGCCCAGACGGCCACGTCGGTCACCAGCGAGACGTCGCCGCCCACGGCCCGCCAGCGCCGCCGGGCAATGATGATGGCCAGCGTGATGCCCACGACGTACATCAGGCCGTAGAAGTGAACGAACAAGGGCCCGATGTAGAAACCGTTGATCGGCGGGCTCGGGATGTGCAGCGCCACGGACAGGGCCATACAGCGAGATTAGCCCCTCGGCGCGGATGAGTGCTTTCCTGCGACGATAACGTTCAGGTCATGACCGAGCCCGCCCAGGCAGCGCAGTCCCAGCAGGCACAAGCGGCACTGGCCCAGCTCAGCGAGGAGTTCTTCGAGATCGTGCACACGGCCGACCCGTTCGGTGCCACGCAGGTCGGCGCGCCGGGCTTCGACGCCCTGGTGCCCGACCCCAGCCGCGCGGGCGCCGCGCGCGACGTGCAGCAGATCGCCCGGATCGAGGAGCGGCTGGGCCGCATCGACCCGGGCCTGCTGGACCAGGCGGGCCGGGTCAACCAGGCCGTCCTGGCCCACCTGGCCTGGGCGGCGCGCTCGGATCTCGAACACGGCCTCTGGGAGGCGAACGTGTCGGCGGGCGGCTACGTCTCGCCTCAGGCCATGGTGTTCATGTCCGTGCCGGCGGCGCTGCTCGACAGCGCCGCCGCAGTCGACGGCTACCTGCAGCGGCTGCGCGGGCTCGGCGGGTACTTCGACGCCGTCACCGCCCGGTACCGGGAGGCCAGGCAGGACGGGCGGATCCCAACCGAGGTCGGGACGCGCCAGGCCATGGCGCAGATCGAGGGCCACCTGAGCCGGGACCTGACCGCCGACGCGATGGTGGCCGTGCGCCTGCCGGGCGCCGTCGACGAGGCGGCGGTCCGCCGCGAGGCCGCTGGCATCGTCGACAGCCAGATCCGGCCTGCGCTGCGCCGGCTGCTGGCCTGCCTGGGGGACGAACTGCTGCCGGTCGCGCGCCCCGGCGAGCGGGTCGGCATACGTTTCGTGCCCGGCGGCGCGGAGGGGTACCGGGCGGCCGTGCGCAAGCACACCACCACCGAGCTGGCCCCGGAGGAAATCCACCAGATCGGCCTCGACGTCCTCGCGGCGCTGCAGGACGAGTGGGCCGAGCTCGGCGAGAAGGTACTGCAGGTCACGGACGTCCCGGCGATCCACGAGCGGCTGCGGGAGGACCGGTCGCTCCGGTTCGCCGACTCCGCGCAGATCGTGCGCACGGTCACGGCGGCCCTGCAGCGCGCCGAGGAGGCCCGGGACAGCTGGTTCCCGCGGTTCGACATCCCCGGCTGCGTCATCGAGGAGATCGACCCGGTCGAGGCGGGCAACGCCCCGCTGGCCTACTACCGGCCCCCGGCCGCGGGCGGGAAGCGGCCCGGCGCCCACTGCGTGCTGACCGCCGAGCCGCAGCAGCGCTACGTCTACGAGTACGAGGCGCTCTCCTTCCACGAGAGCACGCCCGGGCACCATCTGCAGATCGCCTCGTCGCAGACGCTGCCGCTGCCCGCGTTCCGGCGCTTCCTGGACGCCGAGGTGTGCGGCTACGTGGAAGGCTGGGGCCTGTACTGCGAGCGGCTGGCCGACGAGATGGGCCTGTACACCTCGGACCTGCAGCGGCTGGGCATGCTCTCCTTCGACGCGCTGCGGGCGTGCCGGCTCGTGGTCGACACCGGCATGCACCACCACGGCTGGTCTCGCGCCCAGGCCATGGACTTCATGTGGCGCAACACGGCCACCACCCAGTCGAACGTCAGGAACGAGATCGACCGCTACATCGGCTGGCCCGGCCAGGCCCTGGCCTACATGGTGGGCCGCCGCGAGATCCGGCGGCTGCGCGAACGGGCCGAGCGCCGGCTCGGCGCGAGGTTCGACATCCGGGGCTTCCACGGGACCGTGCTCGGCAACGGCGCCGTCCCGCTCGGGGTGCTCGACCAGCTCGTGGCCGACTGGGCCGACGCCGCGGCGGCCTGATCCCGGTCCCCGGTCAGGGCGCGTCCAGGGCCAGCTCGATCGCGCCGATGACGCCCGAGCTGTCGCCGAGGCCCGGCGGGACGATGTAACGCTCGATCGCGTCCGGCTCGGTCAGCTCGGGGGCCCGCAGATAGCCGGCCAGCAGCGCGCGCACCCGCTGCCGCGCCAGCGGCAGCAGCCTCGGCTGCTTGGCCACGCCTCCCCCGATGATGATGCGCTGCGGCGAGAGCACGCAGATCACGTTGACCAGGGCCAGAGCGAGGTACTCGGCCTCGAGTTCCCAGGCTGCGCTGCCCGACA
>Ga0318495_10000418_pt1 | contig 12999 bp, 12 predicted proteins | sample GRESIP108b1f25_FD_203752 | JGI IMG/M metagenome (GOLD analysis project Ga0318495, IMG submission 203752) | Tropical soil microbial communities from Luquillo Experimental Forest, Puerto Rico - GRE.SIPMG.108b1f25 | ecosystem: Environmental > Terrestrial > Soil > Tropical forest > Bulk soil...
CGACGATCCTCTGGCTCCGCGACCGCCTCCGCGAAGTTCGCGAAGACGACCGTGAACCAGAGCCAGACGCTGACCGCGAGCGTGAACCAGCCCGGCGCCGCGCCGGCGGGGTGCAGGATCCGGTCGCGGAGCCAGAGGATCGTCGTGAGGAGGCTGCCGACCTCGACGACGAACATGACAGGGTTCTTCGCCACGTGGCGCGGGGCGAGCTTCTTCAGGCTCTCCACCGCCGCCTGGCGGACGATGGTCGGGTCGAGCAGGGAGAGCTGCTTCGCCTTGGTCGAGGGGGCCATGGCTAGAACACCTTTCCGGCCGCGGCGGCGAAGTGCTCGAGCACCGGGCCGAGCGACAGCGCGGGGAAGAAGGTCAGCGCGCCGACGATGAGGATCACGGAGATGAGCAGGACCGTGAAGGTCGGGCCGGTCGTGGGGAAGGTGCCCGGGCCCGCGGGGACGGTCTTCTTCCCGATCATCGAGCCGGCGATGGCGATGGCCGGGACGATCATGAGGAAGCGGCCGACGAGCATGTCGACGCCGCCGGTCACGTTCCAGAACTTGGTGTTCCCGGACAGGCCCGCGAACGCGGAGCCGTTGTTCCCGGCCTGGCTCGAGTAGGCGTAGAGGATCTCGGAGAGGCCGTGCGGGCCGGCGTTCGCGAGCGCCGACGTCCCGTAGGGCGCGACCGCCGCCCACGCGGAGAGGACGAGGATGATGATCGGGAAGACGAGCACGTAGAGCATCGCGAGCTTCATCTCCTTGGCCTCGATCTTCTTCCCCAGGTACTCCGGCGTCCGGCCCACCATGAGCCCGGCGATGAACACCGTCAGCAGCACCATCACGAGCATCCCGTAGAGGCCCGAGCCGACGCCGCCGAAGATCACCTCGCCGAGCTGGATGTTCACGAGTGGCACGAGCCCGCCGAGCGGCGTGAAGCTGTCGTGCATCGAGTTCACCGCGCCGCACGACGTGTCGGTCGTGACCGTGGCCCAGAGGGCGCTGTTCGCGACCCCGAAGCGGACCTCCTTCCCCTCCATGTTGCCGGGGCGGTGGTCGACGGCGAGCGTCGCCAGCGCGGGGTTCTTGCCGGACTCCGCGTGATAGGCGACCCCGACGCCCGCGAGGAACAGCACCGCCATCGCCGCGAAGATCGCCCAGCCCTGGCGCGTGTCGCGCGCCATCTTCCCGTACGTGTACGTGAGCGCCGCCGGGATGCAGAAGATGAGGACCATCTCGATGAGGTTGGTGAGCGGCGTCGGGTTCTCGAACGGGTGGGCGCTGTTCGCGTTGAAGAAGCCGCCACCGTTCGTGCCGAGCTCCTTGATCACCTCCTGGGAGGCGACCGGGCCGAGCGTGACCATCTGCTTCAGCCCCTCGAGCGTGGTGACCTCGCGGTAGGCGGACAGCGTCTGCGGCACGCCCTGCCACACGAGCACGAGCGTCCCGACGATCGAGATCGGCAGGAGCACGTAGACGATCGAGCGGATCAGATCGACCCAGAAGCTCCCGAGCGTCTTCGGGCCCGTAGGGCCGGGCTGGCGCGTGAGGCCGCGCGCGAGGGCGAGCGCGATCCCGATGCCGACGGCGGCGGACGTGAAGTTGTGCCACGCGAGCCCGGCCATCTGCGTGAGATAGCTCATCGTGGACTCGCCGCCGTAGTTCTGCCAGTTGGTGTTGGTCGTGAAGCTGACGGCGGTGTTGAACGCGAGATCGGGCGGCACGGGGCCGAGGTGCTGCGGGTTGAAGGGCAGCACGTGCTGCAGCCGCTCGATGCCGTACGTGACGAGGACGCCGAGGACGCTGAAGAGGAGCATCGACGCGGCGTAGCCCGTCCAGCGCTGCTCCTTCCTCGGGTCGACCCCGCACAGTCCGTAGAGGAACCGCTCGAGCGGGCCGAGCACGCGCGGCAGCGGCTGCCGGTCGCCCTCGAAGACGCGGTGCATGTAGCTGCCGAGCGGCTTCGTGAGGGCCAGGATGATCAGGGCGAAGAGCCCGATCTGGATCCATCCGTTGACGGTCATGACGAACCCCTCAGAACTTCTCCGGCCGGATCAGGGCGTAGCCCAGGTACCCGGAGAGGAGCACGGAAAGCACGATCCCGACGGCGTACTCGAAGCTCATTGGGTGCTCACAGCCGATCGCACCCGCGCACGTACGCGAGGCTCACGGCGAAGAAGGCGATGGTGGCGACGACGAACACGACGTCCATGGGTCACGCTGCACTGCACGGCGGGTGCCACGGAAATCCCGAGGCGGCGCGGTGGAGCGCGCCCGGGCCCGTTGCATTGCGCAAGGCGCACCCGGGGGACGGCCCTGCACTTTGCGATCGCGACGCGAGCCGGCGAGGACGCGAGCGAGCGCCTCCGCGCGGCACCGCTCCGGGCACTCCGCGGCGCGCGCCGCCTCCATGCTCGGACCACGAGCGCCGCGCTACAGGTGGCACAGGCCGTGCTCCGAGAGCGCCCGTAGCCCGCGTGGCGCCGGTCGTGCTCGGCAGGGCCCCGGCTCGCGCATGGGGTGGACGCATGCTCACTCCGGACCTCAGCTCGGCTGGCGTCCCGCTCGAGGCGAGCTCACCGGCGATGCGGACCGTCGTCGCGATCGTTGCGACGGTGGCGGCGCACGACGTCCCCGTGCTGTTCCGGGGCGAGAGCGGCTCGGGCAAGAGCGTGCTCGCGCGGGCGCTGCACGGCGCGTCGCCCCGGCGCGCGGGGCCGCTCGTGCGCGTGGATTGCCGGGCGCTCGAGGGAGAGGGGCTCGCGACCGCGCGCGCCCTCCACGCGGCGCTCGCCGGCGCGGCGGGTGGCACGGTGCTGCTCGAGGAGGTCGGCGGCCTCCCGAAGCCGTGGCAGGGCCGCGTCGTTGATCGAGCCAACCCGCTCCGCCGGCGCCGGCGTGCGCGTGGTCGCGACGTCCGCGCGCGATCTCGAGGGCGCGGCGCGCGCGGGCCAGTTCAGCGAGGAGCTCCTCGCGCGCCTCGCCGTGATCGAGATCCGCGTGCCGTCGCTGCGCGAGCGGCGAGAGGACATCCTCCCGCTCGCCCGCCGCTTCGTCGTCGCGTTCACCCTGGGCGACGAGCTGCCTCCCGCGCTGACCGCCCGCGCGGAGCGCGCGCTGCTCGCCTACGCCTGGCCGGGCAACGTCCGCGAGCTCCGGAACGCGATGCAGCGAGCGGTGATCGTCTCGCAGGGCGCCGTGCTGGATCTCGACGCGCTTCCGCCCAAGCTCTCCGCCGGCGGCTGAGCGCGGGAGCGCCTGCGCGGGGTCAGCGGTTGAACGGGCAGGCCCCGCCCGCGCACTCCTGGTTCACGCCGCTCCAGGCGCACGCGGCGCCGTGGGAGGTCATGCGCGCCCCGAGGTGCTCGTTCGCGAACTTCACCGCGGCGAGGATCGAGAGCATCGAGTCGCGCTTGCAGCAGCGGGCGGCGTCCGTCGAGGCGACGACCGTGAGCGCGCGCGCGGTCATCCGGTTCGCGAGGCCTCGCTCCTTCCCCTTGAGCGGCGACGAGGAGGTGACGATGGCGACGAAGGTGCCGGTGCCGATGGCGGCGCCGCACGCGCCCTGGAGACCGCAGAACCCGCCGAGGATCGGCTCGGAGCGCTTGCGCGCCTCGGCGACCCGCTCGGCCCGCTTCGCCCCCTCCCCCTTCGCGTTCGAGTAGGCGGCGACGAGGACGGCCGGGACGAGGAAGTGGTGCTCGGGGCCGTGCAGCTTCACCGCGGGGTGAGCGAGGATCCGGAGCGCGATCGCGATCGGATCCTTCTCGTCCGTCGCGGCGCAGACCTTCTCGATGAGCTCCTTCGCCGGCGTGGCGTGGCAGGCGTCGCAGACGAAGTGGCCGGCCGTGCAGCGCGCTGCCGAGACGCACGACTTCCCGCAGAGCGCGCAGGCCATCGGCTCCGAGGCGGCGAGGTAGGCGAGCGGCTTCCCGCAGACGAGGCAACCGGTCGCGTGGCCCTCCGCCCCGGGCGCGCCGGATGGTGCGGCGGCGGGCGGCTCGGGCTGCTTCGGCGTGGCGCTTCCCCTGAACAGCTTCAGCACGGACGGAATCCTTTCGGCGGGCGGCGGGCCGGCTGGCCGTTCGTTCCCATTATGGCGGAGCAGCCGTCAGTCTACAGTCGTCAGCCGTCAGTCTTTAGCTGATGGCTGAAGGCTGACTGCTGAAACCGCGGGCGGGCGGCAGGACATCCCCGCGGCGATCACTCTGGGCTCCCGGTCGGGGTGGCGGTCGGGCTCGGGCTCGGGGGAGCTTGCACCGGCCGCCCCGCCGCCGCGATCACCCTCACCTCAGACGCCTCGCCGAGCGCGAGCCCGTCGCCCTTCGGCTCGACCGAGGAGACCTCGACGACGTCGCCGCGCAGCAGCGTCGCGAACGGCCGGTTCGCGCCGCCGACGTGCTTCTCCTGGAGCGAGAGCCCCATCCGCCCCTCCGGACCGCAGGCCATGTACCGGAGCCGGCCCTTCGACGGGAGCGGCTCCGACACGATCCGGAACACGCGTCCCGCGGGCGGCTCGGCCCAGCCCTCGCCCTTCGGCGCGAGGACGAGGTAGCTCATCTTCACCGCCTCCTTGCGAAGCCCGGCGACCTTGCCGATCTGGGCGACGAGCGAGGGCGGCTCGACGGGGCGCTCCGCGTGGCACCAGTCGCTCTCGCGGAGCAGCGCGGGGCACCCGCCGCGGAACAGGCACGGGGCGCGGACGGCGTACCCGCGCGCGACCAACAGGTCCCGCACGCGGAGGAGGGCGCGGGAGGTGTCGCGGAGCGCGGGCTCGATGACGACGAGCGATCCGCCCGGCGCGACGAGGCCGAGCGCCTCCTCGAGGAGGGCTGCGCGGCGGAGGTCGGCGTCCTCGCCGGCGAAGAGCTCGTTCAGCACGTGACCGAGCGTGACGAGGTCGAAGCGGCGGCCGCCCGCGAGCGCTGCGAGGGCCCCCTTCGGCTCGGGCCCGCGCTGGGCGCCGCGCGACGGATTCCACTCGCGCGTGGCGAGCGGCTCGCCGGCCTCGCGCGCGAGCTCGCGCGCCGCGGCGAGCGCGCGGGCGGAGCGGTCGGCCGCGACGACCTCGGCGGCGCCGTGGTCGAGCGCGGCGAAGGCGAGCGGCGCCGGGCCGCTGCCGAGGTCGAGGACCGAGCGCGGCCGGCGCGGCAGCTCCGAGAGGACGCCGCGCGCCTGGAGGTACGAGACCGGCCAGTAGAACAGGAGGTACGCGCCGAGGAGCCGCTCCTCGTCCATGTAGCGCGCGCCGGCGAGCTCGCGCTCGCGCGTGAGCCCCTTCGACAGCCGGGCGACCGCGGCGCCGACCTCGCGCAGCTCGTCCGGCAGGAGCCGGTCGGGCGAGGCGCGCGGCGCGCGGAACGGGGTGCCGCGGGCTCCCGGGCCGCGCGCGCCGCGGCGCGAGGCACGCCACACCGCGAGCAGGCGGGGGATCCAGCGGGAGAGGTCGTCGGAGACGGAGCGCGCCACGGGGCCGACGGTTGTAACGCGCCCCGGGGCGCGGAGCGAGGCCGTCGTGGCGACGTCCCTCGGGTCGAGCGTCGCGCCCTCAACCCCCGATCGCGCCCTGGAGCGCCTCCGGCGCGATGGCCGACCCGCGCTCGATGAGCTCCCGCGCCGCGTCCACCTGGCCGAACACGCCCCAGAGCAGCACGCCGCGGACGCGGCCGCGGTCGAGGTAGTACACGACGCCCTCGTGGAACGGCTTCTTCCACGTCTCCACCACCTCGAGGCGCGGATCGAGCCGCCCGACCGCCTCGTATCCGAGGTCGAAGAGGTCCGAGTAGAAGAACGGCAGGTGACGGTAGCGGACGTCCGCGCCCGCCATCACCTGGCCCGCGGTCCGCCCCATCGTGAGGGCCGCGTCCTCGTGCTCGACGCGGATGAGCTCGCCGAGCGCCTCCGACGGGAAGCGCGCGACGTCGCCGGCCGCGTAGACGTCGGGCGCGCTCGTCTCGAGCCGTTCGTCCACGAGGATGCCGTCGTCGCAGCGGATCCCCGCCGCCTCGGCGAGCGCGGTGTCGGGGCGAACGCCGAGCCCGGCGATCACGGCGTCGCACGGGACCTCCGCCCCGCCCGTCGTGCGCACGACCGTCTCGTCGCCGCGCCCCTCGATCGCGGCGACGCCCTCGCCGCGGCGCACCACGACCCCGCGCTCCTCGTAGTAGCGGGTGACGTACGCGGCGAGGTCGCGGGGGTACGCCCGCGATCCGATCGCCTCCTCGGGAAAGACCATCGTCACGCGCTTGCCGTTCGAGGCGAGCGCCGCGGCGATCTCGGAGCCGATGAATCCGGCGCCGATCACGACGATCCGCTCGCCCGCCACGGCGCGGACCCGGCGATAGTCGTCGATGGTGCGGAAGTAGACGACGCGGTCGCCGCCGAACGGGAGGCGTCGCGGCGTCGCCCCGGTCGCGAGGAGGAGCCGCTCGTACCGGTGCTCCCCCCCGGCGCCGTCGCGCACCGTGCGGGCGCGCGTGTCGAGCGCGACCGCGCGACGGCCGGCGAGGAGGACCAGCCCGGGCACGGGCGGGTAGAACACGCTGTCCTCGGGCTTCCCCTTCCAGAGCCCCTTCGTGAGCGGCGGCCGCGCGTAGGGTGGCTCCGGCTCGGCCGCGATCATCGCGAGCGAGCCGCCCGCGTCGAGCTCGCGGATCGCGGTCGCGGCCGCGTGGGCCGTGAGTCCTCCTCCGATCACGAGGTACCGATGGGTGGTCACGACGGGCCTCCTCCCCTCCGTGCTGATGCGTCAGCCGATGCCGGGGATACACGCCGCGCGCACCGCCCGCGTGGAGGCGCGTCACGCCGGGGCCGCCCTTCCCTCAAGGCGGGAGCGGAACCTCGAGCACCATCCCGTCCGACGCGACGTCGAGCGGGCCGGCCCACTCCGCGCGCGCCTGCTCGATCAGCGGGGCCCACTCCCGGTCGTAGCGCGTCGAGAGGTGCGTGAGGACGAGTCGCCCGACGTCGGCCTCGCGCGCGACACGCCCCGCTTCCCGCGCGGTCGAGTGGAGCGTCTCCTCCGCCCGATCCTGCTCGGAGTCCCCGAACGTGCAGTCGTGCACGAGCACATCGGCGCCGCGCGCCGCGGCGACCGTGCTGGCGCACGGCCGGGTGTCGCCGGTGAACACCAGCTTGCGCCCGCGCCGCCGCGGCTCGACGACCTCGTCCGGGCGGACGACCCGCCCGTCCTCGAGCGCCACCGGCTCACCGCGCTGCAGCTGCCCGAACAGCGGCCCCTTCGGCACGCCGGCGGCGGCTGCCCGCTCCGGGTGGAACAGCCCCGGACGATCGTCCTCCTCGAGGACCCATCCCACCGACGCGATGCGGTGATCGCTCCGGTACGCCCGCAGCGTGCACCCGTCGCGACGCACGGCGTCACCGGGGACGACCTCGTGGATCCGGACGTCGTAGGCCATCCGCTCGGCCCCGGTGAAGAGCATCACGTCCAGGAGGCGCCGCGCCGGCCGCGGGCCGTACAGGTCGAGCGGGGCGCTGCGCCCCTGCATCGAGAGCGTGCGGAGGAATCCGATCGCTCCCAGGTAGTGGTCCGCGTGGAAGTGGGTGAAGAAGATCGCGTCCACGTCGAAGCCGGTGCCGAACCGGATCATCTGGCGCTGCGTCCCCTCCCCGCAGTCGACCAGGAAGAGCTCGCGCTCGCGCCGCACCGCGAGCGAGGTGAGGTTCCGGTGGATGGTCGGCTGCGCGGCCGAGGTCCCTAGGAAGGTGAGCCGGAGCATGGTGCCCGGGGGAATCTAGCCGGAAACGTGCTCCGCGCGGCGCCTCACGAGCTCGCCGAGGTGTAATGGCCGATCGAGCGGGACCAGACGAGGCGGGCGAAGAGGGCGAAGGCGACGGCCCCGCACAGCGCGAGCAGGGCGTGGAGCGGCGAGAGCGTGCCGAGCAGCGCCCGCGCGGGGAAGGTCGTCATGACCGCGAGCGGCACGACCACGGTGAAGAACGCGCGGAGCATGCCGCGGAACACGTCGACCGGCCAGCGCGCGGCGTCGAAGATCGAGACGAAGAGGAACGAGAGGTTGTCGATCTTCACGACGAAGAACGCCGCCGAGATGACCAGGATCCAGAGCGAGTAGAGGGTGAGCGCCGCGCAGCCGAGGAGCAGCGCCGCCGCGCCGACCGCGCCGGGCGACGGCGCGCGGCCCAGCCGGTGGAAGGCGATGACGAAGATGACGACGCCGGCGATCGCGTCCGCGATCCGCCACGGCGCGAACTTCGTGGTCGAGACCAGGAACTGCGCGTCGGCCGGCTTGAGGAGGACGAAGTCCAGCGTGCCCTTCCGGATGTGCTCGACGACGTTGGTGAGCGACGGGTTCACCGCCCCCTCGAGGATCGACTTCATCACCAAGAACCAGCCGACCACGACGAGCGACTCCTCGAACGACCAGCCCGCGATGGAGCTCCGCCGCCCGTAGACCACGGCGATCGGCACGAGCGACCAGGTCGACCAGAAGAGGGCGAGCGCGCCCTGGACGAGGAAGTCGACGCGGTACTGCATCGCGACCGCCGTCGAGGCGCGGAGCTGGATCCCGAGGAGGCGGAGGTATCGGACCACGCTAACCCCCGTAGGCCGCGAAGCGCCGCAGCCCCGAGCGCCAGGTGACGCGGGCCGCGGCGGCGAGGACGGCGATGAACGCCCACTGGATGGCGAGCTCGCGGAGGGCCTCGGCGCGCGGCATGAGCCCGACGATCAGCTCGACGGGGAACGCGAGCATGTAGCGGAACGGCAGGGCGCGCGCGGTGACCTCGAGCCAGCGCGGGAAGAGCTCGAGCGGGATGAGGTAGCCCGAGAACACGCCGAAGAGCCCGAGCCAGACCTCGAAGAGCGACCCCGACTGCTCGAGCCGGAACGCGAGCGAGCCGATCACCGACATCGCGAGGAAGGTGATGAGCCACGCGCCCGCGACCGTGAGCGGGAAGAGCGCGAGGAGGAGCGGGTCGTGCGTGAAGCGGCCTGGCCCGACGACCGCGAACGCGACCGCCGCGACGGGGACGGAGACGAGCATCCGGAGCGGCATCGCGCCGACGTTCTCGCAGGCGTAGGCGACGAGCGGGTGGATCGGGCGGAGCAGCCGGAAGGCGAGCGTCCCCTGCCGGATCTCGAAGTTCACCTCCCAGATCACCCAGGCGCCCGTGTTGAGCCGGACGACGAGCGCCGCGAGGTAGTAGGCCGTGAAGTCCGCCTGCCCGAACCGCCCGATCGGCGCCTCGCGCGCCACCGCGGTCATCAGGGCGAGCATGACGAGCGGCATCGTCGTGGAGAGGAGCCAGACGAGCATCTCGGCGCGGTAGGCGACCGCCTCGGCGAAGCCGACGCGGAGCATCGTGGGGATGGCACTCAGGGTGCGGCGCACGGGGACAAGGTAACGCGGAACGGGCCGCTTCGCCCTGGGGAACCCGGCGATGATCGACGGCCCTCACGGCGACGCTTGCCCGATTCGTGGTCACGGTCGTGGCGCACGCGAGGAGCGTCGTGCAGCAGCTTTCGCAACGGCTCGCGGTTCGCAGCCAGTCCGTTCAAGACGACCGGTCTCGGGGAGCTCATGTTTTGCTCATGCCTTCCACCGCCACGCGACGCATGCTCGGCATCACGCTCCTGGCCGTCCCGACCATCGTCTACGGCGGCCTGACGGTCCTAGGGATCGTGACCTCCGGCGCCGCCGGTCTGCCCGCCGGCCTGACGCTGACGCCGCTCCAGCTGACGCTCTTCCGGGCCATGCACGCGCACGCCGGCGTGCTCGTGATCCTGTCGCTCGTCCTGCAGATCCTGGCCGACCACGTCGCGCTCCCCGGAGCGTGGGTCTGGGGCGCCCGCGTCGCGGCGCCCCTCGCCCCCGTCTCGATCGCGGCCGGCTTCGCCGGGCTCGCCTTCGCGCCGGGCCCGCGCATACTGCTGTACACAGGGGCCGCCCTCGTCACGTACGCGACCGTGACGATCGGGATCGGGCTGCTCCGCTCGCGAGCGGGGGGCCGGGAGGCGCTCGACCCAGGCGGTCGTCGTCGCTCCGCAGCGCCCAGTCGGTTCAAGCGCGCGGCCCCGCCGGTCCCGGAGCCTGGCGGCCTGGATGTCCAACCGACCCTGGCCAAGGAGGGGACGACATCCTGCCCTCGCCAACGCCCTCGGCCTCCTGACTGCAGCGCATCGGTCGCAACACGGACGGTGGCACCCCGAGCATTCGCCTGAAGGTACGGCTCATGTGCGCTGCGTCGGCGAAGCCCGCCGCGTGCGCCGCGTCGCCCAGCGGACTCCCGTTGACGATCTGGATCGCCGCGCGCTGCACCCTGAGCCACGAGAGATACGGCCGGAGAGGGATTCCGACGGAGGCGGTGAACACGTGCATCAACCGACTGGGCGACAGCCCGACCAGGGTGGCGAGCACCTCGAGCGAGGTGGTGTCGTCCACGCCGCTGGTGCGAAGCAGCCGCAGCAACCTCCGCACGCGCGGGTGGATGATGCGCTGCGACGGCGGGAGCGGCACCTCCAGCGCCCGAGCGGCGTCACGGACCCACTCCTCGGCGCCGAGGCGCAGGATCGTGCGTGGAACGACGTCGCGGACGAGCGCGGATCGCTCGAGGGGCGACAGCAATCTCACCGGATGCTCCAGCACGGGTCGAAACATGGCGCCGGCGTCGCTCTCCGGCTCGAGGAAGACCAGCAGGACCTCGACGCCGCGGGAATCGATCGCATGCGGGGCGTCCGGCGCGGTGAGCACCCCCGCGGCGGTCCACCACCGGTCCCGCGCGGTGCGGACGCGCAGCTCGCCTTCGATCGCGAGCACGAAGTGCATCGCGTGGTGCGAATGCAGCGCGCTTCGCGACCCGGGACCCCGCGTGGCGAGCACGGGCGGCCAGACCGTGATGTCCATCCCCGGGGGAACGAACGGCAGCCGCATGGTCCGCGATCTAACGGGCCACCGACCCGCGACCAGCGCCAGCCGGGACCGGCTCGCAGGAGCCGGTCTCATCCAGGCGATCGGGCTCGTGACCGAACCGAGGAGGACACCATGGCAAAGCGGAATGATCGCGTCGCCCCTCGCGCCGTGCTCGGCGTGCTGGGCGCGTTCGTGCTGGCGTCGTGTGCCGCCACCCCGCCGAAGCGGGATCCACCGTTCACGCAGCAACGCCCGCTCGACAGCCTGCTGAAGGCGGCGGCCTACCCGAACTCGGACACCCTCCTGGTGCTGGTGACCATGCAGCAGCTCACCGCGACTCACCGCGAGTGGGATGGCTACGAGTACTTCGGGCGCCTCGCAGAGGAGCAGCCGAATCGTCGCGCGCTGTTCCGGTCGCTGCAGGCGGTGATGCAAGCGCGCGTGGCGAGCGACGTGCCGCTCCTCCGCCGCGTGGCGTGGGTCGACGACGCGATCCGGAAGCTCGACGAGGGGGCGGCCGCCGATCCGGTGCTCGGGCGGCTGGCCCGCGGCCTCGTCTTCGCCGACCTGCCACCTCGCTTCAAGAAGGCGAACCAGGCCGTCGAGGATCTGGAGTGGTGCCTGGACCATCGCGTGGCGCTTCCGCTCGGCCTGAATCGCGGGATCTATAGGGCCCTGGCGGCAGCCTACCGGACGTCCGGCGACGAGCGCCGCTCAAGGGAGATGCTTGCGCGCGCGGGCCTCGGCTCCCCGGATGAGACGGGCATCCTCGGCGACCTCTCGGTCGATGCGGCGAGAGGCTTCCGTTTCGGTGAGAAGCGGCTCGTCCGAGAGGCAGAGGGCGTGTACGTCGCCGAGGGGTACGACTTCTCGAACCTCGCCTTCATCGTCGCCCGCGGCTTCGTCGTCGCCATCGACGCGGGCACCACGGAGGAGACGGCCCGAGACGCCGTTGCGGCGTTGAGGCGAATCACGCAAGCGCCGATCAAGTACGTGATCTTGACGCATGGTCACTGGGACCACGTCGGAGGGCTGTCCGCGGTCCGCGAGCCGGGCAGCACGGTCATCGCCCGCGCCGGCTTCCCCGAGGTCCTGCGGCGCTCGCGCGAGCGCAGTCCCGGGCCGTTCCACTACTTCTTCGGCACCGGCACGATCCGGCTCGACGCCAGGCCCGATCGCCTCGTCACGGCCGAGGAGACGATCTCCGAGGGCGATCTCGATCTCGCGCTCATCCCCGGCAAGAGCGGGGAGACCGAGGACTCGCTGTTCGTGCAGGATCGAAAGCACGGCCTGCTGTTCGTCGGGGACGCGTTCATGCCGTACGTGGGCGCCCCGTTCGTCGCCGAGGGCTCGCCGGAAGGGTACCTGGGCGCGATCGACCTGGTGCTCGCGCTGCACCCGCGCCGCCTGATCCACGGTCACATCCCGCTCACCGAGGTCTTCACGGTCGAGGCGATGCCCGGCCTCCGCGAGGCGATGGGCGCCCTCTACGAGCGAAGCCTCGCCGCTGCGCGCGCGGCGCGGCCGCTGCCGGACGTGCTGCACGACGACTTCTTGCCGGACTCGCTGCGCGCCGCGCCCGCCGCGGTCCAGCCCTACCTGATCGTCCGCGACACGTTCGTGCAGCGCCTCTACACCGAGCACGCCGGGTACTGGCAGTCGAACGGGGACGGCATCGACGCCTTCACCCGGACGGAATGGGCGTCCGCGATCGACGTCATCGCCGGCGGACGCGAGGACGCCTACGTCCGTGCCTCCAGGGAGCTGGAAGCCCGCGGCGACGCGGCCCTCGCCCTGCACATCGCCGACCTCGGGCTCGTCCATCACCCATCGAGCGACGGCTTGCGGAAGTGCCGCGAGCGCGCGCTCGCCGCGTTGCGTGAGACCTACTCGCAGACCAACCCCTTCCGCTTCATCGTCTACTCGGAGTGGGCCGGGCGCGGGCTCGATCCCGTCACGCCGCCTGATGCGAGCCCGGTGTCGGCCGGACGCTGAGGCCTATGGACCGCCGCGTTAGATAGACCGCATGACCGACCACGACCGCGCCCTCTCCCGCGCCTTCGACGGCCAGGCCGAGCGGTTCGAGCGCGCCCCGGTGCAGTCCGACCCTGCACTCC
>Ga0318495_10000424_pt1 | contig 12907 bp, 8 predicted proteins | sample GRESIP108b1f25_FD_203752 | JGI IMG/M metagenome (GOLD analysis project Ga0318495, IMG submission 203752) | Tropical soil microbial communities from Luquillo Experimental Forest, Puerto Rico - GRE.SIPMG.108b1f25 | ecosystem: Environmental > Terrestrial > Soil > Tropical forest > Bulk soil...
CGTTCAGCATGGCCGAGACGACCGCGCCCGACTTGCGCGAGGGCAGCACGTTGACCACGCCGTCGGGTACGCCCGCCTCGGCCAGCAGGCCGGCGATGGCCAGCGCGGTCAGCGGGGTCTCCGAGGCGGGCTTGAGCACCACGGTGCAGCCGGCCGCCAGCGCGGGGCCGATCTTGCGGGTGGCCATCGCGGCCGGGAAGTTCCACGGCGTGACCAGCACCGATACGCCGACCGGCTGGCGCATGACCAGGATCTTGTTCGCCCCGGACGGCGCGTTCATCAGCACGCCCTCCATCCGCACCGCCTCTTCGGCGTACCAGCGGAAGAACTCGGCCGAGTAGGCCGCCTCGGCCCGCGCGTCGCGCAGCGCCTTGCCGTTCTCGGCGACCATCAGCCTGGCCAGGGACTCGCCATGCTCGGTCATCAGCTCGAAGGTCCGGCGTAGGCACTCCGCGCGCTGCCGCGGCGGCGTCGCCGCCCAGCCGGCCAGCGCGCCGGCGGCCGCGCCGACCGCGTCGAGCGCATCCTCCACGGTCTCGTAGGGACGTCGATGCCGGTCAGTTCGGCCAGGTTGCTGCTCACGGGACTCCTAAAGCGCCTTCGACACCGTCTCGACGATCCTATCCACCGAGGGCAGCACGTGATCTTCGAGCCTATCCGCGGCCGGAAGCGGGATATGCGGCGTGGTGATGCGGGTGACCGGGCCGGTCAGCGAGCCGAACGCCTCCTCGGCCACGATCGAGACGATCTCGGCGCCCCAGCCGCACAGCCGCGGGTTCTCCTCCACGGTGAACAGCCGGCCGGTCCTGGCCACCTCGGCCAGGATCGTCCGCATGTCCAGCGGCACGAGCGACCTGACGTCGACGACGGTGGCCTCGATGCCGTCCTCCGCGGACAGCTTCTCAGCCGCGGCCAGCGCCCGCGGCACCATCGCGGCCAGCGCGAGGATGGTGGCGTCACCGCCCCGGCGCAGCACGCTGGCCCGGCCGAGCTCGTCGGTGATCTCGCCGTCCGGCACCTCGCCCCGGCTCGGGTACAGGCCTTTGTGCTCGAAGAAGATGACCGGGTCCGGATCCCGGACGGCCGCGGCGAGCAGCCCGATGACGTCGCGCGGGTTCGACGGGGCCACCACCTTCAGCCCGGGCACCGCCATGGCCCAGTTCTCTACCGACTGCGAGTGCTGGGCGCCGAAGCGCAGCCCGGCCCCGTTGGCGCAGCGGACCACGAGCGGCAGCGTGACCTGGCCGTCGGACATGTACCTGCTCTTGGCCATCTCGTTGGCGATAAGGTCCCAGCAGACCGCGAAGAAGTCGCTGAACATGATCTCGGCGATCGGCCGCAGGCCGGTCATTGCGGCGCCCATCGCGGCGCCGAGGATGGCCTGCTCGCTGATCGGGGTGTCGCGGACTCGCCGCGGCCCGAACTGCTCGAGCAGGCCGGGGGTGGTCTTGAACACGCCACCGGCCGCGGCGACATCCTCGCCGAGGAAGACCACGCTGGGATCCCGCTGCATTTCCTGGGCGATACCGCGGGTAACCGCGTCACGGTAAGTGATAACAGTCACGTTAGTCCGTTCGGTCCGAATTTAATTCCGCCAGGCGTTGCCGCCATCGGCCCACACGTTCGTGCCCGCCAGCTCCAGCCGGGGCAGCGGGCCGGCCTTGGCTTCCTCGGTGGCCCGGTCGACCGCCTCGCGGGCGTTCCTGTCGAGCTCGTCCAGCACCGCCGGGTCGACGCCGCGGCCGGTCAGGACCGCCCGGTAAGCCGGCACCGGGTCCCGGGCCAGCCACTCCTTGACCTCGTCATCGGGTCGGTACTTGCCCGGGTCGGCCCGCGAGTGGCCGCCGTGCCGGTAGGTGAGCGCCTCGATGAGCGCGGGGCCGCCGCCGTCCCTGGCCCGGCCGAGCGCGGCCTGCGCCACCTCGTAGACCGCCTCCACGTCGTTGCCGTCCACCACCACCGGGTCGAGCCCGTAGGAGGCGGCCCGGTCCGCGGCCGGCCGGGGCACCGCGGTCACCGAGGTGATCGGGGTGTACTCCATGTACTGGTTGTTCTCGCAGATGAAGACCACCGGCAGCTGCCACACGGAGGCCAGGTTGAGCGCCTCGTGGAAGGCGCCGATGTTGGTGGCGCCGTCACCGAGGAAGCAGACCGTGACCTGACTGGTGCCGCGGTACACGGCCGACCAGGCCGAGCCGTTGGCGATGACCAGCTGCGCGCCGATGATCGCGTAGGCGCCGAGGATGCCGCGCGAGGTGTCGAGCAGGTGCATGGAGCCGCCCTTGCCGTGCATGAGGCCGTTCTCCCGGCCGAGGAGTTCGGCCATCACCTGCGTCATCGGGGTGCCGCGGGCCAGCACGTGGTTGTGCCCGCGGTAGGTGACGAACATGTAGTCGTCGTCGGCCATGGCCTGCGACACGCCGGCTGCGACGGCCTCCTGGCCGGTGCCCAGGTGCGTCGTCCCCTTGACCAGGTTCTGCATGAACAGGTCGTAGGCGCGCTTCTCGAACTGCCGGATCTCGGTCATCTTCCGGTACAGCTCGAGGGCGGTGGATTCGGGTATCTCGGGCACTGTGGTGATCGCCTCGTCAGTAGGGGTTGGTGACGTACAGGTCCTGGGCGGGGAACTTGGTCAGGATCTCGATCCCGGCCGGGCCGACCACGACCTCTTCCTCGATCCTGGCGGCCGAGTGCCCGTCGGTGGCCGGGCAGTAGGTCTCCAGCGCGAAGACCATGCCCTCCTTGATCTCCATCGGGGCGTCCAGCGAGGTGAGCCGGGAGATGATCGGCCGCTCGTGCAGCGCGAGCCCGAGCCCGTGCCCGAACAGCAGGCCGAACGCCGTCTTCTCGTCGGCCAGCCCGATCTCCTGCGCGGTCGGCCAGAGCCGGGCTACCTGGTCGGTGGAGACGCCGGGCTTGATCATCTCGATGGCGGCGTCGATCCACTCGCGGGCTCGCTTGTAGGCGTCTTTCTGCGGCTGGCTGGCCCGGCCGACCACGAAACAGCGGTAGTAGCAGGTCCGGTAGCCGTTGTAGGAGTGCATGATGTCGAAGAACGCCTGCTCCCCCGGCCTGATCATGCGGTCGGAGAAGTTGTGCGGGTGCGGGTTGCACCGCTCGCCGGAGACCGCGTTGATGGACTCGACGTCGTCCGAGCCCATCTCGTAGAGCCGCTTGCTGGCCAGCGCGACGATCTCGTTCTCCCTGATTCCGGGTTTGAGCGCTTCGGCGATGTCCTGGTAGGTGCCGTCGACCATGGCGGCGGCGGTGGCCAGCAGCGCGATCTCGTCTTTCGACTTGATCTGCCTGGCGTCCAGCATCACCTGCTGGCCGTCGCGGATGTCGATCTGCTGTTTCTGCAGCTCGAAGAAGGTGGGGACCTCGGCGAAGTCCACGCCGACCGGCTCGCCCGTGATGCCCGCCTGGAGCAGGCGGTCCTTGATCTCGGCGACCTGCCTGGGTGTGAGCCCGGATGCGGGCGGGGCGGCGCCGCGCATCGTGGTGTAGGAGGCGATGCAGTTCTCCGGCTTGAGCCACGGGCAGTACAGCCGGTGGTGCACGGCGGCCGAGCCGAAGTCCCACAGGACCAGCTCGCCGGTGCGGGTGTACAGCGCGTACCGGCACAGCTTGTCCCTGGTCCACTCGCCGATCGCGACGCCGGTCAGGTACCTGATGTTGTTGTTGTCGAAGACGAGCAGCGCGCCGAGCCCGGCCTGTTCCATGGCTCTTTTCGCTCGCTCCAGCCGGTAGGCACGGAGCCTGGCGAAGTCGACGCGCTCCTCGAAGTCGACGTTCATCCGGCCCGGCGCCGGGGCGAGGGGAAGAGCGGGAACGGCGCGATCAGGCATGCGGGACTCCTCTGCTCGTGCATCACAATCCAATGACCCGTGCAGTGTGACTGTCAAGCCTGGCGTCGCGTGGTGTGCAGTGTAGATTTACATCATGGCGGCTGACTTCGATCCGGGCACCGGGCTCGGGCCGCGGCTGCGGCTGGTCCGGGGTTCCCGCCTGCTGTCGGTCCGGGAGCTGGCCCGGCGGGTGGGGTGTTCGGCCAGCCTGATCTCGCAGATCGAGCGCGGGGTCTCGGTGCCGTCGGTGGGCGTGCTGTATTCGCTGGCCACCGAGCTGGGCAGCTCGCTCGACTACCTGCTGTTCGGCTCGGGAGCCGGACCGGACGGCGTCCCCGCAGCGGACGGCGTCCCCGCAACGGACGGCGTCCCCGCAGCGGACGGCGTCCCCGCAGCGGACGCCGGGCCGACCGTGGCGGCTGAGCCCGGGCAGGTGCCGCGCGGGGTCTCCGGGCCCGCGCCGCCCGCGATCGTGCAGCGGGGCTGCGACCGCCGGATCATCGATCTGGCCAGCGGTGTGCGCTGGGAGCGCCTCACCCCGCAGTCCGAGGCGATGACCGACTTCCTCGAGGTGATCTACTCCCCCGGCGGCCATTCCACCGACGAACGGCGGCCACTGCGGCACGACGGGCGCGAGTACGGCCTGATCATCAGCGGCACGCTGCAGGCCAACGTCGGCTTCGAGAGCTATGAGCTGGGCCCGGGCGACTCGATCGCGTTCGACTCCTCGGCGCCGCACGAATACCTCAACAAGACCGGCGACTACGTGCACGCGATCTGGGTCGTCGTCCACTCCGAGCCGGGCCGCGCCTAGGCTGCGGGGGCCCGGTCCGCGCCCATACGGCGTGGATGGGCTCCGGTCGCTCCGGCACCGCCGTACGGACCGCTGTGGATGCCACAGCCATGCTGTTCAAGCGCAATGCCGGTCAGCGTGTTGTGGCAGCGCCCACGCCGAATACGCGAAACGGACATCAGTCACTCCGAAAGCACCCGTACCAAACCGTACGACGTGGATGCCACATCCACGTCGTGTCAACAGCATGGCTGGGACATCCACGCCATATGAGCCGGGCGGGCCGGAGCGGCGGGCGCGTACCACCAGTCACGGGAGCGTGCCGGGAGCGCAGGAACACCACAGGGAGGGCCCAGGTCCGGACGGGCGAAGAGATCATCGGGTCCTCGCCGGACAGGCGGCAACGTGTCGCACCATGCGGCCGGATTACCAGTTGGCCGGGCCCGTTCCGGCTGGCATAATCGTGGCCGGTGTCCCGGCGGCTGAGCAGAGGGGAGGTGCGGTCGATGTCAGCTCTGATTCCCGCGCCTTCCGCCGCCCGCTGACACCCGGCGGCAGGTGCCAGTAACCACGCGGAGAATGCCGTGAGTTCTGCCATCTTCAACGTCACGTTCGACTGTGCCGACCCCCGCGCGCTCGCCAGATTCTGGGGACAGGTCACCGGGTGGCCGGTGATCGAGGAACCCGAGCCGGGCTACGAGGAGTCTGCCGTGGGCACGCCCGGCGAGGGCCGCCCGCGGCTCTATTTCGTCAAGGTTCCCGAGAGCAAAACCACCAAGAACCGGCTGCACCTGGACCTGATGCCGTCCGACCGGACTCAGGACGAGGAAATCACCCGGCTCACCCGGCTCGGCGCCCGGATCATCAGCGACAGGCGTCCCGAGCTCGGCTGGGTGATCCTCGCGGATCCCGAGGGCAACGAATTCTGCGTCGAGATCAGCCGACCGGAACTGGACGCCGCCCGGGCCGCAGCCACCGCGCCTGGCGGCTGAGCCCCAGAGCCGGGGCATGCCTGCCGCCATCGTGTGTATGTGCCCCCCCGTCGGACGGGGGGGCACATACACGCGATCTTTGCGGCTAGGGGTAGCTCACCAGGTCCACGGGTCTCACCGTTCCGGGATTGGTCGAGGTCACCGGGCCGCCGACACCGTTGACGATCGAGTCGAGGCCGCCGGAGCCCGCGATCCATACGCCGAACACGTTGTGGAATTGCACGCCCGGGGTATGCGGCGCCTGGAAGGCCTCGGCGTCGTGCAGTGTCGCCGAGGTCTGGATGAACACCACGTAGCTGCCCATCCCGTACCCCTGGAACGTCCTGACGTCGGAGCTGACCAGGAACGCTGGGTACCCGTTCTGGGTCGGGCTGGCCATCCAGTCAGACTGGCTGGGCGGGTCGTACGGCAGCTCGTTCTGGAAGAAGATGTCGGTGCCGCCTGGCCCGGACCAGATCACCTCGTTCTTCTGGTAGTGCTCCACGGCCAGGCCGTAGGCGGTGACGCCGGATCCGGTGACCACCAGGCCGGTGTCACCGGTGTTCTTGGTCCAGCCCACCGCGTTGCCGTGGTCGGCGCGCCAGGCCCACACGTTGTCGATGATCGAGTTCGAGGCGTTGTCGAGGAGGCTGACCGACGCGGAGGTGGGCGTGGTCTCGGCGCCGCCGATACGGAAGAACACGTCCTGGATGAGGTCGGGGTCGCTGGCGGAACCGGGTCCAGGGGTCCCGACCGAGAGCAGGACCGGCGAGTTGACCGGGCCGGCGTCAATGATCAGGCCGGACAGCCTGACCCCGCTGTTCCGCACGACCATCATGGCGGCGTTGCCGTGCTGGGGCACCAGGGTGGCCAGGCCCAGGCCCAGGACCACGGTGTCCGGATGGGGGACCACGATGGGCTGGTCCAGGTTGTAGACGCCGGGGGTGAGGAGGAGGTCCTTGCCCCCGGCCAGCGCGGCGGTGATGGCCGCACCGGACATACCCGGGTTGGCCACGAAGAACTTCGACAGCGGCAGGGTCGTGCCGGTCTCGCTTCCGCTGGCCCAGGATGTCCCGGACGAGCCGTGCTGCACCGCGGGGACGAAGACGTTGTAGTTGCCGCCCGAGTCGGTGTACAGGAACGGCTCTTCCTCGGTCACCGGGCTGGCAGGCAGCACCGTGTTCTGCTGGCACTGGCCGGTGAAGACCGGCGACGGCGCGCCCTGCACCCCGGAGTAGACCATGTTCCACAGGCCGTTCGGGCAGCCGGCCGCGCCCCCGATGGCGCTGTTGCGGACCAGGTACTGCTGGTTGCCGAAGAAGTTGAGCTTACCGCTCACCGTGCTGTCGGCGATGAAGCCGCCGCTGGCGAAGTTGTTGTTCGAGCAGTAGTCCTGGAAGACGACGCTGCCGTTGACGATGGCGCGCCTGATCGGCGCGGCCTGGGAGGCCGACCACATCTCCGCGGTGTTGGTGCAGCCAGGGCCGAACGCATCCACGACCGGCGGCGCGTAGGCCGGAGGCGAGCTCGGCAGGTCCACGTTGAGGGTCAGGTTGGACAGCGACCGCCAGAAGTTATCGTCGGAATTGCAGTTCTGGGTCCCGGCCGTGCACAGGTTGTTGAACACGTCGATGGCGCCGTTGACCACCGTGTCCTGCGGCATCGCGCCCAGGCCCGCGACCTGGGTGTAGTAGCCGACCTGGAAGACCAGCGGGTCGCCGGCCGAACCGTAGGTGCCGGGCCGGAACAAGACGGCATACCGCTGGCTGTTGAACTGGCTGGCCACCGGGACCTGCTGGGTGGCGATGCTGTCGAGGTCTTTCTGGATGGCCGCCTGGCTCATGGTGTCGGTGAAGACACAGACGTTAGGCCCGAACGCGGGCACGTTCGCGCCCGGGCAGATCGACGAGTCCGCCTTGGCCGCCTGGGACGGGACGGCGGCGAATCCGGCCCCGGCGACCAGAGCCGCCGCGGCCAGGATCCGGCGCCACCGCCAGCGGGGGATAAAACCTCTGGTGATCCTGTTCATTAGTGTTACCTTCGATCCTCAGCCCCGATGAAGGGCATTCCCCCCAAGGTGTCTCGAGATCCGTTAGCCGTTCCTTGTTGATTACGCGCGAAGGATCCGTATGCCGAGGTCAAGAAGGCCAGCATGGACGGCGATCACGGGTATACGGGCGGAAGGCATCCCTTCGCGAATTAATCAGCTTTCCGTCGATATCCGGGAAGCGACATCGGCTCTAAACCTAGCGGTGACTATGTTAACGCGCCATAAACATCAATGCCGGGCCATCAAAAATCCGTTAACGGACTTAAGTCGACATTCTTTCATGGTTTTCAGGAAAGGAAGTCGCGGCCGGGGCTAGCCTGCCGTGGCACGCTCGGGCAGGTGCCGGGTGAGGCTGACCACATGGTCGCAGCGCGCGACGACCTCGGGATCGTGGGTGGCCAGCACGAGCGCGCCGCCGTCCGCCGCGACGCTCAGCAGCCGGGCCAGCACGAGCTCGCGAGCGACCGCGTCCTGCTCGGCGGTCGGCTCGTCCGCGATGAGCAGTTCCGGCCGCGCCGCCAGGGCCCGCGCCACCGCGACGCGCTGCTGCTGGCCGCCCGACAGTTCCTGCACCAGGTGGTCCCCGTAGTCGCCGAGGCCGAGCCCGGCGAGCGCGGTGTTCGCGGCGGCCATGGCCCGCCCGGCGGACATGCCCCCGGCCCGCAGCAGGATCTCCACGTTCTCCGCCGCGGTCAGCAGCGAAACCAGCCCGTAACCCTGCAGCACCGCGGCGGTGCGGGCGGGCAGTATGCCCGTGGTCACCAGTGCTCCGTCGCGCCGCACCGTTCCCGCCGCGGGAGCGGCGAAACCGGTGAGCACGGAGAGCAAGCTGGTCTTGCCCGACCCGGACGGGCCGGTGACCGCCACCCGGTCGCCTGGCCGCACGGACAGGCTGACGCCCTCGAAGATCACCCGCCCGCCGCGTTCGAAGCGCAGGCCCTCGGCCTGCAGCAGGCTCACGTCTCCTCCTCGTCACCGATGGTGCCTCGGTCCACCCGGCGCAGCAGGACCCCGCCCTCGGTGCGACTCGCGGTGGCGAGTGAGCCGGGCGGGAGCTCATCGAGCAGATCCGGCGGCAGCGTCACCGTGCCGTCCTTGCCGATCACCATGAACTCACGGCCCCCGCGGCCGGTCGCGCCCACGCGCCCGTCCCTGATCGTGATCGTGCGGCCGAGCGCGGCGGCGACCTCGGGATCGTGGGTGACCGCCACGACGGTGGTGCCGAGGCTCGCGTTGGCCGCCTGGATCAGCTCGATCACGTCGCCGGCCGATTCCGGGTCGAGCTGGCTGGTCGGCTCGTCCGCCAGCAGCAGCCGCGGCCCGTTGGCCAGCGCGACCGCCACCCCGAGGCGCTGCTGTTCGCCACCTGAGAGCAAGCCGGCCGGCCGGTGCGCCACGCTCGCCAGGCCGACGCGATCCAGCAGGTCCGCGGCCCGGCGACGCTTGGCCTGGCGACTGCGCCGGGTCGGCGCCTGGGCGAAGAGCACGTTTCCCGTCGCCGACTGGGCCGAAAGCAGGTTGCTCGCCGGGTTCTGCAGCAGCAGGCCGACCTCGCGCAGCCGCATGCTGGTGAGCGTCCGGGCGCCGAGCCCGGACAGCGGCTGGCCGCCGATCTCGACCGTTCCCGCGGTTGGCTTGAGCAGCCCGGCCAGGTGCCACAGCAGGGTGGTCTTCCCGGCGCCCGACGGGCCGAGCAGTGCCACCATCTCCCCCGGCTCGATGACCAGATCCACTCCCCGGAGCGCGGCCACCTCGTTGCCCGGCGTGCCGTACACGTGCACCAGGTTCTCGCAGCGGACCGCGGGCGCGGCGGGGCTGGCTCCGGCTGGGGCGGTCATGGCGGCGCCTCCCTGAGCAGTTCGGGCCGAGCCGACCGGATCAGCATTACGGTGGCCACCGTGATGGCCACCGCCAGCAGCACCACGGTGACCACGAGCGGGACCACGACCTGCGTAGCCGACGGGACGAACAGCAGCGACGGCGCCGGCGGCGGCGTGAGGAACACCGGCAGGCCGCGCAGCACCAGGACGGCCGACCCGATGCCGGCCGCCACCCCCGTCACCACGCCGAAGCCGAGGACCACCGACTGCTCGATGAACACGGAGGTACGCAGTGACCCGCGCGGAACGCGCCCGGCGATCAGGGCCGCGTACTCGTAGCTGCGCCGGCGCCCGGCCTGGTACAGGCCGAGCACGGCGGCGCCCCCGGCCAGCAGCGCCGCGGCCACCGCGGCCGCCAGGAACAGCACGCTGGCCAGGGCCGGCCCCTGCCGCATGAGCACCGCCTCGGCATCCGCCGTCGTGGCCACGCCATCGATCTTCACCCCGGCCGCGGCCAGCCTGGCGCGCACCGGGGCGAGCGCCCCTGGCGCTACCCACACCTGCTCGGCGACGAGGCTGTCGTCGGCATAGAAGGCCTTACGTTGCGCGTACGTGCGGTCGACGACGACGCCGACCGCGGGCGCGCCGGGCACCGCGGCGGCCAGCGCCACGGGTCTCACCAGGAGCTGCCGGCCGTCAAGACCCACTGTCGAGAAGACCGGAAGGCGGCCGGTGAGCTGGCTCGACACCAGCGCGGGCAGCGTAGCGGGGGCGTCCATCCGGCGGAGGGCGGGGTTGCAGGCACCCCTCGTGCGGAACGACCAGCTCAGGCCCGACGGCCCCGCCTGGACCTGGCCCCCGGTACCGGAGCAGCCGACCGGGTCCTCGGCGCCCGGCGACCAGCCGGCCGTGCCCGCCAGCGCCGGCAGTCCGGCCCACCCGCCGGTGGTCCGTATGGCCAGGCCGGACAGCGTCACGCTGCCCTGCTTGACGCCGGGCGTGACAGCCGGCGGGTCGATGCCGATCATGGTCACCTGGCACGGGCACCCGGTGACCTCGGCGGACAACCAGCCCTGATGCAGGGCGCCGAGGCTGACCGGTACCTGGCCCCCGTCGGGCGAGCCGGCCTCCACCATCCAGAAGGTGAGCTCGGTCCCCGGCGCGACCCCGGTCGGCCCGGCTACCCGGATCCGCACCGCCGCGGACCCGGCCGGCAGCGTGACGGCCGGGGGGACGCGCGGATCGAGCGCCGGGCCGAGCGACGCGGGCGGCCGGTCGAGCGAGCCGGATGGCCACTGCGCGACCCGTGCGAAGCGTTCCGGTTGCACGGCCAGCAGCACGGCACCATTGTCCGTGCCGCCCGCATAGCGGTCCACGGCGGCGGCCTGGTCGCCGCGCGGATCGATGCGATCGACGATCGTCTCCAGGTCCTGCCCGGCCGGAGCGGTCACGGTCAGCACCGCGGCGGCACCCGTTTGCGTCGCGGCGACCCGGTCGACGTTGCGCTGGTCCACGGAGAATGCGGCGACGGCGAACGTGGCCAGCGCGAACGCGGCGGTGAGGACGATGGTGGTCCTCGTCCCGCCGGGCCGGCGGGCGATGTGCCGTACGACGAGGAACAGCCCGATCCCGCCGCGGCGGCACGTGCCCGCGAACGCGAGCCCGCAGGCGACCGGGAGCAGTCTCGAGGCAGTCACGGCCGCCGCGAGGCCCAGCATCCCGGGAACGAGCAACCCCAGCGAGCCGGACCTCGCCGACGTCACGTCGCCGGCGGTGATCAGTTCGGCCAGCCCGGCCAGGGCCCCGGTGAGCAGCACCGCGTCGAGCACCCAGCCCCGGTGCGCGGCGCGGCGGGCGGTGCGCCGCCATTGCTCGGTGACCGGGCGGACCAGGGCGCGGCGCGCGGCGAGCACGGTCGCCACCAGGCCGCCGAGCGTGGCGGCTGCGGCGGCGGCGATCGCGAGCACGGTCAACTCCGCTTGCGTGCCGGGCCGCAGCAGGATCCGGGTCAGCCCCGCGGTGGCCGCCCAGCCCACGAGCAGGCCGGCCGGAAGCGCCACGGCAAGCAGCAGCACCGGCTCGGACAGGCCGAACGCGATGGTCCGCAGGCGGCCGTGGCCGCGCAGCTTGGCCAGCGCGACCTCGCCTGCCCGCGCCTCGGCCGCGTCGGTGACGATGAGGAATAGCAGCAGCCAGGTGAGCAGCAGCAGCTGGCAGGTGATCAGGAAGACCGGCACGTCCAGCGTCTGCCAGGCGGCCGAGATCTGGTCGATCATCTGCGGGATGGAGCTGGTCGGGACGGCGCCCACCCCCTGGAGGGTGGGGTCGATGAGCAAGCCGTTCACGGCCGCCTTCAGGCCGGGGAGATCTTCGGGCCGCACGGCACCCACCGCGAGCACGTCAAGGACCGTGGCATTGCCCTGCTCGCTGGGCGGCGCGTCGTCGAAGGTGGCGGCCGGCGTGAACATCGCGTCCCAGGGCGGGGGGTTCCTGAGGCACTTCGGGTTCTCGAAGATGAAGTCGGCGCACTCGCCGTTCAGCCAGTACGCGGCCAGGGATTGCGGGCCGGACGGGGGGCGCGTACTCCCCGGTGACGGTAAGGCGGCCATACCCGGAGGAGGTGGCGATCGTGCCGCCCGGGCGGACATGACTGAGCCGGGCGTAGGAGGTGCTCACCATCACCTGGCCCGCCTCGCGCGGGCAGGATCCCGCGGTAAGCCGCAGGTGCGCGCACGCATCGGTACGCCAGGTGAGCGGTGTGAGGTGGCCGCCCGTACTGACCTGAGCCAGGATCACCTCTATCGGAGGCTGGAAGAGCCGGCGCACGGTCGCCAGCCCGCCCAGCTGGCCCGCCAGGATGCTGGTCGCCTGGGAATCAAGGTTACCGGCGAGGCCGACGACCGACCCGCTGCCGTCAACCTCCACGGTCCGCGCGATGGGGGCCTGGTCGTGCAGGTTGTCCTGCAGGATGGACGCGCGGGCGGCCGCGTCGTAGGCCGGCCCGGCCGCCGCGGCGGCGGACGCGACCGTCGCGACGAGCAGGATGCCGAGCGAGACCCCGGCCCGCCGCCGCGCCCCGCGCAAGGTGCCCGTGACCAGGCTCACCGGCTCTCCCCCGCCGGGCCCGGCAGCCAGGCGGCCGGCTGGCCGGGCGCGGTCACGTCGTGCACCCGCCGGGAGCGCAGGTCGGTCACCGTCCAGCCGTGCTGCAAGTTGTCCGCCTGGGTCAGGCCCCGCTCGGTCGCGTAGGCAGCGTAGATGAGCTGGCTCCCGTCCGGCGACCAGAGCAGCTGATGGCACGCCACGTCGTGGTGTCCGGGGAGCACGATCGTCCTGACCCCGTGGCCGACGGACCAGATGGCGATACTGGACGGAGCGCGCGGGCTGGCCCGGCAGAACGCGATCCGCTGCCCGTCCGGTGACCA
>Ga0318495_10000428_pt1 | contig 12869 bp, 9 predicted proteins | sample GRESIP108b1f25_FD_203752 | JGI IMG/M metagenome (GOLD analysis project Ga0318495, IMG submission 203752) | Tropical soil microbial communities from Luquillo Experimental Forest, Puerto Rico - GRE.SIPMG.108b1f25 | ecosystem: Environmental > Terrestrial > Soil > Tropical forest > Bulk soil...
GAGCCCGCGGAGCCGCTCGACGACGAGCTGCGGCGGCGGATGGCCGCGGGCGAGGCGCCGAGCGCGATCGCGCGGGAGGTGGCGCGCGCGAGGGGGCTCATGCGCGCTGAGGTCTACGAGGCGCTGGAGCGGCTCAAGGGGCGCTAGACCAGCCGCGCTCGAGTCGAGTCGCCGCACATCCCGGCTGACCTGGTCCCGTGAACGAGCCCGCGCCTGCGCCCGCGCCCGAACTGCCGGGCTCGGACTCGTGCACGGGCTCGGGACTCGCCATCACTCGTCGTCCCCGCGCAGCCCCAGCTCCTTCATCTTCACCTGCAGCGACTTGCGGCTGATCTGGAGCCGCTTGGCGGCGCGGGTGACGTTGCCGCCCGTCTCCTCCAGAGCGCGGCCGATGAGCTCCTTCTCCAGCTCCGCCTGCGCCTGCCGCACGATCTCCTTCATCGAGGCGCCACTCGGCGCTGCGATGGAGCCGAGCGGGCCCACCGCGGCGATCGGCGTCGCGGGCCCGGGGGCGCGCTCGCGGATCGCGTCGGGGAGGGACGAGCCCTGGATGATCGGGCCATCGGCGAAGAGGACCGAGCGCTCCATGAGGTTCTCGAGCTCCCGGATGTTGCCGGGCCACGAGTAGGCGAGCAGCGTGTGCATCGCCTCGTCGTCGATCCGCTCGACCTTCTTGCCGAGCCGCTGGTCGTACTTCGAGATGAAGTGCTGGACGAGCAGCGGGATGTCGTCCTTGCGCTCGCGAAGCGGGGGGAGCGCGATCGGCACCACCGCCAGCCGGTAGTAGAGGTCCTCGCGGAAGCGGCCGTCCGCGATGAGCGCCTTGAGATCGCGGTTCGTGGCCGCGATGAGGCGCACGTCGACCCGCAGCGTCTTGATGCCGCCGACCCGCTCGAACTCCGACTCCTGGAGCGCCCGCAGGAGCTTCACCTGCATCTCGACCGGGATCTCGCCGATCTCGTCGAGGAACAGCGTCCCGCCGTCGGCGAGCTCGAAGCGGCCCGGCTTCGAACCGACCGCGCCGGTGAACGCGCCCTTCTCGTAACCGAAGAGCTCGCTCTCGACGAGATCCTTGGGGATGGCGGCGCAGTTCACCTTGATGAGCGGCTTGTCTCGACGCGAGGAGCGCCGTTGGAGCTCGCGCGCCACGAGCTCCTTGCCGGTGCCGCTCTCGCCGGTGATGAGCACGGTCGACGGCGAATCGGCCACCTTGGAGACGATCTCGTACACATGGCGCATCGCCTGGGAGGCGCCCACGAGCGGCGCGGCGGCGGAGTGCACGTTCTGGCGCTCGAGCTCGGGGGCGCGCGCCGCCTTGGCGATGACCTTCTTGAGCTCCTCCTGCTCGAACGGCTTCGTGATGTAGTCGAAGGCGCCCGCCTTGAGGGCCTGGACGGCGCTGTCGACCGTGCCGTGCGCGGTGATCATGATGATCGGCACGTCCGGGAACTCCGCCTGCGCTCGCTCCAGCAGGGTGAGCCCGCTCATCCGCGGCATGACGAGGTCGGTCACCACGACGTGGACGGGCGTCTTCTGCAGGACCGCCAGCGCCTGCTCGCCGTCGGCGGCGGTCGTGACCTCGTACCCCTCTCGCTTCAGCATGGCCGCCAGGACGCGACGGATGTTGAGCTCGTCGTCGACGATGAGGACGTGGGGCACGGGGCGTGATTACCACGGGGGCGCGCGAAATGCAGCGTCGCGGCGGAATCAGACGGGTGGCTTGGGGACGGGACGGCGGCGCCGCCGACGCCGCTGGACGCGCGGCCGCTCCGGGGCGGGGGCCGAGGGCGGCTCGGTCCGCTCGGGCTTCCCCTCCCACAGGGCCGGCAGCGCGATGACGAACTCGGCGCCGTCTCCCGGCGCCGAGCGCACGCCGATGGTCCCACCGTGCGTCTTCACGATGCGCTGACAGATGGCGAGGCCCAGCCCCGTGCCCTTCTCCTTCGTCGTGTAGAAGGGCACGAAGATGTGGTCGCGCGCGTCTTCGGGGATGCCGGGGCCGGTGTCGTGGAAGTGGATCTCGACGAGGTCGCTCCGCCGCGGGGTGTCCCGCCACAGCGCCACCTCGTCGCGCGCGAGGCGCGTCGAGATGTGCAGCTCGCCCCCGTGCGGCATCGCCTGGACCGCGTTGAGGGCCAGGTTGAGGAAGACCTGCCGCAGCTGCTCGGGATCACAGGACACGCGCGGCAGCTCGGGCGCCAGCTCGACGGTGAGCTTCACCGCGGGTGGCAGGTCGGCCTGAAGCAGCGCTATCGTGCGGCTCACCACCTCGTTCACGTCGCCCGGCGCGAGCGAGGCGCGTACCGGCCGCGAGTAGTCGAGGAACTGGGTGACGACGCCGTTCAGACGCCTCACCTCGTCGGCGATGATGCCGAGGAACTCGCCCGCGCCCTCCGGGACGGAGTCGCCCGGCCGCGGCGCCCCCTGCGGAAGGAGCAGCTGGATCGCCCCCTGGATCGCGGCGAGCGGATTCCGGATCTCGTGCGCCAGTCCGGCTGCCATCTCGCCCAGCGCCGCCAGCCGGTCGCGCTCCTTCATCTGCTGGTAGAGCTTCGAGTTCTCGATGACGAGGGCGGCTCGATCCGCCACCTCGATGAGGGCGGCGATCTCGTTCGAGGCGAAGGCCTCCGGCACCCGCTCGTCCCAGCAGGCCAGGAACCCGACCACCCGGTCGCTGGCGGTGAGAGGCATGGCGATGCCGGCGCGCATGGTCGCCATCGCGCCCCTGGCATCGCCGAGCCGCTTCAGCTCCTCGGCGACCGCCGCGGGCGCCCCGCGCCCCTCCGCGTCGGACGGCCCCGGCGGCAGATAGGCGCGCAGCTCCGCGATGCGCCGGTCGATGTTCTCGAGCAGGATCGCCTTCTGCCCGCTCCCCGCCGCGCCGAGCAGCGCCCGCGCCACGGCCGGCTCGAGGAACGGCGCCGGCGGTGGCCCGCGGCTGTCGAGGAGGCGGTAGCCGGGGCGATCCTCGGCGAAGAGCCAGAGCGAGGCGTGGGTCACGCGGCGCGTCTCGGCCAGCCCATCGAGCAGCACGGTCGCGAGGCGTGGCGGGTCGATGATGGTGGCGATCCGATCGCGCAGCTGCTCGAGGTTGCGCACGAGCTCGTACCGCTCGCGGAAGAGCGTCACCACGACCCACTCCTCGACCTTCTCCCGCAGCGGCTCGAAGAGCGACAGGATCACGAACGAGGCGACGAGCGTGTTGAAGTAGAAGAGCTCGGGACGGTTTCCGACCCAGGAGACGAGGCCGCCGTAGATCGCCACCAGCACCAGGCCGAGCGCGGTGACCACCACGATCTTCCCGAGGAACTCGTGGAGGTCGAGCAGCCGGTGTCGCAGCAGCGTCTGCGACAGGAAGAACATGAAGACGGTGAGGGTGATCGCGCCGAGCCCCTCGAAGGGGTAGGGCGCGCCGAAGCGCGGCAGGATGTCGAGCGTGGAGAGGGCCACCGCCACGCAGGCGCCGATGAACAGGTACAGCAGCCGCGCCCGCTCCACCCGCGTCGGCGCGCCGTGGAGCCGGTTCCACAGGACGGTCAGCACCGCGAACATCCCGCTCACGACGTAGAGCGTCACCGCCAGCTTCGCGATGGCGACGTGGACGAGCGGCGACAGCGCCACCACGAGCCCCGACAGCGAGCCTGCCAGCATCGCGTTCCGGGCGCGCCGCGCGGGGCGGCGGGCGATGCCCAGGAACTCGAGGAAGAAGGCGAGCGCGCTCGTCGGGAGCAGCGCTCCCATGACGACCGCCAGCCGCTCCCACCCGTGGTAGGCGATCTCCGCGCCGGGCCAGCGGTGGAAGAAGTCGGCGAGCGAGTAGAACCCCAGGTTCGCGGAGAAGAGCGCGAACAGCGTGAAGACGCGCGGGCGGTTGTCGCGCAACAGCGCCGCGCCGGCGAGCGCCAGCGTGACGATGGCGGCGAGGAGCGTCGCCTGGGTGCGGATGTCCACTGCCGGGATCCTAACCGCGATCGGGGGAGCTGTGCGATGCGCGAAATGCCCAGGCCCTGCCGCGCGTTCCGAGTTCGCCCCGGTCCGCGGCCGGGAGGCCGGGGGCACCCTTGACCCCCGGGAGATCCCGGCGCACCGTGCCCGACCGATGACGATGCTCATCCTCAGCGTGCTGCTCGCCGCGGCCACGACCGCGACGCCGACCGCGGCCGCGACCTCGACCGCGATCTCGACGCCGACTGCGGCACCGGCCTCGACCGCGATCCAGAACGCGACCGCGACGACCACGTCGACGAAACGGGCTCCGACCGCGGTCGCCGCGCCGCCCTTGTTCACCGAGGCCGACGTCGCGCCGCTCTTCGCGACCGGGCCGCTCGCGATGGCGCGCGCCGACCTCGAGGCGGGGCGTCACGAGGCTGCGGCGAAGGGGTTCGAGCGCGCCAGCGAGCCGGAGGCGCGCTACCTGCGGGCGGTCGCGCTCGTCGGCGCGAGACGCGGTCCGGAGGCGCTGAAGGCGCTGTCCGGACTCGAGGAGAAGCTTCCCGACCTGGCCGATCGCATCGCAGTGTGGCGCGCGCGGGCGCGCGAGCTCTCCGGAGCGCCGCGCGCCGCCGCCGCCGACTACGCGCAGGTCGGGGAGGGTTCGCTCCTGTGGGCCGAGGCGCAGCTCGCCCGCGCCCGCGCCCTCGGCGCCGCGGGTGACCGCGCCGCCGCGCTCGACGCGCTCGCCCCCATCCTCTCCCTCCCCGCGCCCGACGAGATCACGAAGGGCGACTTCGCTGCCGAGGCGCTCCTCCTTGACGGCCGCCTGCGCGCCGCCGGCAAGACGTCCGCCGAGCTGGCCTGGGCGCGCCGCGCCTACGTCGACTGCTGGGCGGGTCACCCGCTCTCGGGCGAGGCCGCAACCTGTCTCGCCGAGCTCAGGCGGTTGCCACCCCCCGCGGGAGCGGCCCCCTCGACCGAGGACACGCTGCGCCGGGCCGAGGCGCTCCTCGACGCGAACCGCAACGCGCCGGCGCTCGCTGAGCTGCAGAAGCTCGTGCCCGGCCTCCCCGCGCCCGCCGCCGGCGAGCCGGTCGCTTGCCGCGCCCGCTTCGCGCTCGGCAAGGCCTACCGCAAGGAGCGGCAGCACACGAAGGCGATCGAGATCCTGAAACCGGTGGTGGAGCGGTGTGACGACCCGCAGCTCCGGGTCCGCGCCGTCTACGTCCTCGCCAGCGCCGCCTCCATCGCGGCGCCCGAGGAGGGCGTCACCTGGTATCGCGCGCTGGCGCGCGACTACCCGGCTCACCCGTTCGCGGACGACGCGCTCTTCTATGCCGCCGACCTGCTCGCGCGCGCCGGGCACACCGAGGACGCGCTGGCGGCGTTGGCCGATCTTTCCGAGCGGTACCCCAAGGGCGACTTCCGCGCCGAGGCGCTCTTCCGCATCGCCTGGATCGAGCGGCAGGCGGGCCACCTCGCCGATGCGATCGCCTCGCTGTCGCGGATCGAGCGCGACTACGAGGCGAGCGATCCCTACGAGCACGCGCGCGCCGGTTACTGGCGGGCGCGCATCCTCTGGGATCGCGGAGGGGAGGGCGACCGCGACGCCGCGCTCGAGACGTGGCGTACGCTCGCCGGGCGCTATCCAGCGGACTACTACGGGCTGCTCGCGCGGGCCCGGGCCGAGGAGGCGAAGCCAGGGACGGCGCCGCCCTGGCCGAGCGCGGAGGCGGTGGCGGAGGAGGGGCTGAGCTACCACCCAGGACCGCTCCTGAAGGACCGGCACTTCCGCGCCGGCGTGGCGCTCCTGCGCATGGGGCTCGCGCGCGTCGCTGCGGAGGAGCTGACGGCGGTCGACCGCAAGGCGCTCGCGCAGGGCGAGCCGCTCCTGCTCGTGGCGGAGCTGCTCGACCGCGCCGGAGATCCCAAGACCTCGCACCGCCTCATCCGCTCCCTCGGCCGCGCAGCGCTGCGCCAGAAGCCCGAGGGCGCGGCGCTGCGCATCTGGCGGGTGGCGTACCCGCCCGCCTACCGTCGCGACGTGGAGCGGTGGGCGCCTCAGAACGGCGTCCCGCCCGAGCTCCTGCTCGCGCTCATGCGGGAGGAGAGCGGGCTCGACCCGACCGTCATCTCGGGCGCCGGCGCCGTGGGCCTGACGCAGCTCATGCTCCCCACGGCGCAAGGGGTGGCGAAGCGGCTCAAGCTCGGGCGCGTGCGGCAGGCGGATCTCATGAAGCCGCCCGTCGCGATCCGGATCGGCGCGGCCTACTTCGGCGGGCTGCTCAAGCGATACGAGGGCTCGGAGGCGCTGGCGCTGGCCGCCTACAACGTCGGCGACGCCCCGGTGAGGCGCTGGCTGGAGCAGCGCGGGGGCCTGCCGCTCGACGCGTTCGTGGAGGAGATCCCGGTCCAGGAGACGCGCGGGTACGTGAAGCGCGTGCTGCGCTCGTACGCTGCGTACCGGTTCCTCTACGGCGGCCGCGATGGGAAGCCGTTGCACCTCGCGCAGCCGCTGCCGAAGCTCGCGCAGAGCGGACCGTGACGGCCGCGTCCCTGTGAGGGATACCGGTCGCCCACCGGGCGTGCGGGCGGTCCTGGCCGTGAATAGAATCCTGAGGAGATGCTGCTCGAGACCGGCGTCCTCGTCCTAAACCGGGTCTACCAGCCCATCCACATCACCTCCGTCCGGCGGGCGTTCTCGCTGCTCTACCAGGGCGCGGCCAAGGCGATCGATCAAGAGTTCCAGCTCTTCGACTTCGAGAGCTGGAGCGCGCTGTCGGTGGCGGTGCACGACGAGTCGGTGGGCACGGTGGGGCGGCGCATCCGGGTGCCGCGCGTGATCGTGCTCATGGCCTACGAGCGGATGCCGAAGACGCGCATCCGCTTCTCGCGCTTCAACATCTACGCGCGCGACGAAAACACCTGCCAGTACTGCGGCATCCGGCTGCCGCGCGTCGAGCTCAACCTCGACCACGTCGTGCCGCGGTCACGCGGCGGCGCCACGAGCTGGGAGAACGTGGTGTGCTCGTGTGTGCCGTGCAACCTCAAGAAGGGCGGCCGCACGCCCCAAGAGGCCAGGATGCGGCTGCTCCGGACGCCTTCGAGGCCGCGCTGGACGCCGCTCTTCCGCTCCGCCACGCGCCGCGCCTTCTACAGCGAGTGGCGGCCGTTCATCTCGCTCGCGGATGCCGCCTACTGGAACGCGGAGCTGCTCGCGCAGTAGCGCAGTTCTCAGCGGTGGCCGTAGGGCCGTCGGGGCGTCGCGCGCAGGCGCTCCCACCCACGCCCAAGCACGGAACCTTCTCTTTGGAAAGAGCCGCGGCTCGGCTAGGATCGCGGCCCGTGCCGGACGCGCAACCACTCCAGCTCGTGCCCACGGACCCGCGCGTCCCGCGCCGAGCGCCCGTCCGCGCGCTGCCCCGCCCGCCGCGGATCGTGAGCGTCGGCGGCGGCAAGGGCGGCATCGGCAAGAGCCTCGTCGCCGCGAACCTCGCCATCGCGCTCGCCCGCCGCGGCGAGCGCGTCGTGCTCGTCGACGCGGACCTCGCCGGCGCGAACCTGCACACGTGCCTCGGCCTCGAACTGCCAGGCCGCGGCCTCGCCGACGTGCTGGAGCGGCGGGCCGAGCTCGCCGCGGTCGCGGTGCCGACCTGCGTCCCCGGCGTGCGGCTCGTGGCGGGCGCGATGGATCACCCTGACGCGACGAACCCCAAGCTCGCGCAGAAGGCGCGTCTCGTGAAGCAGCTGCAGACGCTCGACGCCGACCGGGTGGTGATCGACCTCGGCGCCGGGACGCACCTCCACGTCCTCGACCTCTTCCTCGTCTCGGAGCAAGGCCTGCTCGTGCTCGTGCCCGAGCCGAGCGCGGTCGAGAACGTCTACCGCTTCGTGAAGGCCGCCTTCTGGCGGCGCGTGCGGCACGCCGTCTCCGCGCACGGGTGCGAGGCGCAGCTCCGCGCCGTCATCGGCGAGGGGACGTTCCGCAGCCCGGCCGAGATCCTCGGCACGCTCTCGGCGCGCCACCCCCAGTCCGGCGCGGTGCTGGCGCGCGAGCTCATCGCGTTCCGTCCCCGCCTGGTCGTGAACCAGACCCGCACGCCACAGGACGAGGGGGTCGGGCCGGCCGTCATCGCCGCCTGGCGTAAGTTCTTCGGCCTCGGCATGGACTACCTCGGTCACGTCCCGCACGAGGGCGAGATGTGGCGCGCGATGCGGGCGCGCCGCCCGCTGCTCGTCCACTCGCCCGAAGCGCCAGCCTCCCTCAGCTTTGCCCACATCGCCGAGGGCCTCGCGGCGCTCGAGGCCGCCGAGGTCCACAGCGGGAGAACGACTTGAAGCCGCTCGCCGAGCAGAGCCTGTACGAGATCCTGGAGGTGCCGTCCGATGCCCCGGAGGACGACATCGTCAAGGCGTGGGACCGCGTGAGCGCGCTCTGCGCGCCGGGCGCCCTCGCGACGTACACGCTGATCCCGCAGGAAGACGCTGCGCTGCTCGGCCGCCGGCTCGAGGAGGCGCTGACCGTCCTCCTCGACCCCGTCGCGCGGCAGCGCTACGACGAGACCCTTTCGCTCACGCCGGTTCCCCGCGGCGGCGGCTGCGGTCAGGCCTCCGCGTCCGGTCCCGAGGAGACGCCGAGGCCGCGCGTGCTGCCGCCCGTCATCCGGCCCCGCCCGATGCCGCCCATCATCCCACCGAGGCGGGACTCTCCGCCGGCTGGAGCGGACCTCCCGACGCCGATCCCGCTCGAGCGCGTCGCGCCGGCGGTCGAGGCGGCCGAGGCGCCTGCGCAGGTCGAGGAGGCGCCCCCCCAGATCCAGGTGGCCGAGGCGCCTGGCCGGGGCGAGTTGGCCGAGGCCCCCACGCCGGTCGAGGCGGCTGTCCCCATCCCGCTCGCCACCCCGGTCCCGGTCTCGCCCCCGTTCGCGGCCGTGGCAGACGTGCCGCGCCCGACCCCGGTCCCGGCCGCGCTGGCGCCAGCGACCGTCCCACCGGTGGTCCCCGCGGCCACTCCTGCGCCCCGACCCCAGGAGATCATCGTCGGCGACGGCACGCGCTACACCGGCGACGTGCTCCGCCGCGCCCGGGAAGCGCGCGGCATCACGGTGCAGCAGGTCTGCGAGCGCACCAAGATCACCCGCCACCACGTCGAGAACCTGGAGGCCGAGCGCTACGATCTCCTGCCGGCGCCCGTCTACCTGCGCGGCATCCTCATGGCGCTCGCCAAGGAGCTGCGGCTCGACGGGCAGAAGGTGGCGCGCAGCTATCTGGAAGCGATGGCGGCCGCGGCGCCGCCGCCGACGACGGCGACCCGCATGACGCAGCGTTGACCCCTCCAGGGCTCTGGCCTACGATCGACGCATGCCGCTCATCGAGACGCCCGAGCAAGCGAACCGCCTCGCCCGCGCCATCTGCTCCGACGTGTCGCTCTACAACGAGGAGAAGATCGTCCGCGGCATCGAGCAGGACAACTTCTTCGACGCGCTCGAGGAGGAGCTGGAGGAGGGGCGGGAGCTGTACCGGTCGCGCCTCGCTCCGGATCTCTACGCGCGCACGAACTTCTACGACCGCGCCATCGTCGACGTCATCCTGCGCTCGAAGCGGCACGTGAAGTCCCGCATCTGGTGACGGGCGCGGCGTGCCCGAGACGCGCCTCCTCGTCGTGACGCAGGCGCTGGCTGGTCTCCGCCTCGACGTCGCCCTCACGAAGCTGGCGCCGGACCTGACGCGCGCGCGCGTCCAGCAGCCGCTGGACGCCGGGTTGCTCCTCGTCGACGGGCGGGCCGGCAAGGCGGCGTCGCGCGTGCGCGGCGGCGAGCGGCTCGAGCTGACGCTGCCCGATCCCGAGCCCTCCGGCCTCGTGGCGCAGGACCTGCCGCTGGCCGTGCTGTTCGAGGACGAAGACCTGCTCGTCCTCGACAAGGCGGCGGGGATGGTGGTCCACCCGGCGCGCGGCACGCCGCACTCGACGGTGGTGAACGCGCTCCTGCACCGGCTCGGACACGAAGGGCCCGGCTCTCGGCTCGGGCTGGTGCACCGGCTCGACAAGGACACTTCGGGCTGTCTCGTGGTGGCGAAGCACGAGGCGGCGCTGGTGGCGCTGCAGGCCGCGTTCAAGCGGCGCGACGTGGAGAAGTCGTACCTGGCGCTCTGCCACGGCGCGCTCGCGGCCGAGGGGCGCCTCGACACGCCCTACGGCCGCCACCCGCGCGATCGAACGCGCTACACCTCGCGCCTGAAGGACAGCGTCCGCCGCGCCGTCACCACCTGGCGCGTCCGGGAGGCGTTCTCGGGGGCGGCGTGGGTCGAGGTGACCCTTCACACCGGGCGGACGCACCAGATCCGCGTCCACCTCGCCGAGCACGGCCACCCGCTCCTTGCGGACGCGATCTACGGTGGCACGCGGCGCGAGGCGCGGCTCGCGCCCGATCACCCGGTGCGCCGGGCGGCGGAGGCCATCGGCCGGCAGGCGCTCCACGCCTGGCGCCTCGGCTTCCCGCATCCGCGGACCGGCGAGCGCGTCGCCTTCGAGGCGCCCCCGCCGGCGGACTTCGAGGCGGCGCTGGCGGCGCTGCGCGGCCGTCCTACCGGCTCGCGGCGCTGAACCGGCGGAACAGGCCGCGCACCTGCCGACCCTCCTGCTGGATGCGGAAGCCCGCCGCCTCGACCGCCGCCTCGGTGTCGCGGTTCGGGCGGCAGCCGCCGGTGAACCGCGTCCAGGCGGGCTGCCCGAGGTCCTGGAGCCGGGCCGGCAGCGCGCGGCGCGCCCGGACGTGCTCGAGCGCCCGCACCGATCCGCCGGGCGCGAGCACGCGCCGCAGCTCTGCGAGGGCCCGCGGCGGGTCGTCCACGCTGCAGAGCACGAGGGACGACACCGCCGTGTCGAAGGCGCCGTCACGGAACGGCAGCGCCTCGGCGCGCGCCTGCACGAGCGGCACGCCGGGCGCGCGGCGGCGAGCGCGGGCCAGGTTCTGCGGGTGAGGGTCGACCGCGACGAGCGCCGTCCCGGGCGCGTAGCGCGGCAGGTTCCTCCCCGTCCCGCACCCGATCTCGAGTACCAGCCCGCGCACCCCGCCGACGAGCCACGCGCGCCAGCGCCCCAGCCATCCGCGGTCGGAGAGCGCCATGCCGGCGTCGTACAGCCAAGGGATCTGCTCCACGCCTCGCATGGCTGGCCTCCCTCTCAGTCGAGGTACCCCTGCGCCTGCAGCCGGAACAGGTGCGCGTAGCGCCCGTCCAGGTCGAGGAGCTCGCGGTGGCTCCCCAGCTCGACGATGCGCCCGCTGTGCAGAACCGCGATGCGGTCGGCCATGGTGCGAACGGTCGAGAACCGGTGGGAGATCACGATGGCGGTCCGGTCCGCCGCGAGCGCGCGGAAGCGCTCGAACAGCTCGTGCTCGGCCTCGGCGTCGACGGCGGCGGTCGGCTCGTCGAGGATCAGCACCTCGGGCCGCTCCCGCATGAACCCGCGCGCCACCGCCAGCTTCTGCCACTGGCCGGCCGAGAGCTCCTGGCCGGCCTCGAACCAGCCGCCCAGCACCGTGTCGTAGCGCTGCGGGAGCGCCTCCACGACGGCCGCCGCCCCGCCGCGGCGGGCCGCCTCCTCGATGCGGGGGCGATCCTCCACGTGTGGCGGGCTCCCGAGGCCGATGTTCTCGGCCGCGGTGAACTGGTACCGGACGAAGTCCTGGAACACGGCGCCGATCCGCCGCCGCAGGTCGTCCACGTCGAGATCCCGCAGATCGACGCCCCCGTACCGGATCTCGCCCTCGGTGGGGTCATAGAGTCGGAGCAAGAGCTTCACGAGCGTGCTCTTCCCGGCGCCATTCTCGCCCACGAGCCCCAGCTTCTCGCCCGGCTCGAGGGTGAGCGAGACGTCGCGCAGCGCCCAGGCGGCGCGGCCGGGATACTGGAACGAGACGTTCACGAGCTCGATGCGGAGCGGATCGCCGCGCGGGAGCGAGCGGGGCGGGGCGAGGCGCGGCCGCTCGCCGCCGGTCGGGATCCCGAGGTAGGCGAACAGATTCGACATGTAGAGGGCGTCCTCGTAGAGCGAGCCGATCGCGGTGAGGATGCTCTGCACCGCGCTCTGGCCCTGCCGGAAGACGGCCAGGTACAGGGTGAGGTCGCCGAGCGAGATCTCGCCCCGCGCCGCACGTCTGGCGACGAGGGCGTACATCCCGTAGAAGGCCGCCAGCGAGACGAGCCCGAACAGCACCCCGAACGCCATGCGCCGCACCGCCAGGCGCCGGTCCTCGTCGTAGAACTTCGTGAAGAGCGCGCGGTAACGATCGAGGACGAGCGTCCCCAGGCCGAACAGCTTCACCTCCTTCACGTGGCTGTCGCGGGTGAGGATCCACTCGAGGTAGTTGAGCCGCCGCCCCTCCGGCGCGCGCCAGGAGTTGAGGCGGAACGACGCCGCCGCCAGCCGTGCCTCGGCCAGGAAGGCCGGGATGGACGAGGCGACCACCACCAGCACGCTCCACGGTGAGAGCCGGGCCAGCAGCGCCGAGAGCGCCGCCAGCGTGATGGCGTTCTGGGCGATGGTGAAGGCCTGCATGACGAGCGAGAGCGGGCGCGCCGAGGCCTCGCGTCGCGCGTTCTGCATCTTGTCGTACACCTCGGCGTCCTCGAAGTGCCGCAGCTCCAGCTCGAGCGCCTTCTCGAGGATGCGCTCGTTCACGGCGTTGCCGAGGCGCGCCCGGAGCAGCTCGCGTTGCAGCCCGAGCAGGCGTCCGGCCGTCATCGAGAGCGCCATGAGGCCGAGCTCGAGCAGCACGAGCGCCGTGACGCGGCCGGGTGGGGCCTGGCCGCGGCCGGCCGCCACGACCGTGTCCACGATGAGCTTACCGACCCAGGCGATGCCGGCCGGCAGCACCGCGGCCACCGCCGTGAGGGCGGCCAGCAGCACCGCGCCGCGCGCGTCGGCGCGGTGC
>Ga0318495_10000430_pt1 | contig 12840 bp, 7 predicted proteins | sample GRESIP108b1f25_FD_203752 | JGI IMG/M metagenome (GOLD analysis project Ga0318495, IMG submission 203752) | Tropical soil microbial communities from Luquillo Experimental Forest, Puerto Rico - GRE.SIPMG.108b1f25 | ecosystem: Environmental > Terrestrial > Soil > Tropical forest > Bulk soil...
GTCCAGCGACCCTCCGGCACGGGCAGCCCGCCGGGCAGCACGCGCGCGCGGCCCGTTCGCCGCCGCGAGTCGCGCCGGCTGCTGCCGCCCAACAGCCGCCGGAGCGGCGCGAAGCCGTCGCAGCTCACCAGGCCGTGCGCGACCAGCTCGCGCAGGCCCTCCTCGAGCTCCACCGGCAGGAGCCGGGTCGCCGCGGCCAGCTCGCCGGCGAACAGCGCGCCGCGGGCCCGCAGGAGCTCGAGCACGCGCTCGGCCGGTCCGCGCAGCGCCGCGGCTGCCGCGCGCCCGGCCGCGGCCTGCAGCAGCTCCTCGAGCTCCGCGCGTGGAAAGACACCGATCGGTGTCAGCCGCGACGGCTGCGCCCCGCGCTCGGCATCGGCCGGCACCACCCGGCCCCACGCCACCGCCCCCGACAGACAGAGCGCGTCCAGGAGCGCGGGCTTGTAGCCCTCGACGCGCGCGGGCAGCAGCTCGGCCTCCCAGGCGGCCGCGGCGGCCTCGAAGCCCGAGAGCGTCTCGATCGCGCGCAGCAGCCCGCCCTCGCCCGCCAGCTTCGCGCCGGGCGCCAGGTGCTGCCACTCGAGCTGGAAGCGCAGGAACACCCGCGCGCTCACCGGCTCGATCTCGCGCCGCAGCCGCGCCAGGGTGTAGCGGTGGATGCGGGCCAGCAGGCTCCGCTCGCAGAACTGTTCGCCCGCCGCGCCGTCCTCGAAGCGTCCGCGCACGGCGACGCCCCGGCCCTCGAGTCGCGCCAGCGACGACTCCACCGCGCTGGAGCCGACACCGATCCGTGTCGCGAGCGCCGCGGCCTCGACCGGGCCGAGCAGCGCCAGGTGGCCGCGCACGGCGAGATCGAGCGCTGCTTCCGGCTCCGCGCGCCGGGCGGCGAGCGCCGGGGGAAGCACCGGCTCCGGCTCGAGCGCGCAGTCGGGGAAGAGCGCACGCGCCTCGGCGGCGCTCTCGCTCGCGAGCACGCGCGGCACGTCGGGCGTCGCCACCCGCACGGCGCGTCCCGCTGCGAACAGCGCCTCGAGCTGCGGGCCAGCGCCGGCGAGCTCGCTCTCGCGCGCCACCACCAGGTCGCACAGCAGCTCGTGCAGCTCGTCCGCGTCGCGCACCTCGGGGGCCGCCTCCTCGCGCACCTGGGCGATCGCGGCCGGATCCAGCTTGGCGAGGTCGCGCGCGTCCGCGGGCAGCGAGTGGCGCAGCGCGACCGCGCGGGTGCGGCGCTCCTCGAGCGGGGCGTCGTCCAGGAAGGCGTAGGGACGCGCGTTCAGGATCTCGTGGGCGAACGGCGACGGCTCGATCGTGTCGAGGCAGCGGAAGCGCGCGCTGCCCGACTCGACTTCGGACAGCAGCCGTTCGACCCCGCGGACGTCCGCCGCCTCGGTCATGCAGTCGCGCATGGTCTGCGCGACCAGCGGGTGGTCGGGGATGTCGATCGGGTAGGTCACGTTCTCCTGGCACGCGGCCTGCTCGGGGAACGCGGCGGCGAGCAGGTCATCGGCCTGCATGCGCTGGATCGGGAACGGAACGCGGCCCTTCCCGCGCGCGCGCAGCACCGCGAGCGAGCGCGTGGCGTTCCAGCGCCAGCGCGCGGTGAACATCGGCGAGCCGAGCAGCGCCTGCTCGAGCACCTCGGCGACGCTGCGCGAGTTGAGGAAGCGCGGCAGCTGCTCCAGGTCGAAGGTCTGCGGGTTGCCGAGCGACAATACGATCGCGTCGTCGGTGGCGGCGGCCTGCAGCTCCTGGTTGAACGAGGCGCAGAAACGCTTGCGCAGCGCGAGGCCGAGGCCGCGGTTCACGCGACCGCCGTTGGGCGAGTGGATCACGAGCTGCATGCCGCCCGCCTCGTCGAAGAAGCGCTCGGCCAAGAGCTCGCGACAGGTGGGCACGAAGCCCACGGCGGTCTTCTGCGCCTCGACGTAGCGCGCGATCTGGCGCGCGCCGTTCGCGTCGAGCGCGCACTCCGACTCGAGCCACGCGCTGGCGGCGTCGAGCCCCTCCTCGAGCCGCAGCGCGACCTCGGCGCGCAGGTCGGAGAGCTCGCGCGACAGCTCGGCGGTGCGCGCGGGCGCCTCGCCGAGCCAGAATGGAATCGTCGGCGGCGCGCCCTGTGCGTCGGTGACGCGCACGATGCCCGACTCGACCCGGCGGATGCGCCAGCTGTGCGTGCCCAGCAGGAACACGTCGCCGGCCATGCTCTCGATCGCCCAGTCCTCGTTCACCGTGCCGACGGTGGTGTCGTCCGGGTCGAGCACCACCTTGTAGTCGCCGACCTCGGGGATCGCGCCGCCGGACATCAGCGCCGCGATGCGGGCGCCCCGGCGCCCGCGCACGCGGCCGTTCAGCTGGTCGCGGTGCAGGTAGGCCGCGCGCCTTCCCTTCGGCGTCTCGAAGCCCTGCGCGAGCATCGCGAGCACGGCGTCGAAGTCGGCCCGCGCGAGCTCCCGGTACGGCCAGGTCGAGCGCGCGAGCTGGTAGAGCCCGTCTTCGCTCCATTCTTCCGCGGAGCACGCCGCCACGACCTGCTGCGCCAGGATGTCGAGCGGCGCCTCGGGCAGGCCGATGCGGTCGAGCCGGCCGGCGCGCACGGCGCGCACCAGCGCCGCGCACTCGCACAGCTCGTCGCGCGAGGTCGGGAAGAGCCGCCCCTTCGGACGCAGGCCGAGCGCGTGGCCCGAGCGGCCGATCCGCTGCAGCGCGGTGGCGATGCTGCGCGGGGAGCCGATCTGGCACACCAGCTCGATCTCGCCGATGTCGATGCCGAGCTCGAGCGACGCGGTCGCCACCAGCGCCCGCAGCTGGCCCGCCTTGAGCCGCCCTTCGACACGAAGTCTTCGTTCACGAGACAGGCTGCCGTGGTGCGCGGCGACGTGCTCCGCGCCGATGCGTTCGCCCAGGCGATGCGCCAGGCGCTCCGCCAGCCTGCGCGTGCTGGTGAAGATCAGCGTGGTCCGGTGCGCGGCGGTGTAGCCCGCCAGCACCTCGATCAGGTCGTCCCACTGCTCCTTCGAGGCGACCGCGGCCAGCTCCTCGCTGGGCGGCACGTCGACCGCCAGGTCGAGATCGCGCTGGTGCCCGAGATCGATCACCCGGCAGCTCCGCTCCGCTCTGCCGACGAGGAAGCGCGCGATCTCGTCCATCGGCCGCTGCGTGGCGGAGAGCCCGATCCGCACCGGCGGCGTGCTGCAGAGCGCGTCGAGCCGCGCGAGCGAGAGTGCCAGGTGCGAGCCGCGCTTGTCGCGCGCGAGCGCGTGGATCTCGTCGACGATCACCGTGCGCCCGCTGGCGAGCAGCTTGCGGCTGCGCTCCGCGGTGAGCATGACGTAGAGCGACTCGGGCGTGGTGACCAGGATGTGCGGCGCGCGGCGCAGCATGCCCTGGCGCTCGGCGGGCGAGGTGTCGCCGGTGCGCACCGCGGCGCGCAGCGGCGGGAGCTCGAGCCCGAGCTCCCGCGCGACCTCGCGGATCTCGGCGAGCGGCGCCTCGAGGTTGCGCTGGATGTCGTGCGAGAGCGCGCGCAGCGGCGAGACGTAGATGGCCTCGATCCGGTCTTCGAGCGCGCCCTCGAGCGCGCGCCGGACCAGCCGATCGATCACCAGCAGGAACGCGGTGAGCGTCTTGCCCGAGCCGGTCGGCGCCGCGATCAGCACGTCGCTTCCGCTCGCGATCGCCGGCCAGCCCGCCGCCTGCGCAGGCGTGGGGGCGCGGAAGCGTCGCTCGAACCAGGTGCGGACCGGCAGCGTGGTGCCGAGTGCCTCGAACACGCGCTAGCCGGGGAGCCCGCTCGCCTCGGGCAGGCCGAGCATCAGGTTCAGGTTCTGGATCGCCACGCCCGCGGCGCCCTTCCCCAGGTTGTCGAGCACCGCCAGCAGCAGCACGTGCCCGCTGGGGTGGGGGATCACGCGCAGCTCGATGCGGTTCGTGTCGTTGCAGGCGCGCGGATCGAAGCTGCGCTCGTCCGAGTCGAGCGGCTCGCGGATCGGCAGTACGTGCACGAAGCGCTCGTCGCGGTAGCGCGCGTCGAGCGCCTCGAACACGCGTTTGCCGCCGGCGATGTCCGGCGCGCTCTCGGCGTGGAGCGGGATCTCGACCCGCATGCCGCAGCGAAACGGGCCGACGGCCGGGACGAACGCCGGAGAGTGCGCGAGCCCGGAATAGCGGGTGATCTCCGGGATGTGCTTGTGCACGCGGTCGAGCGCGTAGGGCGCTTCGTAGACGTGGGTCAGCAGGCCGCGTGCCGGATCTTCCCAGCGAGCGATCATGTCGCGGCCGCCGCCGGAGTAGCCCGACAGCCCGTGCACGTAGATCGCCGCCTCGCGCGACAGCACGCCCGCTTCGACGAGCGGCCGCAGCAGCAGGATCGACGCGGTCGCCCAGCAGCCTGCGTTCGACACGCGGTCCGCGGCGGCGATCGCCACGCGCTGACCGCGCTCGAGCTCCGGCAGTCCGAACGTCCAGCCCGGCGCGACGCGGTGGGCGGAGCTCGCGTCGAGCACGCGCGCGCCCGCTTCGTGCGCGAAGCTCGCGGCTTCTCGCGCGGCCTCGTCGGGCAGACACAGGACGGTGAGGTCGGCCTCCGCGGTCGCCCCGCGGCGCGTGGCGGGGTCCTTTCGCTGCGACTCGGGCAGCTCGACCACCTGCAGGTCGCGCCGGCCGGCCAGCCACTCGCGAATGCGAAGGCCGGTGGTACCGACGTGGCCATCGATGAAGACGCGGGGGGCCATCGTGCGGAAGTATAGCGACGGCGGGCCTCCCTACCCTGTGAAGGCCTTCTCAGGCGCATCCCGAAACCGCCGAGAGTAGAATCCCATCCGAGCACTCGGAAATCAGCTACGCCATATGCAATATTCCCGAGCTGAGAGGTAGGAATTAGCAGATGGGCCGCCAGGAGATCCCCGCGTCGGTGATGGAGGAGATCGACTCTGGAAAGCTCGCAGAGCTGTCCGCGCAACAACTCCTCCAGTGGGGCTTCGACCGCTTCACCCCGCGGATCGCGCTGTCGGCGAGCTTCGGCTCGCCCGACGGGATGGTGCTCCTGGACATGATGCACCAGCTCGACCCCAAGCGGACGCGCGTGTTCACGATCGACACCGGTCGTCTGCCGCAGGAGACCTACAACCTGATCGACCGCGTGCGCGAGCGCTACGAGGTCGAGGTCGAGGTCTACTTCCCCGACCCCGAGCGCGTGCAGAAGATGCTGCGCAGCTACGGCACGAACCTGTTCTACGAGTCCGTGGAGAAGCGGAAGCTGTGCTGCGGCGTGCGCAAGGTCGAGCCGCTGCAGCGCGCACTGGCCGATCTGGACGCCTGGATCAGCGGCCTGCGGCCCGAGCAGAGCGTCACGCGCTCCGAGGTGACCGCGGTCGAGATCGATCAGGTGCACGAGGGCCGGGTCAAGCTGAACCCGCTGGCGAAGTGGAACAAGGACGACGTGTGGGCGTACGTGCGCAAGCACGCCGTTCCCGTCAACGCGCTGCACGCCAAGGGCTATCCGTCGGTCGGCTGCGCGCCGTGCTCGCGCGCGATCCGCGAGGGCGAGGACGATCGCGCCGGCCGCTGGTGGTGGGAACAGCCCGAGAATCGCGAGTGCGGCATCCACACCGGCTACGAGGAGAAAGGCTCGGGGATCTGACGATACGCCGTGGGTGAGCGGCGTTGACGGAGCTTCGGGCAGGCGCTTCTCTCCGCGCGTGAGCCGGCGGGGGGAGCGGTCTCCGGTACGGCCGGCGCGCCGCGCCGCCGGCTGGGCCGTGCTCTGCCTCGCGTTCGCGGCCGCCTCGGTCGCGCGCGCGGGCACCGATCCGGGCCTCACCTGCCGGCTTCGACAGCTGTCCGCGGCGAGCCGGCTCTACCGCACCTCGCACGTCTGCTGGGCGAAGGCCTACGCGCATGTGGGCGATCCGTCGTCGTGCCTGGTGAAGGCGGAGGACCATTTCCGCCGCGCCTACACGAGCGCCGCAGCGAGCGCGCAGAGGAGCGGCAGCCACTGCGGGCTGCGCCTTGACGTCGACTCGCTGCTGCAGATCGTCGCGAGCGACGTCGATCCGAGCGTGGGCGCGATCGCCAGTGACGTGAACTTCGGAAGCCCGACGGACCTCAAGTTCCGCGCCCGGCTGATGAGCGCGGCCGGCGACCTGGCGGCGCGCGCGTTCTCCGCCGAGATCGCGTTCGCCCGCCGCGGTGACGACGCGCTGCGGACGCAGCAGCTCGCCGAGGCCGTCGCGAAGTTCCAGGCGATCTTCCAGAGCGGCGAGTCGTCCGCGATCGCGCACGGGATCCTCTACGACGGCCCGCCGGCCTCCACCGTGAGCGACTCGGTCCAGGGCTGGGCCGCGATGTGGGAGCGGATCACGCGCTCGCAGCTGCAGGCGCTCTCACTCTCCGGGACGATCTACGCCGCCGAGTCGACCTTCGTCGACTCCGACGTGAACGACACCAACGTGCCGCCTGTCGACAACGGCACGCTGATCGAGGACGCGCAGCCGCTGCCAGTGCCTTCCACCGTCGGCGGCTACGTGAACCTGGCGGGCGCGGGAGCGCAGGGGAACTCGTTCACCTTCGGCGACGCGATGGACCGCTATCACGTGACGCTCAACGCGGGCCAGGTGGTGCTGCTCACGGTCGGCGACCCGGTCGGCACGCTGCCGATGCAGGCGAACCTCAAACTCTGCTTGTGGGGACCGATTCCCGTCTCGGGGGTGCCGCCCAAGGCCTGCGCGGAGAGCGACGGCTCCTTCCAGATCGTGGTCGCGCAGGCGGACGGCGAGTACTTCATCGAGGTCTCCCCCAAGCCCACCTGCTTCTGCGGTACGAACTACACGCTCTCGGTCGGGCAGACCGTGCCGGCTGCTGCGATGAAGGCCGAGCGCACCGACGTCGAGTTCGAGCCTGGCGAGCTGATCGTGAAGCTGCGCGCGCCGTCGCAGGCGCTCGCGGCGCGACCGCAGGCCGTGGCGATGCTGGCAGCAGCCGGCCTCGCCAAGGTCGCGGGCGATCCCTCGCGCGAGATGCTGTGGCGGCTGCCGGCGACGGCGGGCGCGCGCACCAGCACGTTCCGGGCGCTCGGCGCCGCGGTCGCACACGCGCAGCTCACCACCCAGGATCTCTCGCCCGAGCAGCTGGCGCGTGAGGAAACGCTGCTGGCGCTGCGCACGCTGCGCCAGCGTCCCGAGCTTTCGAGCGTCTCGCTCAACTACATCATGAAGCCGGCGCTGGTGCCTTCCGATCCGCTCTACACGCTGCAGTGGCACTACCCGCTGATCCACCTGCCGGAGGCGTGGGACATCACGACCGGCAGCCCGTCGGTGATCGTGGCCGTGGTCGACACCGGAGTGCGGCTGGACCATCCCGACCTCGCCGGCAAGTTCGTGCCCGGCTACGACTTCATCAGCGACCCGACGCGCGCGCGCGACGGCAACGGCATCGACCCGGATCCGAACGACCCGGGAGACCGCGCGCTCGGCTCGTCGAGCTCGTTCCACGGCACGCACGTGGCGGGCACGGTCGGCGCCGCCACGGACAACGGCATCGGCGTCGCGGGCGTTGCCTGGGGCGCGAAGATCATGCCGGTGCGCGTGCTCGGCCTGAACGGCGGGACGCTGTACGACGTGATGCAGGGCGTGCGCTTCGCGGCCGGCCTCGCGAACGACTCGGGCACCGTGCCCGCGCAGCGGGCCGACATCATCAACCTCTCGCTCGCGGGCGGCGGCTACGACGACGCCACCAACACGCTGATGCAACAGATCCACGACGCGGGCGTGTTCGTGGTCGCGGCGGCGGGAAACGACGCCTCCCCCGAGCCCACGTATCCCGCCGACTACGACGGCGTCTACTCCGTCGCGGCCGTGGACCTGAACCGCAATCCCGCCTTCTACTCGAACTTCAACGCCAAGGTCGACCTGGCTGCGCCGGGCGGGGACACCTCGGTGGACCGCAACGCCGACGGCTGGGCGGACGGCGTGCTCTCGACGCTCGCCGACGACAGCGTGTCGCCGATCAGCTTCGGCTACGTGTTCTACCAGGGCACCTCGATGGCGACGCCCCACGTCTCGGGCGTGCTGGCGCTGATGAGGTCGGTCACGCCCGGTCTCACCACGGCAGACGTGGACGCGCTGCTCGCCGCGGGCAAGCTGACCGAGGACCTGGGCGCGCCCGGACGCGACGACCTGACCGGCTACGGGCTGATCGACGCGCGCGCCGCGGTGGTCGCCGCGGGAGCGCCCGACACGAGCGCGGTGGCCTCACTCAGCGTGACTCCGTCGGGGCTGAACTTCGGGGTCGCGTTCGACGCGCTCGGGCTCACCGTCGCGAACGCCTCGAGCGATCCGCTCTCGATCAGCTCGGTCGCGGTGGAGAATGCGGGTGCCGCGCCGTGGCTCAGCGTCTCGCCGAACGGCGTGGACGGGAACGGGCTGGGCCAGTACCGCGCCGTGGTTGACCGGACCGGTCTCGGGACGGGCAGCTACTCCGCGACGATCGCCGTGACGTCGAGCGCGGGCACGGTGCACGTGCCCGTCGTGATGCGCCAGGGCGGCGCCACAGCCTCGAACGCGGGCTACCAGTACGTGCTGCTGATCGACGCCGTGTCGATGGAGGTGATCGCCGAGGACGCGTTGGCGGCCAGCAACGGCAGCTACGCGTACTCGTTCTCGAACATCCCGCAGGGCGACTACATGGTCGTCGCCGGCACCGACATGGACAACGACTTCCTGATCTGCGACCCGGGCGAGGCCTGCGGCGCGTATCCGACGCTGGACCTGCCCGGCACGATCACGCTCGACCAGAACCGCTCCGGCCTCGACTTCGACACCTCGTTCCGGCAGTCGATCAGCTCCAGTGCAGCCGCGATCCCCGCCGCGCCGCCCAAGGGCTTCGCGCGCCCGAAGCACTAGTCGCCGGAGAGCGAGACCGACACCTCCGCGCCGTCGACGCGCACCGCGAAGCGGCGCAGGTCCTCGGTCACGATGCCGCCGTCGGCGGCTCCGGTGCGCACGTCGAAGCAGCCGCCGTGGAGCGGGCACTCGAGCTGCGCGCCGACGAGCACGCCTTCGGACAGGCTCGCCCAGGCGTGCGTGCAGACGTCGTCGACGGCGTAGAGCTCGCCGCCGACGTTGCAGAGCGCGATCTCGTTCCCGTCCACCACCACGCGGCGAGCCGTGCCGGGCGGCACGTCGGCGAGCCGCGCGACGCGCTGCCAGGTCAGGAGCGACTCGGGCGCGCCAGCGCGGCGTGGCGCGGGCAGCTCACGAGGTGGTCGTTCACCATGCCGATCGCCTGCATGAACGCGTAGCAGATGGTGGTGCCGACGAAGCCAAAGCCGCGCGCGCGCAGGTCCTTGGCCAGCGCGTCCGACTCGGCGGTGCGCGCCGGTACGTCCGCGAGCCTGCGGAAGCGGTTCTGGCGCGGCGCGCCGCCGACGAAGCGCCACAGGTAGGCGTCGAAGCTGCCGAACTCGCCCGCGGTCGCGAGGAAGGCGCGCGCGTTCGCGACCGCGGCCGCGACCTTCTGCCGGTTGCGCACGATGCCGGGGTCGGCGAGCAGCTTCTGCTGACGCTTCTCCGTGTAGCGCGCGACGCGCGCGGGATCGAAGCCGTCGAAGGCGCGGCGGTAGGCGTCGCGCTTGCGCAGGATGGTGAGCCAGGAGAGCCCCGCCTGCGCGCCCTCGAGCACGAGCATCTCGAACAGGTGGCGGTCGTCGTGCGAGGGCACCCCCCACTCGCGGTCGTGGTACGGGTGGTAGAGCGGATCCTTTTCCGCCCAGGGACAGCGGCCGCTCACCCGGCGAACTCCTCGAACGCGCGCGCGCAATCGACCCGCGCGCCGATGTGCGCGAGCAGCAAGTAGGTCCCCGCGAGCTTGCGGTGCAGGAAGATGAGCTCGGTGGGCGGCGCGTGCAGCCCGCGGCGGGTGTAGGCTTCGACGCCGAGGTCGCGCACCTCGCGCGCCAAGTGGGCGGCGGCGAAGTCGTAGGGCCCGCGCCGCGCGAGCGGCTCGGCGACGCGCAGCGAGAGCTGGGCGAACGCCGCGCGTGCCTCGGCGCTCTCGTCGCCGCGCAGGAGACCGAGCTCGCGTCCGCGCTCCTCGACCTCGGCGCAGTCGCCGGCGATCGTCGCCGCGATCAGCCCACGGTAGTGGTCGGTGAAGTGGCGCGAGAAGCTGCGCACCGAGCCGAAGTCGAGGAGCGCCACCCGCTCGTGCTTCGGCTCGTAGAGGTAGTTGCCGAAGTTCGGGTCGGTCTGCACGAAGCGGAACTCGAACAGCTCGCGGAACACCAGCCGCAACAGCTTCGCGCCGATCTCGTCGCGCAGCCGCTGCGGATGCGCCGGCGAGCGCAGGTCCTCGATCGGCAGCGCGCGCACGCGGTCGCTCGCCAGCACGCGCCGGGTCGACAGGTCCGCGTGCACCCGCGGCACCAGCACGCCGGGATCGTCGCCCACGAACGAGCGGTACTGCTCCTGGCTGCGCGCCTCGCGCGCGTAGTCCGCCTCGCGGCGCAGCTCCTCCTTCAGCTCGGGGACGACCTGTTCGAGGTCGAGGCCGGCGGGGACGAGCCGCAGCGCGCGCAGCAGCAGCGCCAGGTTGTCGACGTCGCCGTCGATCGAGCGCTCGACGCCCGGATACTGCAGCTTCAGCGCCAGGTCGCGCCCGTCGCGCGCGTGCGCGGCGTGCACCTGTCCGATCGACGCCGCGGCGAGCGGCTCGAAGTCGAACTCGGCGAGCCGCCGCTTCCACTCGCGTCCGAGCTCGTGGGCCAGCACCTGGCGCACCTGCGCCTCGGGCATGAAGTGCGCGTGGCTCTGCAGGCTGGCCAGCGTCTCGCGCAGCGCCGGCGAGAGCAGGTCGTCGCCCTGCAGCGAGAGCAGTTGCCCCAGCTTCATCGCCGCGCCGCGCAGGTCGGCGAGCGTGTCCGCGAGCCGGCGCGCACTCGCGCGGGTCAAGAGCAGCGAAGCGTCGCGCTCGCCGGCGCCGGCGATCCGGCGCAGCGCCTCGAGCGCCGACTCGCCGGCGATCGCCGCGAACAGCCCGGCCAGCCGCGCGATCCGCTCGCCGCGGCCCTCGGGCACGCGCGTGGTCCGCTGCCGCGGTCGCCGCTCGTCCATCGAGAGATCTTAGCCGACGGGGAACGCGTTCTAGCGGCCGCGGAACACGGGCGGGCGCTTCTGCAACAGCGCCTGCACGCCCTCTTTCGAGTCCTCGGTCTCGAGCGTGCGCGACTGCGCGTGCGCCTCGGCGCGCGCGGCGGAGACCGGGTCCCAGGCGACGTTCTGGTACAGCGACCGCTTGGTCCAGCGCACCGCGATCGGCGCGCAGCTCGCGATCTCGCGCGCGAGCTCCAGCGACTTCGGCAGCACCTGGTCCTCGGCGACTGCGTAGTTCGCCAGGCCCAGCTGCGCGGCCTCGTCGCCCGAGACCAGCCGGCCCGTGAACAGGAGCTCGGCCGCGCGCGGAATGCCGACGAAGCGGGGCAGGAAGTAGGTCGTCGCCATGCCCGGGTGCAGCCCGAGCTTGGTGAAGTTCGCGCCGTACTTCGCCTCGCGGTTCGCGACCCGGATGTCGCACACCAGCGCGAGCCCGAGCCCGCCGCCGATCGCATGGCCGTTCAGCGCGCCGATCACCGGCACCTCGATCTCGAGCAGCGACAGGAACGGGCTGTACATCGCGAAGCTGCGCTCGTTGGGCAGGAGCTTCCGCTCGCCCGAGTCGCCGCGCTGGATCTGCGACTTGAAGTCGGCCCCCGCGCAGAAGCTCTTGCCCCGGCCGGTCACGATCACGCAGCGCAGCTCGGTGTCTTCGCGCACGCGCCCGACCGCGGAGCGCAGGCCCTCGAGCACGTCCTCGGTCATGCTGTTGCGGTTCTCGGGCCGGTTCAGCGTGACCGTGGCGACGTGGTCCTTCTCTTCGTAGAGGACGGCGGGCTCGCTCATCGCCGGCTCCCCAGCTCGCTGGCGAGGAACGCGCGCGTGCGCTCCTCGGCGCCGTCCTCGACCGCGGTGATCGCTGCCGAGAAGTCGGTCACCCCGAGCTCGCGCAGCTTCGCGAGCTCACGGCGCAGCGCGCCCTCGTCGGCCGCGAGCGCGATGTCGGCCGGGCCAGTGGCGCCTTCGCGGTCCAGCATCGCGCGGTAGGACGGCAGCTGGCCGTAGATGACCAGCGCCTTGGCGATCTTCTCGCGCGCCTCGTCCGGCTTGTTCGTGACCACGACCGGGAAGCCGGCCACGATCCGCGGCTCGGGCCTGCCCGCGGCCTTCGCCGCCTCGCGCAGCGTCGGGATCACGTGCGTGGCGAGGGTCTTCGGGCCGGTCATCCAGGTGATCGTGCCGTCGGCCAGCTCCCCGGTGAGCCGCAGCATGGTCGGCCCGAGCGCCGCGACGAGCAGCGGCACGCGCGTCGCGCCCGGGACCTGCAGCTGCGCGGCGACGCGGTACTGCTCGCCCTGGAACTGGACGCCCTCGCCGCGCAGCAGCGGCCCGATCACCTTCAGGTACTCGCGCATGTGGCGCGCAGGCTTGTCGTACGACATGCCGAGCATGTTCTCGATCACGATCTTGTGCGAGAGCCCGATGCCGAGCGCGAAGCGGCCGTGCGAGGCGGCCTGAGTGGTGAGCGCCTGCTGCGCCAGCGCGAACGGGTGCCGTGGATAGGTCGGGACGACCGCGGTGCCGAGCTCGATCCGCGAGGTCTCGCGCCCGACCAGCGCCAGCGCGTTGATCGCGTCGAGGCCGAAGATGTTCGCCATCCACACGTTCGGGAAGCCGGCCGCCTCGTCGCGCTTCACCGCGGCGATCAAGCCGTCGATCGCGCCCCCCGGACCGTCCGTCGCCCCGACCATCAGAC
>Ga0318495_10000439_pt1 | contig 12718 bp, 8 predicted proteins | sample GRESIP108b1f25_FD_203752 | JGI IMG/M metagenome (GOLD analysis project Ga0318495, IMG submission 203752) | Tropical soil microbial communities from Luquillo Experimental Forest, Puerto Rico - GRE.SIPMG.108b1f25 | ecosystem: Environmental > Terrestrial > Soil > Tropical forest > Bulk soil...
CCCCCGCTCGCCGCCGCGTTCGTCGAGTTGCTCGACTCCCTGCCGGACGCGGTCATCGTGTGCGATCGGAGCGGCACGATCCGCTACGCGAACCGGCGGACTGCGGCACTGCTCGGCTTCGACCCGCAGGCGCTGATCGGACGACCATTGAGCGTCCTCATGCCGGATCGCTTCCGGTTGCGCCACGCCGCCGCGCTGGACGTGTACTTCGCGGCGCCCCGGGTGCGGCCGATGGGGATCGGGCTCGACCTCACCGCGCTCCGCAGCGACGGTCGAGAGCTCCCGGTGGACATCGCCCTCGCTCCGATGAGGCTCGGCGACGAGGCGTGCGCGATCGCCGTGATCCGCGACGTCAGCGAGCGCCGGGCGCTCGAGCAGCGGGAGAGGGAGCTCAGGGCGGCGGAGTCGGAGATCCGGCACCGCGACGAGGTCCTCGCGATCGCCTCGCACGAGCTCCGGACGCCGGTGGGGAGCATGCGCCTCCAGACGTCGATGCTGCAGCGCGTCGCGAGGGAGGCCGCGGGCGAGCTGCGCGCGATCCACCAGCGCACCGGCGTGGCGAGCGGCGAGCTCACCGCGATCGGCGATCGGGTGCGGAAGCTCGAGGGCTACACGCGGCGGCTCGGGCGCCTGATCGACCAGCTCCTCGACTCCGCGCACGTCCGCTACGGGAACCTGCCGCTCAAGGTCGAGGACGCCGACCTCGCGGAGCTGACCCGCGAGGCCGTCGCGAGCCTCCGGGAGGAGATCGAGCGCTCGGGCTCGCCGGTCACGGTGCAGGCGGTGGCCCCGGTCCGCGGGCGCTGGGATCCGATCCGGATCGAGCAGGTGATCGCGAACCTGCTGCTGAACGCCACGAAGTTCGGCGAGGGAAAGCCGATCGAGGTCACCGTCGAGGCCGACCCGAGCCGCGCGCGGGTCGCCGTCCACGATCACGGCGCGGGCATCGCGCCCGAGGACCAGCAGCGGATCTTCGAGCAGTTCGAGCGGGCGGTCGCCGCCGGAGGCGCTCTGGGGCTGGGGCTCGGGCTCTACATCGCGCGGCAGATCGTGGCCGCGCACGGCGGGCAGATCTCCGTAAGCAGTGCGATCGGCGCCGGATCGACGTTCACACTGGACCTGCCGCGCGATGCGCCGTCGCGTTGAGCCCGAGTCGTCCCGGCTCAGCCGCCGACGGCGAGAACTCACGGCACGCCGATGCCGAGGAGCGCCGCGAGGAAGACCGCGCCGAACACGAGCTGCGACCGGGGCCCGCGCTCGAGATCGCGACTCCGACCGGGAGGCCTCGGAAGCGTGCGTAGGCCGCGCGTCGCGCGGCGACGAGGGCAGGGAGTTCAGGCGCGGGAGCGGCGGGCGCGCAGCGCGTCGATGCTCCACGGGCCGGGCCCCGCCGCGGACAGGTAGAGCCAGACGAAGCAGAACAGGACGGCCGGGTGTCCGCCGTTCAGGACGGGCCAGAAGCCGTGGGGCGCGTGGACGTGGAAGTACGCGAAGGCCATCTCACCCGAGAGCAGGAACGCCACCGGGCGCGTGAAGAGCCCGACGAGCAGGAGCGCGCCGCCGAACGTCTCCAGGATCCCGGCGACGCCCGGGAGCGAGGTGATGGGCACCCTCCCGCCGTCGATCAACGCGCCCGGGAACGCGAACAGCTTCGCGGTGCCGAACTGCACGATGAGGAACGCGGCGACGATGCGGAGGACGCTCAGCAGATGGGGCGCCGCCGAGGAGAACGTCCGCGCCAGCGGGCTCGGTGCGGCCATGCGGCGTCTATTGCGGACGGCACGCCTGCCGCGCACTCGATCGACCCTGCGGCGACCCAACGGGGAGCGAGTCCGGACGGCTGGAGCCGCTGGATCGCTACTTCGGCGCGGTCGGCTGAGCCACGGTCTCCACCTCGGCGTGAGGAGGAGGCGCGTCCAGCTTCGGCGCGGTCGGCTGAGCCACGGTCTCCACCTCGGCGTGAGGCGCGGGCGCGTCCAGCTTCGGCGCGGTCGGCTGGGCCACGCTCACCTCGGTGTGAGGAGGAGGCGCATCCAGCTTCGGCGCGGTCGGCTGAGCCACGCTCACCTCGGCAGGAGGAGGAGGCGTGTCCAGCCAACCACCGGTGAACCCCGCCCTCTCGAGCCCGGCCCTGACGTAGGGGCTCTTCTTGAGGAGGTTCCAGAGGAACCCCGTGCGGTAGTTCTCGATCATCAGCAGGATGGGCCCCTGATCGATGGCCAGGTACTGGTCGTCGAACCAGCCCTGGGCCTCGGCGGACCTGCCGGGGTGGGACAGGTTGAACGCGTCCCGGAACCCGTACTGTCCGTACAGCCGATCCCCGAATTGCTCACGGAAGTGAAGCAGCGTCGGGATCGCGATCTCCGGCGCGAACGGGACGGAGCCGCCCGCCGCGGTGGGCGCGATCGTCCCGTCGTCCGACTGACCGTGCGGAGTGACCCCGCGCGCCCAGTAGGAGCGGAAGGGCGTCGGGCCCACGGGTGACCCGTCCCCGTCGAGCGGGCCGTCGGACGCGGTCAGCCCCCACACGAGCTCGCCGTACCCATTCCACCGCCCGGGGTTGGCGACGCAGTAGGCGCGATTGGCGTAGGTGGCCCGCACCGAGTTGGTGAAGTAGTCGCTCTGCCGCGCGCGCATGTAGCCGTCCTGGATCCCGCGGAAGTCGATCCAGACGTGCGAGTACTGGTGCCCGAACAGCGGACCGAAGGTCACGTGGGGCGGCCCGTAGGAGCTCTCCCAGCGGTAGGTGCGCGTCCACTCCTCCCACGCCCGCGGGTCGATCGGGTGCGTCGGCGAGCCGAGGGCGAGGACGTACAGGAGCATCGCCTCGTTGTAGCCACGCCAGTCGACGTCGATGAACCCTTCCTCCGGGCTCCACCCCAGGCTCAGCAGCGGCGCGTGCCGTTGCGAGTACGCCCAGGTCCACTCGACCTGCCGGTAGAGCCGATCGGAGAGCAGCCGGATCGCTCGCTCCGCCTCGTCGTCGCGGTCGAAGTAGGTCTGCGCGGAGAGGACACCGGCCATCAGCAGCGCGGTGTCGATGGTGGACAGCTCCGAGTGACGATCGGACCGGAGGCCGTGTTGGCCGTCCACGAAGTGATAGAAGAACCCGTGGTACCCCGCGACGCCCTCCGCCTCCGGACCCTGCGCCGCGTCCAACAGCGTGTCGAGCGTGGCGAGCGTCCGCGCCGCGGCTTCGGTCCGAGTGACGTACCCGCGCTCGACGCCGACGACGTACGACGTCAGCGCGAACCCGACGCCCGCGATGCTGGAGACGTCCGACCCCGGCGCCCGATCCGGCGTGAGCCCGCTGCCGGAGGGCGTCGCCTCCCAGAAGAACCGGAACGTGTCGCGCTCGAGCTCGTCCAGGAACGTCTGCTCCTGCGGCGAGCTGCGATACGTCGCTCCTTCGGCTCGATCAGGCTTCAAGCGGGTCTCGTCCACCGCTGCCCTGCCGACGAACGTAGGCAGCGCGAGCGCCGCGGCGCACAGCGCACACGTGAGCACGCGGGCGTATCTCGATCGTCCATTCGGACCGCAGGTCATCTGGCCGCTGAAACGACCGGAACAGCGAGCCAAATTCCCCCTTCGGAGGCCTACAAGGTGCGACGTCGCGAGCCGGCATTCGCTCGCCCGCTCGCGCGTTCACGCCTGCGGCAGGACACCGTTTCCGCCAAGCCGGGCGGAGTGGGTGGGCGACTGGCATGGACGCGCGCCCGACCTCATCGTGAGCGCGACACGACGCGCCGCAATACGAAGGGAAAGATGGAAGACCGTGCGTTCAACTGCCCCCGGCGCACGCCCGGGGGACTCTGGTCTCTGTTCGCGATCGTCGGCGCCGTCCTCGCCGCACCCGCACCCGCGCACGGCTTCACCGGCGGGGCGAGCGCCGCGCGGCCCGTCCGCGGCCCACCTACCGAGGCCCAGCCCGAGCCCTCGGACGACGGGCCGTTCGACGTCGAGACGGTCGTGGGCCAGGCGCGCGCGCTCGCGAGGGCGCCGTACGTCCCGCCGAGCACCTCGCTTCCGCCGCCCCTCGCGACCCTGGACTACGACCAGTACCGGGACATCCGCTTCGACCCGGCCGCGACGATCTGGGCGCACCCGAGCCGGAGGTTCGGCCTCCAGCTCTTCTCCCTCGGCTACCTCTTCACCACGCCCGTCGAGGTCTCGATCGTGAAGGATGGGCGGGCGCAGCACCTCGCCTACCGCGCGGACATGTTCACGGTGGGTAAGCTCGTGCCGGCGCCGCTCCCGACGCAGGACGTGGGCTTCGCCGGGATCCGTCTCGTCTACCCCATCAACGACCGCCGGCGCCTCGACGAGGTGGCGGTCTTCCAGGGCGCGAGCTACTTCCGCGCGCTCGGCCGCGACCAGGTCTACGGCCTGTCGTCGCGCGGCCTCGCGCTGAAGGTCGGCGATCCGACCGGCGAGGAGTTCCCCAGGTTCCGCGCGTTCTGGGTCGAGGAGCCGAAGCCCCGGAGCACGACGGTGACCGTGCACGCGCTGCTCGACAGCCCGAGCGTCGCGGGGGCCTACCGCTTCGTGATCCGGCCGGGCAACGACACGATCATGCGCGTCGACGCGGTGCTCTTCCCCCGGGTCGAGCTCAAGGAGGTGGGGCTCGCGCCGGGGACGAGCATGTTCATGTTCGCGGCCAGCGATCGGAGCGGCGTCGACGACTTCCGCCCCCAGATCCACGACTCGGACGGGCTCCTCATCGTCAACGGCAAAGGCGAGCACCTCTGGAGACCGCTCGCCAACCCCGTGAAGCTGCAGATGAGCGCCTTCGCCGACCGCGGCCCGCGCGGCTTCGGCCTGGTGCAGCGGGATCGCGATCCGGCCGCCTACCAGGACTTCGAGGCGCACTTCGAGCGCCGTCCGACCCTGTGGGTCGAGCCGGTCGGCGACTGGGCCGAGGGCGACGTGATCCTGACCGAGATCCCCACCGACGCCGAGATCCACGACAACATCGTCGCCTTCTGGCGCCCGCGGAAGCCGATCGCGGCGGGCTCCGAGTTCCGCGTCTCCTACACGCTCGCCTGGGGTGGCGAGCCGGACGTGGCGCTCGATCGCCTCCGCGTGGTGGCGACCGCGGTCGGGCGCGCGGACGTGAGGGCGCCCACGCCGGTGCGCCGGTTCGTCGTCGACTACTCGCCGGGCGCCCGCGGGTGCAGCGCCGGCTGCGCGCCGCCGACCGCGACGGTCACCGCCTCGGGCGGAAAGGTCGGGGACGTGGTCGTGTCCGACAACCCGCTCACCCACGGCTACCGGGTGAGCTTCACGCTCGATCCCGAGAAGGCGGAGCTGTGCGAGCTCCGGATGGAGCTCAAGTTCGACGACTCCCGGTGCGCGGAGGTCTGGCTGTACCGATGGACGAAGCGCTGACGAACATCGCCGCCCGCGGTCCCAGCTCGAGCGGGGGCGTCGCGCGGGGCATGCCGCCCGAGGCGCCGGGCCTCATGCCGCCGCAGCCGCTCGCGCGGTTCGACGGAGCGTCGAGGCGCGCGCCGCGACGCCCGGGCGGCGCGCGCTCCGTCCGGTGGCGCAGGCTCCTCGTGCTGGGGACCGCGGCGGCGCTCGCCGGGTTCGCGATCGACGAGATGCGCCTCGCGCTGGCGGTGGGCCAGCCGAGCGCGATCGCCATCGCGGTCCTCGTGCTCTTCGCGATCAACGTCACCTGGATCAGCCTGCCGTTCGTGGCGTCGGTCGTCGGGTTCGTGCGGGCGGTCGGGCGCCGCCGCGGCGTGCCGGAGGACGGCGTGCCGCTCTCGAGCCGGACCGCGCTGCTGATGCCTACGCACAACGAGGATCCTGCGCGCGTCGCCGCGGCGCTCGACGCGATGGCGAGCGATCTCGTCCGCCTCGGCGAGGGGCGCTCGTTCGACGTGTTCCTGCTCAGCGACTCCACGCACGGTGACGTCGCGCTCCGCGAGCAGGAGGCGGTCTGGACGCTGCGGAGGCGGGTAGGCGAGGCGATAGGCGTCTACTACCGCCGGCGCGCGGAGAACGCCGCGCGCAAGCCGGGCAACATCCGCGACTTCTGCGAGCGGTGGGGGAGCGCGTACGACCACCTCCTCGTCCTCGACGCCGACAGCCTCATGGACGGCGGCACCATCGTGCGCCTCGCCCGGCGCATGGAGGCGGACCCGGACGCGGGGGTCATCCAGACGCTCCCGCGCCTGCACCGGGGCACGACGCTCCTCGCGCGGCTGCAGCAGTTCGCCGGGCGGGTCTACGGGACGTTGCTCGGCGAGGGGCTCGCCTGGTGGTCCGGCAGCGAGGCGACGTTCTGGGGACACAACGCCATCCTGCGGACGGAGGCCTTCATGGCCTGCGCCGGCCTCCCGGTGCTCCCCGGCGAGCCGCCGCTCGGCGGCCCCATCCTGAGCCACGACTTCGTCGAGGCGGCGCTGATCCGGCGGCGCGGCTGGAAGGTGTCGATCGCGCACGACCTGGAGGGCTCGTACGAGGAGTGCCCGCCGTCCCTCGTCGATCAGGCGATCCGCGATCGCCGCTGGTGCCAGGGCAACCTCCAGCACGTCCGCGTGCTGACCGCGAGGGGGCTGCACTGGGTCAGCCGCCTGCACCTCGTCGCCGGCATCATGTCGTACCTCGCGTCGCCGTTCTGGCTCCTCTTCGTGCTCTCCGCGCTGGCGCTCGGCGTCCAGTACGAGTTCGCGCGGCAGCAGTACTTCGCCCACGCCCCCTCGCTCTTCCCCCTCTGGCCGCGCATCGATCCGGCGCGGGCGATCCGGCTCTTCGGCCTCACCATGGGGATCCTGCTCGGCCCCAAGGTGCTCGGGCTGCTCTCGATCGTCCTCCGGCCGCGGCGGCTGCGGGAGACCGGCGGCCTCGTGCGGCTCGTGCTCGGCTTCGCGCTCGAGGCCGTGCTCTCGGCGTTGATCGCGCCGGTCCAGGCGCTGATCCACTGCGGGCTCGTGGCCGACGTGGTGCGGGGCCGGGACTCGGGCTGGCGCGCCCAGCGCCGCGAGGGCGAGCGCGTGACCTGGTCGGAGGTCCTGCGCGGCCACCGCTGGCACGCGCTCGCCGGGGTGGCGCTCGCGCTCGTCGCCGAGGGCATCTCCGTGCAGATGCTCGCCTGGCTCGCGCCCGCGGTCCTCGGGATGGCGCTGGCCGCGCCGCTCTCGAAGCTCGTCGCGTCCCCCGGGGTGGGCCGCTTCGTCCAGCGCCTCGGGCTGCTGCGTACGCCGGAGGAGATCCGGGTGCCTGCGATCGCGCGCGCCGCCGAGGCTGCGCTGCCGATCTATCGCGAGGCGATCGCCAGGACGCCGGACCTGGCCGACGTCGTCGGCGACGAGGCGCTCCTGGAGCGGCACCTCGCCCTCACCGACCGGATGCCGCCGCGGCCGCGCGGGCGGTTCGACGCGACCGAGGCGCTCGCGGAGAAGAAGATCCGCGACGCGTACAGCGCGGAGGAGGCGATCGCCAGCCTGAGCTCGGAGGAGCGGGCCCGCGTCCAGGCGTCGCCGCAGCTGCTGGGCCTGCTTCGACCCAAGGTCGAGGCCGCGCGCCGGGGGAGCGCGCCGAGCCCGGGCGCGGCCCACTGACCGCCTCTAGCCGCTCACCCGGATGGCGCGCGCGGCAGCCGAGTCCGCCCCCCGGAGGGCGAGACGCCGGGCGCCTCGTGGCTGAACCCCGGTGCCTGCGACGACGTCAGGCCGTGCCCGCGCCGCGTGCTGCCCGAGATGCGCTCACGCCGCTCCCGGCACGAGGTCGGGGCTGAAGCGCGCCGTCTCGATCCCGAAGTAGCGCAGGACGCGGACGTGATGCTCGCGCAGTCCGCGGAGCCGGACGAGCGCCTGGGTCGTGGCGAGCGCGTTCCCGAGCACGGCGATCCCGAAGTCATGGAACTCGCGCACTTGCACGAGGTCGATGCGGAAGCGAGCGCCGGGCCGCGCCCGCGCCAGCATCGCCTCGACGCGACGCGCCGCGGGGCCATCAAGGGTCCCGTCGATCCGGATCTCGATCTCGTCGGCGAAGTCGTCGGGGCGTTGCATGGGACCACTCCTGGGCGGCGGCGGAAGGGGAGTCACCGCCGGTGAGCGACATCCGCTGGAAGAGTCGTGCCACCCGATGGCAGCACGCCGGACGCTGCGCCGACCCCCGAGCCGGGGCCTGACGCGGCCGCTGCCGGCCGTCTCCAGGCTCGTGAGCCGGCTCGTGTGGACGTCGACGACCCGAGCGAGGCCACGCGCGATCTCGCCCCGCGATCGCGTGACGCGCGCGGGGGCAGCGGCGCGGTGGCGCACGCGCACGATCGGGCGCCCGGCTGCTGGTCTGCTAGCGTGAAGCTTCATAGGGATGGGGGAACCGATGGCTCGCTCGACGCCCGTCGGGGGCATCCTGCAGATCTCGCTGGCCGCCGCGCTGGCCGTCGCCGCGCAGGGCTGTGGCGATCCGGCGGCCGGGGAGGGAGCGCGCCGAGACGCTCGCCCCCTCACCGCGGCGGGATGCTCCGCCGACGGCGCGCACGCGCTCCACGGTCGCGACACGCCAATTCACGCAGCGTTCAAGTGCACCGAGTGCCACAGGTGCCCGGGCCCGGGCTCGGGGCCGAACTGGGGCGCGCTCGCGGCCAGCCAGGGCGCGACGCCGTGCTTCGACCCCGCGGCCCTGACCTGCTCCGGCGTCTACTGCCACGGGGCGAAGCTCGCCTCGCCGCCGGCGACGCCTCCGGTCTGGACCCCCGTCAGCCTGGACGATTCGGCTCCTCCGGAGAAGCTCTGCTCCACGTGTCACGGCTACCCGCCTCCGGCGCCGCATCCCCAGCGCGTCTCGAGGTGCTCGGGCTGCCACGCTGCGACCGTGCGGCTCGACGGCACGATCGATCTCGTCGGCGGGCACCACATCGACGGTCAGGTCGACGTCGCGGGCGGCGCCGGGGCCGGGTGCGCCGGATGTCACGAGTTTCCGCCGGCCACCGGCGCGCACGGCGCGCACGTCGGCATCGCGGACGCGGCGACGGGCGACTACGGCGACACGTCGATCCTGCAAGATCGCTATCCCGACGCGGATCCCGCCTCGGCGCCCGCGGTGTACGCCTTCGGCTGCGGCAACTGCCACCCGCTCGATCCCGCGAAGCACATGGACGGGGCGCTGGAGGTCGAGCTGATCGATCCCGCCGCCCCGGTCGGAAGCCTCAAAGCGAGGGCGTCCCCGGGCGCGGCATACGACGAGGCGACCGGGACGTGCAGCGGCACCTACTGCCATTCGAGCGGTCAGGACCAGCCGACGTCCGTCGTCACCCCGAGCTGGCGCGCGCCGACGTCGCTGGGCTGCGACGGATGCCACGGGAACCCGCCTCGCTACGCCTCGGGCGGCGCCGGCACCTCCACCGCGAACAGCCACCTCGCGCTCGCGCCGAGCGGCCGGGAGTGGGGGCACTTCCTCGGAGAGGCCGGTCCGGACCACGGCGCGTACCACGGCGGGATCGTGCCAGGGCGGGACGCCGCGCCGATCACCTGCCAGACGTGCCACTTCGACACGACCGATCCGGCCAACACCGGCGTCTCCGGCTTCTATTGGCTGGACACGACCGGCGCGTATCAGCTCCCCGGGGGCGATCTCGCGCGGCTCACCTCGTCCCGGTACCTCGCGCTGGACTGCACGGTGTGTCACGCGAGCGGCGGTCCGGCGGAGCCGGGCAGCGGGAAGGTGCTCCCGCTTCGCCACGTGAACGGAACCCGCGACGTCGTCTTCGACCGGCGGACGTCGCTCCCTGACCTCGGGTGGCTGCCGTCCGCGCCGAACCGGCCGGCGCTCCCTTACTGGGAGTCGAGCGCGAGCGCGAGCGAGTGGCGCGGCGGCGTCACCTGGAGCGGCACGACCGTGTCGTTCGCGCTCGCCGGCGCGGCGTACGAGCCGGCCACGAAGACCTGCTCCAACGTGGCTTGTCACGTCTTCCGGCCGGCGGTCTGGGGCGCGCCGTACTCCTGCACCCAGTGCCACCGGATCCACCAGACCCCGTAGCGCGGAGAGGGATGCCATGGACCGCCCCGAGCTCGCGATGGGTGTCGTGCTTCGGACGAGGTGGCGTGCCGCCACGCTGGCCGCCGCTGCGCTCGCCCTCGGCTGCTCCAGCCCGCCGCCCGAGCAGCCGGTCGCGGTCGTGCAACAGCGCGGCGTGTACGGTCAGTACTTCCTCGTCAGCGTCGCCAAGCCGACCGGGGGTCGGATCACGTCGACGGACGGTCAGATCGACTGCGGCACGGGAGCGACGAGGTGCGGCCCGGCCCAGTACGCCTGGAACGCGACCGCTACGTTCAACGCCATCCCCGATCCCGGGAACATGTTCGGGACTTGGGCGAGCAATTGTACGTGCCGCGGGCCGTGTGTCCTCGACACGAAGAAGGACGGCTCCGACAAGTACATCCTGGCGATCTTCGGTCCGCAGGGGACGGTGCAGCACTGCAACTTCACGAACCAGGCGGCGCACGGCCCCGCCTACCTCGACTTCCTCGGGAAGCAGCCGAACTCCTTCACCTGCAACGACCGGAGCTGCCACGGTCCCACGCTCGGCGGCGCCGGCATCGCGCCGGCCTGCACGCCCTGCCACGTGAGCGCGGGCTGGACCTCCTGGCAGACGAGCTGCTCCTTCTGCCATGGCCGCTCGAGCACGGAGACGAAGCCGGGCTACTCCGTCGGCGACCATCCGGAGTGGTCGGCGCCCCCCGACGCCGTGGCGCAGCGGCTCACCGGGACAGCGGCGCCCGTCAGGACCGGCGCGCACCAGGCGCACCTCACGGGCGTGACGAGCGGCGGCCTGGGCTTCGCGGGGCAGATCCCGTGCGCGACCTGCCACGCGGTGCCGGCGGACCTGGCGCACGTGCGGGGCTCGAGCGCGCGCGCGAACGTCGTGCTCACCGGGGCGCAAGCGAGCCTCCCTGCGAGCCTCGGCGCATACGATCCGTCCAGCGGCACGTGCCTCACCTATTGCCACGGCGCGAGCCCGTCTCCCACGTGGTCGAGCGTCGGGATGCAGTGCGGCGCCTGCCACGGCCTCCCGCCGCAGGGGCACCTCCCGTTCCAGGGCGGCGAAGCGGCCTGCGCCGTGTGCCACCCCGCGACCGTGCGCCCCGACGGGACGATCGATCTCGCGGCCGGCAAGCACCTCGACGGCGTGGTCGAGGTCGCCCTCGGCGCGGACGGGACGGCGTGCAGCACCTGCCACGGAACGGCGTCGACCGCCGGTCCCCCGCACCTGAGCGTGCCTCCGACGCTCGCGGACTGCGCGCGATGCCACGCCTCGCCGGGCCACCCGCTCCCGAGCGATCCGGCGGTATCGGACGCGGCCTGCGTCGGTTGCCACGCGGACCGAGGGTAGATGCTGGCAGGATGCCGATCAGAGGAACACGAGCCAGACGATCCCGGCGAGGAGCGCGAACTTCACCGCGTAGTAGGTGGGCTTGTTCCACGCCTTGAGCCGCTTCCCCAGCACGCGCACCTTGTACACCTGGCCGAACGCGACGTTCACCGCGCCGACGCGCTCGTCCCGCTCGTTGCGGCTCCGGGTGGCGCGCATGACGCGATCGCCGAACCAGCGGTTCGCGGCGCGAGCCAGCCGGCCCCGGAGAGGACGCTCCACGTCGCAGAACAGGATGACGCGGTCGGTGGAGGTCTCGTTCGCCGCGTGGTGGACGTAGGTCTCGTCGAACAGGACGCCTTCGCCATCCCGCCAGGAGTAGCGGACGCCGTCGACGGAGATCCAGCAGGCGTCGGAGTTGGGCGTCGAGAGGCCCAGGTGGTATCGGAGCGAGCCGGCGAACGGGTCGCGGTGCTCCATGAGCGTTCCGCCGGCCGGGAGCAGCGCGAAGAGCGCGGCGCGCACCTCGGGGATGGCCTCGAGGAGCTCCACCGTGCGAGGGCAGTGGGCGCGCGCCGAGGGCTGCGGCTCGCCGTACCACTTCAGGTAGAAGCGCTTCCAGCCGCGCCGGAAGAAGGAGTTGAAGCCGGCGTCGTCGTACCCGTCGGACGCGCCGCGGAGCCGGGCCTCGTCGCGCAGCTGGAGCGCCTCGTCGCGGATCTCGCGCCAGCGCGACTGCAGCGGCGCGAGCGCGGGGAAGTCGCGGAGCTCGAGGAAGGGGCGGGACGGGACCGCGGAGGCGAGGTAGACGAGCGCGTTCACCGGGGCGAAGAACGTCGAGTGGTCGGTGAGCTGGCGCAGGAAGGAGTGGCGGGCGCGCCCCCGGAGGTGGACGTACGTGGCCGACGCCACGAGCGCCCCCAGGGCCGCCAGCTTCACCGCCGGCACGCCGGACATGCGTGACGGTCTAGCCGGGGGAGTGGAGCCGCGCGAAGCCTGGGAGGAGTCCTGGCGCCCGGCGTGGAGCCGCCCGGTCCGTCGTCGTCCGTGCGCGGGCGGCGTGCAGGGGAGGTCCAGCGCGTAGGGGCTGACGGGCCCCCTCGGTAGGGGCACGACGGGGGTGCCCCGCGTGACGGCGCGGGCTCGCGCGCGACGGGCGCGGTTGACATGTCACCGACCGGTGACTTATGGTCACCGCATGGTGACATCGCGTCGCGAGAGGCCGGCGAGGGATCGTGAGTCGACGGAGCGGCGCCTCCTCGCAGCGACCGGCCGCGTGCTCGCGGACCGGGGCTTCCGCGGCCTCGGCGTGAACGCGGTCGCGCGCGAGGCCGGCGCCGACAAGGTGCTCGTCTACCGCTACTTCGGTGGGCTCGAGGGCCTCCTCCGCGC
>Ga0318495_10000449_pt1 | contig 12643 bp, 12 predicted proteins | sample GRESIP108b1f25_FD_203752 | JGI IMG/M metagenome (GOLD analysis project Ga0318495, IMG submission 203752) | Tropical soil microbial communities from Luquillo Experimental Forest, Puerto Rico - GRE.SIPMG.108b1f25 | ecosystem: Environmental > Terrestrial > Soil > Tropical forest > Bulk soil...
AGGGCCTTGACGGCGAGGATGCTGCCCGTGGCGCCAATCGGGTGGCCGAGGGAGATGCCGCTGCCGTTCGGGTTCGTTCGGTCGGGGGGCAGGCCGAGCTCGCGGACGACCGCCAGGGCTTGCGCCGCGAAGGCCTCGTTCACCTCGAACAGGTCGATGTCGTCCACCTTCATCCCGGCCCGGTCGAGTACCTGGCGCACCGCGGGTACCGGGCCGATGCCCATGATCCGCGGCTCGACCCCGGCGTGCGCGTAGGCGACGAGGCGTCCGAGCGGGCTGTGGCCGTGGCGTTCGGCGAACTCCGCGTCGGCCAGCACCACCGCGGCGGCCGCGTCGTTGATCCCTGAGGCGTTGCCCGCGGTGACCGTGCCGTCCCGGGCGAAGGCCGGCTTGAGCCGCTCCAGGTCGTCGGTGGTCACATCGGGCCGGATGTGCTCGTCGGTGTCGACGGTCACCGTGCCCTTCCGGGCCGGAGCCTCGACGGGGGTGATCTGCTCGGTGAAGTAGCCGGCGGCGGCCGCGGCCGCGGCGCGGCGGTGGCTCTCGGCGGCGAGCGCGTCCTGGTCGGCCCGGGACACGCCGTAATCGGCGGCGACGTTCTCTGCCGTCACCCCCATGTGGCAGGCATCGAACGGGTCGGTGAGCGCGCCGACCATGGCGTCGACGGCCACGCCGTCCTGCATCCGCTGCCCCCACCGCAGAGCCGGCAGCCAGTACTGTCCCCGGCTCATCGACTCGGCCCCGCCGGCCACCGCGACGTCGCAGTCGCCGAGCCGGATCGCCTGGGCGGCGGACACGATGGCCTGCAGCCCGCTGCCGCACAGACGGTTCAGCGTGAACGCCGGCGTCTCCACCGGGAGGCCGCCGTTGACCGCCGCCACCCGGCCCAGGTACATGTCCCGGACCTCGGTGTGGATCACGTTGCCGAAGACAACGTGACCGACAGCGGAAGGCTCCACGCCCGCCCGGCTGACCGCCTCGCGGACCACGGTCGCGGCGAGGTCGCACGGCGGAACGCCGGCCAGGCCGCCGCCGTACCTGCCGATTGCGGTCCGCGTGGCCGACAGGACCAGGACGTCTCGGTGGTCTTCCATTGCTCCTCCCCGTCACATGTCCAGGCCGCCGTTGACGGCCCAGATCTGCCCGGTGATGTACGCGGACTCGTCGGCCGCCAGGAAGCACACGACCCGGGCGATCTCTTCCGGCCTGCCCAGCCTGCCGACCGGGATCTGTCCCCGGAGCCGATCCATCACCTTGTCGGGAATGGTGGCGACCATTTCCGTGGCGATGTACCCCGGCGTGACCGCGTTCACGGTGAGCCCGACCCCGTCGCCGACCGGGCGCTGCGCCCGTGCCAGCTGGAACACCGCCTCCCGGGCCAGCGACTTGGTGAGGCCGAACAGGCCGGACTTGGAAGCGGCGTAGTTGGCCTGGCCGATGTTCCCGGTCTCCCCGATGACCGAGGACACGCTGATGATCCGTCCCGTGCCTCGCTCGATCATGTGCTCCACGGCCGCCTGGGCCATGAAGAAGGCGCCGGACAAGTTGACGGCGATGACCTTCTGCCAGTCGTCGTCGGTCATCTTGGCCACGGTCCGGTCGATCGTGATCCCGGCGTTGTTCACCAGGATGTCCAGTCGGCCGTGCTGATCGATGACCTCGTGCAGTACCCCCCGGCAGTCGTCAGGGTCGCCAATGTTCCCCTCATGCACGGTGATCCGCCTGGGATACTCCTCGGACATGCCAGCCACGAATTTCTCCGCGACCTCCTGGTCGCGCCAGTAGCCGGCCGCGACGTCAGCGCCGCCCTCCGCCAGCTGGCGGCAGATGGCGGCGCCGATGCCGCGCGTGCCGCCGGTGACCAGGGCCACTCGGCCACGTATCGTGCCCAGCCCAGCCGAAGGCAACCGGGGTTGCTGCGTGGTGCTCGTGGTCGTCATCGCGTCCTTCCTGTCTGTTGCCCGCCGGTTTCATCCAGCGATACCGCCTGTTGGAATGCGTCCAGCAAGGGCGCATCGCACTGGGGTCATGGCATGGCCGGGATCACGGCCCCAGTTAAGTCATTCAGCGCCCAGGGCATGATCTTTCTGGACCTGGTCGTGAGCAGGCCTTCGCCGAGATGATCCGCACCGCGTGGCTTATTGAGCTCGATGTACGTAGCACGCTTTGACGCTACGCGTGGAACACTTCACGGTGAACTCGCCGTTGGTCCGGGCCGACCGGGGCAATTGGTCCGGTGTCTACCTACCCATTCGGCCAGGGCGGTGCTGAGCGCTGTTCAGATCAGGACAACCCTGAAGAGTTTGTGTGAGTCCGGTAGGTCATAGACTTCATGGTTTCGGTTCCCTGGCAATTTGCGGTCGTGGTTTCGAAAGCTGCCGGACAGTAATTCCGGCGGGTGGCGTCCAGCACGGGGAATAGGCCAGCAGTGGAGCCGATCGTCTCCAGTCATCGGCGACCGTCAGCCCGCCTGCGCTACGGTTCCCGCCGCCCGCGGCGCGGCGCTGTGGTGCCGCTGGTCCTGCGGTCATGGGCCTAAGGTCCCTGTCGGCCCGGCTGCCGCCGGGGGGAGGGTTGGTGGATGGCTGAGCCTGCGCCCGGCCGCGGCCGGGCGGTGGGGTCAGGGGCACCGCCCCGGCGGGTGATCGATGAGCTGGTGCGCGCGGCCGCCGCCGCACCGTCGCTGCATAACACCCAGCCGTGGCGGTTCCGGGTCCGCGGCGGCGGGTCGGTGATCGAGCTGCTCGCGGATCCGGCCAGGATGCTGCCGGCGGCCGATCCGGACGGCCGTGCCGCGCATGTCGCCTGTGGCGCGGCGCTGTTCAACCTGCGTGTGGCGGCCGCCGTGGCCGGCCTGCGGCCGGACGTCCGGCTGCTCCCAGATCGGGGCCGGCCGCTGCTGCTGGCCGAGGTGCGGCTGGCCGCCGCGCGCCAGGCCGCAACCCCGTGGCAGCGCGACCTTCATGCGGCCATCCTCCGCCGACAGACCAACCGGGAGCCCTACAGCACCCGGCCCGTGCCACCGGACACCCGGACCGAACTGGCCGAAGCAGCCAGCGCCGAAGCTGCGATCCTGCATTTCCTGGACCGCGGCGAGGCGCTGCGGGTACGGCGGCTGGCCGCCGATGCCGAGCTCTGCCTGTTGGCCGACCCGGCCTACCGCGCCGAGGTGGCTCGCTGGGTCGGCGGCGGACGCGATAGCGATGGCATCCCCGATAGCGCGCTGGGGCCCACCTCTCCCGAAGGCGGGCAGCCGGTCCGCCGGTTCGTCCCGGGCCACCCCGCGCCGGTCCGCTACGAGCGATTTGAGGAAAATCCTCAGCTGGCCGTCCTGTCGGTGCGAGCCGGCGGTGCCCGGAACTGGCTGGCCGCCGGGCAGGCCCTGCAACGGGTCTGGCTGACCGCCACCAGCCGGGGGATCTCCTGCTGCCCGCTGACCCAGCCGCTGGAGACCGCTGAGGGGTGGCTGGTCCGCGACCCGCGGTCGGCGACCGAGCAGCCGCAGATGATCCTGCGGATCGGTTACGGGCCGCCCATCCCGCCCGGGGCGCCCAGACGGGCGGTCAGCGATGTCATGGACTGGCCCCAGGCAGGCGAAGCGCGGCCGGAAGACGACGAGCACAGCTAACCCCGGCCCTCGCCGGGGTGATTATGCCGGGCGAGTAAGGCAGGTGAGCAGGGTGAGCGAGGAGACTGCCCGGCGGGTATCGGTCCTGGCCGGCCAGGCCGGGTACCTGATCGCCACGGCGGCGCGCGCGCCGTCGGTGCACAACACCCAGCCGTGGCGGTTCCGGGTCGGCAAGTACGCGATCGAGCTGTACGCCGACCCGGCCCGCAAGCTTCAGATGGACCCAGTGGGCAGGGAAATGCTGATCAGCTGCGGTGCGGCCCTGTTCGGGCTGCGGCTGGCCATACGCTCGCTGTGTTACCAGCCGATGATCGACCTGCTCCCGGACCCGAAGCGGCTGAGACTGCTCGCCATCGCCAGGCTGGGCGCGGCCCAGCCGATGACTGCCCGGGAACGCCAGCTGCTGGAGGCGCTGCCGCACCGGCACACCCACCGCGGCCCGTGGGACCCTGGCCCGCTGCCCGCCGGGCTCGCCGCCGGGATCCAGCACGACGCGCTGGCCGAGGGCGCCGAGCTGGTGATCATTGACCGGGCCCTGTCCTGCCACAGGCTCGCCGACATCATCGCCGCCGCGGGCCGCCGGCAAGACCTCGACCCAGTCGCCAGGGAAGAGGTGCTCCGGTGGACCAGGGGCGCGCCCGACCTAGCGTACGACGGGGTCCCCGCGCACGCCTTCCACGCCCAGGCCGGCCGCCAGCCCGGGCAGCTGCCGCAGCGTGACTTCGACCTGGGCCGCGGCCTGGGGCTACTGCCCGCCGGCGGCCCCCCGCCAGCCGCCACCGCGGTGCTGGTCACATCCGGTGATGGCCGGGCCGACTGGCTGCGAGCCGGGCAGGCGCTGCACCGGCTGCTGGCCCACGCCGCCAGCACATGGGTGTTCGCGAGCCTGTACACCCAGCCGCTAGAGGCCGCCGCGATCCGGACCCTGATCCAAGACCGCCTGGCCCTGCCCGGCCACCCGCAGATCCTGCTGCAACTAGGCCTGGCTCACACTGCCCGCGCCACCGCCCGCCGGTCCCCCGCCGACATGATCGAGCCCTGACTAGGCCCGCGGCGGCGAAAGGTCATCTCTTGCTGGGCCGGTCCCACTTGCCCGGGCACGCCCGTTACGCTTTCGGCCGTGCCCGGTACGGTGATCACCAGCCCGGCAGATTCCAGCGCATGCCCGGCTCGCCAGTCTGGCTGACCTTCGGCCCGCCGCAGTGATGACGTTCGTCCCTACGGGCGTCCCGCCGCAAGCCGCAAGCTCCTGGTTATGGATGAGGGCGGCGGCCTGATCCCTGAACCGGAGTGCTGGGAACTGCTCGCCAGCACATCGGTGGGACGCATCGCGTTGTCGATCGGTGCTCTTCCGGCCATCCTGCCGGTCCAGTACTACCTGGACGGGCAGACGCTTGCAGTCTGCCTCGGGCACAGGAGCCTGCCCGAGCGGGCGCTGAACGCGGTCGTCGCCTTCGCCGCCGACGCGATCGACCCGCAGACCCGCTCCGGCTGGTCGATCCAGGTCCAGGGCCGGTCGGCTTCTGCCCGCCACCCGCGGATCGACCTCGATTGCGGCTGGCCGGCCGCCGGTCAGGTCGTGCAGATCGAACCGGAGATCATCACCGGCTACCGGATGTACCTATGCCCGTTCATCGATTCAGTCCTGGCCGGCAAGATGACCCTTGACCCAGCGAGCTAAGCGCCGGGGAGTCGCCGTCACCGGCGGATCTGCGTTGCGCACGTCCGCGTACCGGCACCTGGCTCGCCGTGCCGGGCAGGGTTCTGGGCGCAGGCCGTTTACCCCTCGCCGGTATCGCAACCTTCGCTGCCGCTGGCGGACAGCACGTCTTCGGGCCGGCGCCGGACGCTGGCTTCTGCCTGGATGACGGTCCCGAACCGGAGCACCAGCTGCGGGTAAGCGCCGTCACTGAGCCGGGTCCGGATGGACTCACGCAGCCGGCCGAACTCAAGCGGCTGGGTGTGCAGCGCGGCCGCGGCCCCGAAGGCGGCGGCGGTGAGCAGGATCCGCTGCAGGCATTGCCCGGCGTCGATCCAGTCCTGCGGGCGGTCGTGGGCGGTGGTGAGCAGGGCGACGATCCCGGCGGACCTGGGCCACGGCGCGGTGCTGAGCGGCGGCAGGCCCCACCCATGGCCGTGGGCGTAGTCCCGGCCGGGGAAGTCCGGGTCGGTGTGCTCGGCCCGCGCCGGATAGGACTCCGGCGGCACCCCGTCGGCCCGACGGCTGCCCGGCGCCGGAGCCCACCGGGCCAGTTCCCGGGTCCGCTCGCCGTCGAGCCGCTGAGCGCGCTCGGCTTCCGCAACGGTCGCGGCCAGCACGGCCCGCCGCCCGTCGTCAGCGATGATGCGCAGCGCCGCGCCGTACCGCGCGGCGCCCTCGCGCAGCGCGGCCAGCAGGCCCGCCGGCAGCGGCGCCGGGTCGAACCCGCCGCGGTGCGTCCGCCGCTGCCGCACCTGGCCGAACAGCTGCTGTTCGAACCCGGTGCGGGCGGCGCGCCGCGGCCAGCTCACCCGCGCGACCAGCAGCGGCTGGCCCGGGTCAGGCAGCACACAGGTCTCAGGAACAAGATCAAGCGACCGCAGCGCCAGCCGGGCGGTGAACAGCGCCGCGCCGCAGCTGATCATCATCTCCCGGCCGTCGGGATCGGCCACGCGCAACTGCCGTCCGGCGTCTGCATACAGGGTGACCTGCTGCCCGCCGGCCGTGAACCGCCACGGCTGGGTGTTGTGCACCGACGGCGCCCACACCGCCGCCGTCACCACATACCGGCCGATCTCCTCCGCGGTCAGCGGCCCCAGGCTGGCCGGCCCTCCCTCAGGTAGCGGCACCGCATCCACCAACCCTCACGACATCAAGGCAGGCATTAGCAGCCATGGCCCTATCTCATCCCCCGGGCACCATCGGAGTGCAGATCCGAAGGTCCCGTCTGCCAGGGGACCTTCGGGCCTGACCTGTTGTACCTGGTGCAGCCGTGCCAGGCTGCTGTCATGGCCGAGGGCATCGATCCAGCGGTCTTGGCTGGCCGGCAGGCGGTAGTGGGCTTTCCTGCGCGGGTTGACGAGTCGAATGCGGCTCGGATCGGTGAGCAACTGCTGATGGCGCTCGACGGGGGCGCCGGCGTGGTCATTGCGGACCTGTCGGCGACGGCGTCGTGTGATCGCGCTGGCATTGACAGGCTGGCCCGGGCCTACCAGCAAGCGCTGGTCCGCCAGGCGGAGTTGCGGCTGGTGGTGACCGGGCCGGTGGTCCGGCAGATGGTGAGCGCTGAGGGTTTGGACCGCCTGGTCGCGGTGTACCCGTCGCTGGAGGCAGCCGTCGCGGCCGGGGTCCCGGACGGGCCGTCGACAGCCGATGATCCGGTGGTGTCGGCCCGGGCGCCGCAGTGGCCGGCGCGGCTGCGCGCCGGTCGGGACGACGGGTCGGGACCCGCCTGGCTGGACGAGGCGATCTTGCGCCAGTTGATCGACGCGCTGGACGACGGGATCGCGCTGGCCGATGACCAGGGCAGGATGGTGCTGGCGAACCGGCGGCTGGCAGCCATGTTTGGTTATGTGCCCGGCGAGCTGACTGGCCAGTTCGTGGAGGCCCTGGTGCCAGCGGGCCTGCGGGAGGCGCACCGGAAGGACCGCGCCGCCTATGCCCTGGAGCCGGTACAGCGGCCGATGGCAGACAGGCCCCGGCTGGTAGGAGTGCGCAGGGACGGCGCCACCGTTCCGGTGACGATCACGCTGAGCCCGGTGCTGACAGCAAACGGGCATCTTGTTCTGGCCGTCGTCAAGGACACCACGCAGTCGCGGCAGTGGAACGACCTCGCCAGCCTGGTCAGGGCGGCGACTGCCGAGCAGGCTCAACACAGCCAGGAGCTATTCGAACGGGTCGTGGGCAGCTTGTTCCGTACTGGGCTGAGCATGCAGGCGGCCGCGAGCCTGCCCACGGACGCGGCCCGGGAGCGCATCGGCGAGGCGCTGGAGCGGCTGGACGAGACGATTCACGAGATCCGCGATCATGTCTTCGGGCCCCAGAGACACAGCAGGGACAGCACGACGGCCTCGTGACGTGATGCCAGGCGCAGCGGCCGGTCTGCTGCCCGGGGACGTACGGCGCAGGTGCCGGGACCAACGGCCCTGCGTACCTGATGGCCGCGGCGGGTGTACTGCGGGCATGTTCGTCGGCGATGAAATGCAGGTACAGGTCAGCGCCGTTGCTGCGGCGGCGCGGCTGGCCAGCCTGATCCGCGGCAGTTCGCTCAGCCGCGCGTCGCGGGCAGCCTGGGACGAGGGGATAGCAAGGGTCGGACCCGCCGGACCGGTGCCAGGCCTGTCCAAGCTGGTGCGCGTGCAAGTCCTGCCACCCGTGCAGCGTGGCGCGGCCACCGTGCTGGCGCTGCGGTGGGAAGCCACCGGCCCGGCCGGGCGGGTGTTCCCGGCCCTCGACGCCACCATCACCCTGCTCCCGGACGGGGAGCAGGCCACGCTGCTCGGGCTGGAGGGGGTTTACCGGCCGCCAGCGGGGGCCGCCGGAGCGTGGCTGGACCGGACGATCCTGCACCGGGTCGCGGCCGCGACCATTCGCTCCTTCCTGCACCGCATCGCCGACGCGATCACCGATCCCATCCCCGCCCGGACACTGGGAGAACGCGCGCCGACCCGCCGATAGGAACGACTTCCGAGGGCGGATTCCTGACGGCAGGGAGCGTGCATAGCGGGCATTCCTGTGTGCGCGCTATCTCCTCGGTCTTCCCGTTGGCACAGCGCGTGACGGCGTGGCGGCTTGCTGTGGGATTCGGCAAGCGCTTCCGCGCTCGTGACGCGACCGGCTTGGGCGGGCTGTCCTGGTAGTGATGCAGCTGTTCGGTCAGCCGCGCCCGGACGGCGGGGCTGGTCCGGGCGAATACGGCCAGGGCCTGCACCGGCGCAGGCTGCGCGGGTGGCCGCCGGCCGGCAGCGGTTCGATCGTGCCCAGGCCATCGCCGGGCAGATCGCGGCGCACATCGTGCTGGTCTCTATTGCGCACGCAACTGCCTCCAGGATGAGCAGCAGGTCCATATCTGCCGGGCGGAGGGGACCAACGCCTCTGTGGGCTTGGCGCGCCGCAGTCAGACTGCTGGTAACTGATGCCCTCTGATCCTGTGGGAGGTGGGCTATGACCCATTCTGCGGCCGGCGGCAGGATCGTGGTTGGTATCGATGGATCGGCCGCCTCGGACGCCGCCGTGCGCTGGGCGGTACGGGAAGCGCGGCTCCGCCGCGGCACCGTCCACCTGGTCAGCGCGTATCACAGCGACTCCAGGCAGCACGCACAGTATGTGCCGTCATCGTCTTGGATGACGCCCCGGCAGGAGCGCCGCGCCGCCGAGGCACTGCTCGCCGCGGCGATGGAACTCGCCCGCCGGGGCCTGCCCCCGGGACGGCTGACGGGCGAGGTGGCGAACGAGCCGCCCGCGCGGGCCTTGCTGGACCGGTCAGCGCACGCCGAGTTGCTTGTCCTGGGAACGATCCGCCCGGCACCCCAGCCCGGGCAGCCGCCGCAGGCCATCGGGCCGGTGGCGCGTCCCTGCCTGCGGCTGGCACGCTGCCCCGTCGTGGTGGTCTCTCCCGATGACCGGCTGGCCGGGCTGGGGTGCCGGGCGGATCGTTCCCAGGACAAGCAACTCGGCGTGCGCTGACCGGTCCAGCAAGGCCCGCGCGGGCGGCCGGGGTCAGCCACGCGGCGGTATGAACCGCGAGCATGCCCGGCCGCGGCACCAGCCGCGCGGTGGACGCGGACGCGCGACGGCTTGACCCTTCAACGGCAAGGTCGCGGACGAGGTCGCGGACGATGATCACCACCGTGGCCGCGTGCTCTGCGAGGTAGCGGCAGATCGATCGCCCGCTGCCCGGGCCTCGCCTGTGACGACAGCGACGGTGTCCGCGATCGGGTCAGGTCACTGTCCGCGCGGCTGGCCGGCCCCCAGCTCCGAGGCGATCTGCGCGGCCCAGGCGTCGATGGCAGGCCAGTCGCGGAAATCGCCGGCGGGCAGGGCGGCCCGCGCGGCCGGCATGTGCTGCACGAACCGCTCGCCCAGGCCGGCCGGCGGCGCCGGGCACGAGCTGTCGGTGATCTACGGCCGGCTCGGCCAGCAGGTGCCGTCCTCGGATCAGGGCCAGGTGAAGCGGCCGGACAACTACGCCGGCCGGATCCTGGCCGCGATCTTCACCTCTGGCATCTAAATGTTCTGGTGGTTCTACAACCAGATGGACGAGCCGACTTCGCGGAGACGTCCTCCCGATCGACGAAGGCGTCGGTATACCATTGTTCGATACTGGGCTCACCACACGACAGGGCTGACTCGCTGATCGCCGTGCGCACCAGGCCAGGGTCGATCGCGAAGACGCTCACGCCGTGCTCACGGGTTTCGGCAGCGAGATTTTCGCTGAGCCGGTACAGCGCGGTCTTGCTTACTACGTAGGCCGACAGCATGGGGATCGCCGTCAGGCCCACACCGCTGGAGACGTTGACGATCCGCCCATAGCCCCGGGCCAGCATGCCCGGCAAGACCGCCCGGGTGCAGTACAGCGGCCCGCGCAGATTGACCTCCAGCGCCTGCCACCAGTCGTCGGGATCGGTCGCCGCCAGCGGGCCGACGGGGCCGAACCGGCCGGCGTTGTTGACCAGCAGGTCCACCGGCCCGAGCGCCTCCTCGACCGCGGCGGCCATGCCCGCCACCTCCCGGCGGCAGGTGACATCGCATCGGATGGCGAGCGCGCCCCCCGCGGGCCGCGATCTCACCAGCGACGCCAGCCACCTCCTCCTCAGACCGAGCGCAGACAGCCACTGCGGCGCCTGCATCACTCAAGGCCAGCGCAATGGCCCGGCCGATGCCCCGGCCCGCCCCGGCGACCAGCGCGACCCGGCCGTCCAGGCGAACCGCCGGCAGGCCCTCCGACAGGGTCACAGAACCCTCCTATTACCGTGTCGCGCCAGGCTCCCCAGGACAAGTGGAACGCATGGTGGGCCGAGGCACTCAGGGCCTGGCCATCCCGGCTGCTCAAACGGCACCACCACGACCGCGGATCTGGTATCTCCATTGCACGCCTTCCCCCGTGCCGCATGCCGGAGCGCCTCATCTCACTCGACCAATATGCTCCCGGGCGCCGCGCTGGCTGGTTCGCGGTCGGCATGATTGTCCAGCAGCGCACGCCCGTCGGATTCCATGCCGGCCATCAGCACATCGAGATCGGGGAAGCCGTGAGCGTCCGCGGTAACGACGAGGTACAGCTGGCCGGCGTAGGAGAAAGCGCACAGGACCGGTCCCATATTGCCGACCGGTCCGACGATCGGCAGGATGGCCAAGATCCGCGCGCCGAACAGATGCACCGGCACGGGCGGGCCGGTCACGTTGGTGACTTCCACGTTGACGGCGTGCTGGTGAGCGGCGAAGAACCGGCCGAGCGGCGGCGCCGACAACCGGGCGATCATGCCCATGGCGGCGGCGGGGTGTTGTTTGGCTTTTGCCTCGCGTGTCCTGCCGACGATGAGATTGAGCCGGCGTTCGGCGTCGGCTTCGCACACCGGTAGCGGCAGCGACATGGCGCCGAACTCGTTACCGGCCGTTGCGCTGCCGCTCGCCGGGCGCGACGAGGCGGGCACGGTCGTGATCGGCTCCAGGCGCGCGACCGGTTCCGCTCTGGAGGTCAGAAGGTGGCGGAGTCCTCCGGTCCAGATGGTAAGCACCACGTCGTTGACCTTGCCCTGGTGGGCGTGGGCGACGTGCTTGACGGCTGCGAGGTCCAGCCGCAGGAACTGGATCCGGCGGCCGGCCTCGACGCGCCGGTTGAGCGAGGTACGCGGCGCTCTTGCCGGGCTGACAGCCTGCCGAACCACGCGAACGCGGACATGGACCGCTCTGGCTATCCGGATCGGGTGAGCCAGCGTGACAGCGGCACGGCGCGCCTGCCGCAGTTTCGCCGAGAGATTGTCGGCGAGCACCTGCTCCCTCGTCGGCACGCGCTGCGGTGCCCAGGGTTCCGCAGCCGGCTCGCGGGTGCCTGGGTCTGTGTCGAATAGCGAGGCCATGACCGCCACGGCCGCGGTGCCGTCGGCCACCGAATGGTGCAGTTTCAGCAGCACGCCGACGCGGCCGCCGGTCAGGCCGGTCAGAAACCACAGCTCCCACAGCGGGTGAGCGCGGTCTAGCAAGCTTCCGCAGATGCGGGCGGCCGCGTCGAGGAGCTGAATGTCGCCGCCCGGGGGAGCAACCGCGGTCTGGTGGACGTGCCGGTGAACGTCGAACCGGTCATCATCGACCCACAGCGGCCGGCCCAGCAGTGGGCCCGGGAAATCGACCCGGCGCCGAAGCTGCGGCACGTGCACCAGACGCCGGCCGAGCTCCTCGGTGATCTCGTCCCATCGCAGCCGGCCCGAACGGTCGAGCAGCGGCGGCCCGTCGAGCACCGCCAAGCCGCCGAAATGGCACGGCCAGGCCGCACTCTCGACCCGAAGAAACATCAGGTCAAGGATGCTCAGGCGCGCGAACCGGCTGACCGTCCCACGACCAGGCGGGCTGCCCGAGGCGATGCCCGGATTCATTGGCCGTCCCCTCACGGGCGGGATCGATTGTCGTGATGATCCCGGCCCGCTCTTCCAGCACTGCTGCGTCCACACTGGGTCATCACCCGCCGCCTCCGCCCGGCTGCCCGGCCGCTTGATCCTCCAGTGGTTCCGCGGGCTCAATGTTGGCCGCCACCTGACCTAGCTGTGATTGCGCCTGGACCGCCGCAATCGTGATCGCCACGGTCATGACGCCACCGCCCGGGCCCGCAGCCAGCTAGCCACGACGAAGCCCAGCACCAGGCCATCAACCACTAGCCCGGCCATGGCTTGCCCGGGGGCCAGCCCGATCACCGCAGCGGAAACGGCGACTCCGGCAAGCGCCGCCAGACGCCACGCTGGCTGCCTGGCCATGACCAAGACAGCAACGGTGACGAACAGGGCGGCGGCAACCAGCCAAAGCCCGCCGACGAGATAACCGGCTGT
>Ga0318495_10000451_pt1 | contig 12634 bp, 10 predicted proteins | sample GRESIP108b1f25_FD_203752 | JGI IMG/M metagenome (GOLD analysis project Ga0318495, IMG submission 203752) | Tropical soil microbial communities from Luquillo Experimental Forest, Puerto Rico - GRE.SIPMG.108b1f25 | ecosystem: Environmental > Terrestrial > Soil > Tropical forest > Bulk soil...
ACTGGCTGCTGGTCGCCGGGCTGATCCCGCTCGGGGTCGGCATGGGCGCCGCGATGACCCCGGCCACGACCGCGATCACCGAAGGGCTGCCCGCCGCCCAGCAAGGCGTCGGCTCGGCGCTCAACGACCTGTCCCGCGAGGTGGGCGGCGCGCTCGGCATCGCGGTCATCGGCAGCATCGTCACCGCCACGTACCGGGCGAACCTGCACCTGGCCGGCGTCCCGGCCGGGGTGGCCGTCAAGGCCCGCGGCTCCTTCGCCCTGGCCATCCACGCCGGCGGCCCGGTCAAGGCCAGCGCCAGCACGGCGTTCGTCGACGGCCTTCACACCGGACTGCTCTACGCCGCAGGCGCCGCCCTGCTCGCCGCGGCCACCGTCGCCGTCCTGCTGTCCGGCAGCAGGCGCCGCCACCCGGCCGTCCGCCCCGGCCAGCCTGAGCTGGTATCCGCCACCCGCTGATCACGGAAGGCCCAGGACATGACCGCAATAAAGAAGGACAAGCAGCTCGAGCGGGATCCCGCCAGCGCGCCGCGGGTGGTGGTCGTCGGCGCCGGGTTCGGCGGCTTCGCCGCGGTGCGCCGGCTGGCCCGGACCGGCTTCCGGACCACGCTGATCGACCGTAACGTCTACGCGACCTTCCAGCCGCTGCTGTACCAGGTGGCAACCGCCGGGCTGGCCAGCAGCGACGTCGCCTACCCGGCCCGCGCCGTCAGCCGCCGCTACGGCGCGGTGTACCGGCATGGCGACCTGGCCGGCATCGACCCCGCGGCGAGGCAGGTCCTGCTGGCCGACGGCACCACTCTCGGCTATGACTATCTCGTCGTGGCCACCGGCGTCGCCGCCGCCTATCATGGCATCCCCGGTGCCGCCGAGCACACCGTGGGCCTGTATACCCGCCGCCACGCGACCGCCCTGCGCGACCGCATCATGGCGGGACTGGACCGGATCAGCCGCACGGACCGACGCGACGACGTCACGGTCACGGTCATCGGCGGCGGCCCGACCGGCGTTGAACTCGCCGGCACCCTCGCCGACCTGCGCGCCGTCACCTTGCCGACGCTCTTCCCCGAGATCGACCCGAACCGCGTGCGCATCTCGCTCATCGACCGGGGTCCCGGGCTGCTGAGCCCTTTCCCCCCGACACTGCGCGACTACGCCCGCCGCCAGCTGGCGAGCCGCGGCGTGGACGTCCGGCTCGGCACCGGCATCGCCGAGATCGCCGCCGATCGCGTCCTGCTCGCGGACGGGACCGCCGTGCCCAGCGACATCACCGTGTGGGCGGCAGGCGTGGCCGCCCCGGACGCGGTCCGCGGCTGGCGCCTGCCGCAGGCGGCGGGAGGCCGCATCCGCGTCGGCCCGGACCTGCGCGTTATCGGGCACGACCGGATCTTCGCCGTCGGTGACATCGCGCTCGCCGAGGACCAGCCTCTGCCGCAGCTGGCCCAGCCGGCCCTGCAGATGGGCAGGCACGCTGCCGACCAGGTCCGCAGGCTGGTTCAGGGGCGGCCCACGGCCGCGTTCCGCTACCACGACAAGGGTTTCATGGCCACCATCGGGTACCGCTCCGCGGTCGTCCAGCTTCCCGGCCGGGTCCGCCTCCGTGGCACGCTGGCCTGGCTCGCCTGGCTCGGACTGCACCTGGCCACCCTGCTCGGCGGCCGCAACCGGATCGCCGCGCTGGTCAACTTGTCCTGGCGCTACCTCACCTGGCGGCGCGGCGGCGGCCTCATCCTCGGCGACGACACGAGGGCGCCAGTCCCCGCCGAGCTCTCCGCCGGGCTCACCGCCGGGCTCTCCGCCGGGCTCACCGCCGGGCTCTCCGCCGGGCTCACCGCCGGGCCCTCCGCCGGGCTCTCCGCCGGGCCCTCCGCCGAGCTCACCGCCGGGCTCTCCGCCGGGCCAGTGGCGGGCCAGCGCGCAGACGCCAGACCGGCTGGCGTCACTTCGGCACCGCCCGTACGGCCTGTACCACGTCCGCCCGGGCCCTAACGGCGTGGATGCCACATCCACGTCGCACCAGCGACATGGCTGGGACATCCACGCCTTATGCCGCCGGGCCGGCCGAGAGGCGGGCACGCACCACCAGTCACGGCAGCCTGCCGGGAGCCCGGCAGCACCGTCGAGTTGGCTACCCGGAGCTTTCACCGGCGAACGCGGCGGCGTAGTCGCGGGCGAACCGCTCGATGCTGCGTGGCGCCGCGCCGGTGATCTCGGCGATGACCGGCGATACCGCCGCTGCTTCGCCGCGCCGGTAGTGCGCGTAGTCCTCGAGGAGGCCGTCGACCTGCCAGGGCGGCAGCAGTCCCCGGATACTGTCGGCGAATGCTTCCGGCGGTACGTCAACGAACCTGACGGTCCGGCCGAGAGCGGCGCTCAGCGCGGCGGCAATCTGCGAGTGCGTGATGGCTTCCGGCCCGGTCAGGGTGTACGTGGCACCCTCGTGGCCGTCCTCGGTGAGCGCGACCGCGGCCACCGCTGCGATGTCCCGCACATCGACCGCGCTGACGGTGGCGTCGCCGATCGGGGCAAAGAACGTGCCCGCAGTGGATATCGACCCGGCGAACATGAGTAGCCCCTGGAAATAGAGGTTCGGCCGCAGGACCGTGTATCCGATGCCGAGGTCGCGGACGTGCTGTTCGACAGCGGCGTGATACCGCAGGAAGCGGACTGGTGAGTGCTCCTCGGAGCCGAGCTGGGAGAGCACGACCAGGTGGCGGACGCCGGCTTTGGCGGCCAGCTCGGCGAAACGCTTCTGCTGCTCTTCCGCCTGCTCAGAGGACGGCGTGACGAGGTATGCCCGTTCGGCACCGTCGAGCGCCGCCGCGACCGCCGCCGCTTCATCGAAGTCGGCGACGACGACTTCGACTCCGGCCCGCAGTTTGCCGCGGTCAGCCTCGGTGCGCACCATGGCCCGCACCGGCGCCCCGCGCTCGGCCAGCGCATCCACGACGGCCCGCCCCGTGTTCCCGGTCGCGCCGGTGACCAGGATCGGTCCCGCTTGCTGTTTCATGATCTTCCTTCCTGATAGTGCGCATCTGGCTGGCGCGTGGCGAGGCGGCTATCGCCGAGCCCGGCGAGCGCGACCCGACGAGGTTACAACATCTAGCGATAGTTATAGTATCTAACATTAGAATGGACCTGTTACAGTCTCCTTGTCAAATCCCCCAGGAGGGTCCGTGTCAGCCATCTCCGAACCTGAGCCCCCGACCATGCGCGAGCGCTACCGGGCGCAAGTACGGCAGGAAGTCAAGGAGGCGGCGCTGCGCCAGCTAGCAGAGGCAGGGCCGGGCGCACTATCGATCTCGGCGATCGGCAAGCAGCTCGGAGTCTCCGGCCCGGCGCTGTACCGCTACTTCGCGAGCCGCGACGACCTGCTGACCGAGCTGGTGATCGACGCTTATCACGACCTGGCGAAGGCCCTCACGGCCGCGACCAGCCACGTTCCTGACGACCGTCCGCGAGGCCGGTTCGAGGCGCTGGCCAGGGCATACCGGCGCTGGGCCCTAGCCGAGCCGCACCGCTACCGGCTGCTGTTCGGGCCGCCGCTGCCCGGCTATGAGGCTCACGCGCAACGGCTCGTTGAGGCGTCCTGGGCCGCTATGAACCTGCTGCTCGAGGTGCTTCGCGGATTCGCGGCCGGCGCCGCAGAGCCTTCCGGGCCGCTCGCATCTGAGCTAACGGCCTGGGCGCAACAAGGCAATCAGCGCGTCGACCCGGGTACCGCACTCCATGCCATCCTGATCTGGAGCCAGCTGCACGGCATCGTGAGCCTCGAGATCGCCGGGAACTTCGCATCCATGAGCATCGACGCGGACCAGCTCTTCGAGATCCAGCTAGCCGCGATAACGGCGACGCTGGGGTAGCACCGGTCTGGGATCCGGTGGCGGGCACCGACCTGGCGAACGGCCACCCGTTCGCATCCAAGGCCAGCGAGGCGTAGCCGCCGCGGAAGAAGACGAGCGGGCGGCCGGGGTGGCGCTGGTCTCGACGTCCCGGACGCGGCCGACCACGATCTCGTGGTCGCCGCCGGGCAGGCGGTGCTCCACCGTGCACTCCAGGACGGCGAGCACGCCTTCCAGGCGGGGACTGCCGGGTCGGCCCGTGCCGGTGCCGGACTCCGTCCCAGGCCGCGTTTTCGGCAGTGCCGGCCGAGCCGACCGCGCGTCGAGGCTGGCTCGCCATGATGGGCTACCCTAGCTGGTCATAGCCCATGTATTGTCGAGCTTCTCCATCGAGAACATGGGAAGTAGGAGAGAGGGATATCAGGAGATGACCACGGTCACCAACGGAGTCAACGTGCAGGCGCTGCTCGAGGCGCGCGAAGTGCTGAAGGGTGCGCCCGAGGCCGCCCAGTTCACCTGGCGCGCGTCCGCCAAGTGGCAGAACGGCGTGCACAGCCAGATAAAGGTGCAGAGCTTCTTCGGCCTCGGAGAGGAGCACAGCCACAAGGCGGAGTCGGTGTTCGAAGCCGACCACCCCGAGGTCTTCGCGGCCACGGATAATGGCATCACGCCGATCGAGTACCTCATCGTCGGCCTGGCCAGCTGCCTGACGGCGGGCGTGGCGTCCGTCGCGGAGAACCGCGGCAACCAGCTGCTCTCGGTCGAGTCGACGGTCGAGGGCGCGCACGACATCCGCGGCATCCTCGGCGCCGACAGCGATGTCCGCAACGGCTACAACGACATCAAGGTGACCTTCCACATCGACGCGGACGCGTCGAGGGAGGACATCGAAGCGCTGGTGGCCCAGTCCCAGAAGCGCTCCGCCGTGTTCGACGCCCTGACGAACCCGACGAACGTCATCGTCGAAGTCGCCTGAGGGCCACGTCATCGAGCGCGTAACCACCGTCGTCATCGGCGCGGGGCACGCGGGCCTCGCCGCGAGCCGCTTCCTCAGCGACCGGTCGATCGACCACGTCGTGCTCGAGCGCGGCGAGGTGGCGAACTCCTGGAGGCGCGAACGCTGGGACTCGCTGCGGCTGCTCACTCCCAGCTGGCAAAGCCGCCTGCCGGGCCTTCGCTACGAAGGCCCAGACCCCGACGGCTACATGACGATGGGGGAGGTCACCGCGTTCATCGAGCGCTTCGCCGCGGTCTCGCGTGCTCCCGTCCGGACCGGCACGACGGTCACGCTGGTGCGGCGCGCCGACGAGGGGTACCACGTGACGACGACGCACGGCCAGTTTCGCTGCCGGGCCGTGGTCATAGCCAGCGGTGCCTGCAATCAGCCGTCGGTGCCGCGGTTCTCCGACGCGGTGCCGGCGTCCGTCGAACAGCTGACGCCGTTCGACTACCGCGACCCCGCCAAGCTCCCCGACGGCGGCGTGCTCGTCGTAGGAGCGTCGGCGACCGGCGTGCAGCTGGCCGCCGAGCTGCAGCGGTCGGGTCGGCCGGTGACCCTGTCGGTGGGCGAGCACGTGCGGCTGCCGCGCACGTATCGCGGACGCGATGTGCTGTGGTGGATGGACGCGTCGGGCCTGTGGGACCAGCGGTACGACGAGGTCGAGGATCTCACGCGGGCCCGGCGGCTGCCCTCGCCCCAGCTCGTCGGGACGCCCGAGCGGACCACGCTCGATCTCAACGCGCTCGCCTCGATCGGCGTCGAGCTGACGGGCCGCTGGGCGGCGGTGCGTGACGGCCGCGCGCTGTTCTCCGGCGGCCTGCGCAACGTGTTCTCGCTCGCGGACCTCAAGATGAGGCGCCTGCTGGACACGTTCGACGAGTGGGCCCGTACGCGCGGGTGCGACGCTGAGGTCGGCCCGCCCGAGCGCTTCCCGCCGACACGCGTGTCCTCCTCGACCCGGTTGCAGCTCGACCTGGGCAACGGCGAGATCCGCGCGGTCGTATGGGCGACGGGTTTCCGGCCTGACTACGGCTGGCTCGATGTGCCCGCCCTCGACGCGAAGGGCCAGCTGCGCCACGAGGGCGGCGTGGTCGACAGCCCGGGACTGTACGCGCTGGGCCTGCCCGTGCTGCGGCAGCGCAAGTCCACGTTCATCTGCGGCATCGAGGACGACGCACGCGAGGTAATCGATCACCTAGCCCGGTTCCTGGCCGTGCGCGGGTGATCCTGAGCGCCGGCTCCTGGTTCATTCTCGCGGAGGCCATGCGTCGCTGGCTTCATGGGCGGCGAGCGCGCCGCGGATGAGGGGATAGCGGTGGCGGACCACCTGGCGACCGCGGCGTCCAGCTCACCGAGCTCGGGTTCGGTGACGTACAGGCCGCGGGCGGGGACCGTCGCTCCCAGCTCGACGAGGACCGGCCGCAGGTGGACCTCGACCGCGAGGGTATGACCGGCCCAGCCGACGGTCATGACCAGCACCGCGATCGTCCCGGCTAGCCGTGGCCAGGGCGGCCCCGCCCTGCGGAACAGCCCATTGAATGATTCCGGTCACCCCGCAGGCTTGGCCTTGATCGGCGCCGGCTGCGCATCCACGGAGTCCGCAGCACGCCGGGCTGGGTCAAGGCGTCTGGAATCACGCAGCCACACCGGCATCACAGCATGTGCTGTAGTTCTGGGCAGCCACAGAACGCGTAAACCGTACCCAATTGGCTGTTTCGGTTGAGCCCGGCTATTTCGCGTGCTCTGCTGTCCAGATAACGGCTGGGCCGTGGGCCGCCGGGGGGGTGGTGAGTGTGGGCCGGGAAGACCGCGATCCGGCGCCATCCTCTGACGTCCTGCTCAGCGCCGGGGCCCGGGCGAGGCGGGCCGGGCCGGTGCGGAGACCGGCCAGGGAAGCGGAGCCGTCGTGGGGCCGGGTGCTGGTCAACACCGTCAAGTTGCCGGTGCTGCGGCAGCTGCGGGCGGCCGGCCTGCTGCGGCGGCGCGGGAGCGGTTCCCGCTGGCGCTTCGCCGTCCTCGTCCTGGCCCTGGCGGGCGCCGCGGTGACCGTCCTGTGGCTGGCCGGCGGCCTCACCAGCGCCCCGTCCCGGGCCGCGCGGGTGCCGGCGGCCGGCGGTGGCCCGCCATCGGAGGCGGCCGGGGCACAGGCCCGGGCGGCTGCCTGGATCGCCGGTCAGGTGAGCGGCAACGCGATCGTCGCGTGCGATCCCGCCATGTGCGTAGCGCTGCAGGAACAGGGCGTCGCCGCGGGCCGGCTGATGCCGCTGCGGTCCGCGGCGGCCAGCCCGCGCGGCGCCGGCGTGCTGGTGACCTCCCCGCTGGCCGGCGGCCAGCTGGCCGGCCGGTACGCGCCCGCGCTGATCGCGAGCTTCGGGTCGGGCGGTAACCGGGTCGAGGTCCGCGCGGTCGAGCCCGGCGGGGCGTCCGCCTACCGCGCCGCGCTGCGGGCCGACCTCGCCGCGCGCCGGGCCGCGGGATCCCAGCTGCTCCGGAACTCGCACATCCGGTTCACCGGGCCGGGCGTCGCGCAGCTGCGGGCGGGTGAGGTGGATACCCGGCTGCTGGCCACGCTGGCGGTGCTGGCGTCGCAGTACTCGTTCGGGGTGACCGGGTTCGGCGATGCCGCCCCCGGTGCCCCAGTGCTGTTCCGCCAGGTATCCATCGCCGGCATCGGCCGCGGCCGGCTGGCGGCCCTGGCCATGGTGCGCGCGCAGAACCCGCCGTACCTGCCCGCGCACGCCGGTGTCGCCGGCCAGACCGGGCTGAGCATCGAGTTCGCCGCGCCGAGCCCGCTGGGGCTGCTCTCGCCGGTCCTTGACGCTGACTCGCCGCACCCGGGCTCGGCCGGCGGCGGATTTCCTCTGGGGTGGGCACAGATCAGATGAGAGGTGAGTAATCATGCGGCTGCTCCGGCGTCTTGCCCGGCTGGCGACGATCACAACCCTGCTCGGGGGCACCGCCGCCCTGGTGGCGGCCACCCCGCCGGCGGCGTCGGCGGCGCCGGCGGCCGCGCCGGACGGATGGGTCCGGATCGCCCACCTGTCTCCCCAGGCGCCGGCCATGGACATGTACGTGTATCCGTTCGGCAACCCCGGGCGCCCCCTCGTGCTGAAGGACGTCAGCTACGGCGCCGTCTCGGCGTACATGGCGGTCCGCCCGGGCCAGTACACGGTCGCGATGCGGGGCTTCGGCGCGCCGGCCTCCAGCAAGCCCGCGCTGACCACGAGCTTCATGGTGAGCGCCGGGACCGCGTACACGCTGGCCGCCCTTGGCCCCGACCCCGGCCTGCGGACCGAGGTCCTGAAGGACCAGATGACCACGCCGGCGGGCGAGGCCGCCGTCCGGGTCCTGCAGGCCTCGCTCAAGCAGCATCTGGTGACGGTCAGCTACGGACCGGACATCCTCGCGCGGCAACTGGCCTTCGGGGCGGCCACGCCGTACACGGCCGTCCCGCCGGGCGCGCAGACCGTGCGGTTCACCGCACCGGGCCAGCACACCGCCACGCCGGTCACGCTGGCCGCCGGCACCGTGCACACCATCGTGGTGCTCGACGACTCCTCCGGCCTGAAGGTCGACGCGGTAACCGACGCGGCCGGCAGTCAGATCATGCCGAAGGGCGCGGTCCCCGCCGGGTTCGGCGGAACCGCCCCACGCCCGCCGGCGAATCCCGCGCCATGGCTGGTGATGATCGCGGCCGGGGCCCTGCTAACCGCGGCGGGGCTTGCCCGGTTGCGCCGCCCGGCGTAACCGCGGCGGGCGTCGCTGGCATGGCGGGACGCCGCCGTCTCCGTCGCGCCCCGGCTCCGCTCGATCGCGAGGAATTTGCTGCGCCATGCCCAGGCAGTTGAGGGCGTAGGCCTGGCCGCGCAGGTCGCCGAGATCGCGGCACAGCGCCAGGGCCTGCTGCGCGCAGGCGGCGGCCGGGTGGTCCCCGGTCAGCACATGTACCAGACCCAGTTCGGTGAGGGCGGTCGCCTCCACGAGGCGGTCGCTGACGCTGCGGGCTAGCGCCAGGGCCCGCTAGGGCCAGCCGATGCCGGGAGCGGGTGCTTCGGCGGTGAGTACCTTGCCCGTTCGCGGCCCCGGTCCGGACATGCTGGCGACGCCGGGAGAAACCCGGCCGCCATCAGAAATAGCGTCCGCCGGTTCGCGCCGCCGAGCGCACAGGCCAAGTAGCCGCGGTCGAGCTCGATCAGGCTCGCACGGCTTACGGCTCTGCTACGCCATGAGCCACCTGGCGGCAAGCTCCAGCACGTCCGCGTGGCTGCGGGCGCCGTGGTCGGCGGCCATGAAGTGGTGGCCAATCACGAGTGAGAAGGCGAGCGTGCTGCGGGCCTCGGCCTCGTCCTGGTCGCTGCAGATCGCGCCGAACAGCAGGCGCAGGTAGTCCATCCGCCGGTTATCCACGCGTCGCAGGCGCTCGGCGACCGCCTGGTCACGCCGGGCCCAGTCGCGGATGGCCAGGTCGACCGGCAGCAGCTCGCGGGAGAAGGTGAGCGCGCCCGCCAGCCGCACCCTGGCCCGGGCGTCGCCGCCCTTGCGCTCGACGCGCTCGAGCACCTCGTCGATGCTCATCCGCTCCCAGGCGTCGAGCATCTCATCGAGCAGTGCGTTCCGGTCGGCGAAATGCCCGTAGAAGCCGCCTTTGGTGACGCCGAGCGCATGCGCGAGGACCTCGACCCGGACGGCGTCCGGGCCGCCGGCCGCCAGGGCCCGCAAGCCCTCCTCGATCCACCTGCTGCGGGGGGTCCGGGTGATGGCGGCCATGGCCTTCCACTATCACGTCTGGGGGTTGACTACATCGCCGGTGGTGCTAGCCTTCATGTATACGGTACCGTATATATGGAGGTTCCGGCATGCGGCTCCCGAACACCGCGCACACCTCCCGGCCCTGGCGCATCCACGAGCTCACCAGGGACTTCCGCGTCGAGGACGTGTGGGCACTGCCGACGCCGGGCGGCCCGGACGACTTCCCGCGGCTCGTGACGTTGCTGGCTTCGGGTGGTGACCCGGCGCGCGCCTCGGCCTCCCGCGCCGTCCGCGCGCTGTGGGCGGTCCGCTGGCAGGCCGGGCGGCTGCTCGGCTGGGATGGCCCGGATGCGGGGCTCGGCTCCCGGGTGCCCACGCTCCGCGACCGGCTCCCCGCCGACCTGCGGACCGCCCCGTCCGGGCCGGATTTCCGCGCCCTCCCCTTTACCCCGCTGTACCTGCTCGGTGATGAGTGGGCCGCCGAGATCGCCAACCGGACCATGCACGGGGTCATGCATGTCGGCTGGGTCCCGGACGGGGCCGGCGGGTATCGCGGCCAGATGGCCGTCCTGGTCAAGCCGAACGGGCTGCTCGGGACCGGCTACATGGCGGTGATCAGCCCATTCCGGCACCTGATCGTGTACCCGGCGCTGACCCGAGAGACCGAGCGGGCCTGGCGGGCACTGGCCGCCAATCCGGACACCAGCGGGCCGTCGCCCTGATCGACATGGCTAGTGCAGAGGTACGAAGCTGACCCGGCTCCTGAGGCCGCGGGACCGGCTTGCGGAGGTGGCAGGCGACCGCGCCGGTGCGCGGTGGCGCGTGCGGGCACGCACAATAAGGAACGATCTGTATGAGGCCGCCCGCGCCGCTGACATCCCCGCCTGCCGCTCGTAATCGGCGGTCCGGAGCGTGTCTCTGGTACTAGGCATCGCCCCGATCCCGGCCACCTGTGACATAGCGTGACCGGCCGAAGAGGCCTACGTTTGGGTTCCGCTCAATCGCTGGGGCCCGCGGCTGGCCCAGCCGGGTCTCAGCCCGGCCGGAGGTGCCCTGATGACCACTGCCGCCCCATCCACCGCGCTCGCCACGATCCAGCCCGTCTTCACCGACGCCGAACGACTCGCCCTCGCCGGGGTTCCTGGCCGGGTACCGCGGCCTTACAAGAGAGGCCTACGCACTCGACCTACGCCAGTTCACGACCTGGTGCCGCGCCCGCTCCCAGGCCCTGTTCGCCGTCCGCCGCGCCGACATCGAGTCCTTCGCTCGTGAGCTGGAGGCCAGGGGTCGGGCCCGCGCGACTGTCACCCGGCGGCTGTGCACCATCGCCGGGTTCTATAAGTACGCCGTCGAAGAAGAGCTCATCGATCACTCACCTGCCGCGCACGTCCGCCGTCCGCGAGTGGACTACGAGTCCCACACGGTCGCGCTGGACCGTAACGAGCTCGGCGCGCTGCCGGTGGCCGCTGGGCTCGGCCCGCCGACTCAGCATGCGCTGATCTCGCTGCTCGCCCTGAACGGGCTTCGGGTATCCGAGGCGACCGGGGCCGACATCGAGCATCTGGGCCTGGAACGCGGGCACCGGACGCTGACCATTACCCTTAAGGGCGGCAAGGTGGTGACTATGCCGCTGGCGCCGCGCACTGCTCGGGCGATCGATCTGGCCGTCGGGCGCTCGGGTGCCTTCGGAGGCGATGCCGGCCCGGTGGGCGATGGCCGCGGCCTCGGTGCGGCTGGCGGCGTTGAGCTTGGCCAGGATGTTCGACACGTGGACACTGGCGGTCTTGACCGAGATGACCAGCTCGGCTGCGATCTCACGGTTGCTGCGGCCCGCAGCGACCAGCCGCAACACCTCCAACTCGCGGCCGGTCAGCCGACCGGCCAGGCGCGGCGGCGCGGCCGCGGATTGCCTCGGCGGCGGCACGGCGTCTGTCTGGCCGCAGGCGCGCAGGAGCGCGGCCAGGTAGCCGGGCTCTGTGCGGCGAGCCGCGTGCTGCTGGCCCGGCCGGGCGGCGGACAGCTGGGCGAGCAGGGCGCGCATCGGCGCGCCCTCGTCGGCGAATACCCGGACATAGCCGGGCCGGCGGGCGAGCGTAAGCGCCTCGGTCAGCGGGCCAAGGGCACTGGCGTGATCACCGCGGGCGGCCAGCGCCAGCGCCCGCAGCGTCTGGATCTCGATGATGCTGCCGGCCCGGCCCTGGCTGGACGCGGCGCCGAGCAGCCGTTGCAGCAGCGTGAGTGCCGGTCCGGGGTCGTCTTGGGCGAGCAGTACCCGGGCCAGCACCAGATATGCCGGCTCGCGAGGATAATCTGGCTCGTCGTCTGGGTTCAGACCAGCCGTCGTTGTCCACTGGGCGGCCGCGTGGACGTCGCCCTGGGTTAGCAGCAACCGCACCCGCTGCGATGGCACCGGGTTGAGCAGGGGGATCACTTGCGGGCTCAGCCCCATCTGCCCGGCCTTACCCATCGCCTCCAGGGCCCCGGCCGGGTCACCCTGCGCATGCCGGATCCGGGCCACGATAGCCAGGCCGGTAGCCTGCGGTGGGGTGTAGGCAAGCTGCCGGCACAGCGTGACCCCTCGGGTGGCGTGGTCAAGCGCGGCGGTCAGCTCGTTCCGCTCGTACAGGATCTGGGCCAGGCCCACGTGCGCCAGGCCCAGATGGGCTGGCTGGCTGCTTTCGCCAGCCCCCTCCATCGCTTGCCGGTAGGTGGCCAGCGCAGCATCCAGGTTGCCCCGGGCGCGCTGCACCTGACCCAGGTCATAGCAGACGCGCATGGCCAGAAAGCCAGCGAAGAACTCGGCGCCGCCTTCGACAGCGCGGAAGACCTGCGCGGACTCGCCGCCTAGACGGCGGACCCTTTCGTCGGCAGCCCGCAGTTCGGCGAGCACCTCTGCCAGCCCGCGCTCGGCTGGCCCGAGCCGTCCGTCCAGCCAGTGCACCCCCGCCTGGTTCCAGCGCACGAAGGAGCGCATCAACCGCTCGTCCTCGGCCAGGTGGGCTAGGGCCTGCTGGTTGTAGCCAGCCGCGAGGGCGGTATTACCG
>Ga0318495_10000461_pt1 | contig 12566 bp, 13 predicted proteins | sample GRESIP108b1f25_FD_203752 | JGI IMG/M metagenome (GOLD analysis project Ga0318495, IMG submission 203752) | Tropical soil microbial communities from Luquillo Experimental Forest, Puerto Rico - GRE.SIPMG.108b1f25 | ecosystem: Environmental > Terrestrial > Soil > Tropical forest > Bulk soil...
CGGCTGCTCTGCCTCGCGAACGACGTCACGCTCCGGAACCTCGTCCCCGGCGAGCTCGCGAAGGGGTTCGGCTTCTTCCAGTCCAAGCCCGCGACGGCCTTCTCGCCCTTCGCCGTCACGCCCGACGCGCTCGGCCCGGCGTGGCGGGGCGGGCGCGCGCACCTGCGCCTGATCGTGCGCTGGAACGGCGAGGTGGTCGGGGACGTGGACACGGGCGAGATGCACTTCTCCTTCGGCCAGCTCCTCGAGCACGTGGCGCGGACGCGCGCGCTCACGGCCGGGACGATCCTGGGGAGCGGCACGGTCTCGAACGAGGACCGGTCGCGGGGCTGGACCTGCATCGCGGAGAAGCGGGCGCTCGAGCTGATCGACGAGGGCGCGGCGCGGACGCGCTACCTCCAGGCCGGTGACACGGTCGAGATCGAGGCGCGGGACGGCTCCGGCTGGAGCCCCTTCGGCGCGATCCGCGCGCGCGTGGTGACGGCATGACGCTGCGGCTCTACTCCTACTGGCGCTCGTCGTCGGCCTGGCGTGTCCGGATCGGCCTCGCGCTGAAGGGGCTCGCCTACGAGTACCGGGCCGTCGACCTCCTGCACGGCGGGCAGTTCCAGGACGCCTACCAGGCCCTGAACCCGATGGTGCAGGTGCCGGTGCTGGAGATCGAGGAGGCCGGCCGCACCGTCCGGCTCGCGCAGTCGATGGCCATCCTCGAGTGGCTCGACGAGCGCCACCCGCAGCCGCCGCTCCTCCCCGCGGACCTCCTCGGCCGCGCCCGCGTGCGGATGCTCGCCGAGCTCGTGAACTCCGGCATCCAGCCGCTCCAGAACGCCCGCGTGCAGCGCGCGCTCGACGAGAAGCTGCCCGGCTACGGCAGGGAGTGGGCGAAGCTGTGGATCGAGCGCGGCCTCGACGCGCTCGAGCGGGAGGTGCAGGGCGGCGCGGGCCGGTTCTGCCATGGCGACACGCCCTCGCTCGCCGACTGCTATCTCGTCCCGCAGCTCTACGCGTCGCGCCGGTTCGGGGTCGACGTCGCGCCCTGGCCGACGCTCCACCGCATCGAGGAGGCCTGCGCCGCGCTCCCCGCCTTCCAGGCCGCGGCGCCCGACCGCCAGCCCGATGCGCCGCCGTCGGATCGGAGGACGCCATGACCACGCCGCGCGAGCCGCTCGGCATCATCCGCGTCGAGGCGCTCCACTACTACGTCCACGACCTCGACCGGAGCCGCCGCTTCTACCTGGACCGCATGGACTTCGCCGAGCTCGCCGTCTCGTCGCCGGAGCTCGAGCGCGACGGGCGGCAGCGCTCCGCCGTCTTCCAGGCGGGCGACGTCCGCATCCTGTGCTCGCAGCCGGTGGGCGAGGGCGGGCGCGCGTGGCGGTACCTCCGCAAGCACCCGGACGGCATCGGCACGGTCGTCTTCGAGGTCGAGGACGCCGGCCGCTGCTTCCGGCTGCTCGAGGAGCGCGGCGGGACGCCGATCACGGATGTCCAGGAGTGGCGCGACGACGGCGGGGCGCTGCGCACGTTCGGCGTCACGACGCCGCTCGGCGACACCACCTTCCGCTTCGTCGAGCGGCGCGGCTACGGCGGCCTCTACCCCGGGATGACCACCCACGCGGCGCCGCGCGGCGGGACGAACGCGTTCGGCTTCGGGGCCGTCGATCACCTCACCTCCAACTTCCAGACGATGAAGCCGGCGCTGCTGTGGATGGAGCACGTGCTCGGCCTGGAGGAGTTCTGGGAGGTCCAGTTCCACACCAAGGACGCCGCCGAGGCGCGGCGCGCCGCGCTCCAGGCGAAGGCGGGCTCCGGGCTCCGCTCGGTCGTGATGCGCGACCCGCGCTCGGGCGTGAAGTTCGCGAACAACGAGCCCTGGCGCCCGGCCTTCAAGAGCTCCCAGATCAACGTCTTCCACGAGGAGCACCGCGGCGACGGGATCCAGCACGCCGCGCTGACCGTGAAGGACATCCTCCCCGCCGTGCGCGGCCTCCGCGCGCGCGGCGTCGAGTTCATGCCGACCCCGGCGGCCTATTACGACGCGCTCCCCGAGCGGATCCGGACGAGCGGCATCGGCCGGATCGACGAGGACGTCGCGACGCTGCGGGAGCTCGAGATCCTGGTCGACGGCGCCGGCCCCGGCTCGTACCTGCTCCAGATCTTCCTCCGGGACGCGGCCGGCCTGTACCACGAGCCCGCGGCCGGCCCGTTCTTCTTCGAGATCATCCAGCGCAAGGGGGACCAGGGGTTCGGCGCGGGGAACTTCCGCGCCCTGTTCGAGTCGATCGAGCGCGAGCAGCAGCGAGAGGAGCGGTCCTGACGGATGATCGAGCGGATCGTCCAGGGCGCCGTCCCGCGCAAGCACCACATCGCCTTCCGCGACGCGGAGGGGCGGCTCCTGTACGAGGAGGCGTTCACGCGCGCCGGCTTCGACGGACCGTACACGCTGCTCTACCACCGGCACCGGCCGCACGCGACGCACGCGGCCGAGACCGCGGGACACGGCTGGACGCTGCCGACCCCGGTCCCGGCGCGGCCGCTCCGGCGGCGCCACTACCGCACGCAGGACCTCGCCGCCCGGGGCGGACCGGCCGTCGACGCGCGCGTGCCGCTGCTCTTCAACGCCGACGTGGTCGTGGGGCTCGTCGCCCCGACCGCCGAGGATCCCGTCTACCTCCAGAACGGCGACGGCGACGACCTCTTCTTCGTCGAGGAGGGCGGCGGCCTCCTCCGCTCGCCGATGGGCGACCTCCGCTTCGCCCAGCACGACTACGTCTTCGTGCCCAAGGGGCTGCTCCACCGCTTCGTGCCGGACCCGGGCCCGCAGCGCTGGCTGTCCATCGAGTGCCTCGGCGGGCTCCACCTCCCCTCGCAGTGGCGGAACGAGACCGGGCAGCTGCGCATGGACGCGCCCTTCTCCCACCGCGACTTCCGGATCGTCGAGTGGAAGGGGCCGCTCGACGAGGGGATCCGCGACGTCGTCGTGAAGCGGGCGGGCGCGTTCCACGCGTTCCGCCGCGACGCCTCGCCGCTCGACGTGGTCGGCTGGGACGGGGCGGTCTACCCGTTCGCCTTCCCGATCCTGAGCTTCCAGCCGCGCGCCGGGCTCGTGCACCTCCCGCCCACCTGGCACGGGACGTTCGCGGCGCGCGGCGCGCTCGTCTGCTCGTTCGTGCCGCGGGTCGTCGACTTCCACCCGGAGGCGATCCCCTGCCCCTACCCGCACGCCTCCGTCGACGTCGACGAGCTCCTGTTCTACGTGCGCGGGGAGTTCACCTCCCGCCGCGGCGTCGGCCCGGGCTCGATCTCGCACCACCCGGCGGGCGTCATGCACGGCCCCCACCCCGGCGCCTACGAGAGCTCGATCGGCGCGCGCACGACGAGCGAGCTCGCGGTCATGCTCGACTGCTACCAGCCGCTCCAGGCCACGGCGGCGGCGCTCGGCGCCGAGGACCCGGCGTACGACGAGAGCTTCGTTTGAGGGGCTACCCCCCCGCCCCGCCAGCGCCGCGCCACATCTCGAGGAGCCGCTCTCGCGAGACCTGGATCTTGAGCCCGCGCCCGCCGTTCTCGAGGAAGAGCCGCAGCCCGTACTCGTAGTGCCGCTTCACCGCGTTCAGGATCGAGTCGTACATCGGCTGGAGCTGGTCGGCGGTCGGCTGGGCGACCTCGAAGTCCTCGAAGCCGAAGAGGCTCACGATGTACCGCGTCTCGAGCTTCTTGAACCGGACGCGGAGCAGGATCGAGTCGCGCCCCTTCGGCTCCTCGAGCGCGAGCCGCAGCCCGAAGTGCCAGAAGCCGTCCTGGTCGAGGTGCATCGCGTCCTCGATCTTGGCCGTCGGCATCCCGAGCCCCTCGCCTGCGACGGGCTCGTGCGTCACGAGCTCCCGCGGCCAGCTCGCGTACTCGGCGAAGCCGCGCGAGAGCGTCGCGGCGAACAGCACGCACTCGGAGCGGTAACCCGCGAAGCGGGCGCGGGCGCTCTGGAGCGACCGGCACAGATCTTCGTAGCGGCTCACGCGGACCTCCAATTGTACGGGGGCTGCGCCCCCGCCCCGTCGCGCGAATCTCGCCCCGCCGTTTAGCACACCCGCGCCATCCGCAGGGGAGGAGCGGGCGGGCGGCCGGCTGGGGTGTCGCTCGAGCGGCGAACCGGTATCATGCCGCGCCATGTCCATCCTCCCCTCCGAGTGGGGCGGCCGCCCGGTCTGGGCCGAGATCGACCTCGACGCCGTCGCCCACAACGTCCACCTGCTCGCCGCGCGCGCCTCTCCGGCCCGCCTGTGGGCGGTCGTCAAGGCGAACGCCTACGGGCACGGCGCCATCGCGGTCGGCCGGGCGGCGGTGGAGGCCGGTGCCGCCGGGCTCTGCGTCGTCTGCGTGGACGAGGCCGAGGAGCTCCGCCGCGCAGGGATCGACGCCCCGCTCCTTGTGCTCGGCTACACGCCGCCGGCCGACGCCCCGCGCGTCGTGTCGCTCGGGCTGCGCATCACGGTCGGCGCGCCCGGGCTCGTCGAGGCGCTCTCGGTCGCGGCCAAGGCCGCCGGCGCGACGGTCCCGGTCCACCTCGAGCTCGAGACCGGCCTCACGCGCCACGGCCTCCTTCCCGACGCCGCGGTCGCGCTGGCGGAGCGCGCGCGCTCTCTCCCGGGCATCCAGGTCGAGGGGCTCTTCACCCACTTCGCCGCGGCGGAGGAGGGCGATCAGCGCTTCACTCGGCGTCAGTTCGAGATCCTTCGCGCCGCCTCCGCGCGCCTCCCATGGATCCCGCTCCGCCACTGCTCGGCGTCGGCGAGCGTCTTCATGGACCACGAGATGGCGCTCGAGGTCGTCCGCACCGGCCTCTCGGTCTACGGCTACCGCCCCGCGCCGTGGTGCGGCACCGAGGAGGACCTCGTCCCGGTGATGTCGCTCCGCGCGCGCGTCGCCAGGCTCCTCGAGGTCGACCGCGGCGCGACCGTCGGCTACGGCCGGACCTGGGCGGCCACCCGCCCCTCGCGCATCGCGCTCGTCATGTGCGGCTACGCCGACGGGTACCGGCGCGACCTCGGCAACCGGGCGCACGTCATCGTCCGCGGCCGGCGCGCGCCGGTCGTCGGCCGCGTCGCCATGGACATGTGCATGGTGGATGTGACCGCCGTGCCGGGCGTGCAGGTCGGCGACGTCGCGACGCTGGTGGGCCGGGACGGCGAGGAACGCGTCGACGCGGACGAGCTCGCGACGCTCGCGGACACGATCTCCTGGGAGATCCTGGCCGGCGTCGCCGCGCGCGTGCCGCGCCTGTACCTCCGCGGCGGGCGCGTCCAGGCGGTGACGACCCTCAACGAGCGGGCGCCCGGGGCGCGGTCAGTGTAGCTCGCGCTCCGAGACGTGCCGGACGGTCTCCGCGGCGCGGCGATCGTCCTCCTCGTCGACCACGTCGGACAGGCTGATCACGCCAGCGAGGCGACCGTCCTCGTCGACGACGAGCATCCGCGACTTCCGGTGGCGCGCCATCAGGTCCTTGGCTGCCTCGATCGGGTCGGTGTCCCGGCACGTGATGATCTCGCGCGTCATGACGGCGCCCGCGCGCGTCTCGCTCGCGCGCCGATCCTCCGCGCACACGCGCACCGCCAGGTCTCGGTCGGTGAGGACGCCGATGGGGTGCCCCTCGCGGTCGCAGACGGGCGCGAACCCGATGTTCAGGTCGCGCATCCGCCGCGCGATCTCGCTCACGGCGTCGCCCTCGCGGAACGTCTCCACCGCGCTCTTCATGAGATCGAGGCACAGCACGACGGCCCTCCGGCGAGCCGCCCGTTGGATACGGCAGGCCGCCTGCCCGGGCCCGCCCAGCTCGGGCTGGTACGGCGGGGCCACCCTATGCGGCGTCCGGCTCGGCGGGCTGCCCGAGCAGCGCCCGGACGACCGCGTCCACGGCCTCGGCCGGCGTCTCCGCGCCGCCGGCCTGGACCTCGTCTCGATCGCCCCAGTCGAAGAGGATCCCCTGCCCGTCCGTCCCGACCACCTCGAGCGCGCCGAGCGCGCGATAGGGGGCCGTGGGGCGGGGGGAGTACGTGCCGCCGCCCATCGCCGCGCCCGGGGGCGACAGGCTCGGATCGCCGAGCGTGCGCCCGACTCGGAAGTCGAGGTGGTGGTAGGTGACGACCGCGTCGACGCCCAGGCGGCGCACGGTCCGGCCGGCGTCCTCCCCGAGCGTCAACGCGGCACCGCGCGCCGAGGAGCCGCCGCCCCCGCCGGACGACGCCCGCGACTCGGCCTGGTCGAAGAGCCGCGCGACGTCCTTCGGCTCGTCGCGCCCGCCGAGCTCGATCAGGCGCACGGTGATGCCCTTGGCCGCGAGCGACTCGGCGACGGCGTCGAGCGGATCCTTCGCGCGCCGCTCGGCGTGCTCCGGGCGTCGCACGAGCGCGACGCTCCGGACGCCGGAGAACGCGGGCGCTGCACCCGGCGCGGCGCCGGCGCAACCGAGGGCGACGGCGACGGTGAGCGCGGCGGCACGCCTGGGCGGGCGCGCGGCTCGAACGGACCCCATGGCGACCCCCCTCCGGAGCGGTGCGGCCGGTATATTGGCCTCCATGTCCGTCACCGTCGAGACCGGGACGACGCTCACCTTCGAGCGCTTCTGGCGCTGGCTCAAGCGACACACCAACTGCATCGTCCGGGCGGGCACGCCCGACAGCTATGTCTATGACCACGAGGACCTGCACTGGCACCTCGACGAGGACGACGACCGCACGCCCACCATCCAGCTCCTGCGCGGGAAGCAGCTCCTCGCGGAGGTCGTGATCGAGCTCCGCGAGGTCGTGTTCGTCCAGGCGATGCCCGACCCGGACGGTGAGGCCGGGCAGTTCGTGTTCGAGCTGGTCGGCGGAGGCGGCGACGAGCCGTACGCGCTCTACCACGTGGTCGTCGCCCACGGGTTCGACGAGGAGCAGGCGCACAGGCAGCAGCTCAAGCAGTAGCGAGCCGAGCGCCTCGCCCGGAGCGCTGGCGGGTCACGGCCACAGCCTCAGGGCGCGGCGGCGCCGGCGCCCGGGGCATCGCGGCGGGCCGTCGCGGGGAGATCCGCGAGCGCGCGCAGCACGTCGACCGCCCCCTGGCCGATCCGCTCGGGGACGTAGCCACCCTCGAGCACGGCGACGACGCGCCCGTCGGCGGACGGCCGCGTGCGCTCGACGACGAGGCGCGCGAGCGCGTGGAGATCGGCGGGCTCGAGGCCGAGTCCGCCCTCCGGATCGCCGGCGAGGCAGTCGAACCCGGCCGAGACGAGCACGAGGTCGGGCGCGAACTCGGCGAGGGTCGCGTCGAGCCCCTCGGCGAAGCGCTCCCGGTACGTGGCCGGCGTCGTCGTCCGGGGCAACGGGACGTTCCGCGTGGCCCCTCGCCCCGGGCCGCCGCCGCGCTCGTCGGCCGCGCCGGTGCCCGGATAGTCGTCGTCGAGGTGGATGGAGAAGACGTAGACGGAGGGATCGTCCCAGAACACGGCCTGCGTCCCGTCGCCGTGGTGCGCGTCCCAGTCCACGATCAGGATCCGCTGCGCGAGGCTCGCCGCCTGGAGGCGCCGTGCGGCGATCGCGACGTTGTTCACGAGGCAGAACCCGGCCGCGGCGTCGTGGCGGGCGTGGTGCCCGGGCGGGCGCGAGAGCGCGAACGCGGCGCGCGCGTGGCCGGTCGCGACGAGCTCTGCGGCGGTGATCGCGCAGCCGGCGGCCCCTGCGACGGCGAGCCAGGACGCGCCCGAGACGGCGGTGTCGGGGTCGAGCCAGTCGATCGCGCCGCGCGCCGCGGCGCGCTCGGCGGTGGCGCGCACGAGCGCGACGTGGTCGGCGGCGTGAACGCGGAGCAGGTCGGCCTCCTCGGCAGGCTGCCCCTCCACCTCGAGGAGGTCGGCGCGCGCGAGGCGGCGGTCGGCCCGGATCGCGGCGCGGATCGCGGGGAGCCGAGCGCGGCTGTCCGGATGGCCGTCGCCCGTGTCGTGCGCGAAGCACGCTGGGTGGGTCACGATGGCGATCGGTCGAGCCATCACGCCTCAACGTATGGCCGGCGTGATCGTACGCCAGGCCGCGAGCGCCGCACGCACCCCCTCGTAGCCCTCGAGCTCGCGCGGCACGACCAGGCCGCGCCCGTGCGCGTCGCGCACGGCGAGACCGGCCGGGATCTCCTCGACCGCCGCCACCTCGGCGCGGGCGATGCGGACCGGGGGGAAGCCGGCGACCTCGCGCGCGATGGCGTCCTCCTCGAGCGCGATCTCGAACGACGCCCAGCGCGTCCTGAACCGGGCCATGCGGCGCACGTAGGACACCACGACGAGCACGACGAGGATCGCGAAGGGTACGACGAGGGCGTCGACGCCCCGCCCGTCGCGGAGGCCCCCCGCGTAGGCGGCGAGGACGATCAGCACGACCGCGACGACCGTCGCCGCGAACCGGCGGTTCATCCGTCGGGCGGTGGACCGCGACGCGTCGGGGCGAAGGCGATGGCGCGTCGGCTCGGTCACGCGGCGGATGCTACGGCGGTCGCACCCGAAGCGCCAGCGCGTGAGGCCCCGACGAGGACCGCCACGCCATCCGCCGCACGACGCCCGGCACCTCGACCGCCGGCTCGGCCGGGAACCCGTTTGACGAGCGGGCGCAGCGGTGGTTCGATCCGCGGCCGATGCCTGCCCTCACGCTCGAGCGCGCCCGGGAGTTCCTCACCGCCAAGCGAATCGCCGTCGTGGGCGTCTCGCGGAACGAGCGGGACTTCAGCCGCGCGATCCTCCGTGAGCTGGCCGCGCGCGGCTACGACCTCGTGCCCGTGAACCCCGGCGCCGAGCAGATCGAGGGGCGCCGCTGCTTCGCGCGCCTCCAGGACGTCCGCCCCGCGGCGGACGCGGCGCTCCTGCTCACGTCACCGGAGCAGACCGACGCCGTGCTCCGCGATTGCGTCGCGGCGGGGATCCGACGGGTGTGGCTGCACCGCGGGACGGGCGCCGGCGCCGCGGGCCCAGGCGCGCTCGCGTTCTGCGCCGCGAACGGGCTCGAGGTCGTGCACGACCTCTGCCCGTTCATGGCGCTCCCAGGGTCCGGCTTCCCCCACCGAGTGCACCGGTTCTTCAGGACCGCCGCTTCGCGGCGTGTGTGAGCCTCAATTATCCCACATGAGGTAGAGGATCCGCTTCCGGCCGATGAGGTCGGAGAGGCCGGTGATCGGGTCGGAGTGACCCTTCACGAGATCGGGCGCGAACTGCACCGTGCGCCGCGCGATCGCGGCCGGATCCTTCGGCGAGCGCTCGAACCGCCCCGAGACGAAGTCGGTGCCGATCTCCGTGACCTCGAACGCCTCGTCCTTCTCGAGCGCGTGGAGAAACGCGATGACCTGCTCGGTGGTGACGCCGCGCACGGGGCTCGCCGTGCCGACCTTGCGCAGGACGACGTCCGGGTCCGCCGTCACGAGCAGGCCGACCTTGTCCTTCTCGCCGGGGAGCCCGTAGCTCCGGTCGTAGCGGAACAGGTAGAAGCCGCCGCGGCGGTACGACGTGTGGCTCCCCGCGAGGAGCCGGCTCGCGGTCCGCGCCTCGAGCGCGAAGGAGCGCCCCTCGGAGACGGGGACCTGCTTGCCGCCGAGCTCGAGCCGCTCGCCGTGCACGCCCGTCGCGCGCTCGATCGCCTCGACGGCGGCGGCCAAGCTCTTCGGCGTGGCGAGCGCGAGGCTCTCGTCCGCCACGGGCGTCGGCCGCTGGCCCGCCGCGGACGCGCCGCGCGGAGCGAGCGCCATCGCGATCGCGGTCGCCGACAGGAGCAGCGCGCGAGGCGTACGGCGCGGACGGATGGAGCCCAGTGCGGTCATTTTGAGATCCCCTCCCGGGGGACGCACCGAGCGTATGCGACGGACCGCCGCGAAGGCATGCCCCTCGATCCAACGACGAGGGAAGCCTCGCACGCACCCACACATGTCCGCAGACGCCGCCCAATAGGCGACGTCACCCCACCAGACGAGGCCGGCGCGGGCGCGTGACCCGCGCCGACCCGGCGGCGCGAACTTGGGGCTGAAGCGGACGGGCTACAGGGCGACGAGCGAGGGCGACGTCGCCTGCGGCTGCGCCTCGCCCTGCGGCTGGGCGGCGGCCGCTGGCGCGACGCGCTCGCCCGAGGCGAGCATCTTGAGCGACAGGGCGAGCAGGCCGGAGATGACCTCGTTGGCCCCGGCGACGTCGATCTTGCGGTAAATCCGCTTGCGGCGCGCGCGGATGGTCTCCGGCGAGACCCCGGCCGCGGCGGCCGAATCCTTGCACGCGAACCCCTGCGCCACGCGCAGCACCTCAGCGCGCTCGGCGGGCGTCAGGCGGGCGCCCTCCATGTATTTCGCAGCGAACGGAGCGAGGATCTCGATGTCGATGTGAGCCATCCGTGGGTTCCTTCCTGCCGGGCCGCTTGGCGCCGCCTGGAGCCGCTCCCCGTGAGCCTGCTCGGCGGGCCGGTCTCCAGCCCCGAGAGACCTTATTCACGCCCCTCACGGACGGCACCCCCCCTGGTTCGCTTTTTCATCTTTTTTTTGCGGGCCGGTCTTCAGGCCTCCGGTAGCCCGGTCGTCGTGCATCATCCGCTCCTCCCGATGGGGAAGGTGCTGAAGAAGCAGCTCGCATCAGTGGTCAGCCTTCAGTGACCAGCGGTCAGCTGACGACTGACAACTGACTGCTGACAACTGATTGCTGACCTCAGACCATCACGTCGCCCTCGCGCGCGCCGAGCTCGGCCCGCATCTCGGCCCAGGCGCGCCGCGCCTCCTCGACCGAGCCCTCGTCCTCGATGGTCGTGATGTCCCCCGGATCGCGGTCTAGGATCACCGCCTTCAGCACGCGGCGCATGATCTTCCCGCTCCGCGTCTTGGGGAGCGTCTGCACGAAGTTCACGTCGGCCACGACCGCGACCGGCCCGATCTCGGTCCGGACCGCCTCGACGAGCTCGCGGCGAAGGGACTCGGACGGCGTGCGCCCCTGCTTCAGCGCCACGAACGCGGAGATCACCTCGCCGCGCACGGCGTCGGGGCGGGCGGTGACGCCGGCCTCGGCTACCGCGGGGTGGGTGAGCAGGGCCGTCTCGATCTCGATCGTCCCGAGCCGGTGGCCCGCGCACTTGATGATCTCGTCGGCCCGCCCGGCGAAGAACACGTACCCGTCCTCGTCCACGTGCGCGGAGTCGCCGGTGTAGTAGACGTCAGGGATCCGCTGCCAGTAATCGGCGGCGTAGCGCTCGGGCTCGCCCCAGAGCGCCGGCGTGAGCCCCGGGAACGGCCGGCGGAGCACCATGATCCCCTTCTCGCCGGGCGCGCACGGGCGACCGTCCTGCGGGCTCACCACCGCCGCGTCGATCCCCGGGAGCGCGATGGTGGCGGAGCCGGGCTTCACCGGGAGCATGGCGAGGCCGTAGGGGTTCCCGAACACCGGGCCGCCCGTCTCGGTCTGCCACATGTGGTCGATCACGGGGACCCGGTCGTCGAGCACCTTGCGCTGCAGCCACTCCCAGGCGGGCGCGTTCAGCACCTCGCCGGCGCAGAACATCCGCTCGAGCGCGCGGTGGTCGAAGCCGCGCGCGGGGGCCTCCCCGTAGCGCATGAGGAGCCGCACCGCGGTCGGCGAGGTGAACACCCCCGTGACCCGCAGCTCCTCGATGAGGCGCCACAGCGTCTCCGGGCCGGGGTGGTCGAGCGCGCCCTCGAACGCGACGGTCGTGCAGCCGACGAGCAGCGGCGCGTAGACGATGTAGCTGTGCCCGACGATCCAGCCGATGTCCGAGGTGGACCACCAGACGTCGGTCGGCCGGAGCCCGAAGCACCAGCGGGCCATCGCGTGGACGTAGACCTGGTACCCTCCGTGAACGTGGATCGCGAGCTTCGGCTTCGCCGTGGTGCCGCTCGTCGCGAGGATGAACGCGGGCTCGTTCGCCTCCATCGCGACGAAGTCGCCGCGGCGCCCCGCGCCGAGCGCGAGGAACTCCTGCCACCAGACGTCGCGCCCGGCCTCGAACGGCGGCGGGTCGGCGCCGCGCCGGAGCACGACCACGCACTCGACCGGAGCACGGGACTGCGCGATCGCGTCGTCGACGATCTCCTTGAGCCGCGTCTCCTTCCCCTTCCGCCAGGTCGCGTCGGCGGTGAAGACGGCGCGCGAGCCGCTCGCCGCGATCCGGTCGCCGAGCGCCTTCGCGCCGAACCCGGCGAAGACGACGTTGTGGATGACGCCGATCCGGACCGCCGCGAGCATGAGCACGATCGCCTCGGGGCAGGTCGGCATGTAGATCGTGATCCGATCGCTCTTGCCGAGGCCGAGGCCGCGCAGCGCCGCAGCCGCGCGCTCCACCTGGTGGAGGAGCTGGGCGTAGGTGAGGACGCGCCGCTCGCCCCGGTCGTTCGCGTAGACCAGCGCCGCGTGGCCGGCGCGGCCGTGCGCGACGTGGTGGTCCAGCGCGCTGTAGGCGAGGTTCGTCTCGCCACCGACGAACCAGCGGAAGCTCGGCGCCTCGGAGACGAACGGCCGCTCCCAGGGCCTCAGCCAGGGCAGCTGCTCCGCCGCCCGCGCCCAGAAGCCCTCC
>Ga0318495_10000462_pt1 | contig 12564 bp, 12 predicted proteins | sample GRESIP108b1f25_FD_203752 | JGI IMG/M metagenome (GOLD analysis project Ga0318495, IMG submission 203752) | Tropical soil microbial communities from Luquillo Experimental Forest, Puerto Rico - GRE.SIPMG.108b1f25 | ecosystem: Environmental > Terrestrial > Soil > Tropical forest > Bulk soil...
AGCGCCTCGGGGTGCCGCACGTAGATTCCCGCGAGGTCGTACACGAGGAGCTGCCCGAGCGGCCAGACGTCGCGCGTGCCGGCTGCGCGCTCGGCCGCGGGCTCGGCGCCGGCGAGCACGACGACGGCGAGCACGATCGCGGCGGCGCGGGCGCGGCCGCGCCGCAGGTCGCCCCAGAGCGCGCCGGCCGCGAGCGGCACGGCGGCGAAGATCGCGTTGAGACGGAGCAGGGTGGCGACCAGCGAGAGCGCGAGCGCCGCCCGGCGGCGGCCGGCGCGCAGCGCGGCCGCGGCGAGAAGGAGCGCGCCGGCGAGGAGCGCGTCCTTCCCGAGCATCGCCGCGATCGCGTAGGTGCCCGGCGCGGCCAGCGTTGCACCGGTGACGAGCGCCGCGAGCGCGCCGTGCCGGGCGGCGGCGCGCGCGCCGAGGAGCGCGAGCCCTCCGCCGATGCTCGCGAGCTGGAGCGCGAGGATGCCGGCGGGCGTGCCGAGCCAGCGCCCGGACTGCCCGAAGAGCCAGGTGACGAGCGGCGGGTGCTGGTTGCTGTACGCGCTCTCCAGGCCTTGCGAGTAGTGGACGATCGCGTCGATCGACATGAGGCCCGGGTGGAACGCCGCGAAGACCACGGCGCCCCACGCGATCGCGAGCCCGGCGATCACTCGCGCCCACCGCGGGCCCAGCGGGTGGCCGGGCTCGCGCTGGTCGTCGGGCGCCCGGCCGCGGAGCATGCCGCGCATCGTGCGCGCGCCACGCCATCCGTCAAGGCTCACCGTCCGACGCCAAGCCAGGGCGGGCGGATGCTCCCCCGGGTGTGCACCAGGCGAGCGTCCCCGCCCATGCATCAGGGGACGCACCCGAAGCGGCTGAGCCGTGAGTGCTTGCCCCGACGGCGGGCTTGGCGCCAGCCGCCCTGCGATGAACGTTCGCGCCGGGAGGCTGCACAATGTCGATTCGCAGGCTCGGGAGGGTCGGGGTCTCGGCGCTGGTGCTGGCCGCCGCGGCGTGCGGCAGCTCCTCGAAGAAGCAGGAGGCTCCTGCCGTGACTTCGCCGACGCCGCCGGTCACCCCCGTCCAGCGGATCCGCGGCAACTGGACGTACTACGACGTCGGCCAGGGGCTCTCCCAGGACATCCAGGACGTCTCGGTCGACGAGGGCGGCAACGTCTACGTCGCCGGCGGGGACGCGGTGTACGTGAAGAAGAAGGGCGACGATCAGTTCCTCCGCTTCGACGCGAAGAACGCCGGCTTGACCGAGAACTGCAACGACCTCGCGTTCATCGATCCGAACTGCCGCACGACGACCACGACCCCCTGCAATCCGCAGTACCCGCCCACGCCGCCCTACCTGTGCCGGGTCATCTCCGTGGCGGGCGCCGCGCCCGGGAAGGCGATCATCGGCCTGAGGGGGTTCAGCCAGCTCGAAGGCGACATCGGCTACATGTACGGACAGTTCGCGTGGGCGCTCACGACGGGCGGCGCGGACGTGGTCGCCTTCGACGCCGACAAGGGCGCGCTCACCCGGACGCGCCACGTGCGGATCGCCTCGCCGCCGCACATCATCTGCAAGGCCGACGGGACGGAGCGCCCCGCGAACGGAACGTGCAGCGATCCGAACGACCCTTGGTGGAATCACGGGCGCGCGCTCGTCCGCAGGATCGAGCGCATCGCCGTGAACCACGACTCGAGCAGCCCGATGTACGGCGACGTCTGGCTCGGCGGCAATCACGCCGTGTTCTCGGTCCTGCTCGCGAACGCCTCCGCGCGCGGCTACGCAAACCCTGCTTTGAATTACCTCCCGGAGTTCAACGACGCCATAGACGTCTGGGAGCACGTGCACCCCGCCGTCTCGCCGAGCGGGTCGGGTCTCTTCGTGGACGGGGAAGGGTACGCGCTCTCGATCGATCCGCGGAACGGCACGGTGTGGGGCTCGAACGAGTTCCGGACGGCGTACGTCACCGGGTACGGCCCGAACCTCGCCAACGATCTGTGGTGGATGGGGCCGCTCGACGCGTCGGTCGTGAACGACCAGCCGTCCTGGTACATCGACGTGTGGCCCGATCCGAAGACGCCGACGAACGTCGCCGACCCGACCTACGGCACCCGGTTCTACGGCCCGACGCGCGACGACGTCCGCTCGGTCTCGCACTGCCCCGACGGCACGGTCTGGGTGGGCTCGACCACGCACGGCCTCGCGCGCATCGACGCGGTCACGAGCGCCGTCTCGTACGTCGTCTCGTACGTCGACGTGCCCGACGCGGCGCACCTCGGCGGCGTGACCACGGTCGCATGCGACCCGAAGGACGGCTCGGTCTGGATCGGCCGCGGCCTGCGCGACTGGAGCTCCCCGGACGACTTCGTCATCACGGGCGGCGGGCTCCAGCGCTACACGAACGGCCAGTTCGCGACGGTCGACACGAAGGGGGTCCCCGCCTTCGCGAACAACCCGGTGAACTCGATCCAGATCGACCCGTGGTCGAGCCCGCGCGTCCTCTACTTCGCGTTCCATCCCGTCGTGGACGCGTCCGGCAAGATCACCGCGGAGGGCGGCGTCGCGTCGTACGACGGCGACTGATCGAGCACGGTCGCGCACTCCGACCGGGGGTGGCGCGCGACGCCGCCCCCGGTCACGTGATCCCCCGTGGCGACCCGCAAGCGGGAGCTCCTCGAGGTCGACGGGCGGGAGGTCTCGATCTCCAACCCCGACAAGCTCTACTTCCCCGTCGCCGGGATCACGAAGCTCGCGCTCGTTCGCTACTACCTCGCCGTCGCGGAGGGCGCGCTGCGCGGCGTGCGCGATCGCCCGATGCAGCTCAAGCGCTACGTCGACGGCGCGGAGGGCGAGTTCTTCTACCAGAAGCGCGCGCCTGCCTCTCGGCCGCCCTGGATCGACGTGGTCGAGCTGCGCTTCCCCTCCGGGCGGACCGCGCAGGAGGTCGTGGTCCGGAGCGCGGCGCAGCTCGCGTGGGTGGTGAACCTCGGCTGCATCGATCTCCACCCGCACCCGGTGCGCGCCGGCGACCTCGAGCACCCGGACGAGCTGCGCGTGGATCTCGACCCCGTCCCCGGCGTGCCGTGGGCGCAGGTCCGCGAGGTCGCGCTGCTCGTCGGCGAGGTGCTCCGCGAGCACGGCCTCGTCGGCTGGCCGAAGACGAGCGGCTCGCGCGGCCTCCACGTCTACGCCCGCGTTCTGCCGCGCTGGAGCTTCGCCGAGGTCCGCCAGGCGGCGCTGGCGCTCGCGCGCGAGGTGGAGCGCCGCGCGCCCGCGCTCGCGACGAGCCGCTGGTGGAAGGAGGAGCGGCACGGCGTCTTCATCGACTACAACCAGAACGCGAAGGACCGGACGACGGCCTCGGCGTACTCCGTCCGGCCGACGCCCGACGCGCGCGTCTCCGCCCCGCTCACCTGGGCCGAGCTGCCGTCCTGCGATCCCGCCGAGTTCACGCTCCGCACCATGCCCGCGCGCTTCGCCGCGCTCGGCGACGTCGGCGCCGGGATCGACGCCGCCGCCGGATCGCTCGAGCCGCTCCTCGCCCTCGCCGAGCGGCAGCGTGCCTCCGGCCTCGCCGACGCCCCCTGGCCGCCCCACTTCGCGAAGCAGGCCGGCGAGCCGCCGCGCGTGCAGCCGTCGCGGCGGCGGACCGCGCCTCCACGACGGCGCGCGCCGCTCCTCGTCGTCGCCCGCGCCGCACGCCGGGAGGACGCGCTCGCCGGACTCGCCCGCTGGAAGGAACGCCACCCCGGCGTCGTCGCGCGCCTCCGCCCCGAGGACGTGCTCGTCGACGCGATGCGGGGGCGGTTCACCACCTGGACCCGGGTCCGCGTGAACCTCGATCACGTCCCGGACGCGGAGCGGCCGGCGCCGGAGCCGCCCGATCCGGACTTCGACCAGGCGCTCTGGGATCCGCGCGCGTGAGCGCGGTGGTGCGCTGACGTACGGTCTACCACCTTGCGCGCGCCCGGGGGCGTGGCGCAGACGTCCCGCGTTCATGTGGCGGGCGTCGCGGCCCGGAGCCTGCTCCGATCGTGCGGGTGGGCGCCCGATCTTCCATCGTGATCGTCGAGGACGACGAGAACATCGGCGAGCTGCTCGGCTTCATGTTCCGCCGCGACGGCTTCGACACGGTGATGCTGCGGGACGGGCGCAGCGCCGAGGAGTACGTCGCGGCCGGGGAGCCCGCGGCCGCCGTGCTGCTCGACGTCATGCTGCCCTACCGCGACGGCTTCGCGGTGGCCGCCGCGATCCGGGCCGACCCGCGGTGGCGCGACGTGCCCATCGTGATGCTCACGGGGCGGTCGCTCGCCGCCGACGTGGAGCGCGGACGGGCGATCGGCGTGACCGACTACGTGCTGAAGCCGTTCCGCCCGCCGGCGCTGCTCGGGCGCGTGAAGAGCCTCATCGAGCTCGCGAGGGCCGGATGACTCCGACGAGCCGCGCGCTCGCCACGGCCGTTCCGGTCGCCCAGGCAGGGTTCGGCTGGGCGAACGCTCGCGACCCGTTCATCGCCGCCGCGTGGGCGATCGGCCTCGTCGCGCTCACGATCACGGTCGGGCTCGCGCTCCAGGTCCTCGCGATGCGCGCGCGCTCCGTCCGCCGGGAGCGGCGCCGGGACGCGGTGCTCGCGGCGTGGCGGCCGGTCCTGTTCGAGCGGGTGCTCGGGGGCGCGCCGCCGCTCCCCGCCGTGTCGCGCCGCGACGAGGACACGGTCCTCCTGCTCTGGACCCAGCTCCAGGACGGTCTCCGCGGCGACGCGCGGGAGCGCCTCAACGCGGTCGGCGCGGAGATCGACGCGCACGCGATGGCCCGGCGCCGGCTCGCGCGCGACGCCGCGCTCGATCGGCTCCTCGGGCTCCGGACGCTGGGGTACCTCGGCTGCGTCGCCGACTATCCCGACGTCGCCCTCCACCTCGACGACGCGCGCCCGTACCTCTGCCTCGCGGCGGCGCGCGCGCTCGTCCACATCGACCCGGCTCGAGCGCCGGGAGACGTCCTCCCGCGCCTCGCCGCGCGAGGGGACTGGCCGGTCCCGCTGTTCGCGACCGTGCTCGGCGAGGCGGACGCCCGGGAGGTCGCGAGCCGCTTCCGCGCGCTCCACGCGACGGTCACGTCGGAGCAGCGCGTCCGGCTCCTCCCGCTGCTGTCGGTCCTGGACGCTGCGATCGGGGACGAGATCCTGCGCGAGCTGCTCGCGAACGCCGACGCCCCCGACGTCCTCGGCGCCGCGCTGCGCTGCGTGCGGAGCGCGGGCCTGCTCGGGGACGTGCGCCGCCTCTGCGCCCACCCCGCCTGGGCGGTGCGGACGCAGGCCGCCGCGGCGCTCGGGCGCGTGGGCGGGCCGGCGGAGCGGGACGTGCTCCTCGGGCTCCTGACCGACTCGCAGTGGTGGGTCCGCTACCGCGCCGCGAAGGCGCTCGCGTCCGGGCGGTTCGGCGGGCGCGAGGAGGTCACGGCGCTCGCGTCCGGGCTCGGGGATCGCTTCGCGCGCGACATCGTCGAGCACGCGCTCGCGGAGGACGCGGCGTGACCTGGCGCACGGCGCTCGAGCTCGCGCAGTGGCTGTTCCTCGCGTACTTCGCGGGGCTGAACCTCGCGTACATCGCCCTCACGCTCGTGTCGGTGCGCGTGATCGGACGCGACGCGGACGCGCGGGCGGCGCTCATGCTCCCGCGCTTCTTCTCGGGGCTCGAGCCCCCGATCAGCGTCGTCGTCCCCGCCTACAACGAGCAGGCCACGATCGCCGGCGCCGTCCGCTCGATGCTCCAGCTCGAGTACTCGAGCTTCGAGATCGTCGTCGTGAACGACGGATCGCAGGACGGCACGCTCGACGTGCTCCGGCGCGAGTTCCGCCTCGTCTTCTTCCCCGAGGCGTACCGCGTGTCCATCCCGACCGCTCCGATCCGCGGCATCTACCGCTCGCTCGACCACAAGAACCTCCGGGTCATCGACAAGGAGAACGGCGGCAAGGCCGACGCGCTCAACGCAGGGATCAACGCGGCCCGCTCGCCGCTCTTCTGCGCGGTCGACGCGGACTCGGTGCTCCAGCGCGACAGCCTCCAGCGCGTGGTCCGGCCGTTCCTCGAGGACCCGGCGACCATCGCATGCGGCGGCACGGTCCGGATCGCCAACGGCTGCCGGGTGTCGGACGGCTTCATGGAGGAGGTCGGGATGCCGCGGAGCTGGCTCGCGCGCATCCAGATCGTCGAGTACCTCCGCGCCTTCCTCTTCGGGCGCATGGGGTGGTCCCCGCTCAATGCGATGCTGATCGTCTCCGGGGCGTTCGGGCTCTTCCGGCGCACGGTCGTGATCGAGGCGGGCGGCTACCGGCGCGACACCGTCGGCGAGGACATGGAGCTGGTCGTGCGGCTCCACCGGCTGTACCGGCGCTCGCGGCGTCCGTACCGGATCGTCTTCGTCCCGGACCCCATCTGCTGGACGGAGGCGCCCGAGTCGCTGCGCGTGCTGCGCAGCCAGCGGACGCGCTGGCAGCGCGGGCTCCTCGAGAGCCTCACCGTGAACAGGGGCCTCCTCTTCCACCCGCGCGGCGGCGCGCCGGGGTGGCTCGCGTTCCCGGTGGCGCTCGTGTTCGAGGCGCTCGGGCCCCTCGTCGAGGTGGTCGGATACGCGGTCATGGTCGCGAGCTTCCTGCTCGGGTGCGTCTCCTGGCAGGCCTTCACGGCGTTCCTCGCCGCGGCGGTCGGGATGGGGCTCCTCCTCTCCGCGAGCGCGCTCTTCCTCGAGGAGGTCTCGTTCCGCCTCTACAAGCGGCCCCGACACCTGGGCGTGCTCCTCGGGGCGATGGTGCTGGAGAACGTGGTCTATCGGCAGCTCACCGCCTGGTGGCGGGTCGTCGCCCTCGCGGCGTGGGTCGCACGGCGACCGAACCGCTGGGGCGAGATGACGCGCAGCGCCGAGTGGCAGGAGGCGCCGCGGGGCGAAGGCGCGGCGCCTGCGGCGGATCCTGGCCTCGAGTGAGCGGCCGGGCGCCCCCCTGCGCTGCCTTGGCCAAGGGGGGCGGGCGCCGGAGGTGCCCGGACGGCGCAGCGGGCGTCGCGCCCCCTGTCCGCGATCGGGTACTGTCACGGCCATGTCCTCCGGCCTCTACGTCGGCATCCTGGTCGTCTACGTGCTCGCGATGCTCGCCGTGGGGTACCTCGCGATGCGCCGCACCCGGGACGTGAAGGACTTCTTCATCGGCGGGCGGACGCTGGGCCCGTGGATGAGCGCGTTCGCGTACGGGACCACCTACTTCTCGGCGGTCCTCTTCATCGGCTACGCCGGCAAGCTCGGGTGGGGCTTCGGCATCCACACGATGTGGATCGTCCTCGGCAACACGGCGATCGGGACGGTGCTCGCGTGGCGCCTGCTCGCGGGGCGGACGCGCGACATGACGGCGCGGCTCGAGGCGATCACGATGCCCGAGTTCCTCGCTGCCCGGTACGGGAGCAAGGCGCTCCAGGTCGTCGCCGCGCTCGTGGTGTTCGTGTTCCTCGTGCCGTACTCGGCGTCGGTGCTGATGGGGCTGTCGTACCTGTTCGAGCTGACGCTCCACATCCGGTACGAGACGGCGCTCTACCTCCTCACCGCGATCACGGCCGTGTACCTGGTGATGGGCGGCTACTTCGCGGTGGCGGTGAGCGACTTCATCCGCGGCATCGTCGAGTTCGCGGGCGTGATGCTCATGGTCTACCTGCTCGCCCACCGGCCGGAGATCGGCGGGTTCGCCGCGGCCGCCGGCCGGCTGCTCGGGGATCCCGCCACCATGGCGCCGGGCCTCGTCGCCGTGAAGCAGGTGGGGGCGGGCTCGCCGCTCGCGCTCGCCATCCCGGGCTGGGTGACGCTCGCCGCGCTCGTCCTCATCACGAGCTTCGGCCCGTGGGCGCTTCCGCAGATGGTCCAGAAGTTCTACTCGATCCGCAGCCGCGCCGACGTGACGCGCGCCCTCGTGATCGCGGGCGTCTTCGCGCTCTTCATGGCGTTCGGCGCCTACTTCAGCGGCGCGCTCACGCACCTCTACTACGGGGCGAAGCTGCCCGCCGACCTCGTCGGGCCGAAGGGGCCGATCTGGGACAAGATCATGCCCCACTTCATCACGACGAGCGGGCTGCCCGAGGGGCTCATCCTCGTCGTGGTGCTGATGGTGTTCTCGGCCTCGATGTCGAGCCTCTCCTCGCTCGTGCTCGTCTCGAGCTCGGCGATTGCGGTCGACCTCTACGGCGCGTTCATCGACCACCAGCGCCACCCGCGCCGGACGATGGCGCTCCTGCGCGGCCTCTGCGCCGTCTTCGTCGGCCTGTCGCTCGCGATCGCGCTCTCGAAGCCGGCCGTCATCGTGAACCTGATGGTCATGAGCTGGGGCACGCTCGCGAGCGTGTTCCTCGCGCCGTACCTGTACGGTCTCTTCTGGCGGCGCACCGCGCCGGCCGGCGTCTGGGCGGGGATCGCCTCCGGCCTCGTCACGGCCTTCGTGCTCTTCCCGGCGTGGGGACCGGACGGCGTGCCGCTCGCGGGCGCGATCGCGATGGTCGTCCCGCTCGTCGTCGTGCCCGTGGTGAGCCTCGTCGCGCCGCCGCCGGAGCGCGCGCGCGTCGACCTCGCGTTCGGGACCGGCGACGCGGCCGCCGTCGCCGCCGAGGCCGAGCGCGAGCGTATCTCAGCGTGACGCGGCGGCCTCGCGGCGCGTGCTACCCTCGGCGCGTTCAATAATCCCGAGCGCGCCCGGGAGGCGCGCGGAGAGCTCACCCATGATGAAGAACCGGATCGTCCTCGTCACCGGCGCGAGCCGCGGCATCGGCGCGGCGACGGCGAAGCTCCTCGCCCGCCACGGCGCCGCCGTGGCGGTGAACTACTTCCAGAGCGAGCCCGCGGCGCGGGCGGTCGTCGACGAGATCCGGCGCACGGACGGCAAGGCCATCGCGGTGAAGGCCGACGTCCGCGATCCCGCCCAGGTGAGCGCGATGGTGGCCGAGGTCGAGCGCTCCCTAGGGCCCGTCGACACGCTCGTCGTGAACGCGTCGATTCACTTCCCCATCCGTCCCTTCATCGATTACTCCTGGGCGGACTTCGAGGCGAAGCTCACCGGCGAGCTCGGCGCCGCCTTCCATTGCTGCAAGGCGGTCGTGCCGGGCATGATCGCGCGGAAGGCCGGCTGCATCGTCGCCATCTCGAGCGGCCTCTCCCGCCACCCGGGCGCCGGCTTCTGCGCGCACAGCACCGCGAAGTCCGGCCTCGACGCCTTCGTCCGCGCCCTCGCGCTCGAGCTCGGCCCGCAGGGCATCCGCGTGAACGCCGTCGCGCCGGGGCTCACCGAGACCGACGCCACCGCCGGCCTGCCCGCGGCCGCGAAGGAAGGGTCCGTGCGCGGGACGCCACTGCGCCGGCTCGGCCAGCCCGAGGACGTCGCCGGCGCGGTGCTGATGGTTGCCTCCGAGCACGGGAAGTTTCTCTCGGGCATCTATGTGCCGGTGAGCGGCGGGGCGTTGATGCCGTAGGCGGTCCCGTCGACCACAGCGCGGCGCGCGAGGTCGTGGCCGTCGAGGCGGGCGTTCGTACGCGGTAGCAGCCCGGGCAGAGCCGAGGTCACGGCGGTCGGCTCGACTCCCGCCGCTGACGTTCGAGCTCGGTGCCCACGGGCATGTACTTGAAGAGCGTCGGGTTGAGCTTTCGCTCGCGGAGAACGGCTGGGTCGCTGTAGGTGACGGTGAAAACGCCGGCGAACGGTCGCTTGGGGAGGTCTCCCGCCGTCGCCGATACCAGGCGCACGCGCAGGCGCGGCTGTTCCCAGGTGAAGAACGCCAGCAGCGGCGGGGATGGTTGCCCGTCCGCCCTGGCCGGCTTCGCCGGCGGGAGCGTGAAGCCTTCGGGAAAGACCTGAACGCGCGCGCGGAGCTGCTTCTCGAGCGAAGCAACGAGGGCGGCGTGCCTCCGAGCGTGCTCCTCCCATGACGCTCTGCTGATGAGGGCCACCGAGACCTCGTACAAGCGCCCCCTCCAGAAGCCGAAGCCCAGGATGGGCCGCTCGCCGAGCAGCTTGAACGCGTGGGACTCCGGAAGGACCCAGCACTCGGCGCTGTCGCTCTCGGTGATTGCCCACGCGACGCCCCTCTCTCTTACGTCGTCCAGATCCGAGAAGGTCGGCTCATAGTCGCACGCGAACCCGTGATGCACGCGGAACGGGCCCTTCGGGCTCGACAGCGCGTCGAGCACGTCTCCGAGTCCCATGCCCCACCGAAACGATCCCCACCCGGTTGTCGCCCATGAGTGGGCGGGATGGTGATCCGTCGGGGCAGGAAGCGGGCCGCGTTCGTCCATCGGTGCGGTGACGAGCAGGTACGCGATGGCCGCCCAGTGCATCGTACCCTCCGTGAACAGACGCCAGGCCAGCTTACCTGGATGCCCCCTCGAAGACGCAGCGGCAAGGAACCACCGCCCTGAAGGGACGCGGGGCCAACTTGCGTCGCTGCTGATCTCGAATCGGCGTCTCTACGGAGCTTTCGTCCTCGGCGCTCTGGGGTGAGCGCGCGCAGTCAGGATTCGCCCCAGGTTGCCTTCGATCCAGTCAGCCAGCGCCTGCACGCGCGCCGCCACCTCTTCACCCAGTTGCGTCAGGCTGTACTCCACGCGCGGCGGGATCTCCGGGAACATCTCGCGCCGGACGAAGCCGTCCTTCTCGAGCGCCTGGAGCGTCTGCGAGAGCATCTTCTCGCTGACCCCGCCGACCCTTCGCCGCAGCTCGCTGAAGCGGTGCGTGCGCTCCCGCAGGGCGACCAGCACGAGAACTCCCCACCTGCTCGTCACGTGATCGAGCACGCCGCGTGACGGGCAGTCGGGCGCGTAGAGGTTCCCGTGCCGGTGAGCCCCGCCTCGTCCACCTGGGTCGCCTGCCGTCGCCCCCGTGCTCTTGCTTGTCGCCATCGCCAGTAACTAACGCGGAGGTACGTACTTTCCAAGAGAAAGCACCTTCGTTAGGTTGGGCTCCTCTTCTCTTGCACACGGAGACCCCGCCATGATCGCTGTCACCGGAGCCACTGGCCACCTCGGCCGCCTCGTCATCGACCAGCTGCTGAAGAAGGTTCCCGCCGGCCAGCTCGTCGCAGCCGTTCGCAACCCGGAGAAGGCGCGCGACCTCGCCGCCCGAGGCGTGCAGGTCCGCAGAGCCGACTACGACGCGCCCGACACGCTCGCCGGCGCGTTCCAGGGCATCGACAAGCTGCTTCTCGTCTCTGCGAACGAGCCCGGCAAGCGCGCGCGCCAGCATCAGGCGGCCATCGCCGCCGCGAAGAAGGCGGGCGTCGAGCTGCTCGTCTACACCAGCCTGCTGCACGCGGACACGTCCGGCATCTCGCTCGCCGGCGAGCACCGGGTCACCGAGAAGGCCATCCGCGAGGCTGGGATCCCGTTCGTGATCCTGCGCAACGGCTGGTACCTGGAGAACTACACCGAGAACCTCGGTCCCGCGCTCCAGCACGGCGTCCTGCTGGGGGCCGCAAAGAACGGAAGAATCGCGGCTGCTGCGCGCGCCGACTTCGCGGCTGCGGCGGCGGCCGTCCTCACGGCGCCCGGCCACGAGGGCAAGGTGTACGAGCTCGCGGGCGACCTGCCCTTCACGATGGCGGAGCTCGCCGCCGAGGTCGCGCGTCGTGCAGGGAAGCCCGTCGCCTACAGCGACCTGCCCGCCGAGAAGTACGAGGAGACCCTGCGGGGCTTCGGCCTCCCCGGCCCGGTGGCCGAGATGCTCGCCAGCGCGGACGAGGGCATTGCCCGTGGCGAGCTCGATGACGCTTGCGGCGACCTGCGCCGGCTCATCGGCCGCCCGACCGCCACGCTGGCTCAGGCGGTCACCGCCGCCCTGAAGCGTGCGTGACGAGCCCGAGATCCGCCGGGGACCAGTGACTCCGAGGGCGGATGCAGGCCCCCCCCCAACCAGACCCGGAGGGCCCCGGTGACGCAAGTCATCGGGGCCCTTCGCGTTTCTGCGGCAAGGCTCGCACGAGTCCCGCCGCTACACCTGGGTGGTCGACGATGGGCGGGCATCTGCGCGCCGGTGGGCTCAGCCGCCGGCGAGGAGCTCCTCCAGAATCTGCGCCGCGCATCGGACGAGCCCTGGGCACTTCTCGCGGAAGACGCCGCTTTCGGCGGCCATCTTCGCGCCGGACGGCGTCCCGATGTCCACGCCGATCAGCTCCTTGCACACCAGTGAGCGCTGCTGCTCGCGGAAGCGCTTCCAGAATTCGCGCGTGAGCGCGTAGGTCCTCTCCTTCGCGGAGTCGTCGGCCAGCGAGGCCTTCCCGTGCGCGAGGCCGATGACCATGAGCGCCCCGCTCACCGCACCGCACATCTCGCCTGACCTGGCGATGCCGCCACCGTAGGCGCACGCCACCTTGAGCGCCGTCGGCTCGTCGAGGCCATGGCGCGCCGCGAACGCGGCGAGGACTGCCTGGGCGCAGGTGAATCCCTGATCGAAGAGCGAAACCGCACGATCCACGGCAGCGGAATGCATGGCCCGTCCCTCCCCAACAGGTTGCCATGCGCAACTTGACACGAGATGGTTGCCGCCGGCAACAATGAAC
>Ga0318495_10000466_pt1 | contig 12542 bp, 6 predicted proteins | sample GRESIP108b1f25_FD_203752 | JGI IMG/M metagenome (GOLD analysis project Ga0318495, IMG submission 203752) | Tropical soil microbial communities from Luquillo Experimental Forest, Puerto Rico - GRE.SIPMG.108b1f25 | ecosystem: Environmental > Terrestrial > Soil > Tropical forest > Bulk soil...
ACCCGCGGCTGTTCAGCGACGCCGATTACGTGCTGACGAGCAGCGCGGTGCGCGGGCGCTTCGTCGCGGACCCGGCGCGCTACGCCACCCAGGTCGAGCTGTACGGGCGGCTCGATCGCGCCGCCCAGGTGGCGGCGAGGTTCGTGCCCCGCCACGAGGACGAGGGCCCCACGATCACGATCTACCGCCTCGGCCCCGCCGCGCGTGGGGCGCTCGATTCGGCCCGGGCGCTGGAGCCGCTGTGGTGGGCGGAGCAGATCCCCGACGACTACCGCCGCCGCGCGAGCGCGCTGCTCGGGGCCGCGGTGGACTCGGCCGCCGCGACCGCGCTGCGCGCCGCCGACAGCCTGCCCGCGCCCTGGGTGCGGAGCCTCGCGCCGATCTATGCCGACCACGTGCACGCGCTGGCGCGCGCCATGGCGCTCGAGCTCGCCGAGCTCTCGCGCTTCGGGCGCGCGCAGGCCTTCGCGCGCGCCACGTTCGAGATGAGCCCCGACGACGTCGAGGCGTGCCTGACGCTCGCGACCTGCGAGGAGCGCCTCGGCCGCTGGGCCGACGCCCGGGCCGTGATCGAGCGCGGGCTCGCCGCCCATCCCGCCAGCGAGGCGCCCGCCGGGCTGGTCTCCGAGCACGCCGAAACGCTGGCGCGCACCGGGGACGCCGCCGGCGCGCGCCGCGAGCTGGAGCACGTGATCGCGCTGGTGCCGGCCGGGACTCCGCTCGAGGTCGATGCGCGGAAGCGGCTGGAGGCGATGGGCAGGTAACGAGCGCCGCGCGCCGCCCCGCTACTCGCGGGCGGCGGCGGCGAGCAGGCTGACGGTGTCGACCACCACTCCGAGCTGCTGGAGCAGTCCCAGTCGGTCCCAGAGGACCCAGTCTTCGATGATGAAGCCATCCCGGACGCGGTGGGTGACGATGAGCCAGAATTGCATAGCCTTCCCACGCGCCGGCACGCCCATCCAGTCGTGAGCGTGAGTCCCGCGCAGCGCCACGCGGCTCACCACGCGATCGCCCTCGGCGACCATGTCTTCCACCGTGACTTGCAGATCCGGGAAGGCGCGATGCCACTCCGCCACCTCGCGCTCGATCTCCGCCGGCCCACGCGGCTCGCCCGGCGCCGCGCCTTCGTTCGAGCGCAGCTGGTGCGTGACGCAGTCGGGCGCGATGATCTCGTACAGCACGCCGAGGCGGCGCTCGTTCCACACCTCGAGGAAGAACCGGCCGGCGACGTCTCTGGGACTCACGGGGCGCCCCCCACTCATGGCGCTCCAGCCTAGCACTCGCCCACGGGGCGGGCGGCGGCTTCGCGTTGACGCCGCAACGCGACGTCGGCCAATGGGTTACGCCCCCAGCCGGATGCGCACGATGGTGAGCAGGATCTTCCACCCCGCGCCGATCACGCCGCGCAGCGTGCCCGAGATCTTCGAGCGTCCCACGCGGCGGCGATAGCGCACCGGCACCTCGAGCGCCGCGAGGCCGGCACGCGCGGCGCGCGCCTGCATCTCGACGGTCCAGCCATAGTCGCGGTCGCGCATGCGCAGGCGCTCGAGCGCGGCCCAGCGAATGGCGCGGAACGGGCCGAGGTCGGTGTAGCGCACGCCGAACAGCGCGCGCAGCAGGAACGTGGCGAGCCGGTTGCCGGCCATCTGAGCCGCTGTGAGCGAGCCCGGCTCGTGCTCCCCCCGCACGCGCGAGCCCACCACCAGGTCGGCGCGTCCTTCGCGGATCGGCGCCAGCACCGCCGGCAGCTCGGCGGGATCATCGCTCGCGTCGGCGTCGATGAAGACCACGATCCCGGGCGGATTCGCGGCCAGCCGGGCGAGCCCCGCGAGGCACGCGGCCCCATAGCCGCGTCGCGGCTCGCGCACCACGGTGGCGCCGGCGGCGCGGGCGACGTCGGCGGTGCGATCGGTCGAGCCGTTGTCCACCACCACGATCTCGCGCACCACCGCGCGCGGGATCGCCGCGAGCACCTGCCCCAGCGCCTGCTCTTCGTTGAGCGCCGGGATGATGACGGCGACCGGGGCGGTGCCCGAAACGTCCCGACGGCGGTGTGGCGCCGGGCCCCCGGGACTCTCAGGCACAGCCTAGCGCTGATCGCTCCCCGCGGCGCGGCCGCGCAGCACCGCCTGGGCGGCGGCGAGACGCGCGATCGGCACCCGGAACGGCGAGCACGAGACGTAGTCCAGATCGGCGTGATGGCAGAACTCGACGCTCGCCGGATCGCCGCCGTGCTCGCCGCAGATCCCGACCTTGAGCCGGGGTCGCGTGGCGCGGCCGCGCTCCACGCCCCACTTCATCAGCGCGCCGACGCCCTCGGGATCGACCGAGACGAACGGGTCGGCGGGCAGAATCTTCCGCGCCACGTACTCGGGCAGGAACTTGCCGGCGTCGTCGCGCGAGAAGCCGTAGGTGAGCTGGGTGAGATCGTTGGTGCCGAACGAGAAGAACTCGGCCTCCTCGGCCACCCGCGCCGCGGTCACCGCCGCGCGCGGCACCTCGATCATGGTGCCGACCAGGTACTCGATCGTCATCCCGCGCGCTTTCATGACCTCGCCGGCGACCCGCCGCACCACCCCGGCCTGATCGCGCAGCTCGTTCACGTCGCCGACCAGCGGGATCATGATCTCGGGCACCACCTTCTTGCCGCGGGCGGCGGCATCGCAGGCGGCCTCGAAGATCGCGCGCGCCTGCATCTCGGTGATCTCGGGATAGGTGATCCCGAGCCGGCAGCCGCGGTGGCCGAGCATGGGGTTGAACTCGTGCAGCTCCTCGACGCGCTGGAGCAGCGCGGGCATGCCCTTCCTGAGCTGCGGCACCGTGAGGCGGTAGCGCTTCGCCATCTCCTTCTTGTGCGCCGCGGTGGCGCGCGGCAGGCGCACGATGTCGACCATCAGATCCTCGCGCCTGGGCAGGAACTCGTGGAGCGGCGGATCGAGGGTGCGGATGGTGACCGGGTAGCCGTCCATGGCCTCGAACAGGCCGCGGAAATCGGCGCGCTGTTTCGGGAACAACTTCGCCAGCGCCTGGCGGTAGCGCTTCTCGGGGCCGGCCAGCTGCTGCTCGAGGGTCTTGAGCCCGGCCTTGAGCGCCTTCGCCGCCGCCGGGTCGGCGCCGGCCAGCTCGGCGCGGCGAGCCGCCACCTTCTCGCGCAGCGCCTTGGTCTCGGGCGCGTTCATGATCATCTGGACCACCCAGGGCAGGCGGTCCTCGGCGAAGAACATGTGCTCGGTGCGGCACAGGCCGATTCCCTCGGCGCCGAACTCGCGCGCCTTCCGGGCGTCGCGCGGGATGTCGGCGTTGGCGCGCACGCCCAGCCGCCGCACGCCGTCGGCCCAGCCCATGAGCGTGCCGAACTCGCCGCCCAGGTCGGGATCGATGGTGGCAATCCGGCCCAGGATCACGCGCCCCAGACTTCCGTCGAGCGAGATCCAGTCACCCTCGCGCACCGTGGTGCCGTCGACGGTGAAGCGCCGCGCCTTGTCGTCGACCTTGACCGCGCCGGCGCCGGCGACACAGGGCTTCCCCATGCCGCGGGTCACGACCGCGGCGTGCGAGGTCATCCCCCCGGTCGCGGTCAGGATGCCCTGCGCGGCGTCGATGCCATGGATGTCGTCGGGCGTGGTCTCCTTCCGCACCAGCACCACCTTCTCGCCCCTGGCCGCCCAGGCGACCGCGGTGTCGGCCTCGAACACCGCGCGCCCGACCGCGGCGCCCGGCGAGGCCGCCAGGCCCTTCGCGATCACGGTGAGCTTCGCCCGGGGGTCGAGCCGCGGGTGGAGGCACTGGTCGATGTGGGCCGGGGTGACACGCAGCAGCGCCTCGTCCTTCGAGATCAGTCCCTCGCCCACCATGTCGACGGCGATCCTGACCGCGGCGGCGCCGGTGCGCTGGCCGGTGCGGGTCTGGAGCAGGAACAGGCGGCCGTTCTCGATCGTGAACTCGAAGTCCTGGACGTCGCGATAGTGGCGCTCGAGGCGCGAGGTGATCTCGCGCAGCTCGCGGTACGAGTCGGGCATCGACTGCTCGAGGTCGGCGATCGGGCGCGGGGTGCGCACGCCGGCGACCACGTCCTCACCCTGCGCGTTGGTGAGGAACTCGCCGTAGAACTGGTGCTCCCCGGTCGCGGGGTTGCGGGTGAAGCCCACGCCGGTGGCCGAGGTATCGCCCATGTTGCCGAACACCATGGCCTGGACGCTGACCGCGGTGCCGAGGTCGTCGGGGATGCGGTTCTGCTTGCGGTAGTAGACGGCGCGATCGTTCATCCACGAGCGGAACACCGCATCGCGCGCCAACGCCAGCTGCTGCGCGGGGTCCTGCGGGAACTCGCGGCCCGCGCGCCGGCGCACCAGCGCCTCGAAGCCGCGCACCAGCTGCTGGAGATCGGCGGGCTTGAGGTCGGTGTCGAGCTTGATGCGCCGCTTCCTCTTGAGCTGATCGATCAGCGCCTCGAACTCCGGCTTCTCGAGCCCCATGACCACCGAGCCGAACATCTGGATGAAGCGCCGGTAGCAGTCCCAGGCGAAGCGCGGGTTGCCGGTGCGGCGCGCCAGCCCCTCGACCGAGCGGTCGTTGAGCCCCAGGTTGAGCACGGTGTCCATCATGCCGGGCATCGAGAACTTGGCGCCCGAGCGCACCGAGACCAGCAGCGGATCGTCGGCGTCGCCGAGGCGGCGTCCCATGATGCGCTCGAGACGTGTCAGCGCCTCGCGCTGCTGGGCCTCGAAGCCGGGCGGCAGCGAGCGATCGTGGGCGTAGTACCAGCGGCACACCTCGGTGGTGATGGTGAAGCCGGGCGGCACCGGAACGCCGGCGTTGGTCATCTCGGCGAGGCCCGAGCCCTTGCCGCCGAGCAGGTCGCGCAGCGCGGCGCTGCCGTCCGCGCGGCCCTCGCCGAAGAAGTAGACGTACAGCGCCGGGCTTCCGGGCTCGGGGGCCGGGGTCGCGGGAGTCTCGCGATCCTTCGATATCGCGTTGACGGTGGTCATGGCGTTTCGCTCTGGAGGAGAGAGAAGGGGCTCGGGCAAGCCGCTGGTCGGATCGTGCGGCGAGAATAGCCGCCGCGGGGCGCGCCGGCAATCGGGCGCGGGCAGCGCGGACGCCCGCGCCGCGGCGTGGACGCGCCCCGGGCGTTAATGCATGCTGCGCGCCATGTTCGGCGTGCGGCGGCGACCCCGGTGGCTGCGCGGCGTCGTGCTGGGTGTGCTGCTGGTCGCGGCCCCGGGCTGCGTGCCGCGCGCCGGCGGCCGCGCGGAGCGCGTCGCGTCGTTCGACCCCGACTCGATCCCCGAGGGCTACGCGCGCTCGGTCGGGGCGCTGGCCTATCCCTTCGCCGCCCGGGCGTTCGAGGTGACGCCGGGCGGCGATCTCTACAACGGCGACTGGCTCGTGGCCCTGCGGGCCGCCGCCGACGGCGCGCCCGCGGGCCCGCCGCGCGCCATCGCCGCCGAGGAGCGCTGGCGCCCGGTGCTGCACTGGCGGCGCCGGAGCGGCGAGGTGCGCTGGGACTTCGAGGCCGCGGCGCTGCCGCCGGCCGCCGCGGACTCCGGTCTTTTCGTGGACCTGGAGACGCGGGCGACCAACCAGGGATCGGCCCCGCACGATGCCGTGCTGGAGGTGGCGCTCGAGCCGCGCGGCGCCGCGGCGCCGTTCTCGTTCTTCGACGCGCCCGACAGCGGGCAGGCACTGGCCTGGGCCGCGCCCGGCGTCGCGATCGCCCACGGCTGGATCGACGGCGGCGCCACCGGCGACCGCGCGCTCCGCTCCTTTCGCCTCGCGCCCGGCTGCACGGCGCGGTTGCGGCTCGTGCTCACCGCCTACCCGGTGCCGCCGGGACGGCTCGCGGCGTGGAGCCGCGCCACCCACGCGCGGCGCGTCGACGAGGCGCGGCGGGCCTGGGACGCGCTGATCGCGCGCGGCGCCTCGTTCGAGCTCGGCGACCCCGAGGTCGAAGCGGCGCTCGAGGCGGCGCGCGTCGTGCTGCTCGCGTGCCGCGAGCGCCGCGGGCGCAGCGAGGTGCCGATCGGGAGCCCGTTCCAGTACCGCGACGTGTGGCTGCGCGACGGCGCGCGGGCGATCGCGGCGCTCGCGGTCTCGGGCTACACCCGCGAGTCACGCGCCCTGGCCGACGGGCTCACGCTGCTCCAATGGCCGAGCGGCGCGCTCCTCAGCCAGGCCGGGCAACTCGACGGCACCGGGCAGGCGCTATGGGCGATCGGCCAGGCGTACCTGCGCCCCGCCCCCGCCGCCCCGCCGGCGCGGGTCGCGGCGGCGCTGGCCGCGGGCTTCCGCTGGTGCGAAGCGCAGCGGGCGCTGAGCCGCGACGCGCGGCTCGGGGTCCCGGGCCTGCTGCCGTTCGGGGACCCGCACGACAACGAGAACGTGCGCGCCCAGCTGCTCGGCAACGATGCCTGGTCGCTGGCCGGCTACCTCTCCGCGGCACGCCTGCTGCGCGCCACCGGGGACGCGGCCCTGGCGGACTCGATCGAGCACGCGCGCGCCGCCTATCTCGCCGAGACCCGCGCGGCGCTCGAGCGCACCGGCAGCCCGGATCTTCCGCCCTCGTGGCAGGGCGAGGGGCTCGACTGGGGGAACCTCGCGGCGGCGTGGCCGTGCGGGATGCTGCGCGCCGACGATCCGCGCTGCCGCGCGCTGGCGCGCCGGGTGTGGGCGCGCGCCGGCGGCGCCGGGCTGGCGAGCTACCGCACCCCGGATTCGCTCTCCTACTACCTGGGCGCCGACCTCGGCACCTGGGCGCTGCTCGCCGGCGAGCGCGCCGCGGCGGACAGCGTGCTCGACGCCATGCTGGCGTATCGCAGCGCGGGCGGCGGCGCCGCCGAGCTGTTCCACCGCGGCACCCGCGACTTCGGCGACAACCTGCCGCCGCACGCGAGCGGAGCGGCGGCGCTCACCGCCCTGGTGCGCAACGCGATCGTGTTCGACGATGGCGACTCGCTCGAGCTGACGCTCGGGGCACGGGAGCGCTGGTGGCGCGGCGCCCGGGTGCGCGGCGCGCCGAGCCGCTGGGGGACGCTGGCGATTCAGTTCCAGAGCCTGGGCGGGGTGGCGGTCTGGCGATGGACCCCGGTCGCGGTGTGGAGCGCCCTCCACCTGCCGCCGGGAGCGGTGCTGGCGGGAGCGCCGGCTCCGCCGCTGCGCGGTGCACCGGGAGCGACGGTGGTGCGGGCGCCGCCCGGGGTCGGAGAGGCGCGGGTGCAGCTCGCCCGCGCGCCTACTTCGGACGCGGGGCGGTGGTCTGGAGATTCGAAGGGCGCAGGAACAGGCCGTCCGGCACCCCGCGATTGAGCGCCACGCTCTTCACGCTCACGGTCATGATGCGCGTGCCGTCGACCTGGCGCTCCTCGGACATCGGCCACAGCACGCCATCGACGGTCTTGTAGTTGGTGTAGAGGCGGCGCGTCACGCGCCCCATGACCGCGGGCGCCGGCTCGTCGATCGCCAGCAACCGATGGCTCTCGGCGTCGAAGTAGTAGTGCCGGGTCTCGCCGTGGGCGGTGAGCAGCACCACGTCGGCATCGCGTCCGCCCACCTGGTCGTGCCCCAGCAGCGCCGGGGCCGTTCCCGGGCCGATTCCGGCCAGCAGCAGGTGGACGATGTCCGACCCGAAGCCCGAGCGCAGGCCGGCGACCTGGCCGCTGTCTGCCGCCACCACCTGGGTCGAGTCCCGTCCCGTGCGCGACCACGCCTGGCGTCCGTTCAGGATCTGCCGGGTCTCGAAGTTGTCGAACGACGTGGTGAAGACCATCCGGTAGCCTTCCTTGCGCATCTGGTGGATCTGACCCTTCACCTGGCCGCCCCCCTGCTCCAGGACCAGGTCGCCGGAGACGTCGGAGTCTTTGATGGCGCGCAGCCGATCGGCGCCGCCGTGGGCGGTCGCCGCGGCGGCGAAGATCTCGCGCCCGCGCTGCTCCTGCTCGGGCGTCGGCTTGCTGCGCTCGTCGGGCGCGGCGCCCGCGCTCAGCGCCGCCGGCGGCGCTTCGACCTCGACCTTGCCGAGCCTCTCGAGACCGGGACGCAACCGCGACGCCGGCCCCACGACCACGATCGAAAGCCGCGCCGGGTCGAGCCAGTGGCGCGCCGCCGCGCCCGCGGCGGCCGGGGTCACGGCCGCGATGCTGGCCTCGTAGCGGTCGAAGAAGTCGGCCGGCAGGTGATAGAAGTCGGCGGCCAGCCATTGCGAGGCGCGCGCGGCCAGGGTCTCGAACTGGAGCGGGAACACGCTGCGGAAGTAGCGCTGCGCGCGGGCCAGGTCGTCGGCGGACGGAGGCGCCGAGAGGAAGCCGGCCAGCTCCGCGCGCAGCCGGCTGGCCACCGCGGCGGCGGACTCGGGCGGCGCCGAGGCGGCGAGGCTGAAGAGCCCCGTGCCCCGCAACGGGGTCAGCGATGCCTGGGCCGGGGGGAGGGCGCGCTCGAGCCGCGACCACGAGGCGCCTCCGAGGCAGAAGTTGGCCAGCGCCAGCGCCGGGTAATCGGCGGCATCGCGCGGCGCCGCCGGGGCCCCGAGCCGGATCTCGGCGCGCTCGAGGTCGGGGCGATCGACGATCACGATGTGCGGCGTCGCGGGCGGCGGCGTCGTCGCGCGCGCGGCGACCGTGCCCGACCAGGTGCCGAACCACTCCCGCGCCGAGGCCAGGGCCTGCGCCGGGTTCACGTCGCCGGCGATCGCCAGCACCGCCCGGGTGGGGCGATAGTGCTCGTGGTGAAAGGCGCGCGCCTGTTCGGCGGTGAGCCGTGAGATCGACTCGACGGTGCCGAGCGCGGGGCGCCCGTAGGGATGCCCGGCGAACACCTGCCCCCACAGGCGCTCCTCGGCGGTCGCGACCGGGCTCTGCTGGACCTGGATCAGGCCGCCCGTGATCTGGCGCTTGATCCGCTCGAGCTCGTCGGGCGGGAACACCGGGTGGAGAACGGCATCCGCCACCAGCTCGAGGCCGGCGTCGAGATCGCGGGCCAGGAACGCTCCGCTCACGATCGCGTAGTCATGGCTGGCGCTGGCGCTGAACGTGCCGCCGATCCGCTCGACGTCGGCGGTGAAGCTCGCGGCGCCGCGCGAGGAGGTGCCGGAGCGCAGCGCCTGAGCAGTGAGGTTGGCCAGCCCCGCGCCCTCGGCCGGCTCGTCGGCGACGCCGGCCGGGACCAGCACCTCGATCTGGACGATCGGCAGCCGGTGATCGGGGAACACCGCGACCCGCAGGCCGTTCTCGATGGTTTCGACCTGCGGGGGCGGCAGCGGGCCCGCCGCCGCGCGGGCCGGCGCCCAGGCCGCGATTCCCAGCAGGGTGACCGCGCCGATGATCGCGCGCCTCATCGCGCGAACCCTGGCTTGGGCCGCGCGGCCGGCGGCGCCACCGCCGGCGCCGTCGGCACCAGCCACAGCACGGCACGCGTCTCGGCCTTGAGCGTGCGCGCGGCGGCGCGCTGGAGATCGGCGGCCGCCAGCGCCCGCACGCGATCGACCCGGCTCCACGCGCTGCGATAGTCGCCGTCGATCAGTGCCGCACCGCCCAGCGCCAGCGAGCGGTCGTGGGCGGCCTGCCAGCCGAACAGCGCGGCGACCTCCGCCTGCCGCTTGACGCGCTCCAGCTCCTCGGGGGCGATCGGCTCACCGGCCAGCTTCTCGACCCGGGCGATCAGATCCTTCTCCACCGCGACGCTGTCGGCCCCCGGCCGCAGCGCGGCGTAGGCGTAGAACAGGCCGCCCCGGGCGCGACCGTCGTAGCCGGCCTGGGCGAACAGGAGGTCGCGATCGGGGCCCACCGCCTCGCTCGGGAGGCGCGCCACCGTCCCGCCCGAGAGCACGCGCCCCAGCGCATCGAGGGCCACCGCGTCGGGATCGCCCTCGCCCGGGGCGCGCCAGCCCACGAACAGCAGGCGCAGATTGAAGTCGAGCGGCTCGCTGACCCGGCGCTCGCGGATCGGGCCCGGAGCGGACGGAGCCGGCGCCGCCGTGCCCCGCCGCGGCAGCGGCTCGAGCCAGGAGCGAGCCAGCTTGAGCGCCGCGTCGGGCTCGAAGCGGCCCACCACGGTGACCAGCGCCTGATCGGGCGCGAAGCGGCTGCGGAACTGGTCGGCGACGTCGCGCTCGGTGAGCCGGGCGAGATCGGCGTCGACCCCGGTGGTCGGAAGGCGGTAGGGGTGCCCGGGGTAGAGCGCGGCGTAGAGGCGCTGGAGCCCGCGCACCCCCGGCGCGCTCTCGGCGCGCCCGCGGCGCTCGGCGGCCAGCCGCGCGCGCTCGGCGTCGAGGGCCGCGGCGCCCGCCTCGAGCGTCTTCATGCGGCCGGCCTCGAGCTTGAGGCCCAGCTCGAGCGAGCCGGCCGGCAGGGTCTCGTAGAAGCAGGCGAGGTCGGGGCTCGAGAACGTCCCCGAGTTGCCGCCCTGGGCCTCGACCTGGCGCGCTCCGTCCTGCGATCCCGGGCTGCGCGCCATGAGCCCCGCGACCAGCCGCGAGATGCCGACCCGTCCCGGCTTTTCGTCGGCCAGCCCGGCCGCGAACCACGACTCCACCTCGACCGCCACCGCCGTCGAGTCGGGAACCAGCAGCACGCGCAGGCCGTTCTTGAGCGTGGCCAGCCGCGCGCGCGACAGATCGGCCTGGGCGTGCGCCGGGCTCGCCAGGGCGGCCAGGACCGCGAGCAGGCACAGACCGATCCCGCGGGCGCGAGCGCGAGGTCCGGGGAACGTGACCAACTAGCGGAGGAACACCACGCGGGCGGCGCTGTTCCGCCCCGCGGCCTCGAGGTGCGCGAAGTAGAGGCCGGGGCTCACGTAGCGGCCGTCTTCGTCACGGCCATCCCAGGCCGTGCGCATCATCGTGGCGCCCAGGTCGCCCGACCACAGGCGTCGCACGATCCGCCCCTGAGCGTCGAGCACGCGCAGGGCGGCGCCGTGCACCGGCGCGGGGCCCGACGAGAGCTGGAACACCATGGTCTGCCCCGCCCGCAGCGGATTGGGGCCGGCGGGCGTGATCTGGACGATGGGACCCGGAACGCCGACCACCGTGAGGAGGTAGTGGAGCGCCGCGGCCGCATCGATCTCCCCGTAGCCGTAGATGTTGTTGGGCGCGCTGACCTGGGTGGCGGTCATCTTCAGCGACTGGATGATCTCGACCGCGGTGGCGCTGGGCTTCGCCTGCATCAGACAGGCACACGCCCCGGCGATCAGCGGCGCCGAGAACGAGGTGCCGCTGGAGTTGAAGTAGGCGAGGGGGTTGAAGGGGGAATCCACGTTGGGCAGCGGGTTCCCGCTCCCCAGCGCGACCAGGTCGGGTTTGATGCGCCCGTCGGAGGTGGGGCCGCGCGACGAGAAGTTGGTGATCACGCCGTACTGGTCGACGGCGCCGACCGCGATCAGGCTGTCGCCGTTCATGTCGGCGGGCGCGACGATGTAGTGCCACGAGTTGTTGCCCTCGTTGCCGGCCGAGTTGACGCACAGGATGCCCTTGCTGGCCGCGATCTCGGCGGCGCGCGTGATGATGGTGGTGTGGCCGTTCATGTCGGCGTAGGTGTAGCTCGGATCCGGGGGATCGAAGGTGTTGTAGCCGAGCGAGGAGCTGATGATGTCGGCCCCGATGCTGTCGGCCCACTCGGCGCCCTGGCCCCAGTAGACCATCTCGACCTGGTGCTCGCTGGCGTCGACCTCGGTGCGGCCGAGCGCGAACTTGGCCCCGTAGCCCGCGCCCACGAAGGCGCCGGCGGCGTTGCCGCCCGTGGTCGCGAAGGTCCAGGTGCCGTGCTGCAGATCGGGCCAGGGCTGGCTGTAGTCCTCGACGTTGTAGTCGCCCTCGACGAAGTCGCGCGCCAGGAAGGGGGCGATGACCTGGTTCATCACCGCCTGGTGCTGCTTGTAGTGGTTGAACCCGTCGTCGAGCATGCACACCAGCACGCCGGTGCCGATGTAGCCCTGGTTGTGGACGGCGGGCAGGTTCATCTGGGTCAGCTCGGCCTGGGTGAGCCCGTAGTTGATCGCCACGCCATTGGCACCGAAGCCGCCGGCCGGGGCGGGCGCCGGGCCCGGAAGCGGACCTCCGGGGAGGTCACGGATCGGCACCCCGCGCTCGACCGGCTCGATCCAGCGCACCGCGTCGAGCGCGGCGAGCTCGGCGAGGCGCGCCGGCATGGTGCGCACCGCGGCGTGATTGAACCAGCGCGACACCCCGTAGGGCCGGAAGCCGCGGGCGACCAGGGCGTCGAGATACGGGGTCCACACCGGCACGTCGCGGGCGTCGACCAGCGGCTCGACGTGGTTGCGCAGCCGGCGCGCGAGGGCGCGCGGCGTGAGGGCGGCGCGCGCCGCCTCGAGCTTGCGGGCCATGGACTCCGGACCGTCCTCACCCTTGTCGCGGAACTCGACCCACACCGGCAGGGAGTCGCGCGAGCCGGCGGCCACCAGGGCGGCGAGCCGCGGGTCGAGCCTGGCGGTGGCGGCGCTCACGCCACGCGGCGCCGCCATCGGGAGCAGGGCCGCCAGCGCGATCACCGTGCCGCCGCGTGCCGCCCCTCTCCACCACGTCGAAGCCATCCCTC
>Ga0318495_10000486_pt1 | contig 12360 bp, 13 predicted proteins | sample GRESIP108b1f25_FD_203752 | JGI IMG/M metagenome (GOLD analysis project Ga0318495, IMG submission 203752) | Tropical soil microbial communities from Luquillo Experimental Forest, Puerto Rico - GRE.SIPMG.108b1f25 | ecosystem: Environmental > Terrestrial > Soil > Tropical forest > Bulk soil...
TCCCGCGATGTCCGGTTATCCTCCGAAAGATTCCGAATACGACTCGTACTGGAGCCACCGAAACGCAGGCCGCCCACAGGTCCGATTCGCCTTCCTAGTGCCGCCAAGCCGTTGCGAGCAGCTTCTGGTCAGAGCTTTCGGTTTTTTGGGGGAAATTCCTCAAGCGGTGCGGCGCGATTTCTCTCGCCCGGACCCAGAGACGTTGCCGGATGGTCGAGGGTCGGGGTAGTTTTTAGCGTCGGCCGTGGCGTCAAGTTCGCAATTTCACGTTCGGATTTTTGACGCGGATCAAATTCAAGATTGTCACGCACGAATTATCGTCCGTTGATTTAGACTTTCGGCACGTTCCGCATGAGCGGATAGGCATTATTCGGGACAAATGCCGATTCATCGGGTCAAAGGCGACTCGCCGTGGCCGAGGCGCTCTTAAGGAGGAACCTGACCCCAACGGAGCGCAGGCATGAGCGTAGCAACGAACGCGGACGCGGGCAGCAGTGCTGCGACGTGGCACGCGATATCTGCCGACGAAGTTGTGACGCGGCTCGCTACCAGCGGCCAGAAAGGGCTCGATGCGGCCGAAGCCTCCGCTCGGCTCCGGAAGCATGGGCCAAACCGCCTCCCGGAGGGCAAGAGGCGCGGGCCGTTCATGCGGTTTCTTGCCCAGTTCAACAACATCCTGGTTTACGTCCTTCTCGGCGCTGGCTTCACCAAACTGATGCTAAGCCTGTGGGTCGATGCGGGAATCATCTTCGGTGTGGTTGTTCTCAATGCGCTCCTCGGCTTTATCCAGGAGGGTAAAGCAGAGAAGGCGCTGGATTCGATCCGCAACATGTTATCTGCCGAGGCCCGGACAGTGCGCGGCGGCGAGACGCGCATGATTCCAGCTGAGCAACTCGTTCCGGGGGACGTTGTGGTGCTCGAGTCCGGCGACAAAATTCCGGCAGACCTGCGACTCATCGACGCCAAGAACCTCCGAACCGAAGAGGCGGCGCTCACCGGAGAGTCGGTGCCGGCGGATAAGGGGGCCGATGTGGCGCCCGCAAATGCCACGGTCGGCGACCGGGAAAACATGGCGTTCTCCGGAACGATGGTCGTGTCAGGTCGCGCCACTGGCGTCGTTGTTGCGACCGGTAGTGAGACCGAGCTCGGCCGTATCAATCAGCTCCTCGCCAGTGTCAGCCCGCTCGAGACTCCGCTCCTCCGTCAGATCAAGACGTTCGGCTACACCATCTCCGCCGCAATCGGGGTGATCAGCGTTCTGATCTTCGCTTACGGAAAATGGGTGAAGGGCATGGACTTCGTTGAGTTGTTTCAGGCAGTCGTTGGCATCGCCGTGTCGCTAATTCCGGAAGGACTGCCTGCGCTCATCACGATCACACTAGCCATCGGTGTCCAACGCATGGCCCAGCGCAACGCAATAATTCGGCGTCTGCCTGCGGTCGAGACGCTCGGATCAGTGTCGCGGATCTGCTCGGACAAGACCGGCACGCTTACTTTGATGGAGATGATGGTGGTGTCTGCTGTCACCGCCGAATCTGCGTATCAGATCACCGGCAACGGCTATGCGCCCGAGGGCGAGGTCGAGAAGGACGGACAGCCCGCAGGCAAGGACTCGGTGCTCACGCTCATGGGCCGCGTCTCCACGCTTTGCAACGATGCCGAGCTCTTCGAGCAAGAAGGGGCTTGGAAAGTGGAAGGCGATCCTACCGAGGGAGCACTCTATCCGTTCGCGAGCAAGCTCGGCATGGATCGCGCTACTGAGCAGTTGGCGGCGCCGCGGATCGACGCCATCCCATTCGAATCGGAGCACAAATTCATGGCGACGCTCCACAAGTCTACCGCGGGCATAGACGTTCTATTCGTCAAGGGCGCCCCTGAAGTCATTCTCGAGCACTGCGATCGCCAGCAGACCGCCAACGGCCAGGCAGCATCGCTCGACCGCGCGCATTTCATGCAGGCGTCGGACCAGCTCGCTGCCCAAGGCGAGCGCGTGCTGGCGCTAGCATGGTTAGAGAATCCGAGTGTCAAGGTCGGCAGTCTTGCTCCGGCCGACCTGCCCAAGACCCTTGTCCTACTCGGCCTGATTGGCCTTCTCGACCCGCCGCGGAAGGAAGCGATTGAGGCCGTCAAGGAATGCCACGGCGGCGGCATTCGCGTCACGATGATCACGGGCGATCACAAGATCACCGCCGCAGCCATCGCCAAGATGCTCGGTATCGGCGACGGCAAGACGGCAATCACCGGCGCCGAGGTCGAGGATATGGACACCGCCACTCTGCAAGAGCGCGTTCGCGATGTCGATGTGTTCGCGCGCGCGAGCCCCGAGCACAAGCTTCGCCTGGTGAAGGCAATTCAAGCCAACAAGCAGATCGTCGCGATGACCGGCGACGGCGTGAACGACGCGCCCTCACTCAAGAAGGCCGACATCGGCGTCGCCATGGGCATCAAGGGCACCGAGGTGACCAAGGAAGCCGCGGGAATGATACTGGCCGACGACAACTTCGCCTCGATCACTGCAGCGGTGAAGGAGGGGCGCACAGTCTACAACAACATCGAAAAGGCCATGCTCTTTTTGCTGCCCACCAACGTCGCTCAGGCGTTGGTCATTGCTGTCGCCATCTTCTTCGGCTTCACCATGCCGATCACTGCGCCACAGGTCCTTTGGGTCAATATGGTCACATCTGTCGCGCTTGGACTCGTGATCTCGTTTGAGCCGCACGAGATCGACGTGATGGGTCGCCCCCCGCGCGCAATCGGCCGCCCGATCGTGACTGGCTTTGGCATTTGGCGCATCATCTTCGTCGGCCTAGCGCTTCTCACGTATACCCTGTTGGCGTTCTTCTGGATGAAATCCCAGGGCGCGTCTGATGCGCTCGCCCGGACAATCGCGGTCAACGCCATTACGATCGGCCAGGTGTTCTATCTGCTGAACAGCCGCTATCTTTTGGACTCGTCTTTTTCCCTGACGGCGCACACGGGAAACAAGTACCTGCCGCTCGGCATCGGTGCAGTCGTGATCCTGCAGCTGCTGTTCACCTATGCGCCGCCGTTCCAAGCGATGTTCGATAACGAAGGGATTCCGTTCTGGGTCTGGCCGTGGCTGATTGCTGGCGGTCTACTGTTCTTTGTGGTCGTTGAGGCGGAGAAGCTTGTCATCCGGTCGTCCGATGCACTGCGGAAGACCGTGACCGCGGTGGAGGCCGGAACGTGATGCTATGCGGCGCGATCGATAAGATACGCTGCGGAGCGCCACGCGTGATGTGCCAAAGCTTCGAGGCTTCTCAGTGTGTCGACACGAACGATCGCAGCGTCGGTACTCAACGTTCCGTTCGCGACCGCGCCTAGCGTCGTGCTGCGGTAGCTGCGCTGCATTTCCTGTAGCTCTGTTGCACAGCGCTCGAGCTGAACGAGAGCCTCCTCGGTCGATACCTCGGCTGCGCCGGACGTGGCGTCGGCGCCTAGCGAGGTCACCCGCCGCGATTGAATGATATCGTGTGGCGCCGCGACTTCGCCTGCAACCAAGGCGGCGCTTCGCATTGCGTTCGCACATAGCTGTGCGGCGCGCACATCGTCCGGCCCGCCGCGCACCGTCCCGAAATCGATTGCCCCGCTTGCTGTTTCCGCCAGCCGCGAGGCGTGGTCGAGCGCGTGCAATGTGCTCGTGAGTCGCCGTTGCTCGTCGTCGGAGTCGGGCGGCCCGGCCACATCCGACAGGAAGACTTGTGCTTGGCGCAACGCATTGGCAGCCTGTGATATGAAATCCTTTCCCGGACGAATAGGCTCGCCGCGGCTCGCGGCCGCCAGCGTCGGCTCGACCGAACTGCACACCGCTACCAGCGCTCGTGCGATCGTCCGCCGCACTGCCTCCGCCGCCACGATAGGGGTTGCGAGCGCCGAGGGATCGAGGCAGCGCGTCAGCGGCGAGCCCCGCTCGGGCAGAATACGCTCGACAAGCCGCGTGAACCGGTCGATCACCGGCAGCAGGACCATAACGCCGACGACATTGTACGCAGTGTGATAGCCGGCCAGCAGCGTCGCGCCATCAATCGTGCTCGAGGCACGGACGAGCAGAGGAGTAACAATGGGAAAAAGCACCAACGCAATCACGGCGGCGATCAGTTTGAACAGTACATATGCGATCGCCAGCCGCTTGGCGGTAGTGCTCGCGCCGATAGCCGCTAACGCGGAGCTGGTCGCCGTTCCGATGTTCTGCCCGATGATCAACGCGCAAGCCTGGTCCAGCCCGACCGCACCGGCGAAGTAGGCGGACAGCGTCACCGCAACGGCCGCCGTTGACGACTGCATCAGTGCTGTCATCACGAGCCCGACTAGGACCAGCGTCAACACGCCGAGCATCCCCCACCACCATCCGGCATCGGGACCTGCGAGAACCGCCGGCAGGTCCGCGGGATGTAATCGCTCGGCCAGCCCGCCCATGCCCTGCTGTAGGGTCGTCAGTCCAAAAAGTACAAGCCCAAATCCGGCAAGCGCCGCACCCGCCCCTGATACCCTACCGCGGCCCAAAAGCTTGGTCAGGGCGCCGACGAAGATCATCGGCAATGCGGCGGATGTAAGCGAGACGCGAACGCCGATAAGTGCGACCAGCCAAGCAGTACCCGTCGTGCCGACGTTCGCACCGAAGACGAGGCCCAATCCCTGCGGGAACGTCAACAAGCCAGCGCTGACGAGACCGATAGTCGTCATGGTCGTTGCACTGGACGATTGCACCAGGAGCGTGACGACGGCGCCCCAGAAGGAGCCTCGCAGCGGTGTCGCTGCCGCCTTGCCGAGCACCGTGCGCAGCGCAGAGCCAGCCAATGCCTTCAAGCCGGTGGTCATCACGGTCATGCCGAGCAGAAAGAGGCCTACGCCACCGAGGACCGCGATTGCCGTCGACATGCGTGCTCCCGAGGTGAATGTCGATTAGGTCATCTTTTGCGTTGTAGGCAGCTCCAATGTGAAGCCGCTGAAGTGGCGAGCTAGATGTTTGGCGCGCACTTTTTACTTTTCTCGACTAAGCGCTGCACGCGCAGTTTGCAATTCCTTGTTCTTCGTCGCGTCGACCGTCGGGTAGGCGAGATCGAGTTTCTCAATCGCCTCCACGATGGCTGCAGCGACAATGAGTCGAGTAAACCATTTGTTGTCAGCCGGCACCACGTACCACGGTGCGCGTTTTGATGCCGTAGTCCGAATTGCTTCCTGGAACGCGTGCATGTAGTCGCCCCAGAACTTGCGCTCGTGCACGTCGGTTGCTGAAAACTTCCAATGTTTGTCCGGCCTGTCGAGGCGTTCCATGAAACGCTTCTTTTGCTCTTTGCGCGACAAATAAAGGAAGAACTTGAGAACGACCGTCCCCTGTCGAGTAAGGTAATCCTCGAAGTGCGCGATGTCGGAAAGCCGCTCGTCCCAGATATGCTTGCTCAGGAGCGGTGGAGGCAGCTTCTGTCGCTTCAAAATATGCTCATGCACGCGCACAACGAGCACCTCCTCATAGTACGATCGGTTGAAGATCCCGATCCGTCCCCGCTCGGGCAAGCACTTGGCGTAGCGCCAGAAAAAGTCGTGGTCGAGGTCCTCCGATGAGGGTTGCTTGAAGGAAAATACCTGGCAGCCCTGAGGATTTACTCCTGACATAACGTGCTTGATGGTGCCGTCCTTGCCAGCCGCGTCCATAGCCTGGAAGACGAGCAGCAGCGACCAGCGATTCTGGGCGTAGAGCATGTCCTGCTCCTCTGCGAGCCACTCAGTGCCGCGTTGCAGAAGCTCCGCCGCCTCGCCCTTGCCCATCGTAAGGCCACAGGTGTCACCGGGATCGAAGTCCTTCAATTTGAAACCCTTGCCTTTTGTAATGCGGAACGGATCGACGTATTTCTCGATGCGATCGAGGATTTCCTTTCTCGCCATGGCGCAAACTCCCTTTCGCGGTGCCGTTTAGCGGCAACTCAACAATATTGCGGACGTGCCCCCACGCGGGCATTTGATTTGGATCAAATTCAAGGTCTCGCCTAACAACTTATCTTCATTAAGCTACATTGCGATCGTCATCGTCGAAATTTCAGTTGAAGGTCTCAATGAACCAAACGGAGAATCACAATGTTCTTCTCTCAGGAAGGCTTCACCTATCGAAATTTCCTGATGGACGCCCTCGCGATATTTCGTTTTCATCGTGTGGTTCTGGCTACTTATTAGCGTTGCTGCTGATTTGTTCCGACGTTATGGCTGGATCAAGGCGATTGGTGTGCTTGCATATTTGATTTTTCAGGGGCGCGGCATGGCCGAACGCAATGTGCAACAAGCTCAGCAGGCGCGCGATGAATCCGACGCGTGGTTGGTTTTAGCGCTGCCGATGAAATCGAGAAGCTCGATCGACTGAAGAAGGCAGGATCGATCAGCGATGCCGAATTTATTGCGCTGGTTACACCATTGGCCAACGCTAGCTCCTGTTGGCTGATCGACTCTTTCTCTTCACCCCCGACGGGGGTGGTCAAATAGAGCCAGCCGCCGACGAGGTGCACATCAACGATGTCTGCTATTGGCACTTAGCTGACATCGGCGAGCCCTAACCTTATTTCTTCAATAGAGAAGCTCTTGCGGGCAGTGAGCCGCATTCGGGACGGCGATCGGCTGGCGCGTCTGAAAATATCTCAGCAGTGCGCCGCAGGCGGCTGCAGCAGCGACGTGCTTGAGAGTATGCCCGCTCAGAATCGCGCCGGCAGAATAGATCGCGCTATCGTAAAACTCGAACAGCTTTGCAAGTCCATAGAGCATAGCAGCCAGAAGCCAGTAAATTGCGCCGCTGAATCTTGGCGCGAACAAAAGGAAGATTAATGGCAACGCGAGGCACGGAAAGAATTGCACCCAGGCGTAGAGTCGTAAATCACCAGTCCAGCGCCACAACAGCAGACTAAACACGCCGATTGCCGTCATCGGCCAAAGCAAAATGGCGCCCACTCTGTGATCCACACGCTCCTCGATCGCTATGGCAAAGATAGCCATAAAGCCGATCGCCATCGGCAGCCGATCCCAGAACAGGGTCTGATCACTTGGTTCGAGGTGATAGTAGGCCGAGCCGAAACCGGTCAGAAAAATGCCGAGGAAGAGCAGCATGGTTGCCTGAGAACGACCAAATTGCCATAGCCCTACGGCACCGATGCCGATGAAAGGAATGTTCGAGATCACGTTCCAGAAATTGGGTATGCCTAACAGCGTTTGCTGATCTGCGAAGTCATGATAATTCTGATTCTGAACTATCGGCGGTAGCAAAAATAGTCCGAGAAGTGACGCGAGCATAAAAACGAGAAGACCAAGTAGGCGGCGACTATTTATCGCGCTCACGAGCATCATTTGGGTATTGTAGCAAAAAAGCCGCTGTCTAGGTCCGTAAACGTGCAGTACAACTTTTTCCGCTGTTATGGGCATTGAAGAGATAAACGAAGTTATGAGGGAGAATCCCTGATGACGCTGTACGAATTGCGAACGTACACACTCTACGTCGGCAAGATGGCGGAAGTGACGAAGCTCTACCAGGAGCTCGGCTTCCCGGCGCTCAAGAAGGGCGGCCATGACAAGAAGCTCGTTGGCTACTTCCAGGCCGACACCGGCACGATCAACGAACTCGTCCATCTTTGGAAGTTTGATGACGACGCCGACCGGCGGATGCACTGGACAGGCGTCTTCGCCAACAACGACTTCGTGGAAGGCTTTGCCTCAAAGTTCCGGCCGCTTGTCATGACACAGGAGGTCAAGTTGCTGACGGCCGCGCCGTGGGGTCCACATCCGTAACTGCTGCGGCCGCGAATATCTACGACGCTGCTCGCGATGCGACGAGGTGAGCGAGTGAGAGGTTTTTACTGCACTGCACGAGCCCGGAATTGGCACGAAGCGAGAAATTGTCGTGGGGGAGTGGGGTATTTTGCATTGAGGTCCATATGAGAGATCAAGAGATACGTGCGGCACTGGATCGGCATTGGGCCGCGTCTGATGCCAACGATTTTGAAGCCGAGCACTCCATCTATCGCGAGGATGCAGTGCTGGAATATCCACAGTCAGGCGAGCGAATCCGCGGTCGACGCAACATACAGATCACACGCGCCAAGCAGCCGAATAAAAAGCGTTTCGCTGTGCGGCGAGTCATTGGCAGCGGTGATTTTTGGATCACCGAATACATCCTGACATATGACGGTAAGCCGTCCTACACCGTGAGCATCATGGAGTTCAGCGGCGACAAGGTTGCACGGGAAACACAGTATTTTGCAGACCCTTTCGAGGCGAGCGCCTGGCGCGCACAATGGGTCGAACGGATGGACACGTAACCATGAAAACCCGACTAATGTCTGCTTTTGGCACAAAGCGGACTGCCGATCGCGTTCACCTATGTCGGCAGTAAAGCGGACATCACGCAAGCCTCTGAGAATGTCCGCTTATGGCCCAAAGCGGACATCGCGTCTGCAGGTCGTCGGACAACAGATACGTGGCGCTACTGAACGAATGATAAGAAGAAAAGTCATCCCATTCCAAGGGATTAGCGAGCAATTGTCGGTAGTGATGCGCGGCTGCGTTGCGAAAATTCTGGCTCCGGCGCGTCGCCGGCCGCCTCTGCGTCCTCATTGATTAGCGAGCGTCGCCGTAGTTCGTCGAACGGCAGCGTCGTGTCCACCCGCCCCGAGTAGTACAAGTAGCTGTCGATCAGCCCGTTGAAGAGATGACGGATGTCGAACCGCCCGCGTCGCCCGGCAGCGTTCGCGTAACGAATGATATTGATGGTGCAGCTGTTGGTCAGCAAATTGTAAAACTCCGGCCGATCGGCGAGTTCGTTGATCCGCGCCAGATAGACAAGCAACAGCCGCCGCGCGTCGGCGAGCGAGGCGTTGAGCTGATACAGGTACACCGTCTCGCGGCGGTGAATGGCGCGTACACCAACGAGGTCACGCTCCTCGCCCACCACGTAGATCAATTCGAATTGCTTGAACATGGAGGCGACCGGCTCGAAACCACGGCCTACCTCCGGCCTCGTCTCGATCGAGATGCTCAATGGGGCGGCGTTGTCGAAGATGAAACTCACGAACGTATGCGCCACCGGTCCTTCCCTCCAGTAGGACACGAAAAAGTCCAAGCCGGTCAAGTGTGAGAGATCAACCTCGCGCTCTTCATAATGTACGGTGAAATCGTTGCGGCTGCGGTAGTCAAAGTTGCGGACACCCGTTATGCGCACATGATCGCCTTCAATGAACGCCCGCGGCATGACGGCAACCTCCGGACGCCAGTTCCGATCGCCCGAGGGAGCAATGGTGAGCCACCAGGCAACGACCCCGAGCACCAGCGCGATTGCCACTGCCGGCATGCGCCGCCGGCGCGACAGCCAGAACGCCCAGATCGCGAACGCCGCAAGCGCCACCGCCAGTCCCAACCGCAGAGCGGGCCACGGCAGGTTCGAAAAATAGATGGCGAGCGTGGTCCATGTGATGACGACAATCTGGACCACAAGCTTGATTCCCGCGATCAACCAGCTGAGCAACGTTGCCATCGGCTACATCAAACGCGTGTATTTTGTTGAATGTAAACTCGACCGCCGCGTCCTCCAACGGCCCCCGTATGTACTTCGTTTGCCCTCTGGTCCTAGATCAAGGCTGAAAGCTCGTGTTAGATTTAATGAAGCTTGCGAAAAATATTCGCCTTCCATTTGCGCGCCAGAGCTCATTCTTTTCTATGGATTCGCATTGAAAGAAAGAGAACTAATGCCGCTATCATTAGCGCCAAAGCGGCGGACAATTTAAGCAGATCGAGATCGCCGGCACGCTCGACCGCCTGGCGGAGGAATAGCACGGCAAGCACTGCGATCACGATGCTGACAAGATACCCTTTGAGATCCTCGAGATCGTCGATCTTAAGCCATCGCCCGCCGCAGCAATGTCGAAATCGGTCTCGCAGATCAGTAGCGCGCCGAGTTCAGGCTCACCGAGCGCGCGAAAGAACTCTGCGAATCGGCAATGCGTTATATCGAATTCCAACGCTTCCTTATCATGGCGGAGCATCTCCACTGTCACATCGTGCTCGGTAATTTCGGCCTTGGCCGTATGCATAGCCGACCATTTGCGGCGCGGGCTACCATCAACGCCGCTGCCGATGGCTGCAAAAAGCTGTTTTGACCAGTCACGTAAGGCTTACTTGACGATAGCGTCAGCTTTCGCCTTCCCCAGTTCTGAGCGCAGCGCTCGCAGCACCGGCACCAAGACCTGGGCTTGGATGCGCGTCTTGTCCAGGAGCGACAACTTGAGATCAACTAAATAATCGACGAGTACGCTCATAGCTGCTTCCTCCGACGAGAACGCTAATTTATCGCCGCTCACACATGCAAGGCTGAGAACTCATGAAAGCGGTTTTCATCGACAGGCACGGTGGGCCAGAGGTGCTCAAGTACGGGGAACTACCAGATCCTGTTCCCAACCCAGGAGAAATTGTAGCCGATGTTCACGCGGCGAGCGTCAATGCCGCCGACTGGAAGGTCCGCACTGGGGAGTCTCTGTATGTCCAGGCGCAGTTTCCCCATGTGTTGGGTCGCGACTTCTCAGGCGTGGTCAGCGCGCTTGGCGAGGGCGTCGCAGAGTTCCGCCCCGGGGATGCGGTATTTGCCGTGTGCGATGTCGGTCAAGAGGGTGCGTACGCCGAGAAGATCGCTATCAAGGCCGACATCGTCGCCAGGAAACCCGCGAGCCTTGGCCATGTCGAGGCTGCCGCTCTGGCAGTTCCCGGTCTCACCGCGCTGATTGTAATCGAGGATACCCTTCAGCTTAGGGCCGGCGAGACTATCCTCATTCAGGGCGGCGCCGGGGGTGTGGGTAGCGTCGCCATCCAGCTTGCCAAGCACATCGGTGCGCGTGTGATCACCACAGCAAGCGCGGCCAACCACACTTACGTGCGTGGCCTTGGTGCCGATGAGGTCATCGACTACAACGCACAAGATTTCACAAAGGCCGCGTCGGGGTGCGATGCAGCGTTAGACACGGTTGGCGGTGATGTGGCGCAGCGCTCGTTCGCAGTGCTGAAGCCGGGCGGACGAGCGGCCTTCATCGCTTCAGGTTCGCAGGCCCCGAAGGCGTCTCGAGGCGATGTGCAGTCGCTGCGGCCCAACGTTGCCCGCGATCGGCACCATCTTGAGCGCCTAGTTGCGCTGTTCGAGGCGGGGGCCATACGTGTCCCCGCCGTGACGCGTTTTCCGATCTCTGAAGCGGCTGCGGCGCACGGCGTGAGCCAGACTCGCCATTTTCGTGGAAAGCTCGTGTTGGTGGTGAGGTAGGCCCAGACTCTGTCGCGGCCACTCACTCAGCCCCAGCAACACGGCACGGATCGATCCGGTCGGTCACAGGCGCTCACGTGTCTTGCTGGATGTCCGCTATTGGCACAAAGCGGACATGGCAGTCGTGATCAGCGATGTCCGCTTTCGGGGGTAAAGCCGGACATCGGATGGAGGCGCTTCAATGTCCGCTTTTGACCGTGAGCATACGTCGTCATCTACTGTGGCATATTCGCTAGGGCTTGCCGGCCCCGACCGGTGATGATGTACAGCGTCCGTCGCTCGCTCTGTGGATGTTCTGTAACGTATTGTACTTCCACTAAGTGATTGAGCCCGGCACGAGAGGCTGGCGCGCTAACGGTGCGACCGCGCTCTCCTGCGGCTCGCAGTGCTTTCAGGAACCAAATCTCGTCCCTTGTCAAATCGAAGGTCATCGAATAACCAAACCCGTGATTAGCACGAATATGAATCGCAGTGCTGCGGAAAGCGCTTGCCCGTCAATAACGCTGAGGACTAGTTTTAAGTGCTCCGTAGCGGATGTTGCCTTACGTAACCTTATCTCTCGTGCGAGTGCTTGAGAACCCAAATTATGACCCGGGACGCAACGAGGCCGAACAAGCCGGACGAATTGTTGCTCTGGCTGCGCGATCGCTACCCAAACGATACGGATAAAGAACTGACAACGCGCTTTCGCGAGCTTGCCCGAGACGATTTAGCAATCGTCGACAGATTGAGCGACTTTTTTCTCAGGTTGAATTTTAGCAGACTGTTGAGGCCAGCGCCGACGCCCCAGCCTCAATCGCCGGAAGAAAAGGCGGAGCTGCAAAAGCGCGTGAACTCGCTTGTAGACAAATGGGCGGTCCAACATACCGAACGGCTGAAAGCCGCTAAGCGGCGTCGCACGCAGAGCAAGTGAGTGAAGAAGGCGCCGGCATCGAAAAGATATTAGTGCTCACGATAGCCGCACCGTCGCCCGTGCCCTCTACAAAGCTGCGGCTCTAAACTACTCCGGGCGTTTGATTATGCTGTGCGATCACGTTAGTCGCTCGACAGTCCAAGGCGGCGGGAAC
>Ga0318495_10000490_pt1 | contig 12338 bp, 7 predicted proteins | sample GRESIP108b1f25_FD_203752 | JGI IMG/M metagenome (GOLD analysis project Ga0318495, IMG submission 203752) | Tropical soil microbial communities from Luquillo Experimental Forest, Puerto Rico - GRE.SIPMG.108b1f25 | ecosystem: Environmental > Terrestrial > Soil > Tropical forest > Bulk soil...
TGCGCGCCTAGGCGAGACGCGCCTCGGGCAGGAGCGGGCTCTCGGGGAAGCGCTTCTCCCAGCGGCTCCAGGCGCGCGCCGCCCCCGCATCGTCCCCCGACGCCTCGAGCGCCTGGATGGCCCCGAACTCGGCGTCGGGCGCGAACGGGCTCCGCCCCGCGACCTCGCCGGCGCGGCCGAAGGCCTCGGCCGCCGCGTGGTAGTCGCCGAGCTCGTAGCGCAGCGCGCCGTCGAGCGCGCGCACGGCGAAGCGCGCGTCCGCATCCTTGTCGCCGCCGGGCGCCGGCAGCGACTCGCCGACCCGATGCAGCGCCTCGACCCGCGCCGCGCCGCCCAGCAGCCGCGCGGCCTCGAAGTCGAGCCCGGCGCGCCGCAGGCCGGCGTCGGGATCCGACGCCGGGGTCGCGGGCGTCGCCGCCGCGCGCGCCCGCGCCCGGGCGTCACAGCGACCGGGCGCGATGGGGAGTGCGGCGGCGGCCAGCAGCGCGGCCGCGACCGCGAGATGCCTCCCGGCGTGGATCACGGCTGAACCGGGATCACCGGCACGCTGCCCTGCGGGCCGCTGGTCGAGATCTCCAGCGCGCGCACCGTGGACTCGAGGATCCGACCCTGACGATCCCGGACCTCGAGATGATAGCGATAGGTGCCGTCGGCGAGCGGCAGGCCGGTCTCGTCCTTGCCGTCCCACTCGATGTGGGGCGAGGGCGCGCCCTCGCCGCCGAAGCGCCGCACCACGCGGTCCGACTTGTCGACGATCTCGAGCGCCCAGCTCTCGGGCGTGCCCTTGGTGCGCGCGTTGAGCGAGATGCGCGTCACCGCGTGCTCACCGGTGGGCGAGAACACCTCGGGGTCGGCGTGCGAGCTGGCGTAGAAGCCCCCGAAGCGGTACGAGATCCCGACCCGGTGGGTCATGCCGAGCGGGTGGTCGGCGACCCCGTAGTCGATGTCGTAGCGCGGCGAGACCTGGTAGGAGAAGCCGCCGGTGGCGCGGGTGTCGTCGTAGCCCACCCGCATCGTCAGCCCCTGGAACAGGTGGTACTCGCTGCCGACGCGCATCTGGGTGCCGAGGCCCTGGGACTGGTCGAGCTCGCCGAACAGCGTCGCGCGGCCGCCCAGCACGCTGAGCGCGGCCCCGGCCCGCACCAGGCTCGGCCAGGGCTCGGCGACGTCGCGCAGGGTGATGCGCGGCCCGCCCAGGTTGGCGGCCGACAGGCCGACGCGGAGCGCCGGGGTCAGGCTCACGATCCCGCCCAGGTCCATGCCGAAACCGCCGCCGTTGAACGCTTCGATGGTTTGCTGCACCACCTTGACGTTGGCGCCCAGCGCGAGCCGGGGCGTGAAGCTCTTCGCCAGGGTCAGCAGGTAGGCGGTCTCGCCCTCGCTGAAGCTGCCGAGCGGGTTGTTGAGGGCGTCGGTGCGCTGGAAGTCGCCGGAGCCGAGCGACAGCACGCTGACGCCGACGCTCGGCCAGCGGCTGCCGGGCACCGCCAGGCCCACCGCGTTGATCGAGGTGCCCTCATAGAGCAGCGCGGTCTCGAAGCGCAGCTGGTTCTGATCGAGCAGCGGGAGCCCGGCGGGATTCCACAGCGTGCCCAGCGCGTCGTCGGCGCTGGCGACGAACGCGCCGCCCAATCCGAGGGTGCGGGCGCTGCTGTACTGGGTCAGCCACTCGCCGGCGCTGCCGGCGACCCCGGTCTGCGCGACGGCGCTCGAGGCGCCGGTCGCGACCAGGACCGCGGCCAGGACCAGGCGATGGACGAGTTGACGATGGCGGTGCATGGATCCTCCTCCCTAGCGGACGACGGCGACCTTGCGCCGCATGACCAACCCGCGAGCCTCGATGAAGACCACGTAGCCGCCGCTGGCGACCGCGCTGCCGTGGCCGTTGCGCCCGTCCCAGCTCCACGCGTTGAGGCCGGCATGGCCCCCGGTCGCGCCGCCCGCGAAGGTCTCCTCGCGCACCAGGTCGCCGCTCTGGGTGAAGATGCGCAGCGTCACGTTCGAGTCGTCCTTGAGCTTGTAGGCGATGGTGGTCGCCTCGGCCGGCGGATGGAATGGATTGGGATAATTGGTGATCGTCCCGCCCGGCGCGCCCGGGTCGACCAGGGCGACCTGGAGGTTGAGATCGGCGCTCAGGGGGCCCGAGATCGCGCGGATGTGGTCGGTCTCGTCCATGCGCGGGCTCAGGAAGTCGGCGCGGGCCACCCCGACCGAATCGGTGAGGGAGTCGACCGCGGTGAGCGTGCCGGTGCCGAGCACCAGCACGAACCGCTCCGCCTGGGCCGGGACGCCGTTCGAGTAGGCGTCCACGACGCGGCCGCTGATGGCGGCGTGTCGGTTCCCGCCCACCCAGGTCGGCGTGCTGGTGAGCTGGATCGCGGTGGGCGCACCGGGCAGGATCGTGATCGGGCCGGTGATGCCGGGCGCGTTGCCGGCGTTGTCGCGCACCACCAGGACGATCGGCTCGGCGAAGGTGTAGGTCTCGGTCACCGAGCGCTGGCCCTGGAGCAGTTGGAACTCGGTGGTCAGCAGGGTGCCGCGGCCGCCGGCGCGCGTGCCCGCGTTCTGCACCTCGACCGTGACGAACGAGTTGATGTCCTGGATCACGCTGCCGGCGTCGTTCACCACCTTGACGGCGAGCGTGAACGTCTGCCCGGCCAGGGCGCTGGCCGGGGACACCGAGGCCTCGAGATGGAAGCCGGTGCTGATCGCCCTGACCTGCGTGTTGCCGCCCTGGATGGCGGGGTTGCTCGCGTCGCTCACGATGATCTGCTGGAAGCCGCCGGTCGCGAGCTTGACGTTCATGTCGGCGCGGCCGTCGACCAGCGCCTGGTCGGGCGGCAGGGTCGCCAGCGGGTCGCCCGAGGTCAGGTGGGCGACGTCGGTGACGCCGGTGACCGGGTTCCACCACGCGTCGGTGGCCAGCACGGTGCAGGTGAAGGCGTAGTTGATGGACTCGTCGGTGGCGGTGCCGGTGCGCCCGCTCGCGGTTCCGGGGGCCGGCGACTCGCCGGGGGCGAGCACCAGCAGGCGGGCGAAGGCCCCGCCGGTGAGCGTCACCGCCGCCGACGTGTCGGCGGCCACCCCGGAGTTGGCGAGGTCGCGCGCCCAGATGATCTGGGGGCCGGTGCGGTAGAGCATGGTCGGGATGAGGACCTGGCCGTTCACCAGCGTGGTCTCGGCGGGGAGACGCGCGAAGGCGTCGGTCGAGCCGAGGGCGATCGAGTCCGACACGCCCGGCACCATGTTCCACCACGCGTCGACCGCGCGGACCGTGACCGTGAACGCGGCTCCCGCGCTCTGCCCGGTCGGCGTCCCGGTCTTGCCGGTGGGTGTGCCGCCACGCGCGGTCTCGCCCGGCAGCAGCACCTGGAGCCCGGCGAGCGCGCCCGGCTGCACGACGAAGTTGTTGCTGGTTCCGGTGTGAGGCGGGGAGCTGAAGTCCGAGCAGGTGATCGAGACCGCTCCGCCCGCGCCCTTGAAGGTCACCGGGCCGCTCCACAGACCGTTCACGAAGTTGACCAGCTCGGGGCTGATGCTCCCCGACCCGGTGTTGGCGATCAGCAGCGCCTGGGCGGTGTAGTTCGGGATGGTGTTGCCGCTCGCGTCCGTGGCGCGGATCGAGACCGCGCCGGGCGTGCCGGCGACCTGCGGGGACGAGATCGGAGCGATGACGAACTTCGCCGCCCCGGCCGGCAGCACCGAGAGGGGGTCGCTGGTCATGCTCAGGATGCTGCCGTTCGACTGGTCGGAGACCGTGATGGTCTGGCTGCCGACCGTCCGCAGCGTCGCGCTGAGCGCGACGTAGCCGTTGTTCAGCGACCCCGACGACAGGGTCGCGCTCGCGTCGCTCGAGGTCAGGCGCACGGCGTCGAAGCCCGCCACCGGGTTCCACCAGTTGTCGGTCTCGTACACGCCCACGGTGAAGGGTTGTCCCGCGGTCTGGCTCGCGGCCGAGCCGCTGAGACCCGTGGGGCTGCCGGGCAGCGCGGTCTGGCCGGGGAGCACGACCTGGACGCGGGCCGCGGGCCCGGGGTGGACGGTGAACGGATCGCTGGTGCCGTTCTTGCCGGGCGCGCTCTCGAGCCACGCGTAGAAGTTGACGTTGCCGCGGTTGATCGAGGTCTCATCCGCGCGGTAGGCGGCGATCGGCCCGGTCCAGGTCCCGCCGCTGAGCGTCACGGTCGCGGGCGAGGTGAAGCCGTCGCCGTAGCTGGTGGTCTCCTTGACGCGCACCGTGCCCGAGTAGCCGCTCACCGTGCGGCCGCCCGCGTCCACGGCGGTGAGCGTCATGGTGAAGGGCACGCCGGCGTACTGGTTCTTCTGGGTGATGCGCGAGAAGACGAAGCCCTGGATGACCAGGGCGGTCACCGGCGACGAGGTCCCGTCGGGGATGGTCGTGTCGGTCTGATCGTGGGCGTAGACCGTGAACGTTCCGCCCGCGTTGAGCGTCACGGTGAGCGTGACGCTCCCGGACTGGACCTGGGTGGGGGACGGCAGGGTGGCGCTCGCGTCCGAGCACAGGGTCTGGATGACGTCGGAGACCCCGGTCACCGTGTTCCACTGGGCATCGCAGGCCTCGATGGTCACGTTGAACGGCACGCCCGCGGTCTGGGCCTGCGGCACGCCGGTCTTGCCCGAAGGCGTCCCGGGCGCGGCGGCTTCGCCCGGCAGCAGGACACGAAGTTGCGAGAACGGGCCGGCGACGCCGGGTGACGCGCTTCCGGCGATCAGCAATACGGCGGTCCACGCGGTGACGAGGACGAACCCCGATCGACAGCGCACGGTCTCCCTCCCGATAATGATGTGAAGGCATGTCGTGGACATCCGGGCACGCCGGATCTCCCACACGCCGCGTCGCGGAGTGGCAGGTGTCGTGCCCGCGCGAACGCGCAAGGCGCAATGGAATGGGCCGAATCGCCGAACCTCATGGGAGCTTGTGTGATGACGGCCGCCGCGGTCGGGCGAGCGGGTCCAAAGGGCGGGTGCCGAGGCGTCTCCGGGCGCCCGAAGGGTGAGATCGCCCAGCTCGACGGCGCGAAATGAGAGGCGGACTACCGCGAATCGCACGCACGCGGGACGGGTGCTCGATTTCGCCCGTCACGCGGCCAACCTGCACGCCCCGGCGCCGCGGCACGCGTCGTGCCCGCGCTCAGCTCGCCCGCACCCCCGAGCGCCACACCCGCTGGATCAGACCGGCGCCGTCCTCGATCACGGTGTAGAGGCACGGCACCAGGATCAGGGTCAGCAGGGTGGCCGAAGCGAGCCCGCCGATCACCGTGCGGGCGAGCGGGAAGTAGAGCACGTCGCCAACCCGGTTCTGCCCCACCGCCAGCGGCAGCAGGCCGAGGATGGTGGTCGCGGTGGTCATCAGGATGGGGCGCAGCCGGTCGTGCGCCGCGGCCATCAGCGCCGCGCCGCGCTCGCGGCCCGCGCGCCGCAGGTGGTGGACGTGGTAGAGCAGCACGATGCCGTTGTTGACCACGATGCCGATCAGGATCAGCAGTCCGATCTGGGCCATCAGGTTGAAGGGCGAGCCGGTGAGGAACGAGATCCAGGCGATGCCGACGAACGCGAACGGCAGGGCGCCCATGATCGCGAACGGATGGAGCAGCGACTCGAACAGCCCGGCCATCACCAGATAGACCAGCACCAGCGCCAGCAGCAGGTTGACCAGCATCTCCTGCTGCGTGGCGTTCTCGTTCTCGAACGCCGACCCGAACGACCAGCCGGTCCCGATCGGGAAGCTCAACGCGTCGAGCTGCCGGGTCACTGCCCGGCGCACCTCGCCGGCCTTGCTGCCCTCGCAGTTGCCGGCCACCGTGATGACCGAGCGGCGCTGCTGGCGCTCGACGCTGGCCGGGGTGCGCGCGTCGTGGAAGTGCGCTACCGCGCCGAGCGGCACGCTCTGCCCGTCGGCGCCCGCGAGCGGCAGGCGCTCGAGCTGCTGGAGGCTCGAGCGATCGGATTCGGCCAGCCGCGCCTCGACCTCGACCTCGCCCTGCGATCCGCGGAAGCGCGACAGCGGACGACCGCGGAAGAACATCGCCACCGACTGCCCCACGCCGGCGGTGCTGAGCCCATAGTGCTCGGCGCGGTCGCGATCGACGATCACCTCGACCTCCTCCTGCCCCTTCTTGCCCCCCACCACCACGTCGTGGAGCCCCGGCACCGCGGCGAGCCGGCGCCGTACCTCCTCGGCCAGGCCGTCGAGGCGCGGACCCGGATCGCCGAACAGCTGGACCGAGAGCCGGGTGGGCGCGCTGTCCTCGTTCTCGCCCCGCAGGCGGACGGTGACCCCGGCCAGCTCCGGCAGCTGCGCGCGCAGGCGCTTGCGCAGCTCCTCGGCGCCTTCGCTGTCGGCCCAGCCGCGCTGCAGGTAGGCGCGCGTGAAGGCGGTGTTGCCGGCGAAGTACGAATAGGTCGACTTGACGTGCAGCGAGTCGCGGCGCGCCCGGATCCAGTGCTCGACCCGCGTCACCACCTTCTCGACCTCGTCCTTGTTGAGGTTCTCGGTGAACTCGTACTCCATCGAGACCGCCTCGACCCGGGTGCCCGCGAAGGTGCTCTTGTCGACCCGGGCGAACGGCAGCAGTGCCGAGGCGAACACCAGCAGGCCCAGCAGCAGGGTGGCGAGACGGTGGCGCAGGGTCCAGCCCAGCGCCCGCTGGTAGGCGCCGCCCAGGCGCTCGATCGCGCGCGAGGGCGGCGCGGCCCGCACCTTGAGCAGCCGCCCCATCGCCAGCGGGATCGCGGTCAGCGACAGGAACAGCGAGCAAACCAGCGTGAAGATGATGGTGCGTCCCACCTCGCCGATCCAGGTGGTGATCTCGGTGCGCCCGCCCAGCACCAGGGGCAGGAACACGATCACCGAAGTCACGGTCGACGCCACCACCGCCGGCACCACCTCGCGTGAGCCCAGCAACGCCGCGCGAATCGGCGAGCGCCCGCGCTCGCGGTGGCGGTAGATGCTCTCCAGCACCACCACCGCGTTGTCGACCAGCATGCCGACCGCCAGCATCAGGCCCATCATCGACAGGATGTTGAGCGAGCGGCCGCCGAAGTACAGCAGCGCCAGCGCGGCCAGCAGCGAGAACGGGATCGCCAGCGCCACCACCAGCACGGTCTGGAGCCGGCGCAGGAACAGCCACAGCACCAGGATCGCGAGCAGGGCGCCGATCAGGCCGGCCTCCAGCAGGCCGCGCAGCGAGTTCGAGATCTCCTCGCCCTGGTCGGTGAAGGTCAGCACCTGGATGCCGGCGAGCTCGGGATCGGCGGCGATGCGCCGCAGCGCCTGGCGGGCGCGCGCCGCCACCTGCACCGAGTTGGCGCCCGACTCCTTGATGACGTTCAGCCCCACCGCGCGCGCGTCGTCGAGGTGGCGGCCGTAGTCGAGATCGGGCTCTCGGTAGCGCACGTCGGCGACGTCGGCGAGCCTCAGGCCGCGCTCGTCGACCGGGAAGTCGCGGATCTCGTCGAGCGAGGCGAACTGGTTGACCACCCGCAGCGGCCACGACTCCCGTCCCTGGTGCAGCACCCCGGCGCTCAGGCTGCGGTTCGAGGCATCGAGCCGGCTCAGCAGCGCGCCGGCGTCGAGACGGTGGCGCAGCAGGTCGGCATAGCGCAGCTCGATCTCGATGCGCGGCGGATCGACGCCGTAGAGCTCGACCTTGGCCACCCCGGGTACGCGCCGCAGCGGATCGGCGACGTGGCGGTCGAGCCGCTCGTAGTCGCGCGACAGGTCGCGGTCGGCGGCGATCCGGCACTCCAGCACCGGGATGTCGGAGGAGCGGAAGCTGTTGATCTGGATGTGATCGACGTCGGCCGGCAGCTGGTCGCGGATGCGGTCGAGCTTCTCGCGCGCCTCGACCCGCAGCGGTCCGATGTCCTCGCCCCAGTCGAACTCGACCTGGATCACCGATTCGTTCGCGGACGAGAACGACTGCAGCCGGCGCACGCGCGACAGCGTCGCCAGCGCCTCCTCGGCCGGCCGGGTGATCTCCTCCTCGACCTGGGCGGGCAGCGCGTTGGGATACGGGATGTGGATCTCGAGCTGCGGAAAATCGACCTCGGGCAGGAACGCCTGCGGGAGCCGCGGCGCCGACAGCGTTCCGACCGCCACCACGCTCAGGAACACCATGCCGGCGGTGACCGGGTAGCGCAGGCTCCAGCGCGGCAGGTTCACGGCGGCACCGCGGTCAGGGCGTGCGGTCGAGGACCGCGTACATGACCGGCAGCACCACCAGCGTGAGCACGGTGGCGCAGCTCAGGCCGCCGATCAGGGTCAGGGCCAGCGGGGCGCGGATCTCGGCGCCCTCGCCGAAGCCGAGCGCCATCGGCACCAGGCCGAGGATGGTGGCAAGGGCGGTCAGCAGGATGGGCCGCATGCGCACCTGGCCGGCCTCGATCAGGGCCTCGAGCTTGCCGCGCCCCAGGTGGCGCAGCTGGTTGGTGTAGGCCACCAGCACGATGCCGTTGCTGACCACGATGCCGGCCAGGATGATGAAGCCGATCAGCACCATGACGCTCACCGGTGTGCCGGTCACGGCGAGCGTGGCCACCACGCCGATCACCGCCATCGGCAGCGTGAACATGATGATGAACGGGTGGAGCAGGGATTCGAACTGGCTCGCCATCACCAGGTACACGAGGAACACCGCCAGCAGCAGGGCGAAGCGCAGCGACCCGAACGACTGCTGCAGCTCCTGGTTCTGGCCCGCCAGCACCGCGCGCGCGCCGTTGGGGAGCGTGAGCCGATCGAGCGCCGCCTGGATGTCGCGCGCCGCGCCGCCCAGGTCGCGCCCCGCCAGGTTCGCGGTCACCACCGCCGCGCGCTGCTGGGCGATACGGCGGATCTCCCCCGGCCCGTGCGCCACCGTCACGGTGGCGACCGCGCCCAGCGGCACCGGGCGTCCGTCGTTGCGGCCCACCTCGAGGTTGGCGAGCCGCGCGATCTGGTCGCGCTGCTCGGCGCCGGCCCGCACCCGCACGTCGAGCTTGCGATCGAGGTCGCTGAACTGGGTGGCCGCCTCGCCCTCGACCGCGTTGCGCACCAGGCGCGAGGCGCCGGCGGGCTCGAGGTGCATGGCCGACAGGCGGTCGCGGTCGAACTGGATCTGGACCTCGGGCTGGCCGCCGCGCGCCGAGCTCTGCACGTCCTCGAGCCCCGGCACCTGGGCCAGCCGCTGCGCCACCGTGGCGGCGGCGCTCTGCAGCTTGTCGAGATCGTAGGCGTAGACCTCGACCTCGACCGGGAAGCGGAAGGTCAGCAGCGACGGCTGCTCGAACTCGTAGCCCAATCCCGGCACCCGGTCCATGGCGGCGCGCAGCCGCGCCGCGATCTCCGCCGCGCCGCGCGTGTCGGTGGCGCGCTTCATCGCCACCGCCACCTGGCCGCGGTTGGCCTCGCGGGCCGAGCCGGTGAAGGCCGACAGGTCGGTCTGTCCGGCGGTGGTGTAGACGGTGCGCACCCGCGGGTCGCCGCGCACGGTGGCGGCGATGCGCGCCAGCACCGAATCCGTCACCTCGAGCGCCGTGCCCTCGGGGAGCCGCACGTTGAAGTCGAAGCGGCCCTGGGAGGAGGCCGGGAACAGATCGACCGGCAGCAGCGCGGCGACCAGCAGGCTGGCCACGAACGCGAAGCCCGCCAGCGCCAGCACCCGCCCGCGGCGGGCGAGCGCCGCGGCGAGCAGGAGGCGCACCAGGAACTGGAGCGCCGCGTAGCCGGCGTCGAACGGGCCCAGCAGCCGGTCGACCAGCGGTGCCACGCGGCGCCCCAGGGCCGCGATCCCGCGCACGATCAGGCGCGGCGGCGTCACCACCGCGGCGAGCAGGAGGCGCACCAGGAACGGCCCGCCCGCGGCGTGGGGCGCGCCGCCGCCCCGGGGCGCCGGCGCCGCCCGCAGCGCCGCCCGGGGCGCTGAGGATCGGGACGATCGTCAGCGCCACCCCCAGGGAGGCCAGCAGCGACAGCGAGATGGTGAGCGCCTGGTCACGGATCAGCTGACCGGCCAGCCCTTCGACGAACACCAGCGGCAGGAACACCGCCACCGCGGTGAGCGTCGAGGCCGCGACCGCCATCGCCACGGTGCGGGCCCCGTGGCGCGCCGCCTCGCGCGGCGGCAGGCCCTCCTCGCGCTTTCGGAACACGCTCTCGAGCACCACGATCGAGTCGTCGACCACCCGTCCCACCGCCAGGGCCAGGCCGCCCAGCGACATGACGTTGAACGACAGTCCGAAGCGATACATGATGATGAAGGTCGCCAGCACCGACACCGGCAGCGACACGCCGATGATGAGCGTCGAGCGCAGGTCGCGCAGGAACGCGAAGATCACCAGGATCGCCAGCAGCCCGCCCTGCCACGCCGAGTCGACCACGTCCTGGATCGAGCTCTCGATGAAGCGCGACTGGTCGGCGACGGTGGCGAGCCGCGACTCCGGCGGCAGCTGGAGCTTGGCGACCCGGCGGCGCACCGCGCGCGCCACCGACACGGTGTTGGCGTCGCCCTCTTTGTAGACCGCGATCTCGACCGCCTCGTCGCCGTCGACGCGCGCCACGACCTCGCGATCGCGCGAGCCGCGACCCACCCGGGCCAGATCGGAGAGGCGCACCACGCCGTCGGGGCGCGTCACCAGGATGACGCCGCCGATCTCCTCGGGGGTCAGGAACTGGTTGGTGGCGCGGATCAGGTACTCGGACTGCCCCTCGGTCAGCGAGCCACCGGCCAGATTGATGTTCTCCTCGCCCAGGCGGCGCGTGATGTCGGCGAGCGTCAGGCCGACCGACGACAGCCGGTCGGCGTCGACGTCGACCTGGATCTCCTCCTCCTCGCCGCCCGCCACCTTGACCGCCGCCACCCCCGGCACGCCTTCGAGCTCGCTCTTGATGGTGCGGTCGGCGATGCGGCGCAGGCGCTGGAGGTTGCCGCCGCCCGAGAAGCGCAGCCGCAGGATGGGATCGAGCGACGGATCGAAGCGCAGGATGGCGGGACGCTGGGCCTCGCGCGGCAGGGTCACGAGGTCGAGCTTCTCGCGTACCGCGAGCGAGGCCAGGTCCATGCGTTGTCCGGAGCCGAACTCGAGCGTCACTTCGGACTGGCCGGGGCGCGACACCGAGTGCATGCGCTGGAGGCCCGGCACCACGCCCACCCCCTCCTCGATCGGGCGGGTCACGAACTGCTCGACGTCGGCGGGCGCGGCGTCGGGCAGATCGGTGCGGATGGTCAGCGACGGATAGGAGATGTCGGGCAGCAGGTCGACGGCCAGCCGCGAGGCGGCCACCAGACCGAACAGGACCACAGCGATGGTGACCATGAACACGGTCACCGGGCGCTGCAGCGAGCCGTCGACGATGCGCATCGGGGTCTCCCGTGTGCGGCGCCGGGCGCCGGGGTCCGGTGGCTAGAAGGCCGTCACCTTGATGCGGGCCCCGGGCTTCAGACCCCCCTGCCCGATGGTCACGACGCGGTCGCCGGGCGAGAGCCCGGCGAGGATCTGGGCCTGCTCGCCTTCGATGGCGCCCACGGTCACCGGAGCGCGCGCCACCGTGTCGCCGCGCGCGACGAACACGAACTGCTCGCCGTCCTCGCTGATCAGGCCGCGCTTCGGCATCAGCAGCGCATCGGCGAAGCTGCCGGTCTTGAGCCGCACGCGCGCGAAGCAGCCGGGACGCAGCAGCGCGCCGGGATTGGGGGCCTCGAGGGTGACCTTGAAGGTGCCGTTGGCGCGGTCGACGACCGGGTTGACCAGCGTGACCCGCGCCGCGAAGCTGCGGCCGGGCTGGGCATCGAGCTCGAGCGCCGCCTGCTGCCCGGGACGGATGCGGTCGAGCTCGCGCTCCGGGAAGTAGAGCCGCGCCAGCACCGGATCGTACTCCAGCAGACGGAAGCAGGCCTGCCCCACCGCGACGGTCTCGCCGCGGTTGATCGAGCGTTCGACCACGCGCCCCGCGAAGGGGGCGGTGATGCGGGTCTGGCTCAGCTCGAAGCGCTTCTGGTCCAGATCGACCTTGGCGGTGCGCAGCCTCAGCTCGACGTCGTCCCAGTCCTTGTCGCTCATGTAGCCCTCGCCCTGCATCTTGCGCGCGCGCTCCTCCTCGTGCCGGGCGACCTCGAGCGCCACCTCGGCGCGCTCGACCGCGAGCCGCGCGTCGGTGTCGTCGAGCCTGGCGAGCACCGCGCCCTGGGCGACCCACTCGCCTTCCTCGGCGGGCAGCTCCATGACCTGGCCCTGGCGGCGCGCGACCAGCACCGCGCTGTTGCGCGCCTCGAGCGTGGCGGTGGTCTCGAGCCAGGTGTCGATGCTGCCGCGCCGCACCACCGCGACCTCGACCGGGGCGG
>Ga0318495_10000510_pt1 | contig 12208 bp, 9 predicted proteins | sample GRESIP108b1f25_FD_203752 | JGI IMG/M metagenome (GOLD analysis project Ga0318495, IMG submission 203752) | Tropical soil microbial communities from Luquillo Experimental Forest, Puerto Rico - GRE.SIPMG.108b1f25 | ecosystem: Environmental > Terrestrial > Soil > Tropical forest > Bulk soil...
CCACTGCTCGCTGTTCGACGTCGGCGCGGTCGAGATGATCGCGCGTCTCAAGCGACGCGATCGCTCGCTGGCGGTCATCTCGCTGATCCCGGAAGCCGACCAGGCCTTCGGGCTGGCCGGGGAGGTCAACGAGGTGGCGGGTCGGCTGATGGCCAAGTACTGGCCGGGGCCGCTGTCGCTGATCTTCCGCGCCGCGCCGATCGTGCCGCCGCGGGTGCGGGGCGCGGGTGGGACGGTGGCGCTGCGCTTCCCGCGCGATCCGCTGTGCCTGCGGGTGCTGGAGCCGATCGGCGGCCCGGTGGTGTCGAGCAGCGCCAACATCTCGGGGCAGCGCCCGGCCGAGACCGCCGAGGAGGTGGTGCGGATCTTCGGCAACCAGCTCGATCTGGTGCTGGACGCCGGGCCGCGCCACGGCGAAACCCCCTCGACGCTGGTCGACGTGAGCGGCCCGCGCCCGCGGCTGCTGCGCCGCGGCGCGATCGACGTCACCGCCGATCTGGGCGAGTTCGAGGACGCGACCGCGGGCCGCGCCCGCTGAGCCGATGTCGATGCGTTGAGGCCAGGTCGAGTACCGGCCGAGAGAGGCAGCAATCGGCCGGTACTCGACCTGGCCTCAACGCTGCTCGAGCAGCGACCCCTGACGCACGCGAGCGGTTGACGGGCCGCTCGCGGCGCGCCTATTCTTGCTCGACATGTCCTCCCGTGAGCCGGCTTTGCGCGTCCTGATCGTGTGTACCGGCAACACCTGCCGGAGCCCGCTCGCGGCCCTCGCCCTGCTCGACGAGCTGGGGCCCGACCGCGAGCGCGTCGAGGTGTCGTCGGCCGGGACCGCGGCCTGGGAGGGGCAGCCCGTCTCGTCCGCCACCCTCGAGCTGGCCGGCCAGGAGGGCTTCGACCTCGCCGACCACCGTTCGCGCCGGGTGACTCCAGCTTTGGCGCGGAGTGCCGATCTAATTCTGGTGATGGAACGGGAGCAGGCGCGGGCGGTGCAGGCGCTGGGCGCCGATCCGCAGCGCACCCATGTGCTGTCCGAGTGGCCCGAGCCGGGCGAGCCGGCACTGCCGGTCTCGGACCCGTTCGGCGCGTCGCGAGAGGCTTACGAGGAATGCTGGCGCCGCATCCGGCGCCACATCCGGCGGATCGTTCCACAGGTTCGGGAGGCACTTCGGGCGCGCTCCGCCTAGGCGCCCTCAATCATCGAGGTGCACGATGGCCATGACGAAAGCCAGCAAGATCTGGATGAACGGGAAGTGGGTGGCCTGGGATGACGCGCGGGTCCACGTCCTGTCGCACGTTTTGCACTATGCGTCGAGCGTGTTCGAGGGAATTCGCTGCTACGACACCCGTCGCGGGCCGGCGATCTTCCGGCTCGACAAGCACCTCGACCGGCTCATGCTGTCGACCAAGGTGTACCGCATGGAGCTGCCGTTCACCCGCGAGCAGATCCAGCGCGCCTGCATCGAGTCGGTGGCGATCAACGACCTCAAGGAGTGCTACATCCGCCCGCTGGTCTACCGCGGCTACGAGAACCTGGGCGTCAACCCGTTCGGCAATCCGATCGACGTCGCGATCGCGGCGTTCCCGTGGGGCAAGTACCTGGGCGAGGACGCGCTCAACAAGGGCGTGGCGGTCAAGGTCAGCTCGTGGATGCGCATGGCGCCCAACACCATGCCGGCGATGGCCAAGGCCTCGTCGAACTACATGAACTCCCAGCTCATGAAGATGGAGGCGCTGGTCGACGGTTACACCGAGGCGATCGCGCTCGACGTGCACGGGTTCGTCAGCGAGGGCAGCGGGCAGAACGTGTTCGCGGTGGTCAACGGCGAGCTGGTGACGCCGACCCTGTCGAGCAGCATCCTGGCGGGCATCACGCGCGATTCGGTGATCACGCTGGCCCGCGAGATGGGCTACGCCGTGCGCGAGGACGTGATGCCGCGCGAGCTGCTGTACGGGGCGGACGAGCTGTTCTACGCCGGCACCGCGGTCGAGATCACGCCCATCACGTCGGTCGACCGCATCGCGGTCGGCAACGGCGCGCGCGGACCGGTGACCAGGGCGATGCAGGACGCCTTCTTCGGCATCGTGCGCGGCGAGACCCCCGACCGTCACGGCTGGCTCACGCCGGTGACGCAGGGCGCCGCGGTCGCCGCCGCCGCGCGACAGCCGTAGTCCAGGTGAGCCGGCGGGGAACGGGTCGGTGAGGATCGCGATCGGCAGCGACCACGCCGGTTACGAGCTCAAGCACCGCCTCAAGCTCGAGCTCGGCGCGCTGGGCCACGAGGTGGTCGACTTCGGCACCGGCGCGGCGAGCCCTCCAGTCGATTATCCGGACTTCTGCTTCCCGGTCGCCGAGGGCGTGGCGCGCGGCGCGTTCGAGCGCGGGATCGTGCTGGGCGGCAGCGGCATCGGCGAGAGCATCGCGGCCAACAAGGTGGCGGGAGTGCGGGCCGCGGTGGTGACCAGCGACGAGACCGCGCGGCTCACCCGGCTCCACAACGACTCGAACGTGCTGGCGCTCGGAGCGCGCACCAACGGCGACTTCGACAACGCGGTGCGCTGGCTCCGGCTGTGGCTCGACACCGGCTTCGAGGGCGGCCGCCACGTCGCGCGGCTGCGCAAGATCCACGAGTACGAGCGCCGTCACCGCGCCCTCGACCCGGCCGCGGAGCCGCGATGAGCGAGCTACGCGACCAGGACCCCGCGATCTTCGAGGCCATCGCCGGCGAGCGCCGGCGCGAGCTCGACACCCTCGAGCTCATCGCCTCCGAGAACTTCGCCAGCCCCGCGGTGCTCGAGGCGCTGGGCTCGGTGATGAACAACAAGTACGCCGAGGGCCTGCCCGGCAAGCGCTACTACGGCGGCTGCGAGTTCGTCGACATCGCCGAGCGGCTGGCCATCGAGCGGCTCGGCACCCTGTTCGGCGCCGATCACGCCAATGTCCAGGCCCACTCGGGCGCCTCGGCCAACGTGGCCGCCTACCTGACGGTCTCGAAGGCCGGCGACACGCTGCTGGGCATGAGCCTCGCCCACGGCGGTCACCTGACGCACGGGCATCCGGTGTCGGTGACCGGCCAGCTGTGGAACGCGGTACAGTACGGGGTGCGGCCCGAGGACGGGCGCATCGACTACGAGCAGGTGGCGACGCTGGCGCGCCAGCACCGGCCGCGGATCATCGTCGCCGGGGCCAGCGCCTACCCGCGCGTGATCGAGTTCGAGCGCCTGGCCGCGATCGCGCGCGAGGTCGAGGCGGCGCTGGTGGTCGACATGGCGCACATCGCCGGGCTGATCGCCGCCGGCCTCCATCCCAGCCCGGTGCCCCACGCCGACCTCATCACCAGCACCACCCACAAGACCCTGCGCGGCCCGCGCGGCGGCTTCGTGCTGTGCCAGCAGCGCTGGGCCGAGAAGCTCGACAAGAGCGTGTTCCCGGGGCTCCAGGGCGGGCCGCTCATGCACGTCATCGCCGCCAAGGCGGTGTGCTTCGGCGAGGCGCTCACCGAGGGCTTCCGCGCCTATCAGCGCCGCGTGGTCGGCAACGCCCAGGCGCTGGCCAGCGGACTCGTGCGGCGCGGCTTCGACCTGGTGTCGGGAGGCACCGACAACCATCTCATGCTCGTCGATCTGAGACGGCGCTCGATGACCGGCAAGACCGCCGAGGAGGCGCTGCACCGCGCGCGTATCACGGTCAACAAGAACGCGGTGCCGAACGACCCGCAGAAACCCTGGATCACGAGCGGCATCCGTCTCGGCACCCCCGCGCTCACCACCCGCGGCTTCGGCACCGACGAGATGGAGCGGATCGCGGGCTGGATCGCGCGGGTGCTCGAGTCTCCCGCCGATGCCGCGATCGCCCGCGCGGTCGAGGTCGAGGTGCTGGAGCTGGCCCGGGCCTACCCGCTGTTCGCCTGGGAGCCGGCGCCGCGCTGACCCACCCGACGGCGCCCGTGCGCGCCGTCGCGGCCTTCGTTCACGATGCAACCCGGCGCGTGCGCGGCGTGAGGACCCGCTCGAGGTCCGGGCGCGAACCGGCTGGTGCGGCACGAGTTACGTGAGGCCCCCGCGGCCGTCCATGGCACCGTTCGTGCATGCCTCGGGCCCGGAATGCGGCTTCGCATCTCGCTCGACACCCTGGTGGCCTCGCCGCTGCTGCGTCACGTCGCCGTGACGCTGCCGTGGCTCTTCACCGGGCCGCTGGTCCACCGCGCGGCCCTGCTCGCGGCGTGGTCGGGATCCCTGGCCGAATCCGATCGGCTGTTCGAGGCGGCGGCGCGCTGCTATCGCGCGCGCATCGAACTGGTGCCGCTGGCGCGCCTGCGGGCCCATCAGGCGATGGTGCGGGCGCGCGCCGCCTCGGTGCGCGGCGAGTGCGCCGAGGCGCTCGAGGTGGAGCGGCGTCTCAGCCGGCTCGACCGCATCGAGGCGCCGTGGCCACCCTTCGAGTTGGTCTCGGCCGCCTCGCTGCTCGCGTCCTGGGACGGGGGCGCCGCCGCCGCGGCCGGGCCCGGCGCGCGGCCGGGCGAGCCGATCCAGCGCGCGGCGTGAGGACGCAGGAGCCCGCTCCGCCGCACGTCTTTGCGGTTCCGGGACTGGACCGGTCCCGGCGCTTCGCTATACTGCCGCGTCACTCCCGGACGCACTGCCATGTCCGGGCACACGCGACGGGCCGCGTCTGAGCGGCCCTGGGGCCGACAGGAAGGAACCGATGACCCTCGAGACCAGGGACTCTTCGCGCCGGATCGAGCGCGCCGGCGAGATTCTCGGCCGCGTCCGCGCCGAGGTGGCGCGCGCGGTGGTGGGGCAGCGCGCGATGGTGGACCGCCTGCTGGTGAGCCTGCTCACCGGCGGCCACGTGCTGCTCGAGGGCGTGCCGGGGCTGGCCAAGACCCTGGCGGTCAAGAGCCTGGCGGACTCCCTGGGGCTCAAGTTCCGGCGCATCCAGTTCACTCCCGACCTGCTGCCCGCCGACCTCACCGGCACCCAGATCTACAACCCGCGCGAGGGCTCGTTCACCGCCAAGCGCGGGCCGCTGTTCGCCCACCTGGTGCTGGCCGACGAGATCAACCGCGCGCCGGCCAAGGTGCAGTCGGCGCTGCTCGAGGCGATGCAGGAGAAGCAGATCACGATCGGCGACGAGAGCCACGTGCTGGAGGAGCCGTTCCTGGTGCTCGCCACCCAAAACCCGATCGAGCAGGAGGGCACCTACGCGCTGCCCGAGGCCCAGAGCGACCGCTTCATGCTCAAGGTCAAGATCGGCTACCCGGAGCGCGGCGAGGAGAAGGAGATCCTCAAGCGCGCCGGGCTCGACCGGCTGCCGGCGCTCAAGCCCCAGGCCAGCCGCGCCGACGTGCTGGAGGCGCGGGGCGCGCTGTCGGGCGTCTACGTCGACGACAAGCTGCAGGAATACGTCCTCGACCTGGTCGCCGCGACGCGACGGCCGCGCGACTTCGGTCTCGCCCTCGACACGCTGGTGGCCTTCGGCGCCTCGCCGCGCGCCACCCTGTTCCTGGTGCGCGCCGCGCAGGGCATGGCGCTGCTCGCCGGCCGGGCCTACACGCTGCCCGAGGACGTCAAGGCGATCGCGCTCGACGTGCTGCGTCACCGCATCCACGTCTCCTACGAGGCCGAAGCCGAGGGCGTGGACGGCGAAGAGGTGGCGCGCCGGATCCTGGAGCAGGTGCGGGTCCCCTAGGCGCGCACGTCCCAGACCGGGCCTGGAGATGCAGACCACCGACCTGCTCCGCAAGGTGCGCCGCCTCGAGATCCGCAGCCGGCACCTGGTCGAAGAGCTGTTCGCGGGCCAGTCCGAGAGCGTGTTCAAGGGGCGGGGCGTCGAGTTCGAGGAGGTGCGCCACTACGTCCCCGGCGACGAGGTGCGCGACATCGACTGGAACGTGACGGCGCGCTTCGGCGCCCCGTTCGTCAAGCGCTTCGTCGAAGAGCGCGAGCTGACCGTGATGCTGGTGGTCGACGTGTCGCGCTCGATGCGCTTCGGCACCACCGGGACCGAGAAGCGCGAGCTGGCCGCCGAGCTGTGCGCGGTGCTGGGCTTCGCGGCCATGCTGCACAACGACCGCGTGGGGCTGGTGCTGGCCGGCGAGCGGGTCGAGCACTTCGTGCCGCCGGCGCGCGGCCGCACCCACCTGCTGCGCATGCTGCGCGACGTGCTGGGGGTGGAACCCCGCGCGCGCGGCTCGGGGCTGGGCGACGCCGCGCGCTTCCTGCTGCGCACCACGCATCGCCGCAGCCTGATCTTCTGGATCTCCGACTTCGAGGACCGGGTCGACCCGCGCGAGCTCAGCGTCCTGGCGCGCCGCCACGAGCTCACCGCGCTGCTGCTGCGCGATCCGCGCGACGAGCAGCTCCCGGCGGTGGGCTGGGTGGAGCTCGAGGACCTGGAGCGCGGGACGCGCACCCTGATCAACAGCTCGAGCAAGGGCGTGCGCGAGGCCTACGGCCGCGAGGCGCGCGAGCGCCGGCGCAACGCCGAGCTGGCGCTGGCGCGCGCGCGCTGCCCGGCGCTCGAGCTGCGCACCGACCGCTCCTATCTGCCGGTCCTGATGCGCTACTTCGCGGCGCGCAACCGCGGGCGCGGGCGATGAGCCGGCGGGCGGAGGCGGCGGCCGGCCGGCGGGCACCGGCCGCGTGGTCCGCCGCGCTGCTGGTGCTCGGGATGGGCGCGGCGGCGGTGGCGCCGGCGGCGGGCGCGGCCGCGGGTGCGGCGCCGGCCGCCGCTCCCGGCGTTTCGGCCGATTCCGAGGTGGCGGCCGACGCCGGGCTGCTGCCGGCGCGCGTCACGGTGACGCCCGGCCACGCCGCGCTCGGCGAGCCGCTCGACCTCGAGGCCTGGGTGCTGGTGCCGCGTGGGGTGCGCGCCCAGTGGCTGGCGCCCGACAGTGGCGGCGCGTTCAGCTGGGGCGCCCCGGCCGCGCGCCGCGCACCCGGACCGGGTGGGCTCGACACCCTGGCGCTCGAGACCCGGCTCCAGGTCTTCTCGACCGGCCGGGTCGGGATCCCGGGGCCGCGCCTCGCGCTCGCCGGCGGAAGCCAGCCGCTCGAGCGCCAGCTGCCGGTGGTGCGCATCACCATCGAGCCCTCGCCCGGGGTGGCGGACAGCAACGCCGAGCTGCGCGCGCCGCATGCACCGCTCGGCGCGCCGTGGTGGGAGCGCGTGCCGTGGACCATGGTGGCACTCGGCGCGGCGGCGATCGCGGCGCTGGTGGTGTGGCTGCGGTGGCGACGGCGCCGCGTGGCGGCGCCGGTGATCGCGGGCCGCGCCGCCGTCCCGGCGCGCGACCCCGCCGAAACGCTGCTGGTCGAGCTCGAGGCGCTGCGCGGTCTCAACCTGCCGGGGCTGGGGCGCCACGCCGAGCACGCCCTGCGGCTCACCGGCATGGCACGGCGCTTCCTCGAGGCCACCGCCGGCACACCGCGACCCGGCGACAGCACGCCGGAGCTGGTGATCCACCTCGAGGCCGCGCACCTCGAGCCCGCGCAGCTCGAGCGGCTGAGTGCGGCGCTCCGCCTCTGGGACCAGCTCAAGTTCGCGCGCCGCCCTTCGAGCGTGGAGGAGGCGCAGCGCGCCGAGCAGCTGGTCGAGGAGATGGCGCGGCGCCGCATCGCCGAGCGCGAGCGCGAGCGTGAGCGTGAGCGCGCCGCCGCGGCCGGCCGCGAGCGGGTGGCCTGATGCGCTGGGAGAGTCCCTGGGCCCTGCTGCTGCTCCTGCTGCTGCCGCTGCTGGCGTGGCGTCGCCGCGACGGACGCGCCGAGGCCGCGGTGCTGTGGGTGCGAACCCGCGGCTGGGGCAGCCCGATCGGCGCCCAGCTGGTGCGGGGCGCGGGCCTGCTGGTGTGGATCGCCGCCGGGCTCGCGATCATCGCGGTGGCGCGTCCCCAGCAGGGGGTGCGCCTCAGCGAGATCGAGGCGCGCGGCGTGGACATCATGCTGGCGATCGACATCTCGCCCAGCATGCAGGCGCTCGACTTCCAGCCCCGCGACCGGCTGTTCGTGGCCAAGCAGACCGCGCGCGAGTTCATTTCCGAGCGCACCCACGACCGCATGGGTCTGGTGGGGTTCGCGGCCACCGCCTTCACCCAGTGTCCGCTGACCCTCGATCACGACGCGCTGCTCGACCTGCTCGACGGCCTCGACTTCCACCTCGCCGAGGACGGCACCGCGATCGGGATGGCGCTCGCCACCTCGGTGGAGCGGCTGCGCGACAGCAAGACGCCGAGCAAGGTGATCGTGCTGCTCACCGACGGCGCCAACAACCGCGGCGCGATCGATCCGCTGACCGGCGCCGACCTGGCGCGCGCCTACGGCATCAAGGTGTATACGGTGCTGGTGGGCCGCGGCGGCGAGGTGCCGGTGCCGATCGACGATCCGACCCTGGGGCGGCGCATCGTCATGATGCAGATGGACATCGACGAGCCGACGCTGCGCGAGATCGCGCAGCGCACCGGCGGACGCTTCTTCCGCGCCACCGAGACCGCGGCGCTCAAGGGCATCTATGCCGAGATCAACCGGCTCGAGCGCGCGCCGATCCGTTCGATCGAGTACCACGAATACCGTGACCTCGGGCCCGCGGTGCTGGCGGTGGCGGCCGTGGCCCTGGGGCTGGCGGCGCTCTCGGGCGCGACCTGGGCGTTCCGGCTGCCATGAACGGCGCGAGTGGAGCACAACCATGGTGCTGACCGATCCCCGCTGGCTGTGGGGCCTCGCGGCCCTGCCGCTCCTCGCCCTGCTCGAATGGCGCGTGGTGCGCGGCGCCGCGCGGCGGCTAATCCAGCTCGCCGGCGCGCGCCAGCCCAATCCGCTGCTCGCCCAGGCCGATCCGGCGCGGCGCGTGCTGGGCGCGCTGCTCGAGCTCGGGGCGCTGGCCGCGCTGCTGCTCGGAGCGGCCGGCCCGGAGTGGGGACGCGAGGTGGTGCGGCGCACCAGCTCGGGCTCGGACCTGGTGCTGGTCGCCGACGTTTCGGCCAGCATGGACACCCGCGACGTGCCCCCGAGCCGGATCGACGAGGCGCGCCGCGAGGCGCTGGCGGTGCTCGACCGGGTCGAGGGCAGCCGGGTGGGCGTGGTCGCGTTCGCGGGCGACGCGGTGCGGCTGTGCCCGCTGACGCTCGATCGCGGCGCGGCGCGGCTCACCCTCGAGTCCCTGTCGAGCGGCTCGGTGAGCGATCCGGGCACCGATCTGGGGCGCGCGCTGGCGCTGGCGATGCGCGTCATGCCGCCGGGGCGGCGTGAGTCGCAGGCGATCGTGTTGTGGACCGACGGCGAGGATCTGGAGCAGGGCGCGCGCGGCGCGATCGAGGGGCTGGCGGCGAGCGGCATTCGCGTGTTCGCGGTCGGCGTCGGCACCCCGGGCGGCGACGTGGTGCCGATGCTCGACGACCAGGGCCGCGCGACCGACGTCAAGCGCGACGAGCAGGGGGTCGCCATCCGCAGCCGGCTCGACGAGGATCTGCTGCGCACCATCGCCCAGCGCACCCGCGGCGCCTACTTCAGCGCCTCGCGTCCCGGCGGCGAGCTGCCGCGGCTGCTGGGCGCGCTGGGCAGCCTGGCCCGCGGCAGCCACGGCGCGCGCCTCACCGAGCGCCCGGTGGCGCGCTTTCCGCTGTTCGGCGGGCTGGCCGCCCTGCTGCTGCTCACCGACCTCGCGCGCCGGCGCCGCCGCCGCGAGCGCGAGGGGGCGCAGGCGCTCCACTCCGAGCGCGGCGCGGCCGCGGCGCTGCTCATCCTCCTGCTGCTCCTGCCGGGAACACGCGCGGCGCGTGCGCAGAGCGCGTGGGCGCGCGGCGACCGCGCGCTCCGCGCCGGACGGTTCGGCGCCGCCGAGTCGCTGTACGCGCTGCGGCTGCGGCGCGGAGGCCCCGACGAGGTGCGCGTGAACCACGCCACCGCGCGGGCGTTGCGGGCCGCGACCACGCCGGGCGCGGGCCCGGCCCCGGGTCCGGGTGGCGCCGGCCCGGGCGCCGCGACCCCATCGCCGGGCGGGGCCGCGGTCTCGCCCGAGGACGAGCTGCGCGACCTCGCCGGCAGCAACACGCGCGCCGGCCGCGCCGCCGGATACAACCTCGGCACGCTGCTCGGCGAGCGGCGTGAGTACGATCCCGCGCTCGCCGCCCTGCGCAGCGTGCTGGAGCGCGACCCCCGCGACGCCGATGCACGCTGGAACTACGAGCTGCTGGCGCGGCGCAAGCGCGAGGAGGCGAACGCGCAGAAGAATCCGCCGCCGGAGCCGCAGCGCCAGCGGCAGCCCGCGGGCGGCGGCGGGGGCGGGGGAGCCGGCCAGCCGCCGCCCTCGCACGCCGCGCCCAACCCCGGTCCGTCGCAGCAGAATCCGTCGTCGCAGGCGCCCGAGGCTCCCGCGATGCAGCACAACGGTCCGCTCGACCGCGCCCAGGCCGACCGGCTGCTCTCGGCGCTCCAGGATCTCGAACGCATCGAGCAGCAGCGCCGCCGCCAGGTGCGGGTGACGCGCGAGCGCCACGGGAGGGACTGGTGATGCGCGCCCGCCTCCCCGCCCGCGCGGCGCTCGGCCTCGTGGTGCTCGCGGTCGCATCGGGCCTCGCGCCGCGGCCGACCGTGGCGGCGATCGAGGTGCGCGCGCAGCTCGATCGCAGCCGGATCGCGAGCGGCGAGACCACCACGCTCGAGGTGATCGTGAGCGGCTCGGGCGCCACGTCGGAGCCGCAGTTCCAGGTCCCGGATGGCGTCGAGGTGCTGGGCAGCTCACGCGCGCAGAGCTTCTCGTGGGTCAACGGCCAGAGCTCGAGCCAGACCGTGTTCCGCTACGAGCTGGGCTCCTCGCGCACCGGGCAGTTCAGGATCGGACCGGTGCGGGTGCGCTCCGGGAACGACGTGTACTCGACCGCTCCGCTGGTGCTCGAGGTGAGCCCGGGCGGTCCGGGCGTGGGCGGGCCGCCCGCTCGCGGCGCGCCGGGCGGCCGCGGTGGCGGCCGCGGGGCCCAGGGTCCGGCCTCACTGGTCACGGACGTCGCCCCGCGCGAGCCCTGGCTCGGCCAGCCGGTCATCCTGCGCGTGCGCCTGATCCAGCGCGAGGCGCTGGCCGAGGATCCGCAGTATGGCCCGCCTTCGACCACCGGGTTCTGGGCCGAGGCGCCCAGCAAGCCGACCTCGTACTACGGTGACGAGGGAGGCCGGCGCGTACTGGTCACCGAGACCCACACGCGGCTCTATCCGCTCTCCTCCGGCGACGCGACCATCGGCCAGGCCGTGGTGGGCCTCACGCTCGCTGGAGCCACCCCGTTCGATCCGTTCTCGTTTCCGGGCATGGGGCGGCGGCGGGTCGAGGTGCGCAGCGATCCACTTCCGGTGCGCGTGCGGGCGCTGCCCTCCGGCGCGCCGCCCGGTTTCGACGGCGCGGTCGGCAGCCTGTCGCTGGCCTGGAGCGCGGACCGCGACCGCACCAGTCAGGATGTCGCGATCAGCCTGCGCCTCGACGTGCGCGGCGTCGGCAACCTGCCGATGATCCACACCCCGGCGCTGAGCTGCGGCGACTGCGAGGTCTTCACCGGCCCGGTCGACGACAGCCTGGGCAGCTCGGACTCCGACGCCGGTTCGCGACGCAGCTTCCGCTGGACCGTGCTGCCGCGCCACACCGGGCGGCTCGAGATCCCCGCTCCCGAGTTCGCCTGGTTCGATCCCGCCGGCCCGGTCTACCGGCGCGCCGAGCTGCCGCCGCTCGAGGTCGAGGTCGGCCCCTCGACCGCCCCGGGCGCCGCGGGCCGCGAGGCGTTTCCGCAGGCGCTCGCCGATCACCCGGTCGATCCGCTGGCGCGGCCCGCGCGGCCGTGGGCGGGCGCCGCGGGCGGGCTGCTGGTGGGCGCCGGGATCGCGATGTGGCGCAGCACGGGGCGGCGGCCGGCGGACGCGGGCGAGCGCGCGCAGCAGCGCCAGTGGCTGCAGGCGCTGCGCGGCAGCGGCCCCGAGTTCTGGCGTGCCGCCGACGACGCCTGCGCCTGGCTCGAGCGGCGCGGTCGGCCGGCGGCCGAGCTGCGGCGCGACATCGCGGCGGCGCGCTACACCGCCGGCTTCGCCGACCCGGAGCGCTTCCGCGGCCGGCTGACCTCGGCGATCGCCGCGGCGCTGCCGGCCCAGCGGCGCGGGGTGCCGCTGCGCGCCCTGGCGGTGATCGTGATGGCGGCCGGCATCGCGGCGGCGGTCGCCGGCGGGCCGCGCTGGGGCT
>Ga0318495_10000521_pt1 | contig 12098 bp, 10 predicted proteins | sample GRESIP108b1f25_FD_203752 | JGI IMG/M metagenome (GOLD analysis project Ga0318495, IMG submission 203752) | Tropical soil microbial communities from Luquillo Experimental Forest, Puerto Rico - GRE.SIPMG.108b1f25 | ecosystem: Environmental > Terrestrial > Soil > Tropical forest > Bulk soil...
GAGTTCCTCATGCGGCGCTCGCCCGGCGTGGCCGACCGCCGCTCGATCGCCCAGCACGTCTGGGACAACGAGGCCGACGCGTTCGGCTCGAACACCATCGACGTCCACCTGGCCCGGCTGCGCTCCAAGCTCGCGGGGGCCGGCGTGCGGATCGAGACCGTCCGCGGCGTCGGGTACCGGATCACCCCGGCATGACGGTCAAGGGGTTCAGTCCCGCGGTCCGGGTCGCCGCCGTCGCGACGGCGGCCATCGCGGTGGTCTACGTCATCGGCGCGGTCGTGCTCAACGTGGTGGTCGCCGGGCACATGACCGCGCAGAACGACGATCAGCTCGGCGACCGCCTCACGGTGGCGCGGCATAATCCGGACACGCTCGGGAAGCGGGTGGCCCGGGGCGATGCGAGCAGCAGCGACATCGACGCCGACGGCGCCCCGGTGTTCCTCTGGGCGCTGAACGGCCGGCCGGTGGTCGTCGCGCACAGCCCCGGCGCGCCCGCGCTGCCGCCGGCCCTGCTCACCGCGGCGGCCCTGCGCGACGGACGGGCGGTTACCGCCAACCTGGGCGGGTCGGCCCCGTTCCGGCTGAAGGTGGCGGAGGACCGCGGGGGCTGGCTGGTCGCGGGCGAGAATCTGGCCGGCGACCAGCACACCCAGGGCCTGATGCTGGACGTCGAGGTCGTCGCCGGGCCGTTCCTGCTGCTCGCGATGTTCCTCGGCCTGCTGCTCGTGGGCCTGCGGGCGCTGGCCCCGGTCGAGCAGTCACGCCGCCGCCAGCTCGAGTTCACCGCCGACGCCTCGCACGAGCTGCGCACCCCGCTCAGCGTGATCAGGGCGGAGGCCGACGTGGCCCTGTCCACTCCGCGCGAGGCGGGCGAGTACCGCGACTCGCTGCGCCGGATCCAGGGCGAGAGCCAGCGGCTTCGGCAGCTGGTGGAAGACATGCTCTGGCTGGCCAGGTTCGACTCCAAGCCTCCGCCGCCCGGCAGCGAGCCGGTCGACCTGGCCACGCTGGCCCAGTCCTGCGCCGACCGGTTCCGTGCCGTCGGGCCCGCGGTCAGCGCGGAGACCCCGGACGGCGCCGTGCTCATCAGCGCGCCGCCGGAGTGGATCGACCGGCTGGCCGGGGTCCTGGTCGACAACGCCTGCCGGTACGCGGGCCCGGACGGCACGGTCCGGATCCGGGTCCGCGCCCAGGGCAGCCGGGTCGGCCTGACCGTGGAGGACAGCGGGCCCGGCATCCCCGAAGCCGACCGGCCGCACCTGTTCGACCGGTTCCACCGGGCCACCGAGCATGGCTCGGGGGCCGGGCTCGGGCTGGCCATCGGCGACTCGATCGTGCGCTCGACCGGCGGCCGCTGGCACGTCGGCGACTCGCCGCTCGGCGGGGCGCTCATGTCCGTGTCCTGGCGGCATGCCCAGCCGGCCCGGACCACGGCATCCCTGGCAGCCCGCTCGCCTCAGGCGTAGGCTGCGCGCGCTGGTCTTCGGCCTGCTCAAGAAGAAGCTGTAAGCGGCAGCCTGACCACGGCGCGCAGGCCGGGCCAGGCGTCGCCGAGCGACACCGAGCCGCCGTGCGCCTCGGCGGTGGACCGCACGATGGCCAGCCCGAGACCGGCGCCTTCGTCCCCGGGGCTGTCTTCTCCGGCACGGGCGCGCGCGTCGTCCAGGCGAGCGAAACGACCGAAGACCCGTTCGGCGTCTTCGGGGGGAATCCCCGGCCCGTCGTCGGTCACGGTGAGCACCGCCCACCCGCCTTCCTCCCGTACCGACACGCACACCCGGCTGGCCGCGTGCCTGACCGCGTTGTCCAGCAGGTTCACCAGCAGCCTGGCCAGCGCGTCCTGGTCGCCCGCCACCACGCAGCGCTTATTCAAATCGGGCGCCGCCGCCTCGGCCCGGACCGGTACCCGGGCCGTGGCGTAGCGCGCCGCGACCGATTCGCACATCGCCGCCAGGTCGATGGGCCTGGTCCGCAGGTGCTGCCCGTCCAGCCGCGCGAGCAGCAGCAGGTCCTCGGTCAGCCGGGCCAGCCGGAGCGTGTCGGCGTGCACGTCGCGCGCCGTCTCCGTCCAGTCAAGACCGTCCGGGTGGTCGAGGGCCACCTCGAGCTGGGCGCGGATGCTGGCGATCGGGCTGCGCAGCTCGTGTGCCGTGTCCGAGACCAGGTCCCGCTGCCGCTGCTGGGCGTCGGCGAGCCGGGAGAGCATGTCGTTCAGCGTGATGGCGAGCGACCGCACCTCGTCGCGGGCGGGCGGCACCGGCAGGTCGCGCGGCACGCCGGTCTCGGTCACCTCGGCGGCGCCCCGGCGCAGCTCGGCGATCGGCCGCAGCGTGTACCCGGTGAGCAGCCAGGTGGCCAGGGCCAGCAGGCCGAACAGCAGCGGCGTCCCGATGGCCAGCACCTTGACCAGGGTGGCCAGGCTGTCGCGGACCTCGGCGTAGGAGACCGCGGCGATGACGACGTGGTGGCCGGCCGCCCCGACGGCCAGCACCCGGATCAGCGACGGCAGGCCCAGCGGCGGCCCGGCCAGCGTGCGCGCCTGGCCGCTCCGCGCGGCCGCCTCGGCCTCGGCGCGCGGCAGCAGCGGCACCAGCCGGTCCGCGCCCGGCGAGACGTTCGTGATCCGGCCGCTGGCGTCGAGCACCTGGATGGTGAGCGTCCCCGGCGCCACCGGCACCGGGCTGGGCAGCCGGTTCTGGTCGATGAGCGCGGCCACCTCGACCGCGCCCTGCCGCGCGGACAGGTCGAGCCCGCGGATGAGCGACGCGCGCAGGGCGTTGACCAGGAGCACCGCCGCGAGGGCGAGGGCGAGCGCCAGCCCGGCCGAGCTGGCCAGGGTCACCCGGGCCCGCAGGCTCCGCCGCCACCACCACCCGGCCACTCCCGACCGCCGCCTGGCCTGCTGCCGTCCGGCCACCGTTAGCCTCCGTCGGCCGCGAGCCGGTAGCCGGCCCCGCGCACGGTCTGCAGCGCGTTCCTCGAGAACGGGGTGTCGATCTTGCGCCGCAGGTACCCGGCGTAGACCTCGACCACGTTCAGGTCCGCCACCGCGTCCGGATCCCAGACGTGCTCGAGCAACTCGGACTTCGCCACCACCTGGCCCGCCCGCCGCATCAGGTACTCGAGCAGCGCGAACTCCCTGGCGGTCAGCTCGACCTCCTGCTCGCCGCGGCGGACGGTCCTGGCGGCCGGGTCCAGGCACAGGTCGCCCGCGCTGAGCACGGCCGGGCGCGGCCTGGCGCCGCGGCGCAGCAGGGCGCGCAGCCGGGCCGCGAGCACCACGTAGGAGAACGGCTTGGTCATGTAGTCGTCGGCGCCGAGGTCCAATCCGTCGGCTTGGTCGTACTCGCCGTCCTTGGCCGACAGGATCAGCACCGGCACCCAGTTGCGTTGGGCGCGCAGCCGCTCGCACACCTGGTAGCCGGACAGGCCGGGCAGCATGAGATCGAGCACCACGGCGTCGTACCCGCCCTCCCGGGCCAGGTGCAGGCCGTCCACGCCGTCGTGGGCGACGTCGACGACGAACCCCTCCGCGGTCAGGCCGCGGCGCACGGCCGAGGCGAGTCGCCGTTCGTCTTCTACCACTAGCACCCGCACTGTCCTAGTGTGGCTCACCCGGCCAGATGCCGCGGCCGGCCTCTCAGGGTGTTCACAGCGGTCACACGGCACTCTAGGAACCATGGTTCAGGTACCGAAGCTATCCCGGCGAGCGCGGTGGGCCATCCCGGCCGGCGCGCTGGTCATCACCGGCGGGGTGCTGGCCGGGTCGCTGATCTCGTCGGCGCAGGCCGCACCCGGGCTGCCCCCCCGCACCGCGGCCCAGCTACTGGCCGAGGTGGCCGATTCCACCACGCCGCCGCTAACCGGGACCGTGGTCGAGACCGCCTCGTTCGGCCTGCCCGCGCTGCCCGCCACCGGGAACCCGACGTCGCTGTCGTCGCTGCTTACCGGGTCGCACACGGTCCGGGTCTGGTACGCGAGCCCGGGGCATTTCCGGCTGGCCGTGCCCCAGTCGCTGAGCGAGAGCGACGTGATCAGGGACGGCCGTACCGCGTGGCTGTGGCAGAGCACGCTGAACAAGGTCACCAAGTTCAGCCTCCCGGCGCACGCGGCCGACCATGCCGTGCCGAAGCAGCCGCTGACGCCGCAGCAGGCGGCCAGGCAGGTGCTGGCCGCGGTCGGGCCGACCACCACGGTCCGGGTGGACAGCAACGTGACGGTGGCCGGGCAGGCGGCCTACGCGCTGGTCCTCGCGCCCAAGGACGCCAGGTCGCTGGTCGGCCAGGTGCAGATCGACGTGGACGGGAGCAACGGCGTGCCGCTCCGGCTGCAGGTCTTCGCCCGCGGCGCGAGCAGCCCCGCCTTCCAGGTGGGCTACACCGACATCCACTTCGTGAGCCCGGCGCCGGCCGACCTCACGTTTACCCCGCCGCCAGGCGCGGCGGTCACCCAGGTGAACCTGTCGGGCGCCGCCGGCCGCGGAACCAAGGACCACGCCAGGCCCGACGTCACCACGATCGGGTCCGGCTGGCTGACCGTGCTCGAGCTGCCGTCGTCCATGCTCACGTCGGGAGCCCAGGCCGGCTCCGGCGGTCACTCGAACGGTGACAGCGCGGCCGTGCTGAACACCCTGCTCGCCTCGGCCACCCCGGTGCACGGCGCCTGGGGCAGCGGCCGGCTGATCCGGACCAGCCTGGTCTCGGTGCTGATGACCGATCAGGGCACCACGTTCGCCGGCGCCGTACAGCCCAGCGTCCTGTACGCCGCCGCGGCGGCCCACCCGCATTGACCGCCATCTCGACCAGCGGGCTGACCAAGCGGTTCCGCGGCGGTCAGCTCGCGGTCGACCACATCGACCTGTCCGTGCCGCACGGTTCGGTCTACGGTTTCCTCGGGCCGAACGGTTCCGGCAAGACCACCACGATCCGGATGCTGCTCGGCCTGGCCTTCCCGACCAGCGGCAGCGCGACGCTGCTCGACGTGCCGATGCCGGACGGCGCCACCCGGGTGCTGCACCGGGTCGGCTCGCTGGTCGAGGGGCCGGCCTTCTACCCGTTCCTGACCGGCGGCGACAACCTGGCCCGCTACGACGCGGCGGACCGGACCGCCGACCCGGCCACGGCGCGGGCCAGGATCGAGCAGGCCCTGGACCGGGTGGGACTGCTCGCGGCGGCGAAGAAGCGGTACCGCCACTACTCGCTGGGCATGAAGCAGCGGCTGGCCATCGCCGCGGGCCTGCTCCGGCCCCGGGAGCTGATCATCCTGGACGAGCCGACCAACGGGCTCGACCCGCAGGGGACCCGGGAGGTGCGCGCGCTGATCAGGCAGATCGCCGCCGACGGCACCACCGTGTTCGTCTCCTCGCACCTGCTGGCCGAGGTGGAGCAGATCTGCACGCACGTGGGCGTGATGCGCACCGGGCGGCTGGTGTTCCAGGGCTCGCTGCCCGAGCTGCGCCGGACCGGCGCCACCCGGGTCACCGTCCAGACCGCCGACCCCGAGGCGGCGGCCAAGGTGCTCACCACGCTGGGCCTGGCCGACGCCCTGGCGGCCGAGGCCGAGGCGTCAGCCGTGCTGGGCGACGCGTCGCCGGAGAAGGTCTGCGCCGAGCTCGTCCAGGCCGGGGTCGGCGTCCGCGGCTTCGCGATCACCTCGCCCAGCCTGGAAGACCTGTTCGTCGAGCTCACCGGGGAGGGCTTCGATGTCAGCGGCTGAGATCCCCGCCACGCGGGGGAGCGTGGCCGGGTCAGCAGGGCGGGTACCGCAGCCCGTTAGGTCATATTTCCGCTTGTACGCCTCAGAACTACGGCTCGTCCTGCTCCGCAGGCGGAACCTGCTGCTCCTGGCGGTGACCGCGCTGTTCCCGCTCATCATCGGGATCGCCCTGCGCCTGGCCGCGCCGAGTCCGCAGGGCGCCAACGGGCCCGGGTCGTCGTTCTTCAACCAGCTGGCCGGCAACGGCGTGTTCCTGACCTTCATCGCGCTAAGCACGCTGCTCGTCTTGGTGCTGCCGGTCGTGGTCGCGGTGGTGGCGGGCGACTCGGTGGCCGGCGAGGCCGGCTACGGCACGCTGCGCTACCTGCTCGCGGTGCCGGCCGGGCGCACCCGGCTGCTCGCGGTCAAGTACGGCGTGATCGTGACGTTCGCGCTGTGCGCCACGTTCATCGTCTCGGCGGTGGCCCTGGTGGTCGGGGCCGTGCTGTTCCCGGTCGGGCCGGTGACCCTGCTGTCCGGGACCTTGGTCTCGCTGCCTGCCGGGCTGCTCCGGCTGCTGTTCGTCACCTGCTACGTCGCGGCCGCGATGGCCGCCCTCGGCGCGATCGGCCTGGCCATCTCCACGCTGACCGAGCACGCGATCGGGGCCATCGCCGCCGTCATGATCCTGGTGGTGACCAGCGAGGTGGTCGACAACGTGCCGCAACTCGCGGTGGTCCACCCGTACCTGCCCACGCACTGGTGGCTCGCCTTCGACTCCCTGCTCCGCTCGCCGGTCGACACGTCCACCCTGCTCCGCGGGCTGCTGTCGTTCGCGGTCTACGCGCTGCTCTTCGGCTCCTTCGCCTGGGCCCGCTTCACCTCAGCCGACGTCACCAGCTGACCCGCGAGCCGCGCGCCTCACCAGGTGAAGTCTTCCTCCCAGAACTCCGTGGTGCCGCGCGGGGAGGATTCCCGCGACGACTCCTGGCTGCGCAGTTCCACCCGGCGGATCTTGCCGGAGATCGTCTTGGGCAGATCGCCGAACTCCACCCGCCGGATCCGCTTGTACGGCGCGACCCGCTCCCGGCAGAAAGCCATGATCGACCGCGCGAGCTCGCCCGACGGCGAGCGCCCCGCGGCCAGCAGCACATAGGCCTTCGGCACCGCCAGCCGGACCGGGTCCGGTGACGGCACCACCGCGGCCTCGGCCACCGCCTCGTGCCCGATCAGCACGGATTCCAGCTCGAACGGCGAGATCCGGTAGTCCGAGGCCTTGAACACGTCGTCCGTGCGGCCCACGTACGTGATGTAGCCATCGTCGTCCGACGTGGCCACGTCGCCGGTGTGGTAGTAGCCCCCGTCCATGGCCCGGTCGTTCAGCTCGTCATCGTCCAGGTAACCGGTCATCAGCCCGAGTGGCCGCCGCGACAGGTCCAGGCAGATCTCCCCGTCCCGCCCCGGTTGGCCAGTCAGAGGGTCCACCAGCACGACGGAGTACCCGGGCAGTGGCCGCCCCATCGAGCCGGCCCGCACCGGCTGGCCCGGCGTGTTGCCGACCTGCGCGGTCGTCTCGGTCTGGCCGAACCCGTCCCGCACCGTGATCCCCCAGGCCTTGCGGACCTGCTCGATCACCTCGGGGTTCAGCGGCTCGCCCGCCGCCACGCACTCGCGCAAGGACGACACGTCCGCCGCGGCCAGGTCGGCCTGGATGAGCATCCGCCACACCGTGGGCGGCGCGCAGAACGTGCTCACCCGGCAGGCGCCGAGAGCGGCCAGCAGCGACGCGGCCGAGAACCGCTGGTAGTTCAGCACCAGCACGGTCGCGCCCGCGTTCCACGGCGCGTACACGTTGCTCCAGGCGTGCTTGGCCCAGCCCGGCGAGGACAGGTTCAGGTGCACGTCGCCCGGCTGGATGCCGACCCAGTACATGGTGGACAGGTGCCCCACCGGGTAGCTGACCTGCGTGTGCGCGACCAGCTTGGGCAGCGCTGTGGTGCCCGAGGTGAAGTAGAGCAGCAGTGGGTCGTCGGCCCGGGTGACGCCCTCGGGGGTGAACGAACCAGGAAAAGCGAACGCGGACGAGTACGAATGCCACCCCTCGGCATCCCCGCCGACCACGATCCGCGTCCAGTCGCCGGGCACGGAACCGAACTTCGGCGCCCCGGCGACGTCCGTGATCACGTGCCGCACCCGCCCGCGCGACACCCGGTCCGCCAGGTCGGCCGGCTGCAGCAGCGTCGACGCCGGGATGATCACCGCGCCCAGCTTCATCGTGGCCAGGATGACCTCCCACAGCGGAGCCACGTTGCCGAGCATCAGCAGCACCCGGTCGCCCCGCCTCACCCCGAGCCCGCGCAGCCACCCCGCCACCTGCGACGACCGCGCCGACAGCGACCCGTACGACAACGAAACGTCGGACCCGTCGTCGGACAGGATCCGCAGCGCGGGCCGGTCCGGGTGCTCGGCCGCGATCACGTCGAACCAGTCGAGCGCCCAGTTGAACTCATCGAGCGACGGCCAGGCGAACGAACGCCGCGCCGCGTCGTAGTCCTCGCGATGAGCCAGCAGCAGGTCCCGGGCCGCGCGGAACACGGACGTCGAAGAAGCCATGCGCCTATCGTGGCAGGTGACCACCCCACGCGGAAAGCTCACCCCGGTACCGCATACTGGTCGCGTGACCGACCTGACGATCGAGGTGGACCCGGCCGAGGCCGGGCTGGACAAAGACCGACTCAAGCGCATCGACGCGCACTTCGCCCGCTACGTGGACGATGGCCGCCTGGCCGGGTGGCTGCTCACGATCAGCCGTCGCGGCCGCCTGGCGCACGTGGCCCGGTCCGGATCGCGTGACCTCGAGGCCGGGCTGCCGGTGACCGACGACACCCTGTGGCGGATCTACTCGATGACCAAGCCGGTCACGTCGGTCGCCGCGATGATCCTGTACGAGGAGGGCAGGCTCGGGCTCACCGACCCGGTCAGCGCGTTCATCCCGGCCTTCACAGACGTCCGCGTCTACGACGGCGGCTCGGACCTGAGGCCGGTAACCGTCCCCGCGGCCGAGCCGGTCAGGATCTGGCACCTGCTCACGCACACGGCCGGGCTCACCTACGGCTTCCACCGGACGCACCCGGTCGACGCCCTGTACCGGGCGGCCGGCTTCGAGTGGGGCACGCCCGCCGGGATGGACCTGGCGCAGGCCTGCGACGTCTGGGCTCGCATACCGTTGCTGTTCCAGCCGGGAACCGAATGGAACTACTCGGTCGCCACCGACGTCCTCGGCCGCGTTATTGAGGTGGCCTCGGGCCAGCCCCTCGACGAGTTCCTGACCACCAGGGTCCTGCGCCCGCTCGGCATGACCGACACCGCGTTCTGGGCCAGACCGGAGGCCGCGTCCCGGCTCGCCGCCCTCTACGGCCCCGGCCAGGACGGCAAGGCGACCAGGCTCGACACCCTCGGCCGGGCGGCGCTCAGGCAACCGCGCATGCTCGGCGGGGGAGGCGGCCTGGTGTCCACGGCGGCCGATTACGACCGGTTCACCCAGATGCTGCTGCCCACGGACGCGAGCCCGGCGGGCGAACACAACGGCGTCCGGCTGCTCGGCCCGCGTACGGTCGGCTACATGACCCGCAACCACCTGCCCGGCGGCCTGGACCTGGAGGCCTTCGGCCGCCCGCTCTACGCCGAGTCACCGTTCCGCGGGGTCGGCTTCGGCCTCGGCTTCGCCGTCGTGCTCGACCCGGTGCCGGGCAAGGTGATCGGCACCGCGGGCGAGCTCTCCTGGGGCGGCGCCGCGAGCACCACGTTCTGGATCGCCCCGGCCGACGGCCTGACCGTCTCGTTCTTCACCCAGCTGCTTCCGTCCAATACCCACCCGATCCGCCCGCAGCTGCGCCAGCTCGTCTACCAGGCCCTGACCGACTGAGAAGGTCAAAACCTGAGGCGGAACGGACCGGGCGCACGCCCCGCTGGCCGGCTACCGGCTGACGCCTCCCGGTGAGATCAGCCCGGTCTCGTAGGCCAGCACGACGGCCTGGACCCGGTCGCGTAGCCGGAGCTTGGTCAGGATACGCGCCACGTGGGTCTTCACCGTCGCCTCGCTCACCGTCAGTTCCGCGGCCAGTTCGGCGTTGCTCAGCCCCCGGGCGATCAGGCCGAGCACCTCGAGCTCGCGCGGCGTCAGGGCGGACAGGTTCGCGCTGACCTCCGCCGGCAGAGGCTGGTGCCCGGCGAACCGCTCGACGAGGCGGCGGGTGATGGACGGGGCGAGCAGCGCGTCGCCGGAGCGCACCAGCCGTACGGCGGCGATGAGGTGCTCGGGGGACACGTCCTTGAGCAGGAAGCCGCTGGCCCCGGCGGACAGGGCGGCGTACACGTACTGGTCCAGGTCGAACGTGGTGAGGATGATGATGCGCATCTCCTGGCCGGACCGGGACGCGAGGATCCGCCTGGTCGCCTCCAGCCCGTCCATCTCGGGCATGCGGATGTCCATCAGCATGACGTCCGGCTGGTACTTGAGGGCGGCGGCCACCGCCTCCTGGCCGTCCGCCGCCTCCGCCACGACCGGGATGCCGGCCGAGCTCAGGATCAGCCGGAACCCGCTGCGTACGAGCATCTGGTCATCGGCGATGACCACGCTGGGGTCCGCGGCGCTCACGGCACCACCCCCTGGAACTCCGGCGGGACGGGCAGGTCGCCGGCCGCCGGTTCCAGCGGAATCCTCGCCGTCAGCCGCCAGCCGCCGCCGGGACGCGGCCCGGCGTCGAGCTCACCGCCGTACACGCCGATCCGCTCCCGCAGCCCGATCAGCCCGCGCCCGTCCGAGCCCGGTCCCGCCGCGGCGGGCGCGGAATCGGGCGGCCGGCCGTCGTCGGACACCGTGATGAGCAGGTCCCGCGGGCGGTATTGGAGGCGGACGGTGGTCCGGGCCTGCCCGGCGTGCTTCATCACGTTGGTCAGGGCCTCCTGGACGACCCGGTAGGCGGCGAGGTCGACGCCGGGTGGAAGGGCCCGCGGGGTCCCGGCCGGGGCCGCGACGGACAGCTCTACCGGCATCCCGATCTCGCGGACGCGGTCCAGCAGGGCCGGGATCCTGGCCACGCCGGGCTGCGGGGTCAGGGCGGCATCGCAGGCGTCGCCTGGCTCAGCCTCTCCGGACGGAGCCAGCAGCCCCAGCAGGTTCCTGAGCTCGGCCATGGCGGTGCGCCCGTTGGCCTCGACGGCCAGCAGCGCCTCGCGGGCGTCGCCGGGCGAGCTGTCCAGCACCCGCCGGGCCGCGCCGGCCTGCACCACCATGACGCTCACGTTGTGCGTCACCACGTCGTGCATCTCGCCGGCGATCCGGGCCCGCTCCTCCTGTACGGCGCGGCGGGTCTCGGCCTCGTGCTCCTGCTGGGCCCGGCGCAGGCGCTCAGCGGACTCGCCGACCCGGCGGCGCCACCCGCGGATCGCGACCCCGGCCGCCACCGTAGGCAGCAGTACCAGCAGCGCGCCAAAGCGCGCCGGCACCGGGGGCGAGGTGTCCGGGTAGGCCGCCGTCACGAAGATCGCCGCGACCAGCACGATGGCCATGGCCAGCCGGCGGAACGGGCTGTAGGCGACCGCGCAGTACGCGGCGGAGATCACGGCCGCGAACGTGATCGTAGTGTGCGTATCTCCGCTGGTGGCGACGATGGCGACCAGGATCACGCAGAACGCGGTGATCGGGTGGGTCCGCCGGAACGCCAGCGGTGCCGTGGTCAGCGCCACACCCAGCAGCGTCCAGGGCGACAGCCCGGGAAAGGGGCCCTGCGGCGGCCACCCCGGTTGCACGCGCAGTGCTCCGTGCACGATGACGCCGATCGGGCCGTTGACCGTGCGGAACTGCTCGATGGCCGCCACCAGGGCGGCGATCGTGGCCACGGCGGCGACGGCCACGTCGGCGGCGCGGGCGGCTGAGGACGGGACCGGCTGTGGTTCCTGCTGCCCGAGGAAGGCGGCCAGGCGGCGCGGCAAGATCCGCCGCCGTCCCGTCTGTCCTGCCGCCACAAGCCCATTCTCGTCCAGATGAGCGCGGATACCATCGTTCGTTCGGCCTACTTGCCTACATCCTGGTGATGAGGGCACCTTCACGTCAGCTGGATGCGGTACCGAAGATGCGCCCGGCGGCCGACGTGGCGGCGGCGGGCGGGGCCGTACCGTCCCGGCATGGATGCTCTCGTGCAGGTCAGTAATGTGACCAAGACCTACGACAACGACGGGGCGCCCGCGGTAGCGCACGTCACCATGGAAGTCAGCGCTGGCGAGTCCGTCGCGGTGATGGGACCTTCCGGCAGCGGGAAATCGACCCTGCTCAACCTGATCGCCGGGCTTGACCGGCCGACCGGCGGCGAGATCCGGGTGGGCGGCGAGCGCGTCGACACGCT
>Ga0318495_10000522_pt1 | contig 12098 bp, 14 predicted proteins | sample GRESIP108b1f25_FD_203752 | JGI IMG/M metagenome (GOLD analysis project Ga0318495, IMG submission 203752) | Tropical soil microbial communities from Luquillo Experimental Forest, Puerto Rico - GRE.SIPMG.108b1f25 | ecosystem: Environmental > Terrestrial > Soil > Tropical forest > Bulk soil...
GCTCCTCGGCCGCGCCTACCGCCCCACGATCGAGCCGACCCGCTTCCGCTCGACCTGGCCCCTTCCGCTCGACGCGCACCCCGTCGCCGTCCCGCCCGCGATCACCGTCGACGCCGACGGAGCGCGCGCCCTCGCCCGGCTCGCGCCGGCCGAGCACCTCGAGGCGACGGGCGTCCTCGCCGCGTGCGCCGCGGCGGGCGTCCCTGCGGCGGTCGCGCTCGCGGTCGCGAACCGCGTCGGGCCCGAGGCGAGCGCGGAGTGGAAGGCGAACCACGCGCGCGCCTCGCGCCTCCTCGTCGAGGCGCTCCGCGCGAAGGGAGTGCTCCAGTGAGCAAGACCCCCTCGACGCCCGCGACCCGCCTCCTCCGCGAGCAGGGCGTCGCGTACACCGAGCACCCGTACCGCTACGAGGAGCGGGGCGGCACGCGGGTGTCGTCGCGCGAGCTCGGCGTGGACGAGCACGCCGTCGTGAAGACGCTCGTCATGGAGGACGACACCGGCGCGCCGCTCGTCGTGCTGATGCACGGCGATCGCGAGGTCTCGACCAAGGCGCTCGCGCGCCAGCTCGGGAGGAAGTCCGTCCTGATCTGCCGGCCCGAGGTGGCCCAGCGGCACAGCGGCTATCTCGTCGGCGGCACGAGCCCGTTCGGCACGCGGAAGCGGATGCCCGTCTACGTCGAACGATCGATCCTCGCGCTCGACCGGATCTACGTGAACGGGGGATCGCGCGGGTTCCTCGTCGGGATTGCGCCGGCCGAGCTCGTGCGCGTGCTGTCGCCGACGCCGGTGGACGTGGCGATCGAGGGGTGAGCGCGGGGCGTTCGGATTCACCGGACGGGCCCGCGCCCGGGCGTCAGGGCACCGCGCTAGGTTCCCCCGCCATGCCTCCCGCCCGCTTCCTCGCCTTCTGCGACGGCTCCTCGCTCCAGAACCCCGGCGGCCCGGGCGGCACCGGCTTCGTGGTGGTCGACCGCGCGCGGCGGGCGATGCGCTACGGAGGGACCCGCTGGGTCGAGGACGGCGCCCACGCGGTCACGAACAACCGGATGGAGCTCCGCGCGGTGCTCGAGGCGCTGCATGGGCTCCCCGACGGCGAGGCCGTCGACGTGGTCTCGGACTCCCGCTACGTGGTCGACGCGCTCTCGCGCTGGATCCACGGCTGGCGCCGCAAGGGCTGGCGCACCGCGGCCGGCGAGCCGGTGCTGAACCGGGATCTCATCGAGGCGCTCGACGTCCGCGCCCGCGAGCTCGCGGTGCGCTACAGCTGGGTCCGGGGCCACGACGGCCACGCCGTGAACGAGGTGGTCGACGCGCTCGCGCAGTCGTGGGCGCGCGGCGCGCCGGGCCCGACGGAGGAGCACGTCGTCGACGCGCTCCGCGCCGCCGGGGTCATTGGCTGACCGCGACGAGCTCACCACTCCGCGAGCCGGCACTCCTCGCAGACGCGCATGTGGTGCCCGTAGGGGCGCAGGCAGGCCACGCACACGTGGCGGCGGCAGATCGGGCAGACCTTCGCGTCCTGCGGGCGGACCGGCTTTCCGCACGCGGCGCAGCGCGCGTCGCCCGCGGCCGGCGCAGCCTCGTCGCCTCGACGCTCGGTCATGCCTCACCCTCCACGCCCCCTCTCCACTGCCGCGGAGAGAGGGGGATCGAGGCTGAGCTTGGCACGGTCGCGGCGCCGGATCACGGTCCCCGTCCGAAGGTCGTCTGCTATACCCACCGCCCGGACCCGAAGAGGAGCCTCCCGTGAACGACCGCGCCTCGCAGCACCTCCTGGACGACCTCGAGCCGAAGCCCCTCTGGAGCCACTTCCTCGCGCTCTCGCGCATCCCGCGCGCGTCGAGGGCCGAGGCGGCGGCTGCACGGTGGGTGGCAGAGCAGGGGAGGGCGGCCGGGTGCGAGGTCGAGATGGACGCGGCCGGGAACGTCCTGCTCCGCAAGCGCGCGACGCCCGGCAAGGAGGGGCGCCCGGGCGTCGTGCTCCAGGGGCACGTCGACATGGTGTGCGAGAAGAACGAGGGCACGCCCCACGACTTCGCGAAGGACCCGATCGCCGTCGTCCGCGACGGCGACCTGCTCCGCGCGCGCGGCACGACGCTCGGCGCCGACAACGGGGTCGGCGTCGCGGCGGCGCTGGCGGTGCTGACGACGCCCGGGATCCGGCACGGGCCGCTCGAGGTGCTCGTGACCGTCGACGAGGAGACCGGGCTCACGGGCGCGAACGCGCTCCGACCCGGGTGGCTCCGCGGGAAGTACCTGCTGAACCTCGACAGCGAGGAGGAGGGCGAGCTGACCATCGGGTGCGCCGGAGGACTGGACACGGTCGCGACGCGCCGGGTCGCGCTCGAGCCCGCGCCGGCGGGCTCGGCGTCACTGCGCGTCAAGGTGCTCGGCCTCAGGGGTGGCCACTCCGGGAGCGACATCGGCGCGGGCCGCGGCAACGCCATCCGCGTGCTCGGGCAGGTGCTCGCCGAGCTCACCGCGCGCCACGGCCTCCGGCTCGCGGCGGTGCGCGCCGGGAACAAGCGGAACGCGATCCCCCGCGAGGCGTCCGCGCTCGTGGCGGTCGAGGCGGCGCGCGTCCCGGCGCTCCGCGCGGACGTCGCGCGGCTCGAGGGCGAGTGGCGCGCCGCGCTCGGCGCCTTCGATCCCGGCCTCTCCCTCGCGGTCGAGCCCGTGGACGCGGCGCCCGTGCTCACAGAGCGCGACGCGGCGGCCGTCGTCGGGCTCCTCCTCGCCGGTCCGCACGGCGTCGAGGCGATGAGCCCGGCGATCCCCGGACTCGTCCAGACCTCGACCAACCTCGGCATCGTCGAGACGCGCGACGGGGAGGTGGTCGTGGCGTTCCTCACCCGGAGCGCGCTCGACGCCTCGAAGCGCGCCCTCGCCGCGCGCATCGCCGCCACCTGCGCGCTCGCCGGGTTCGAGGCGCGCACGGAGGGGAGCTATCCGGGCTGGAAGCCCGAGCCCGGCTCGTCGCTCGTGCGGCTCGTCGACCGCGTGCACGCGGAGGTGCTCGGACGGCCGATGGTCGTGAAGGCGATCCACGCCGGCCTCGAGTGCGGCCTGATCGGCGAGAAATACCCGGGGCTCGAGATGGCGTCGATCGGGCCGGACATCCGCGACGCGCACACGCCCGACGAGAACGTGAGCGTGCCCTCGGTGCAGCGGTTCTGGCGACACCTGGTCGCGATCCTGGACGCCGTCTAGGCAGGCCGCGCGGCGCGGGCCGCACCGGTTGGTGGCAACACACCGAGGATGCTGCGCTCGCCGCCCGGCCGCGTACGATGGCGCCTCCGCACGCGGAGGTCCGCCATGGCCATGCTGCCGCCTCCCGAGGAGCCCGACTGCTGGAAGCTGGTCGGCGTCGACGACGCGTCGACGCCGCCCACGGTCGCGCGGGTCCTCGAAACCGCCGGCTCGCGCCCGCAGTGGCGCCAGGCCGGGTTCCCGGTCCTGTTCGACGCCGAGGGGCACGTCCGGCACGTCCAGCGCGCCGGGCGCGTCTACCGGTTCGAGCCGGTCGACCTCGCCGCGGCGGCGACGATGCGCCACCCTCCGCCGATGGTGCGGTGAGTCCGAGCCCGAGCCGGGCGCGGGCCGTTCACGGGGCTGACGCTCAGTACACGGCCAGCAGCTCGACCTCGAACACGAGCGTCGCGTTCGGCGGGATGGCCGGTGGGGCGCCGCGCGCGCCGTAGCCGAGCTCGGGCGGCAGCGTCAGCTTGCGCTTGCCGCCGACCTTCATCCCCGCCACGCCGCGATCCCAGCCTTCGATCACCTCGCCCGCGCCGAGCCGGAACGAGAACGGCGCGCCCCCGGCGGAGGAATCGAACTGCGTCCCGTCGGTGAGCCAGCCGGTGTAGTGGACCTCGACCGTCTTCCCGCGGACCGCCTCGGGCCCCTGGCCCTTGGCGAGCTCCTCGATCTTCGGCTTCGCCATGCGCTCCTCCCGTTGCTCGAGATGGCGCGCACTCTAGCCCGGATCCGATCCCGGCTGATCCGCATCCTCCTCCTCGACGTCCGGCCCGGGGGGGAGCTTGTCGAGCCGCGCGCGGACGAGCTGCCGGTGGCGCAGCTCCTCGCCGCGGAGCTCCTCGAACAGCGCCCGGACGCGCGCGTCGGTCACGTCCGGCAGCGCGGCGTCGAAGAAGTCGTACGCCTTCTCCTCGGACGCGAGCGCGACCTCCATCGCCTGGCGCGCCGACATGAAGACGCGCGGCTGGCCGCGATCGGGCGCCTCGACGTCGTCGAGCGCGTCGCGCGTGACGCGGCGCGGCGCGTCGCCGAACAGCTCGGCGCGGCGCGCCGCGAGCTCGGCCCCGTGCTTCCGCTCGTTCTGCGCCATCTCCCGGAACATGTCCGAGGCGTCGCCCGCGTAACGGCCGCCGACGATGCGGGTGAACTCCTCGTAGCGATCCTTCGCCTCCTCCTCGATCAGGATCGCGAGGTCGAGGGCGTCCTGGAGCGAGAGCTTCTTGAACTCGAGCGCGGCGGTCATCGTTCCCTCCGTCGGCGGGTGCTGCGGATGAGACGGGGTGACGCGGCGGTTCTCTAACCGCGCGCCGGTCGGACGGCGAGCGCTCGGCGGCCTCCGAGAGGGGGGCTTCCATCCGAGGGGGGCGGGGCACAGGCTTCCGCCTCCGTTGCCGCGCGGGGGGATCCGGGACATGTCACTGCACGTGGTGGGAGATCTTCCCATGCCGCCGTCCCTGGACCGGCGCTTCCTCGAGGAGCGGCTCCTCCCCGCCATGCGCGGCCTCATCCGCCTCGGCTACTTCGGGCTCGAGATCGAGGGGGTCGAGCACCTGCCGCGCGACGGGCGCGCCGTGTTCGCGCCCAACCACGCCGGCTGGTTCCCGCTCGACGCCTTCTTCCTCGGGCTCGCCGCGCGCGAGACCCTCGGGCCGGACAGCGCGCCCTTCTTCGCCGCGCACGACGCCGCCACGTCGGCGCCGCTCCTCGGCCCCTTCCTCCGCCGCCTCGGCGCGCTGCCCGCGTCCTGGTTCCGCCGCCCCGAGCGGCTCCCGCCGCAGGTCCGAACCGCCGTGATCTTCCCGGAGGGCGTCGAGGGGAACACGAAGCCGTTCTGGGAGGCGTACCGGATGCGCCCGTGGAAGCGCGGGTTCGTGCGCGTCGCGGGGGCGCTCGGCGCGCCGATCGTGCCGGTCGCGATCCTCGGCGGCGAGGAGTGCCTGCCCGTCGCGTGGACGGTGCGCTTCCTCGAGCCGCTCATCGGCTCCATCGTCGGCCTGCCGCTCTCGGTCGTCCCGCTCCCCACCCGCTGGCGCGTGGTGTTCCATGCGCCGGTGGACGTCACCGCGCGCGGCCGGGCGGCGCTGGTCGACGCGGAGTACAGCGCTCACATCGCCCGGTCCATCCGGGCGACCGTGCAGGCGACGCTCGATCGCGAGGCCCGCGATCGCCCGGCGGCGCAGATCGCCTCGCTCGTCGCGCTCGCCCGTGGGGCGCCGCCCGGCCCCGCGCCGTCCGGAGCGGCCCAGGAGCCCGCGCATGGCGGCCGCCTGGTCGCCATCGGCGAGCGGGTCGCCCGCGCCGTCGCGGCGCATCGGCAGCGCGCGGTTCCGACGCCGTAGGGCGCCGACGCTTCCCTTTGACTCGGGGGTCAGCCGCTCGCCCCGGACCACCCGCGGGGCGGGCGCGCCGGGAGGGCACCTGTGTATACTCGCCCTTCTCTCTCGACCGGAAGGGCCATGGTCCAGATCTACGATACGACGTTGCGCGACGGGACGCAGCGCGAAGGCATCTCCCTCTCCTGCGAGGACAAGCTGCGGATCGCGCGCTGCCTCGACGACCTCGGGGTCGCCTTCATCGAGGGCGGCTGGCCGGGCTCGAACCCGAAGGACGCGGAGTTCTTCGAGCGGGCGCGGGACCTGCCCTGGCAGCGCGCCAAGATCGCGGCGTTCGGCTCGACCTGCCGCGTGGGAGGCGGGCCGGAGGACGACGCGAACATCCGCGCGCTGCTCGAGTCCGGGGCGCCGGTCTGCACCGTCGTCGGCAAGACCTGGACGCTGCACGTGACGGACGTCCTCCGCACGACGCGCGAGGAGAACCTGCGCATCATCGAGGCGAGCCTCGCGTACCTGCGCGAGCACGGCCGCCGCGTGATCTACGACGCCGAGCACTTCTTCGACGGCTACCGGGCCGACCCGGCCTACGCGGTCGAGACGCTCCGTGCCGCGGTGCGGGGCGGCGCAGAGACGCTCGTGCTCTGCGACACGAACGGCGGCTCGCTCCCGTGGCAGATCGCGGAGGTCGTGCGCGCCGTGAAGGGTCTCGTGAAGACGCCGCTCGGGATCCACGCCCACAACGACTCGGAGACCGCCGTCGCGAACTCGCTCGCCGCGGTGCACGAGGGGGCGATCCACGTCCAGGGGACGATCAACGGGTACGGCGAGCGGTGCGGCAACGCCAACCTGTGCTCGGTCATCCCCGCGCTCGAGCTGAAGCTCGGCACGCCGTGCCTCCCCGAGGGCCATCTGCGCACGCTCTACGAGGTCGCGCACCTCGTCGCCGAGGTCGCGAACCTCGCGCCGGACGAGCACCTCCCGTACGTCGGCAAGTCGGCGTTCGCCCACAAGGGCGGCATCCACGTCGCCGCGATGCGCCGGAACGTGACGAGCTACCAGCACGTGGTCCCGGAGCTCGTCGGGAATCAGCAGCGCGTCGTGGTCTCCGAGCTGTCCGGCCGCGGGAACCTGCTCTCCAAGGCGGAGGAGCTCGGGCTCGGGGCGGGCGCCGACGTCAGCGGCGTGCTCGAGGAGATCAAGACGCTCGAGGCGAAGGGCTTCTCGTTCGAGGCGGCCGAGGCCTCGGTCGCGATGCTCATGAAGCGGGCGCAGGCCGGCTACGCGCCGCCGTTCCAGCTCGTCGACTTCCTCGTGAACGTCGAGCACCGCGCGGGGCGCGGCCTCTTCTCGGAGGCGATGGTCAAGGTCCGGGTGGACGGCGAGGTGCTCCACACCGCCGCCGAGGGCGACGGCCCCGTAGACGCGCTCGACGCGGCGCTCCGCAAGGCGCTCCTGCCGCGTTACCCGGCCGTTTCCGAGCTCCAACTCGCGGACTACAAGGTCCGCATCCTCGACGGGCAGAACGGCACCGCAGCGGTGACGCGCGTGCTCGTCGACACGCAGCGCGGCGGCCGCCGGTGGTCCACGGTGGGCGCGAGCACGAACATCATCGAGGCGAGCTGGCGCGCGATCGTGGACGCGATCGAGTACGGTCTCACGGTCGCGCCGGACTCCGGAGGAGACCAGGCGTGAGAGCGAAGATCGTGGTGCTGCCGGGCGACGGGATCGGCCCGGAGGTGACGACGCAGGCGGTGCGGGTGCTCGAGGCGGTGGCCAGGAAGGGCGGCCACGCGTTCGAGTTCGAGGAGCGGCTCATGGGCGGCTGCTCCATCGACGCGCACGGCACGGCGCTCACGGACGAGGTCCTCCGGGCCTGCCAGGCGTCGTCCGCGGTGCTGCTCGGCGCCGTCGGGGGGCCGAAGTGGGACGACCCGACGGCGAAGGTCCGGCCGGAGCAGGGGCTCCTCGGCCTGCGCAAGGGGCTCGGCGTCTTCGCGAACCTTCGCCCGGTGAAGGTGCACCCGGCGCTGCTCGACTCCTCGCCGCTCAAGCCCGATCGGCTCAAGGGCGTCGACATCCTCGTCATCCGCGAGCTCACCGGCGGCCTCTACTTCGGCCAGCCGAAGGGGCGCGACCGGACGGCGAAGGGCGAGCGGGCGGTGGACACGCTCGAGTACCACGACTTCGAGGTGCGCCGGGTCGTCGACCTCGCGTTCCGGCTCGCGCGCGCGCGGCGGAAGCGGGTGACCAGCGTCGACAAGGCGAACGTCCTCGAGTCCTCGCGGCTGTGGCGGCAGATCGCGACGCAGATCGGCCAGTCGAACCCGGACGTCGCCCTCGAGCACATCCTCGTCGACACCGCGGCGATGAAGCTGGTGCAGGCGCCGGCCTCGCTCGACGTCGTCGTGACCGAGAACATGTTCGGCGACATCCTGACCGACGAGGCGTCGGTGCTCGCCGGGTCGATGGGCATGCTCCCGTCGGCGTCGATCGGCGAGAAGGGCCCCGGGCTCTACGAGCCGATCCACGGGTCCGCGCCGGACATCGCCGGCAAGGGCGTCGCGAACCCGCTCGGAACGATCCTCTCGGCGGCGATGCTGCTCCGGCACTCGCTCGGCCTCGAGGCCGAGGCGGCGGTCATCGAGGAGGCGGCGAGCCGCGCCATCACCGACGGCGCGCGGACGCGCGACCTCGGCGGCACGCTCTCGACCGTGCAGATGGCGGACGAGGTCCTGAAGCGGCTGAAGTAGCCGCGTCGGGCGCGGACCCGTTTGATCCCACCTCCGACGGGCGATCGCGTCCTAGATCGCTCGCCGGAGGTCCCATGTCCCGAAGCGCTACCGCGGTCACGGCGGCGGTCTTCGCCTGCGTCCTCTCCTGCGTCCGCAACCCCGCGACGGGGCGGCGCGAGTTCTCGCTGGTCTCCGAGGGACAGGAGATCTCCATGGGGCAGGACGCGGCCAAGCAGGTGAAGGCGACGATGCCCGCGTACCCGGACGCGCAGCTCCAGGCGTACGTGAGCGGCATCGGGATGAAGATCGCGAAGGCCTCCGAGCGCCCGAACCTGCCGTGGTCGTTCACGGTGCTCGACGACTCGACGGTGAACGCGTTCGCGCTCCCCGGCGGCCCGATCTTCATCACCCGCGGCATCCTCACGTACATGACCTCCGAGGCGGAGCTCGCCTCGGTGCTCGGCCACGAGATCGGGCACGTCACGGCGCGGCACTCGGCGAGCCAGGTCACGAAGCAGGAGATCGCGCAGGTCGGCCTCGGCGTCGCGACGGTGCTGTCGCCGACGGCGGCGGCGGTCGGCCAGGCGGCCGGGGCGGGGCTTCAGCTCCTCTTCCTCAAGTACAGCCGCGACGACGAGCGCCAGGCCGACCAGCTCGGCTTCCGCTACATGCACCAGCAGGGCTACGACCCGCGGCAGATGGCCGAGATGTTCCGGACGCTCGAGCGCTACACCGCGCAGGCGGGCGGCGGCGGCACGCCATCCTGGATGCAGACGCACCCGGACCCGGGGGACCGCGTGAAGGTCGCCGAGCAGCGCGTCGCGGCGCTCGGCGGCGAGAACCTCGACGCGCTCCGGGTCGACCGCGAAGGCTACCTCTCCCACCTGAACGGCGTCGTCTTCGGCGACGACCCGCGCCAGGGCTTCTTCCAGGGCGACACGTTCGTCCACCCCGCGCTCGGGTTCCAGGTCACGTTCCCGAAGGACTGGAAGAAGCAGAACACGCCGTCCGCCGTCGCAGCCGTGAGCCCGAAGCAGGACGCGATGCTCCAGCTCTCGCCCGCCGGGAACGAGCCGCCGGACCAGGCGCTGAAGAAGTTCGTCTCGCAGCAGGGCTTCCAGGCCGGGGCGGCGGAGGCGAGCAGCCTGAACGGCCTGCCGGCCGCGTCGAGCGCGTTCCAGGCGCAGACGCAGCAGGGAACGGTCGCGGGGAGGGTCGCCTTCGTCTCGCAGGGCGGCGAGACGCTCGGGATCCTCGGCTACGCCCCGGTGGCGGCGTTCGCGGCGCACCAGGCCGAGCTCGAGGGGGCGATCCGCAGCTTCGGCCCGCTGAAGGACCGTGCGGCGCAGGGCGTCCAGCCCGCCAAGGTGGAGGTCGTGCACGTGCCGCGCGACATGAGCGTCGGGGAGTTCAACCAGCAGTTCCCCTCGACGGTACCGGTCGAGGTCGTGGCGACCATCAACGGTCTCGACAAGGACGGGCGGCTGAAGCGCGGGCAGCAGGCGAAGCGGGTGACCGGTGGGACCCGCATCGCGGCGCAGCCGGGTAGCTAGAGCGCGCACGTCCGTCCCGTGAACGAGCTCGAGCCCGCGCGGTGCCCGGCTCCCCGGGCTCGGGTGGCTCGCCACGAGAGGTCTGGAATCGCGAGACCTCGGACCTTAGATGGCGCGGGATGGAGACCCTTCGCCTCGGCGGCGACGGTCCGCGCGTCACGCGCCTCGGCCTCGGCATGGCCGCGCTCGGCCGCCCCGCGTACATCGACGTGGGGCACGCGAAGGACTTTCCGGACGGCCGCTCGCCAGAGGCGATGGAGCGCCACGCGCACGCCGTCCTCGACGCCGCGTACGCCGCGGGCATCCGCTACGTGGACTGCGCGCGCTCGTACGGACGGGCGGAGGTGTTCGTGCGCGCCTGGCTCGACGCGCGCGGGCCCGCGCCGGGCGAGGTGGTGGTCGGCTCGAAGTGGGGCTACCGGTACGTCGGCGGTTGGCGCGTCGACGCCAAGGTGCACGAGGTGAAGGACCACTCGGCCGGCGCGCTCGCCGAGCAGCTCGCCGCCTCCCGCGAGGCGCTGGGCCCTCACCTCGCGCTCTACCAGATCCACTCCGCCACCCCGGAGAGCGGCGTGCTCGACGACGCCGCAGTCCTCGACGCGCTCGCCGCGCTCCGCGACGGGGGCGTCCGGGTGGGCGTGACCGCGAGCGGGCTCGCGCAGGCGGACACCGTACGCCGCGCCCTGGGGATCCAGCGCGGCGGGGCGCCGCTCTTCTCGGCGGTGCAGGCCACGTGGAACGTCCTCGAGCGCGCGTGCGAGGGCGCGCTCGCGGAGGCGCACGCCGCCGGTCGGACGGTGATGGTGAAGGAGGCGCTCGCGAACGGGCGGCTCGGGCCGCGCGGCGCGGAGGGGCGGGCGGGGCCGCTCGCCGAGCTGGCCCGGGCGCGCGGCGCGTCGCCGGACGCGGTCGCGCTCGCGGCGGTCCTCGCGCAGCCCTGGGCCGATCTGGTGCTCCTCGGCGCGGCGACCGTCGCGCAGCTCGAGTCGAACGTGACCGCCACAGGCCTCGCGCTCTCGGCCGCCGAGCTCGCCGGCCTCGACACGCTCCGCTCCGACTCCGCCGCGTACTGGAGTGAGCGCGCGGCCTTGCGCTGGACGTGACGTCGATCAGAGGCGGGCGCGCCGGCGTTCTCTTGGGGCGTTCCGCCGCCCCCGTGGCTAGACCGAAGGCGTCACGTGGAGTGAAGCGGTCCATGTTGACTTTTGCAGTCGAGTTTACGGCAAGCGCCCGACAATCCCTCTGTGCAGGATCTTGACGTGGCTGATTGGAATCAAGAGATGTTGCATAAGTCAGCATGACTCCAAGGGAATCGTGACAAGTTGTCGCATCGCGCGGTCGCGCACGACCTCGTATCCACGTCCGGTCTGCCAAAGGGCACGGGAGGGCGTCCATGAAGACGACCGACTCGAAGGCGGAACCGAAGGTGGAGGAGACCGCGGAGATGACCCCGCTGTCCTACGCGGTCCCGGGGCTGGTCCCGGCGAAGACGTTCGCCTGGCGCCCGGAGGCGGTGGCGTACTTCGTCGCGCACCTCGTGGCGGTCGCGGCGATCACCGCGCTCGGCGCGATCGTCGCGCTCGCGACGATCACGCTCGCCGTGGTGCTCGCGCCGGTCACCCTGGCCCTCTTCGCACGAGCGCTGTGGCGCCACGACCGGCTGCTCACGGCGCACGCGGCGGTGTAGCGGCGCCTCGCGTCAGGAAGGCAGTCCGAGCCGGACGTATTCGTCGCGCTCCGCGTCGATCTGGAGCTCGCGGCAGCAGACGCCGCAGCCGTGCGTCTCAGTGCGATCGGCCGTCGGGTTCGGTCCGAGGTGGACGGGCCGCATGCAGTGGCCGGCGCCGTCGAACGGAGCGGTGCCGCACTTGCGGCAGCGTTGAGCGCCCTTGGATCTCGAGCACATCGTGGGGCTCCCTCTGTATCTGTCGGGGAGACCGATTACACGGTGCGTGCCAGCAGCCTTTTGAGTTCGTGGACCGGAGCGCGCACCGCGGAAGATCGCGCTCCGACGCGAGGGCGCGGGGGTACGAGCCGGGTGCGTTGCGACCCGGGCTGGGTCGTGGACCCACCGGCTCTCCGCCGCGCCACCCGACCCCACGGCTCAGGAGATCGCGTCGAAGCGCTCGAAGCGCATCGTGAAGACGGCCCGCCCCTGGGTCAGCGAGCGGAGCTCCGTCGCGTAGCCGAACATCCGGCGCAGCGGCGCCTCGCAGGTGATC
>Ga0318495_10000525_pt1 | contig 12076 bp, 10 predicted proteins | sample GRESIP108b1f25_FD_203752 | JGI IMG/M metagenome (GOLD analysis project Ga0318495, IMG submission 203752) | Tropical soil microbial communities from Luquillo Experimental Forest, Puerto Rico - GRE.SIPMG.108b1f25 | ecosystem: Environmental > Terrestrial > Soil > Tropical forest > Bulk soil...
TCCGGGGGAGGTGCGCGGGAGAGGGGGCAGCGTGCCGTACGCGCCCCCCGATGCCTAGCTTCGTGACGCGGAGGTGCCTCGCGTGTCACAATCGGGTGAGAAAAGTCGCTGCGGGCACCTCAGGCTCGCTTACACTTCCACCCGAGGAGGCGCCCGCTCGCGCGCCTCGTTGTTCGTGCTCTCCATGGCCGTCTTCCTCCGCATCGCCTGGGTGAACCTCATCGCCGTCGCCGGCGCCGTGAGCGCCCTGTTCCCGCTGCTCGGCCGTCGCCGGCCCGTGGGCACCCGCTTCGCCACGCTGCACCGGCCGGCGCGCGTCATCCCGTTCGCCAAGCGCGCGCAGAACCGCTGATCGGCCGGGCTGCCCCTCGCTTTGCGCGGCTTCTAGAGATAGGAACGGCCGGTGCGCATCGGCATCGTCACGGAGTACTACTACCCGAGCATCGGGGGCGTGCAGGAGCACGTCCACCACTTCGCGAAGGAGGCCCGCAAGCTGGGCCACGTCGCGAAGATCGTGACGAGCGAGATGCCCGATCTGCCGGAGCCCACCGGAGAGGCCGCTAGCCCCGACGTGCTCCGGATCGGCAGGAGCCGCCCCGTCTACAACAACGGCAGCTTCGGCCGCGTGTCGTGCGGCGGTGGGCTCTCGGCCGCGATGAAGGACGTGCTCGCGCGCGAGAAGTTCGACGTCGTGCACGTGCACTGCCCGCTCACGCCGGTGCTGCCCTACCTCGCCGTGCACCACGCGAAGGTGCCGGTGGTGGGTACGTTCCACACCCACTTCAAGCCGGGAACCTTCTTCCGCCTCATGCGCGGCTGGCAGCAGCGCTACCTCGACCGGCTCGACGCCGCGGTGGCGGTGTCGCGCGCCTGCCTCCACGCCTTCGAAGGGAAGCTCTCCGCCGACTTCGAGATCATCCCCAACGGCGTGGACGTGGAGCAGTTCGGCCGCGGCCGGCGGATCCGGAAGTACGACGACGGGAAGCTGAACCTGCTCTGGGTCGGCCGCCTCGAGCCGCGCAACGGCCTCGACCACACCCTGCGGGTCTTCGCCGAGGTCCGCAAGGAGATCGAGGCGCGGCTCCTCGTGCTCGGCGACGGCCCGCTCATGCCGCGCTATCAGCTGATGGTGCCGGACGAGATCCGCGAGGACGTGGTGTTCGCCGGGCGCGTGGTGGAGGAGCGGCCAGACTGGTACGCGACCGCCGACGTGTACTGCGCGCCCACGAAGATCGCGTCGTTCGGCATCACGCTCCTCGAGGCGATGGCGGCCGGGAAGCCGATCCTCGCCTCGGACATCGAGGGCTTCCGCGAGGTGATGCAGCACGGCCGCGAGGGCGAGCTGCTCCCGGTGGACGACGAGCGCGCGTGGGTGCGCGCGATCCTCCGCCTCGCGCGCGAGCCGCTGCGCGCCGCGGCCCACGCCGAGCGCGGTCATCGCACCGCGCTCGAGTACGCCTGGCCCACCGTGGCGCGGCGGGTCATCGGGCTCTACCGGAACCTGGGAGTGGACGGTTGATGCCCTGGCCGAAGCGGATCGCGGTGGCCGCCGCGATCCTCCTCGGCGTAGGCCTCCTCGCGCTCGACGCGCTCCTCCTCGCCCGCGGGCACCACGCGGCGGGCGGCGCGCTCCTCGCGGTGACGCTCCTCGCCGCCGCGCTCGCGCTCGAGATCTTCTGGGTTCGCTGGGATCTCGCCACCGGCAGCCTGCGGCTCGGCCGCCGCGACGCGCCGCGGGCGGCGCTCACCTTCGACGACGGCCCCGGCCCCGACACGCTGGCGGTGCTCGACGCGCTCGATCGCGCGCAGGCCACGGCCACGTTCTTCGTGCTCGGCCGGCACGCCGAGGAGCATCCGGAGCTCGTGCGCGAGATCGCGCGCCGCGGCCACCTCGTCGCGCTCCACGGCCACACGCACCGCAAGCTCCACCTCGCCGGGCCGGGCACCGTCGCCGCCGAGATCGACGGCGGCGCCGCGGCGATCCGGGCCGCCGGCGTGGAGCCCGCGCCGTACTTCCGCGCGCCGCACGGCTTCAAGGGGCCGATCGTCGGCTGGCAGCTCCGCAAGCGCGGCCTCACGCTCGTGGCGTGGACGCGCGGCGTCTGGGACACGGAGCGGCCGGGCGCGAGCGCGATCGCCGAGCGCGCCACCGAGAAGATGCGCGGCGGCGAGATCCTGCTCCTGCACGACGGCTGCGGCACGCCGGGCATCGACCCGCGGCGCGACCAGACCGCGGAGGCGATCCCCGAGATCGTCCGGCGCTGGCGCGAGGCCGGGTACGAGCTCGTGACGGTGGACGCGCTGGAGGCCGGCACGCCGGCGCTCACGCGCGAGCGGGTGTTCCGGCTCGCCGGCCTCGCGCTCCTCGCCGCCTTCGCGGTGGTGGCGACACGCAGGCTCGACGGCCGCGCCATCCTCGACGCCTTCGCCGGCGCGCGCCCCGGCGCCCTGCTGCTCGCCGCCGCCTGCAACGTGGGCGCCCTCGCCGCGCAGTCCCTCCGCTGGCTCGCGGTGGCCCACCCGGCCGCCCCGCGCGCCCGCCCGTGGGACGCCTTCTACGCCACCGTCACCGGCTTCGCCGTGGGCCTCGTGATGCCGGCGCGCGCGGCCGACGTGGCGAAGAGCCACCTCCTGGCGCGCCGGAGCGGCGCCTCGATGGCCTCGGTGGCGGGGAGCATGGTCCTCGACCACGTGGTCGGGGCCGCGTCGATCCTCGCCTTCCTCGCCATCTTCGGCGTCTTCGCTCCGCTGCCCGGCTGGGTCCACCAGGCCGCGCGAGTCGCCCTCGTCGTCGCCGTGGGCGCCGCCGCCGTCGTGTTCCTCCTGCGCCCTCGCAAGGGCGTGCCGGAGGCGACCCGCGGCCTGCGCGGCCTCATCGCGCGCTCGCGCCACGGCCTCGCCGCCGCCGGCCAGCCGCGCGCGCTCGCGCTCGCCGGCGTCGCCGCCATGGCGGGCTGGGTCCTCGAGGTCGGGATCGGGATGTTCACGCTCGACGCCTTCGGGCTCCCGGCCACCGCGCACGCCGGCGTGCTCATCATGCTCGCGACCACGCTCTCCTCCGCGGCGTCGCTGTCGCCCGGCAACGCCGGCGCGTTCGAGCTCGCGGTGGTGCTCGCGCTCGCCGGGCTCGGCGTCCCGTCCGAGGCCGCGCTCGCCTTCGCGATCGGCTACCACGCCGTGCACCTCGTGCCGGTTGCGGTGATCGGGGGCGCCTTCGCGCTGTCGGCGAGCCACAAGGGCGGGCTCGTGCGCGAGGTCCCGTAGTAGGCTCCGCGCGTGATCGGGCGGCGAGAGAGCGCCGGCGAGCGGATCGCCGGCCTCGTGGAGCAGGCGCGCGGGGGCGATCCGGTGGCGTTCCGGGCGCTCTACGACCTCGCGCGGCCGCTCGCCTTCCGCGTGGCGCGCGGCTTCGCCGACCTCGACGCCGACGACGTGGAGGACGTGGTCCAGGAGGCCTTCGTCCGGGGGTTCAAGAACCTCGGGCGGCTGCAGGACCCCGCGCGCTTCGTGCCGTGGCTCCTCACCATCGCCCGCAACCGCGCGCTCACCCGGCTCGCGCGGCGCAAGGCCGGCGTGGAGCTGCGGGACGAGCTGGCGGTGGTGCGGCGCATCATCGAGGAGCTGCCCGAGGGCGCCGAGAAGGAGACGGTGCGGCTCTTCTACCTGGAGGGTGAGCTGTCGGCGCGCGAGATCGCGCAGCGGCTCGGGGTGGGGAAGAGCGCCATCACGATGCGGCTCGAGCGGTTCCGGGCCAAGGTGAAGCGCCGGATCCTGGCCGAAGTGGCCACTCTGCGAGGCGAGGAGTCCTCGGGGTGAGGGCAGACATGAACCAGCAGCTCCACCTCGACTCCGAAACCCTGCGGCACCTCCTCTCCGGCGACCTCCCGGCGGAGGAGGCGCGACGCTGGGCCGAGCACCTCGCGCGCGACTGCGCCGAGTGCGAGGCGGTGCTCGCGGCCGAGGGGCCGGCCTCCGCGCTCGACGGAGAGGCCGACGCGCGGCTCGCCGGGCTCGCACCCGTGAGGGACGAGGAGCTCGGGAACGACCTCGAGTACGCGCGGATCCGGCGCGCGATGCAGGGGGCACCGGATCGGGCGACCCAGCCTCGGCGCCGCTGGGCGGCGATGGCGGTGGCCGCGGTGGCGCTCCTCGGGGCGGGGGTGGTGTTCCAGGTGACCCGCGCGCCGCGGCGCGACGCCGAGTGGACGGGTGAAAAGGGGCGGGCGAACGCGGCGGTGCCGGCGCGGCTCCGCTTCGCGGTGGCCGGGGCGGGCGACGTGGAGCGCGGCGCGAGCGGTCAGGTGCTGCCGGCCGACGCGAGCCTGCTGTTCCGGATCGAGGTCGGGGCCCCGGCGCACGTGGCGCTGCTGCGCGTGGGCGGCGGCGAGCGCGAGGTGATCTTCCGCGGCCAGGCGACCAGACCGGGGCCGGTGGACGTGACGGTGGACGGGCGGCCGGCTGCCTACCCGCTGCACGGCCTGTCCGGGGCGCAGCGCTTCATCCTCGTGGCCGGCGCCAGGCCGCTCACCGACGAGAGCCTCGCGCAGGCGGCGACCTTCCTCGGGGGGCAGGCGGCTTCGGGTGCCCCGCGTCCTCCGGAGTTGACGGTCGACCTGGTGGACATCACGGTCAAGTGAACGCCTGCCCGGCGGGAAGCCGGGCGGACGGTGGGCGGTTCGAGAGAGACATGCCGCGGCGCGAGACATCGCCTGGGCCGATCGCCGTCGCCTTGCTGGCGGCGGTGCTCGCCTGCGCGCACGCGCCGGCCCAGGGCTCGACGGGCTCTCCAGGCACGCCAGGCTCCCCAGGCTCTGGAGAAAAGGGCCGGCTGGTCCCGGCGCCGCTCGCGCGCGAGAAGCTCGACCACGCTTACGCGCCGCGGAAGATCGCGCTCGTGGTCGGCGTGTCGCGCTTTGACGACGCCGACTGGGGGCCGCTCCGCTACCCGTCGAAGGACGCCGAGGACCTCGCGGCGGTGCTGCGCGATCCGGGCCGCGGCGGCTTCGACCGCGTGGAGGTGCTGCGGGACGGCCCCACGCGCGAGGAGCTCCGCGCCGCCCTCCGGCGGGTGGCCGACGAGAACCGGGACGAGCGGGACACGGTGGTCGTCTACGTGTCGTCGCACGGCACGCTCGCGCGCGACGCGCGCGGCGAGCTGCGCCGCTACCTCGTGGCCCGCGACACGCGGATCCGCGACGTGCCCGCCACCGGGCTCGCGATGGACGATCTGAAGGGCGCCTTCGACGGGCTCCGCTCCCGCAAGAAGGTGCTGGTGCTCGCCACCTGCCACTCCGGCGGCGGCAAGTCGCTCCTCCCGGCCGACGTCCAGCGGGAGCTCGCGGGTACGAAGGCGAGCTTCTTCGTGCGCCCGATCGAGGACGTCAGCCGCGCCAGCGTGGTGCTCGCCGCGAGCGACTGGGGCGAGACGGCGCGCGAGGACGAGCGGCTCCAGAACGACATCTACACGCACTTCCTCGTGGAGGCGCTCCGCACGCCCGAGGCCGATCGGAACGCCGACGGCGCGATCACGGTGAGCGAGGCGCACGACTGGGCGCGGCGCCGGACCTACGAGTTCACCGGCGGGCGGCAGCGGCCAGCGGCCGAGACCACCGAGGTGGGGGCCGATCCGATCGTCCTCGCCGGGCGGGTGGAGCGGCGCGGCCGGCCGGAGCTCTACAGCTACGCGCCTCAGCTCGACGGCTTCACGGTGCGGGTCGACGGCCGCGACGCGGCCGAGCTGCCCGGCGGGCTCGCGGTCCCGGCGGGCCAGCACCGGGTGCAGCTCGCGAAGGGCGGCGGCCCGACGATCTGGGACGGCGGCGTATCGGTGGGGCCCGGCGACCGGCTCGACCTCGAGGCGCTCATGCGCCGGAGCGAGGGGGTCTGGGAGGCGGCGCCGCGGCTCGCGCTCCTCGGCTTCCTCGACGGGCGCAGCCGCCGGGACGTGCTCGGCCCGGCGTTCGCCGCGGGCCTCACGCTCACCCGCCGCGACTGGCCCGCGGGCCACTTCTCGCTGCGCTTCGATCTGATGGGGTCTTCCGGCAACGGCACCGCCGGTGGCGCGAGCTATTCGTACACCGCCTTCACCGGAGGCGTCGCGCTGCCGTGGCGCTTCCATCCGCTCGACACGCCGCGCTTCACCGCGCTCCTCGGGCCGCGCTTCTCGCTCGTCCGGATCGACCGCTCCTTCGGGCTCGACCTGCAGGGCAGGCAGAGCTTCCTGTCGTTCACTCCGGGTGCGGTGGCCGGGATCGGCTACGACCTCGGCCGCGTGACGCTCGGCGCCGAGGTGCAGCTCGACTACCTCCTCCTCCGGGTGAACCAGGAGACTCGCCAGAGCGTCCTCGCACAGCTCCTCCTCGGGGCGGGGTGGAGGTTCTGATGCGTTCCTGTGGCCGCTTCGCGGGGTACCGGAGTCCTCCAAGCATGGGCGCCCGGCGGCAACCCTCCCTCCTCCCCATCGTCGCCGTGGCGCCCTGCTTCCTGCTGCTCGCCTGCGGCGGCGGCCTCAACACCCCCGACCTCACCACCGGCGAGATCACGGGCAAGCTCACGAACGTGGCCGACGCGAGCCAGGCGCACGCCTACGTGCTGGGCCACCCGGAGACGCTCGTGAAGGTCGCCGCCGACGGCACGTACACGATCCCGAAGGTGCCGGTGGGCGACGCGCGGGTCGTCCTCTACGACGGCAGGGATCGCGCGGGCGTGGTGGACGGCGTGCGCGTGGACCCCGCGAAGCGGTCGTCGCTCGCGCAGGACGCCGCCGGGCTGCCCCTCGCGTCCCGGGTCGTCATCGTCGCGCGCGGCGGGGGCGGCGTGAAGGGCAACGGCGCCACGATCACGCTCGAGGACACCATCTTCCAGGATCGCGCGAGCATCGACGGCAAGACGGTGGAGCTCTTCCCGGTGCCGCGAGGCGACTGGATCCTCCGCGGCAAGCTGAAGGGGTTCAAGGCGAAGGACGTCTCCGTCGCCGTGGCCGAGGGCGTCAGCGAGCCGCTCGAGCTGGAGATCGACGACCTCGACGACACCCCCGAGCAGGGCTGCAACTCGTCGATGTGCTCCGATGGGCTGAGCTGCGGGGGCGATGGCCGCTGCTACGCTTGCAACTCCGACTCCGACTGCGGCGGCATGCGTTGTGAGAGCCACATGTGCGTGAGCACGATGATGGGCCTGCGCGACTCCTGCGAGCCGTGCTCGAGCAACGGCGACTGCCAGGGGCCCAACGGCGTGTGCCTCTCCGGCGGCAGCGGCGTGAGCGGGCTCTGCGCGAGCGCCCCCAGCTCCGGCAGCTGCAAGTCCGGCTTCGCCGTGGGGACGCTGAACGGGAACGTCGTCTGTGGCCCGCCGTCGCTCTTCACCGGGACGCCCGTCGTGGACGCCTGCCAGCGCCTCCTCACCGCGTTCGGCGCTTCCTGTCTCTCCGACGCCAACTGCCAGCAGGACCTCGCGGGCGGCGTCTGCCGGAAGCCCGCCGGCGCGGGGGCGCTCACGCCCGGCGTCTGCACGGCGGCGTGCAGCTCGAACGGAGACTGCCCGAACACCGCCAGCTTCGACCGGTGCAACGCCGGCCTCTGCGGAGGCTAGGAGCGGTTAGAATCCCGCGCTCATGACGACGCGCGCACGCGCTCGCCGCCGCCCGCGGGCGACGGTGAGCGGCCTCGACCTCCAAGTCGCCGACCGCTTCCGCGAGCTCCGCGGGATGACGGTGGGCCTCGTCTGCAACCCCACCAGCGTGGACCGCCGCTTCCGCCACGCGGCCGACCTGCTCCACGAAGCGAAGGGCGTGAAGCTCGCGGCGCTGTTCGGCCCCGAGCACGGCGTCCGCGGGGACGTGCAGTACATGGCCGCGGTGGGGGAGGAGCGGGACCGGAAGACGGGGCTGCCGATGTGGTCCCTCTACGGCGAGACGGTGGACTCGCTCCAGCCGCGCCCCGAGCAGCTCGCCGGCCTCGACGCCCTCGTGTTCGACATCCAGGACGTGGGGAGCCGGTACTACACGTACCAGGCGACGATGATGCTGTGCATGGAGGCGGCGGCCGCGGCGGGGATCGGCTTCGTGGTGCTCGACCGGCCGAACCCGATCGGCGGCGCGCTCGTGGAGGGGCCGGCGCTGCGGCCGGGCTTCACCAGCTTCTGCGGCATGCACGATCTCGCGCCGCGCCACGGGATGACCGTGGGCGAGCTGGCGCTCCTGTTCCGCGCCGAGCGCGGGCTGCACGTGGATCTCACGGTGGTGCAGTGCCAGGGCTGGCGGCGGAGCGAGGGGATCGGCGAGGTGCCGTGGGTGCTGCCGTCGCCGAACATGCCGACGCCCGACACGGCGCTCGTCTACCCCGGGATGTGCCTGCTCGAGGGGACGAACCTGTCGGAGGGGAGGGGGACCACGCGGCCGTTCGAGCTGTGGGGCGCGCCGTGGCTCGACGCGGAGCGGCTCGCGGCCGACCTCGCCGCGATGCGGCTGCCCGGCGTCGCCTTCCGGCCGGCGGCCTTCGTGCCCACGTTCGACAAGCATCGCGGGGAGCGCTGCCACGGCGTGCAGCTCCACGTCACCGACCGCGACGCCTTCCGCCCCGTGCGCACCGGCATCGCCTGCGTGATGGCCGCGCGGGGGCAGGACGCGCACCGGTTCGCGTGGCGCACCGAGCCCTACGAGTTCGTGGAGGGGGTGCTCGCCTTCGACCTCCTGTGCGGCTCGTCGCGCGAGCGCGAGGCGATCGAGAAGGGCGCCTCGCTCGCGGAGATCGTGAAGGCCTGGGCTCCCGAGGAGCGCGCGTTCCTGAAGCGCCGCTCGCACTGCCTCCTCTACGCATGAGCGCGAGACGGAGTCAGCGGGTGAAGCAGCCTCTCGCGAGGGCGAAGCCGGAGAGCGGCGGGGCTCCGCGCACCAGGCGCGCCGCGAAGAGCCGCCGCGTCGCGCTGCTCGGCGGCTCGTTCAACCCGCCCCACGTCGCGCACGTGATGGCCGCGTGGTGGGTGCTCGTGACCGAGGACGTCGACGAGGTGTGGCTCCTCCCCACGTACCGGCACGCGTTCGGGAAGGAGCTCGCGCCGTTCGAGGAGCGGGTGCGGATGTGCCGCCTCGCGGTGAAGGGGCTCTCGCGCGTGAAGGTGTCCACGGTGGAGAAGGACCTCGCGCGCGATCCGCACGTGGGGAGGACCGTGCGCGTGCTCGAGCACCTCCGCGCGCACCACCCGCGCACGCGCTTCGCGCTCGTGGTGGGCACCGACATCCTGCGCGACGTGGCGAAGTGGTACCGCTGGGCCGACATCCAGAAGCTCGCCGACGTGATCGTCGTGGGCCGCGAGGGCTACCCCACCGGTGCCCGGCCGGGCGCGCCGCTCCTCCCGCGCATCTCCTCCACCGAGGTGCGCGAGCGGCTCGCGCGCGGCGACGACGTGCGCGGGCTCGTGGGGAAGGCGGTGGAGGAGTACGCGGAGAAGAAGGGGCTCTACCGGCGCTGAGACGGCCCGCGCAGCGGGCTCGACGGAGTGCCATGGCCGGCTCGCGCGCAGGGTGCCCGCGCGCGCTGCCCGCGGGCGAGAGCCCGGCTTGGAGGTCCGGCGCGCGCTCGGAGCTCGGGCGGTCTCCTGCACGAGCGCACGGCGGGCGTGGTGGGCGCTCCAGGGTCGGCGCACTTTTCGCTGGGTTTCGCGGCCGTGGGATCCCGCACCGCAAATCTTCAGGCCTTCGCCATCGCGTGGGCGACCGCTGCTGCCCTCGCGCTCCCGCGCGCTGCCCTCGCGAGCGAAGCGACTTCCACCGCGGGGTGCCCGGGACTTCACTCTGGCCCGGTCGAGCCCCGCTCGACGGCGTGCATGACCTGCCATCCGAGGGGCTCCGGCTCTGGTCACCCCGTGGACGTGGAGTACCCTCACTCGGCGGTCGGACGCCTCGGCGCCCGCACGCTCCGCACGGCGGACGAGGTCGTGCAGCGCGGCGTCTTCCTCGCCGAGGGCAAGGTGCACTGCCTCACCTGCCACGATCCGCGCTCGCCCTGGAAGAACCACATCGCGCTGCCCCCGGGCGCGAAGCCGATGCCGGCCGTGAACCCGCGGGACAAGTCGACCTGGGCGGACCCGGCGGCGCGCGCGGGGAAGATCGCGGCGCTGCAGGCGCCCGGCGCGGGCGCCGGGGGCGAGCGACCCGCCGTCTCCCCGAAGCAGCTCTGCCTCGCGTGTCACGCGTACGATTGAGTCGAGCGGCGCCGTCGTCCCGAGGCTCGCGTCGAGGCCTGGCGCTCGCGGTCACGCCCTCGCGAACGCGATGGCGCCGTGCTGCACGACGACCCGCACCGCGTGGCCGGGCGCGATCTCGCCGGCGAGGATCCGCTCCGCGAGCGGCGCCTCGACGAGCCGCTGGATGGCTCCGCGCATCGGCCGCGCGCCGAGCGCCGGGTCCCAGCCGCCGTGATCGAGGAGGTGCTGCACCACCTCTTCGGTCACGGTGAACGCGATCTTCCGCTCGGCGTGGAGCCGCGCCGAGGAGTCGGCGAGGAGCAGCCCCGCGATCCGGGCGACCTCGTCGCGGCCGAGCGCGGGGAAGAAGAGCCGCTCGTCGAGCCGGTTCCACAGCTCGGGCGGGAGCGCGCCGCGCGCCGCCTGGAGCGCCTGCTCCTCGCGCGAGCCCTGCTTGTCGGTCGCGCCGAAGCCCATCGCGCCGCTCGACCTGCGGGTGGCCTCCTCCGCGCCGAGGTTCGACGTGAGGATGACGACGGTGTTCGAGAAATCGACCTGCCGGCCGCGGCCGTCGGTGAGCCGCCCCTCCTCGAGCACCTGGAGCAGGATCATGAGGACGTCGCGGTGCGCCTTGTCGATCTCGTCGAGCACGATCACGCTCGCCGGCTTGCGGCGCACGGCGTCGGTGAGCTGGCCGCCCTCACCGTACCCCACGTACCCGGGCGCGGCGCCCACGAGGCGCGCCACGCCGGTCTGCTCGGCGCACTCGCTCATGTCGAGGCGCACGAGCGCGTCGGCGCTGCCGAAGAGCGCGTCGGCGAGCGCGCGCGCGAGCTCGGTCTTGCCCACGCCGGTGGGGCCCATGAACAGGAACGAGCCCATCGGCCGCTTCGACGCGAAGCCGGCGTAGTTCCGCTTCAGCACCGACGCGACCTTCGCGATCGTCTCGCGGTGCCCCACGATCCGCTCGCCGAGCGCGAGCTCGATCTGGCGGATCCGCTCGCGATCGCTCGCGATGAGGCGCGACTCGGGGATGCCGGCGATCTTCGCGACCACGCGCGCGACGTCGTGCTCCTGCACCTCGGCGCCGCCCGAGCGGCGCGCACGCGAGCCGGCGAGGTCGAGCACCGCGACCGCCTTGTCGGGCAGGCAGCGGTCGGTCACGTAGCGCGCCGAGAGCGACGCCGCCGCCTCGAGCGCCGTCGGCGAGTAGCGGATGCCGTGGTGCTGCGCGTACCGCGGCGCGAGCCCCTCCAGGATCTTCACCGTGTCGGCGACCGACGGCTCGCGCACGAGCACCGGCGTGAAGCGGCGCTCGAGCGCCGGATCCTTCTCGATGTGCTGGCGGTACTCGTCGTGCGTGGTGGCGCCGATGCACGGGAACTCGCCGCGCGCGAGCGCGGCCTTCAGCTCGTTCGCGGCGTCCTGCGGCCCCTCGCCGGTGGAGCCCGCGCCCATGATCGTGTGGATCTCGTCGATGAAGACGACGACGCGGCCGTTCGAGCCGCGCACCTCGTCCTTCAGGCCGAGGAGCTTCTCCGAGAAGGTGCCGCGGAGCTGCGTGCCCGCGAGCACGTTCGCCATGTCGATCTCGACGACGACCTTCCCGGCGCGCTCGGCGAGGAGCTTCTGCGCGATCCCCTCGGCGATCGCCGTCTTGCCCACGCCCGGCTCGCCGACGAGCAGCGGGTTGTTGGTGCGGCGCTTGCCGAGGATGTCGATCGCCTCCTCGACCTCCCGGTCGCGCCCCACGAGCGGATCGAGCTTCCCGGACGCGGCGAGCTCGGTGAGGTTCCGGCCCAGCGAGGAGAGCCAGGGGAAGGCCTTGGGATCGAGGGTGTGGTCGGGGGAGATCGCGCAAGCCCCCTCTCCCCGCTTCGCCAGGAGAGGGTCGGGG
>Ga0318495_10000534_pt1 | contig 11970 bp, 7 predicted proteins | sample GRESIP108b1f25_FD_203752 | JGI IMG/M metagenome (GOLD analysis project Ga0318495, IMG submission 203752) | Tropical soil microbial communities from Luquillo Experimental Forest, Puerto Rico - GRE.SIPMG.108b1f25 | ecosystem: Environmental > Terrestrial > Soil > Tropical forest > Bulk soil...
AGCAAGCAGAGTGGGTTTGGGGGAGGAAGCAGAACCTAGCCGGCCGTGACGGGGTTCGCGACAGCACTGGCCGCCAGGGCGAGCGCGTCGTCGCGGGGCTGAGAGCGGCCATGCTCGTAGGCGGCCTCGAACTCATCCGCGCCGAGCCGGGCGCGCACCGCGTCCCGAACCGCCGGGGCGTCAAGGCTGCCCTCGTCGAAGCAGCCCCGGACCGCATGGGCGACTCCGAGCAGGGTAGCCACGCGCGCCGCGCACTCGCCCGAGTGCTGCGCCAGCACGGCGATGGCATCGATCACGTCGGCGACCGGCGGGAGCTCCACCCAGCTGGTGGCGATCCGGAGCGCCTCCGCGAGCAGGGTGCGGCAGCGGCCCTCGTCCCCGTCCCCCAGCGCGATCAGGGCCAGCCTGGCCTGGATGATCGCGTGCACCCCGTACCACCAGGACGACTGCTTGTCCTCCAGCACGGCGAGCAAGCGTGCGCAGATCAGCCCGGCCGCGCCGGTGTCGCCTTCGCGGTAGAGGAGCTCGGCCCGCACCAGGCCGAGCCAGATCGTCGAGTCGTTGTGCCCGATGCTGCGGGCGGACTCCTCGCGCTCGGCCTGCTCCAGGTCGGCACGGGCGCCCGCCAGGTCACCCAGCCGCACCCGGACGGCGGCGAGCTTCCCGCCGATGTGGGACAGGTCGCCCCAGGCGCCGAGCTGCCGGCCGAGGGCGCCCGCTTCCTCGAGCGCCGCGACCGCGGCCGCGTTGTCGCCGCGCAGCCTGGCGAACTCGGCCAGCTGCATGAGCACGGCGGCCGTTCCCCACGCCTCGCCCAGGGCGCGGAACGCCGCCAGGGCGTCCCGGCAGTCGGATTCGGCCCAGTCCATCCGGCCGAGCATGCTGCCGAACGTCCCTCGCAGCAGCGGGACCGCGGCCCGCACCCACGCATCCTCCGAGGTCAGGTAGCGGTCGAAGGCCGTGAACGCGCGGTCGGGATCCCGGTCGTACAGGGCCAGCATCGGCTCGCCCATCGCGGCGACCGGATGGGACGGCGCGGTGTCCGGCGACCAGCGGGTGAGGTCGGCCACGGCCGCGGCCAGGGCCGGCCGGACGGTGTCGATCTCCCAGCTGTCACCGGCGGCGGTGATCGCGCTGATCACGCGCGCCTCGGCCATCCGCGGCGTCTGCTCGCGCGGTTCGAACGCGAGAACCTGGCGGGCCAGCGCCTGCGGCTCGCCGGGCTGCCCGCGCAGCATCCAGTACCAGCCGAGCGCCCGCACCAGGCGCAGCGCCGTATCGGCCTCCTGCCTCGCGATCGTCCAGCGCAGCGCCGCGTGCAGGTTGTCCTGCTCGGCGGTCAGCTCACGCAGCCAGCGGCGCTGCCCGGCGGCGCGGAGCCCCGGGTCGGCGGTCTCGGCCAGGTCCAGGCAGTACGCGGCGAACGCGTCCCGCACCGCGGCATCCTCGCCCGCGTCGGCGAGCCGCTCGAGGCCGTACGCGCGGACGGTCTCGAGCATCCGGTACCGCGGGGGGAGGCCGTCCTGGCACTCGCCCACGCCCAGGATCGACTTGTCGACCAGGCCGGACAACGCGGGCAGCACCGCGGCCGGCGGCAGCAGGTCGTCGGCGCAGACGCGCTCGGCGGCCAGCAGGGTGGTCCCGCCGGGGAAGACGGCCAGCCTGCGCGCCAGTACCTGTTCGGATGCCGACAGCAGCTCCCAGCTCCAGTCGACCACCGCCCGGAGCGTCCTGTGCCGGGGCAGCGCCGTCCGGCTGCCGCCGGTGAGCAGCGCGAACCTGTCGTCCAGGCGCTCAGCGAGCTGGGCCGGCGTCAGCGTGCGGAGCCACACCGCGGCCAGTTCGATCGCCAGCGGCATCCCGTCGAGGGCGCGGCAGATCCGGGCCACGGCGGCCGCGTTGGCCTCGCCGAGCTCGAAATCCGGCCGGACCGCCACGGCCCGGTCCCGCAGCAGCCGGACCGACCCGTAGGACGCGATCGTCACCGGGGCCGAAGGAGTCGGCGGGATCGGCAACGGGGGGACAGGGCACAGGGTCTCGCCGTCGATGCGCAGCGGCTGCCTGCTCGTGGCCAGGATCCTCACCTGCGGGCAGGCGGCGAGGACATGACCCGCGAGGGCGGCGGCCGCCTCGATGACGTGCTCGCAGTTGTCCAGGATCAGCACCACGTCGCGGTCGCCGAGCGCGGCGGCGAGCCGGTGCAGCGGGCCCGTGCCGGGTTCGGCGGCGCGGCGGGCGATGACCGGCTCGCGGATGCCCAGCGCGTCGAGCACGGTGTATACCACCTCGGCCGGATCGGTCACCGGCGCTAGCGGCAGGAACCACGCCGTCGTGCCGAGCCGTCCCGAGGCCTCGGTGGCCAGCCTCGTCTTGCCCACTCCCCCCGGACCGGTCAGCGTGACCAGACGGGTCGCGCGCAGGTTCTTCAGCACCCGGGACAGATCTTCGTCGCGGCCGACGAAACTGGTCAGGGGGCTCTGCGCCCGGACGGCGGGGAGCCGGGCCGAGGCAGGCACCGCCGCCCGTTCGGGATCATCCGTGGCATGGGCCGGGAGCTTGGCTACGGCGCCCGGCTGCTCCCTGCTAGCGGCCGGGCCCCGCAGGATGCCCAGATAGACCTGCTCGAGCTGGGCGGACGGGTCCACCCCGAGCTGGTCGGCGAGCAGTTCGCGGCCCTCGTGGTAGACGGCGATCGCCTCGGCCTGGCGTCCGGCGGCGTACAGCGCGCGCATGAGCTGGGCGCGGGGGCGTTCGGCCAGCGGGTCGGCGGACAGCAGCACGCGGAGCTCACCGACCAGGCTGGGCCCTTCGCCCAGGGCCAGGTCGGCCTCGATGCGGTCCGCTAGCACGCTGGAGCGCAGCTCGGTCAGCTTGGCCGCGGCCGCTTCCGCGAAGTCCGATCCGGCGGCGTCGGCCAGCGGCTCGCCCCGCCAGGCGAGCAGCGCGTCGCGCAGGACCCGCGCGGCCTGGCCCGCGTCGCCTTCGGCCAGCGCGCGGCGGCCCTGCGCGGCCAGCTCCTCGAAGGCCATCACGTCGACCGCACCCGGCGGCACGGCCAGGCGGTATCCGGCCGGGTGCGACTCGATCACGTCGCCCGCCCCGGCCTGGCGCAGTTCAGCCCGCAGCCGGGAAACCAGCGTCTGCAGCGCGTTGCCGGGGTTGCCGGGCGGGTCCTCGGGCCAGAGTTGCCCGGCCAGCGAGCCGACCGGGACGACACGCCCGGCGTTCAGGGCGAGCAAAGTGAGCAAGACCCGCAGCTGGCGGCCGCCGACGTGGACTGTGCGCCCCGTCTCGTCCCGCACCTGAAGCGGGCCCAGTAGCCCGATACCCAGTGCGTTCGGCATCTGCCCTCGCTGATCGCCCGTATTCTGGCCCTACTCCCCCGGATCATTCAACGCGTCGCATCACCCTACGCTTCCTAGCGGAGCAGGTTCTAATATCAACCGTCGGCAGGAGAGAGGCGAGAAGGTGACGTCACGCCGGGACCGGATCCGGCGGCCGCTTCGCGCACGGGCGGCCGTGGCGGCGGTGCTGGCTGTCCTGACCCTGGCCGGCTGCGGCACCGCCGGGTACGGCGCGCCGGTGGCGCCCAGCCCGATGTCGGTCGGCAGCGAGGCGTTCGTCTCCGGTATGCTGGCGCAGCGCTATACCTGTCATGGCGCGAAAATAAACCCGCCGCTTAACTGGTCGGGCGCGCCGCCAGGCACCAAGAGCCTCGCGCTTATTGTCGATGACTCCTCGGCACCGATCACGCCGACCATTTACTGGCTTGTTTTCGACATCAATCCTGGGGCTACCGACATCCAGGAAGGCGCGCTGCCGACCGGTGCGCGCCAGGCGCTGAACAGTGCAGGTACAGCCGCCTACGACCCCCCGTGCCCGCGAGGCCGCCCGCACTCGTACCGGTTCACCGTTTATGCCTTGAACACAACTCTGGGGCTGGCCAACGGCGCACCGCTGCAGTCCGCGTGGACCGCGGTCGCGGCGGCCACAATCGGGCGCGGACGAATAACGGTAACCGGAAGTCCGTGATCGTCCAGATACACCCCGTAATCGGCAATTTCCGGAACTTTTTCAATCTTCTGACACGCCCCCTAGCGGTGAGCAACAATCGATGATCAAGCCGGTTTACGGCGCTCGCGACAACGAGGGAAGGCTCGCGTCATGGCCGCGTTGAGCCTAGCGAACGCCGTCCACAAGGCCCGGCATTGTGGATGGAAATCATGGTTCTGGTCGCTGGACTGGCCGTTGCCGGGCTCGTCGGCATCGCGGCAGCTTTCTACTTCAGCATCCGCTCAGGCAACCGCGCTAGGTCTGCCGGAGCAGGTCGCGCCGGGGTCGCCCAGCGCCCGGGAGGCAGGAACAGTACCGCCAGACCCGACCCGAACGGCCGTCCCCGCCGGGCCGCCAGCGGCGACGGGACGGCCACCACGTTCCGGCCCGCCGCGGTCTCGTCCCCCCGCCGCGTGGGCTTCCGTAAGGGAACCGATCTCGATGAGGAGCTGTGGCCGACGGAGACGTTCGGCGGCGTCAGCGACGAGCAGTTCTGGGACGACCTGGCGTCGGACAAGCCGCTCGCCACGACCGCGCGCACTGCCGACTCACCTGGCCAGAACCGCCTGCCTGGCGGCGCTTCGGGTACCGGGCTCGACACGGGACTGGCCGCCGGCCCGCAGGCCATCCAGGCCCAGGCGGACGACAGGAAACGGGACGACCGGGCCCCCGGTAGGGGCAGGCGGGAGTCTGGCTCCGGCACCTATGCCGCGGCACGGACCGGACCTGACCCAGCGGCCGAACGGACCGCGATCCAGCCCGCCTACACGGCGACGCAGCCGGTCCAGAGCATGAAGCCGCTTTCGGGGGCGACGCAGCCGGTCCGTGCGGCCGCGAGCGCCAGCCAGCCGATGAGCACCACCAGCCAGCCGGGCGCGAGGAGCCAGCCGCGGGAGGCTACTACTCCTACTCCGCCGCGCGGGACGGCCGTCCAGCCGCGCGGGGCCACCACCAAGCCGGCCGAGACGCGCCGGCGGCGGCCGAGCAGCGCCGAGGAGGACCCGCTGACCAGCGCGGCCTTCTCGCTGCGACCGAGCGGGCCGGTCGACGGCCGGTCATCCCTTAGGGCGCGGAACGCCTCCCCGTACCCGTACTCGGCGCCCTCCTTTGAGGACCCGTCCTCGGTGACCCAGACGATGACCACACCGCCGTACGGCCAGGACTACGGATACGGGCGAGAGAGTTCGGCGGCCCAGGCGGGTGAACCGCGGCACAAGAGCGCCCGGAGCCACGCCCGGCCGGACGGCACCGGTGAGGGCACCACGACCGCGCGGCCAGCGCACCCGCGACACAGCCGCCAGCCCACCGGCAGCCATCGGGCCACCGGCAGCTATCCGGCCACCGGCGGTAACCAGGTATCGGGCGGCTCTCCGGGCAACGGAAGCTACTCGGGGAACGGCTACCAGGGCAGCGGTTATCAGGTCGGCTCGTACCCGGCAGGCGGCTATCCGGGCAACGGACACCGTGGTAACAGCCATCGCGCCCCGTACGACCCGCGGAACGATTACCGGCGGTTAACACCCCAGCATTGACCTGGCGCACACTGAGGTCATGCCCGAGGGAGACGTCGTCTGGTACACCGCCCGCCGCCTGCACGAGGCGCTGGCGGGAAGGGTGCTGACCCGCAGCGACTTCCGGGTCCCCAGGCTGGCTACCGCCGACCTGGCCGGCGACCTGGTGACCGAGACCGTCTCGCGCGGCAAGCACCTGCTCACCAGGACGAAGAGCGGGCTCACCGTCCACACTCACCTGAAGATGGACGGTAGCTGGCGGGTCAGGCCCGCGGCCGAACGGCTGCGCGACAGCCACCGGATCAGGCTGCTGCTGGCCAACGAGGACTGGCAGGCCATCGGGTACCAGCTCGGCGTGGTCGAGCTGATCCGGACCAGCGAAGAGTCACGGGTCACCGGGCACCTCGGTCCCGACCTGCTCGGCCCGGATTGGGATCGCGCCGAGGCGGTGCGCCGACTGAGCGCCGAACCGGACCGGCCCATCGGCGAGGCCCTGCTCGACCAGCGGAACCTGGCCGGCATCGGCAACGTGTACAAGGCCGAGGTGCTGTTCCTGCGTGGCCTCAGCCCGTGGCAGCCGACGCGCAGCGTGGCCGACCTCGACGCGCTGGCCGAACTGGCCAGGCGGCTGCTCGAGGCGAACAAGGAGCGCTTCGGCCACATCACCACAGGCAGCATGCGCCGAGGCGAGGAGAACTGGGTTTACGGCCGCCGGGGCAAGCCGTGCCGCCGGTGCGGGACGCCAATTCGTTCGGCCGGACAGGACGACCGGGTCACCTTCTGGTGCCCGTCCTGCCAGCCCGGCTAGGTCTGGTAGCTGAGCATGGCCATCATGCCGCCCTGCGGGGCGTGGTAGAGGTTGTGGCAGTGGGTCATCCACTGGCCCGGGTTGGCGGCGTCGAAGTCGCAGGCGACCTGCTGTCCGGGGCGGACGATCACGGTGTCCTTGCGCGGCCCGGCCGGGCCGAGGGCGAAGGTGTGCCCGTGGATGTGCATCGGGTGGTACGGGAACACGCCGTCGCCCAGGGTGACCTGCACGTCGTAGCGCTCCCCCATCCCGATGAGCAGCGCGTCGGCACGGGCCGGGACGACCGGATAGCCGTCGGTATGGGTGACGGTCATCCGGTGGCCGCCCAGGGCGACGCGGAAGCTGGTGTCGGCGGCGGCGTTGATGAACCGGATCCTGGCCCGCTGGCCGGGGCGGGCGGTGAACGTCCGGGGCGCGCCGCGGACCCGACCGTTGATCAGGTAATACGGGTACCGGACGTCGCCGGCGTCGCCGCCGAGCAGGGAACTGCGTGCCCTCGGCATCACCGGGCTCGGCCCGGTTGGCCCGCTGCTCATGCCGCTCATACCGGACGATGGTGATGCCGCCGGGGAGGTCATGTTCATCGATGGGGAGCCGCTCGGCATGGGCATGCCGCTCATGTCGCTCGTCATCGGCGACGGGGATGGGGACGCGGCGGCCATGCCCATCCCGGTCATGCCCTGGCGCAGAGCGGCCAGGACCTGATCGGGGGTGTAGCCGGTGCCGTCGATCCAGTCATCCAGGACGACGGTCCAGTCATGCTCGTAACCGGCGGTCTCGGCCGGGTCCTCCACGATCAGCGGCCCGTACAGGCCCCGGTCGAGCTGGACGCCGACGTGCGGGTGATACCAGTACGTGCCGGGCCCGGCGACCGCGAAGCGGTAGGTGTGTTCGCGGCCGGCCGGGACCGGTGCCTGGGTCATGCCAGGCACGCCGTCCATGTCGTTGCGGATGGCCACGCCGTGCCAGTGCACGGTCGTCTCGACCGGAAGCTGGTTCACCAGCAGCGCCTGCAGGACCTGGCCCTTGCGGACACGGATCTCCGGCCCGGGAATCTGCCCGCCGTAGGTCCAGGTCGGCACGACCGGGCCGCCGAGGTCGATGTGCCCGGCCTCCGGAGCCACGCCGGCCAGCACGGTGCCCCCGGTGGCATGCCGGGCCGCCTCGGCCGCGGCGACCTGCGGGCTGCCGGGCCCGATCAGGTGATGCCGGGCCGGCGAGGAGGGCGGCTGGGCCGTGCACCCGGTGGCGGCGCCCACCACCCCCAACGCGGCGGCGGCCAGCCCGGACCGCAGCACGGTCCGGCGGTCGGGAACGCTCACCGGCGGGATCACCCCCACTGGGTCGGCTTACGGATGCCCGTGATGGCTGGGCGACCGTAGGCGAGGGGTCGTGGCAGGGATATCAGCGTCGCGATGACAAGAACGGCTTAGCTTATACCTAGGTCGCTTAGGTCAGTAGAACTCGGCCCTCGCGGAGTGACGCATGCATCACGAAACGGCGGCTAGCTGGCCTGCGCAGTAGCTTGACGCGAGTACCACCGGAAGCGCCGGACGAATCGATCGCCGCGCGGGAGGGGCTGGCGGGCGCTACGGACGCGCGGCGCTGGCGTAGATGGACGCATACCAGCCGCTCATGGCATTCGGCATTTCCTCTTGGCAGGCATGGCAACCCTCCTTCCGGTGCGGGCCGGAGCCCGTAGCAGGTTTCGCTGGCTGCGTCCGAATCGGCGGTTCCGTAGCGTCCTCGGCGGCAGTGATCGCTGACTAGCGGATGAGGTGGCCCGTGACCAGGGGAAGAATGACGGCGGCGGCGAGACCGAGGGCGAGCGAGGCCGCGCCGGTTGTGTAGGCCGCTACCGGAGCCCAGCGGCCCGCGGGCGCCAGCGCAGCCGCCTCATCACCGGCCTCGCCTGGCCGCTGCAGGAACACCGGGGCCAGCCAGCGCAGGTAGTAGAACAGGCTGGCGACGGTGTTGACGACCGCCAGGCCGGCCAGCCACCCGTAGCCGCCGTCGATGGCGGCGGTGAAGATCTGCAGCTTGCCGAAGAACACCCCGGTGGGCGGGGTGCCGACCAGGCCGAGCAGGCTCACCACCAGGACAGCCGCGAGGCCCGGGTGCCGGAACGCGAGCCCGCGGTAGCTGGCGATGGTTCGGGCGTGCGGTAGTCCGGCGACGACGGCGAACGCGGCCAGGTTGGTGGCCGCGTAGGCGGCGAGGTAGAACAGCAGCGAGCGCAGCGCCGTGCTGCTCGCGGTGGCGACGGCGACGGCCATGAGCAGGTAGCCGACCTGGCTGATGGTGGAGTAGGCGAGCAGCCGTTTCACCGAGGTCTGGAAGAACGCGGCGAGGTTCCCCAGGGTCATGGAGGCGGCGGCCAGCACCGCCACGAGCATCGGCCAGTTCACCGCCGCGGCGGGGATCGCGACGGCGAGCAGGCGGAACAGCGCGGCCAGGGCACCGACCTTGGGCACGGTGGTGACGAACGCCGCGACCGGGGCCGAGGTGCCCTCGGTGACGTCGGGAACCCAGAAATGCGCGGGCACGCCGCCCGCCTTGAACATCAGTCCCGCGACCACGCCGATGACGCCCACGGCGACCACGCCGTGCGGCGCGCCGGCGAGCGCCGCGGGCAGGGCCGGGTAGCCGGTGCTGCGCCCGGCGCCGTAGAGCAGCGTGATCCCGGTGAGCATGGCGACGCCGAACAGCGCGCCCATCAGGTAGTACTTCAGCGCGGCCTCGGTGCCGGCGGCGTCCTTGCGGAAGCCGGCCAGCGCGTAGCCGGGCACCGAGGCGAGCAGGTAGCCGGCAAACAGCAACAGCAGGTCGTTCGCCCCGGCGAGCACGATGGTGCCGAGCGCCGCCAGCTGCAGCAGCACGTAGAACTCGGTCTCCCGCACATGGGCCCGCATGGCGTCGCCGGACAGGCAGATGACCATCAGGGTGGCGGCGGCTACGACGACGCGGACGGCGTCGGTGGCGGTGTCGATGGCATAGCTGGCGCCGAAGTCGGTAGTGGTGGCCCCGGCCGAGGTGAAGGCGGTGGTGGCCAGCGTGGCCAGGCACGCCGCCGCGGCCAGCAGCCGGACCGCCCATTGCCGGCCGCGGGGCAGCCACGATCCGGCGAGCAGCCCGGCCACGGCGCTGACGGCCAGGATGAGCTCCGGGGTGAGCGGGCCGAGTTCTTCCTTCACCGCGCCACCAGCGCGATGAGGGTGCGGGCGGCGGGTTCGATGACATCGAGCAGGAACCGGGGCGCGATCCCGATGACCACGGACGCGGCCAGCAGCGGGATGATGCTGACCGCCTCGGCTGGCCGCAGGTCGCCGAGCGCGGCCGGGGTGCCGGGGGCGTCCGGGAGCCGGAACGGGCCGAGGAAGACCTGTTGCAGCGCGCGGAGGAACAACGCCGCGGTGATCAGGATGCCGGTCACCGCGATCGCGGTGGCGACCGTGGCCGAGGGCAGGCTGCCGGTGAAGATCTGGAATTCGGCGATGAACCCGGACAGTCCGGGGATGCCGAGGGAGCCGAACGCGGCCACCGCGGTGACCGCGGCGAACACCGGCGTGCGGCCGGCCAGCCCGGAATAGGCGGCCATCTCGTAGGTGCGGCCGCGGTCCAGCAGCACGCCGGATAGCAGGAACAGCGCGCCGGTGAGCAGGCCGTGGCTGACCATCTGGGTGACCGCTCCGGCGACGGCGAGGGTGCGGGCCTGGGCGGACGTGCCGGCCAGGATCCCCGCGGCGCCGACCGCCAGCAGGATGTAGCCCATGTGGTTCACCGAGGTGTAGGCGATCATCCGCTTGAAGTTGTCCTGGCCCAGCGCGACCAGCGCCCCGTACACGACCGACACCACGCCGACGATGACGAAGACGAGCGCGTAGTGGCGCCAGGTGCCGGGCAGCATCGGCATCGCGATCCGCACGAACCCGTAGGTGCCCATCTTCAGCAGCACCCCGGCCAGGATGGCCGACCCGGCGGCGGGGGCGTCGGTGTGCGCGGGCGGCAGCCAGGTGTGAAACGGCACCACCGGAGTCTTGACCGCCAGGCCGACCGCGATGGCCAGCAGCACCAGCCCGCCGTATACGCCGCGCCCGGCCAGCGGATCAGCGCGGATCAGGGTGACCATGTCAAAGGTGTGCGGGCGGATGGACAGGTACAGCCCGATGAACCCGAGCAGCAGGGCCAGGGACCCGGTGAAGGTGTAGAGGAAGAACTTCAGCGCCGCCGCGCGGGCCCGGTCGCCGTGCCCCCAGCCGGCGATGACGAAGTACATCCCGACGATGGACAGGTCGAAGAACAAGAAGAACAAGATCAGGTCCAGCGCGGCGAACAGCCCGAGCGAGACGGTCTGCAGGAACAGGAACAGGCACACGTAGCTCTTGACCCGGCGGGTCTCGCGCAGCGACCAGGCCGCCACGGCCAGGAACAGCACGGCGGTCATCGCGATCAGCGGCAGGGACAGCCCGTCCACGCCCACGTGATAGCGGACACCCGCGGTCGGGATCCAGGGGACGTCCTCGGTCCAGCCGAACCCGCCGCGCGGGTCATACCCGGCCCAGGCGGCGGCGACGAGAGCCAGGTCCGCGGCGCTGATGCCGATCCACGCCCAGACGAAGGCGCCGCGCGGCGTCCGGCCCGGCACCGCCAGCAGCGCCACCGCGGCGGCGGCGGGCAGGAACACGATCAGGGACAGCATCGGCTACCTCACCAGCACGAAGATCAGCGCCAGCACCGCCAGGGCCACGGTGGCCTGCGCAAAGTAGGTGTACAGCTGACCGGTTTCCGGGCGACGGGCGAGCCGCCCCAGCGACCGCGCCGCCGCGGCGACCCCGGCGACCAGCCGGTCGACTCCGTCATCGTCGGCGCGCGCCGCCGCCCTGGCCAGGCCGAGGCCGCCGCGGCCGATCTGGTGCACGGCGCGGTCCAGGACCTGGTCGTCAAAGGCCGCCAGCCCGCGGGCCAGCCGCACGGTGGGGTCCGCGACCAGCACGCGGGCGGCCCGCTCGAGGTACAGCCATCCGGTAAGCCAGCCGCGGGCCAGCGCCGGAGCAGGCACCGGCCGGGCACCCCACCACCAGGTCACCCCGCTGGCCAGCAGCGCGGCCGCCGCGCTCACGGCCAGCTCCCACCACGCGGGCGACGGCCCGCCCGCGACGCCGAGCGCCCGGCCCAGCGGACCGGCCACGGCCGGCACCGCGAGCACGCCGAGGACCGCGGAAAGCACCGCCAGGACACACAGCGGCGGCCGCATGGCGGGCGCGACCCGGCGGGTGCCAACTCGTTCGGCGTCGTACCCGGCGGCGGCATCGGCGGGAGCCGGCTGCCACACGTACCAGGCGGCCTTGGCGCTGTAGACCGCCGACACCACCGCGGCGGCCAGGCCCGCACCGTACAGGGCCGGGCTGTCGCGCAGCGCGGCGGCGAGCACCTGATCCTTGGCCACCCACAGCGACCCGGGCGGCAGCCCGGCCAGCACCGCGGCGCCGACGGTGAACGTCACCCCGACCAGCGGGTAGCGGCGGGCGGCGCCGCGCAGCGCCGGGAGCTGCTTGGTGCCGAGCGCGGCCAGCCACGCGCCGGCCGCCAGGAACAGCA
>Ga0318495_10000537_pt1 | contig 11949 bp, 10 predicted proteins | sample GRESIP108b1f25_FD_203752 | JGI IMG/M metagenome (GOLD analysis project Ga0318495, IMG submission 203752) | Tropical soil microbial communities from Luquillo Experimental Forest, Puerto Rico - GRE.SIPMG.108b1f25 | ecosystem: Environmental > Terrestrial > Soil > Tropical forest > Bulk soil...
GAGACCGTCGGCGCCTGGCCGGTCGGCATCGGCGCTCCCTGCTTCGGCTGCACCGAGCAGAAGGTCGGCTTCCGCGTCCCGACCTACTCCACGATCGACGTGGAGCGCCCGACGGCCCCCGGCGTCTACCCGGCGCTCACGCCGGAGCACCGCACGGTGACCGCAGCCTCGGTCGGCGTCGCCGGCCTCATCGTCGGCGGCATCATCGGCGCCGGCTACGTCGCATCCAAGAAGATCGAGACCGACTCCGCCGCGGACAAGGAGTAACGCGCCCATGTCCATCACACGTCGCACCCTGCTGAAGGGCGTGGTCGTGGCGGGCGCCGCCACGGCCGTCGTCGGAGACGCAGAGGCCCGCGAGCCGAAGGAGTCCGGCCAGGACTCGGTCGGGATGCTCTACGACCCGACGCTCTGCATCGGCTGCCGCGCCTGCGTGACGAAGTGCAAGGAGTCCAACAAGCTCCCGTTCGATCGGAGCGCCGACGGCATCTACGACGCGCCCGACGATCTCAACTCGACCACGAAGAACATCATCAAGGTCGCCCAGCTCGGCGGCGACAAGTGGTCGTTCATGAAGCGCCAGTGCATGCACTGCGTCGACCCGGCGTGCGTGTCGGCCTGCATGATGGGCGCGCTGCACCGCGAGGGCGAGGGCACGAGCGACCACCCCGGCGAGAAGAAGGGCACCGGCGTGGTGCTGTACGACAAGTCGACCTGCGTCGGCTGCCGCTACTGCCAGATCGCCTGCCCGTTCAACGTCCCCAAGTTCGAGTGGACGAAGGCGTTCCCGCTCATCGTGAAGTGCGAGCTCTGCCGCCACCGCGGCGACGAGAAGAAGTCGGGCCCGCTCGCCATCGCGAACCCCGCCTGCTGCGAGGCCTGCCCGCGCGAGGCGGTCATCTACGGGAAGCGCACCGAGCTCCTCGCGATCGCCAGGAAGCGCCAGGCGGCGAGCCCGGAGAAGTACGAGGCGAAGATCTACGGCGAGAAGGACGGCGGCGGGACGCAGGTGCTGTACCTCGCGCCGAAGGGCGTCACGTTCCAGCAGCTCGGGCTCCCCGCGATCGGCGAGGAGTCGCCCGCCCACTTCTCGGAGAAGGTCTCTCACGCGCCGTACCTGCACGGCATCACGCCCTTCGCGCTGTACGGAGGCGCTGCCGCGCTCATCCTGCGGAGCCGCAAGAAGGAAGCAGAGGCGGCCCAGCACGGAGAGGGCGCGCACGGGGAGGACAAGTAGATGAGCCACGCACACTCGCACCACGAGCCGCAGCCCGTCGGCGGGAAGCTGTTCGACCCGCTGATGAAGGTGCTCGTCGGGCTCTTCGCGATCGGCGCCGCCGTCATCGTCTACCGCCTCTTCGCCGGCGTCGGGCCGGTGAGCGCGATGAGCGACGGGTACGCCTGGGGCATCTGGGAGCCCGTGAACGTCGTCGTGTTCACCGGCATCGGCGCGGGCGCCTACTCGGTCGGCCTGCTCTGCTACCTCCTCAACCAGGGCAAGTACCACCCGCTCGTGCGCCCCGCGGTGCTGCTGGGCGCGATCGCGTACTCGCTCGGCGGCAGCTCGATCATCATCGCGCTCGGCCGGTACTGGAACTCGTACTGGCTGTTCGTGCCCTCGCTCTGGAACCTCGGGTCGGTGCTGCTCGAGGTCGCCGTCTGCGTGATCACGTACGTCTCGGTGCTCTGGATCGAGGTGCTCCCGTCGGTGCTCGACGGCGCCGCGCAGAGCAGCTCGTCGAAGTGGGCGCGCATCGGCAAGACCTGGGGCCCGAAGCTCCAGAAGGCGATGCCGTTCATCATCGCGCTCGCGATGGTGCTGCCCACCATGCACCAGAGCTCGCTCGGCGGCCTGATGCTCATCGCGCCGACGAAGGTGCACCCGCTCTGGCACACCTGGGCGCTGCCCACGCTCGGCCTCATCTCCTGCCTCTCGATGGGGTTCGGCGCGGTGGTCATCCTCACCACGATCCTGAAGTACGCGTGGAACGCGGAGGCCGACACCCGGCTCTTCGCCGACCTCTCGAAGGTGAACGGCGGGCTGCTCTTCCTGTTCTCGGCGCTCCGCCTCGTCGACATCGGCGTGCAGGGGAAGTTCGGTCACCTGCTCGACGGCGGCCACAAGCCGTTCTTCTTCGTGCTGGAGATGGTCCTCTTCCTCGTCCCAGCCTTCATGTTCTTCTCGCCCAAGGTGCAGAAGAACCGCGGCAAGCTGTTCCGCGCCGCGCTGATGGCGGTGGCGGCCGGCGCGCTCTGGCGCGTCGACGCCTACCTGACCGCGTTCGACGCCGGCACCGGCTGGGAGTACATGCCGTCGCTCGGCGAGACCGCGGTCACCGTCGGAATGGCAGCCATCGGCATGGCGGCCTTCATCGTCGTGTGCCGGCTGTTCCCGGTCGTGACGATCGCAAGCCGTCCCCACACCTCCAACCTTCGCGCCACGGGCACGGCCTCGGGCCGCTAGCCGACAGGAGCACTGACCCATGGGCCAGCGAGTCACCATCGACCCCATCACCCGCATCGAGGGCCACCTCCGCATCGACCTCGAGGTCGACGGCGGCAAGGTGAAGAACGCCTACTCCTCCGGCACGATGTGGCGCGGCATCGAGACGATCCTCAAGGGCCGCGACCCCCGCGAGGCCTGGGTGTTCGCCCAGCGCATCTGCGGCGTCTGCACCACGGTCCACGCGATGGCGTCGGTCCGCTCGGTCGAGAACGCCCTCGGCCTCGAGATTCCGCTCAACGCTCAGTACATCCGGAATCTCGTCATGACGGCGCACGCGCTGCATGACCACATCGTCCACTTCTACCACCTCGCCGCGCTCGACTGGGTCGACGTGACGAGCGCGCTGAAGGCCGACGTCGCGAAGACCGCCGCCCTCGCCGAGTCCCTCTCCAACTGGCCCGGCAACTCCCGCCAGAAGCTGCAGGCGGTGAAGGACAAGCTCGCCGGCTTCGTGGCCGGCGGCCAGCTCGGCATCTTCACGAACGGCTACTGGGGCCACCCGGCGATGCGGCTGCCGCCCGAGGTGAACCTCCTCGCCGTCGCGCACTACCTCGAGGCCCTCGACTACCAGCGCAAGGCGCTCCAGGTCGTCGCGATCCTCGGCTCGAAGACCCCGAACATCCAGAACCTCACCGTGGGCGGCGTCGCCAACGCCATCAACCTCGACAACCCGGCGACGCTGAACATGGAGAAGCTCTACAAGGTGAAGGACCTCCTCGACGAGGTCTCGGGCTTCGTCCAGAACGTGCTCTTCCCCGACACCGCCGCGGTCGGCGGCCTCTACGCCGAGTGGACGAAGTACGGCGCGGGCGTCACCGACTACCTGTGCGTGCCCGAGCTCCCGCTCGACACGAAGGGCACGAAGTTCGACATGCCCGGCGGCACGATCATCGACGGCAAGCTCCAGCCCATCACCAAGTTCGGCGACGACTACTTCGTGAAGGGCGTCACCGAGACCTCCGCCCGCGCCTACTACGCCGACGACGGGAAGCCGCTCCACCCGTGGCAGGGCCAGACCGAGCCGAAGTACACCGGCGACTGGAAGCCCGAGACCGCCGCTCCGCAGAAGTACACCTGGGTGAAGGCGCCGCGCTTCGACGGCAAGCCCATGCAGGTGGGCCCGCTCGCGCACGTCCTCTACGGCGTCCTCTCCGGCGACCCGCTCGCCACGAAGTGGGCGACGAAGTGCCTCGACGTCGCCGGCTCGGTCGCGAAGACCAAGCTCACCCCGGCCGCGCTCCACTCCACCATCGGCCGCATCGCCGCCCGCTCCGTCCGCGCCGCGATGATGACCGAGCTCGCCCAGAAGCACTGGAAGCTCCTCGTCGAGAACATCGGCAAGGGCGACACCGCCATCTTCAACGAGCCCAAGTTCCCCGCCGGCGAGATCCGCGGCGTCGGCTTCCACGAGGCTCCCCGCGGCGTCCTCTCCCACTGGACCGTCATCAACGGCGGCAAGATCGCCAACTACCAGTGCGTCGTCCCCTCGACCTGGAATGCCGGCCCGCGCGACGAGCACGAGAAGATGGGTCCCTACGAGGCCTGCCTCGTCGGCAACCCCATCGCCGACCCCAAGAAGCCCCTCGAGGCGCTCCGCACCATTCACTCCTTCGACCCCTGCCTCGCCTGCGCCATCCACACCGTGGACGGTGAGGGCAACGAGATCGCCCGGGTGAAGGTGCTCTAGTCACTCCGGCTCTCGCTCCCCGTCCGCGGGGAGCGAGCCTGGGTGAGGGTGCGGGCCGGCGCAATCGCCGGCCCGCTTCGTTTCCGGGACCGGGGGAGCTAAGAAAGAAGTCATGCCCCGCGTCGCGATCGTCGGCATCGGCAACGTCCTCATGGGCGACGACGCGCTCGGCCCGCACGTCGTGAAGCTCCTCGACGCGGGGTACGCGTTCTCCGACGACGTGGAGCTCGTCGAGGCGGGCACGCCGGGGGTGGACCTCGCGCACCTCCTCGACGGGCGCGACGCGGTGGTGGTGGTGGACACGGTGCAGCTCCGCGCGGAGCCCGGCACCGTGCGCGTGCTCGACAAGGCGCAGCTCCTCGCGAAGAACCCGATCCTGCCGATGAGCCCGCACGAGCCGGGGCTGCGCGAGGCGCTCTTCCTGCTCGAGTTCCGGGGCGGCGCGCCGGCGGACGTCCGGCTCGTGGGCGTCGTCCCTGCCGACAGCCACACGCTCGAGGTCGGGCTCTCGCCTGCCGTCCGCGCCGCGATCCCGGCGGCGCTCGCCGAGACGCTCCGGCAACTCGCCGCGCTCGGCGTCACGGCCACGCGCCGCGATCCGCCATGCGCGCCCGACCTCTGGTGGGAGCGGCTCGGGGAGCCGCCCCAGCCCGAAGGCCGGCGCTTCGAGCTCCGCGGCGTGGTGCAGGGCGTGGGATTTCGGCCGTTCGTCTACCGCCTCGCGAGCGAGTGCGGCGTCGGCGGGCGGGTGTGGAACCATGCGCGCGGCGTGACGGTGGAGGCGTTCGGCGCGCCCGCGGCCCTCGACGCGTTCGCGGCGCGGCTGCGCACGGAGCGGCCGCCCTCGGCCCGGGTGGACGCGGTGGAGGAGCAATCGATCCCGGTCGCGGCGGGCGACGAGCCCGGGCGCTTCCGGATCGTCGAGAGCGAGCCCGCGGCCGCCGGCGCCGAGCGGCGCGCCTCGATCCCGGCCGACCTCGCGACCTGCGACGACTGCCTCCGCGAGCTCGCCGATCCGATGGATCGCCGCTACCGCTACCCGTTCACGAACTGCACGAACTGTGGGCCGCGCTTCACGATCGCGACCGCGATCCCGTACGACCGGCCGAACACCACGATGGCGCCGTTCACGCTCTGCGGGCGGTGCCAGCGCGAGTACGAGGATCCGGCCGACCGGCGCTTCCACGCCGAGCCCAACGCGTGCCCCCGGTGCGGCCCCCGGCTGCGCCTCATCGCGGCGCGTGACGGGAACCCGGCACGGCCTCTCGCCGCCGACGACATGGCGCTGGTGGCCGCCGGCCGCGCCCTCGCCGACGGCCAGATCGTCGCGGTGAAGGGAATCGGCGGCTTCCACCTCGCCTGCGATGCGACCTCCGGCGCCGCGGTCGCGCGGCTCCGCGAGCGGAAGCGGCGCGACGCGAAGCCGCTCGCGGTGATGGTGAAGGACCTCGCCACGGCCGAGGCGCTGGCGGAGCTCGACGACGAGGAGCGCGCGCTGCTCACCTCGCCCGAGCGGCCGATCGTGCTCGTGCGGCGGCGAGGGGACGATCCAACGATCGCCCCCGAGGTCGCGCCCGACACGCCGCTCCTGGGCCTGTTCCTGCCCTACTCGCCGCTCCACCACCTGCTCCTCGCCGAAACGAGCCGCCCGCTCGTGATGACGAGCGCGAACCTCGCCGAGGAGCCCATCGCCTACCGGAACGACGAGGCGTTCGCGCGGCTCTCCGGCATCGCCGACCTCCTCCTCGTCCACGACCGCGAGATCGAGACGCGGGCCGACGACTCCGTCGCGCGCGTGGTCGCCGGCCGCCCGCTCCTCATGCGCCGCTCGCGCGGCTTCGCACCGCGGGCCGTGCCGGTGTCACAGCCCTTCGCGCGGCCGCTCCTCGCCGCAGGCGCGCACCTCAAGAACACCTTCTGCCTCGCCCGCGGCGACGCCGCCGTGCTCGGGCCGCATGTGGGCGATCTCGAGAACCTCGAGACGCTCGAGTCGTTCGAGAGCTCGATCTCGCGCCTGGAGCGCTTCCTCGAGCTGCGCCCGGAGGCGATCGCGCACGACCTCCACCCCGAGTTCCTCTCCACGCGGTACGCGCGCGAGCGCGCCGCGCGGGACGGCATCCCGTCGGTGCCGGTGCAGCACCACCACGCGCACGTCGCCGCCTGCATGGGCGAGCACGGGCTCGAGGGTCCGGTGCTCGGGCTCGCCTGGGACGGCGTCGGTCTCGGCGAGGACGGCGCGGCCTGGGGATCGGAGCTGCTCCTCGCCACCTACGGCGGATACGAGCGGCTCGCCACGTTCCGCCCGATCGCGCTCGCCGGCGGCGACCGCGCGGTGAAGGAGACCTGGCGGATCGCGCTCGCCGCGCTCGACGACGCCTTCGCCGGCGCGCCGCCGCTCGAGGCGCTCGAGGCGTTCCGCGAGGTCCCCGCCGGCGAGGTGAAGGTCGTCCGCCAGCTCATCGCGACCGGCACGAACGCGCCGCGCGCCCACGGCTGCGGCCGCTGGTTCGACGCCTTCGCCACGCTCGCGCTCGCCCGCCCACGCGCCCGCTACGAGGGGCAACTCGCGATGATGCTCGAGGGCGTGGCCACCGGGGAGGCGCCCGCCTACCCCTTCGCGATCGACGCCGCGCGCCGACCGTGGGAGGTGGATCTCCGCCCCGCGCTCCGCGCAGCGGTGGACGAGCTCCTCGCCGGCCGCGGCGCCGCGCACGTCTCCGCGCGCTTCCACGAGGCGCTCGCGGAGGTGGCAGTGGCGCTCGTCCGGTTGGCCGCAGAGCGGCACGGCAAGCTGCCGCTCGCGCTCAGCGGCGGCTGCTTCCAGAACGCCCGGCTCGCCGGCGCGATCGCACGGAAGATCGGCCCTGATTTCGCGGTATACCTGCACGGATGCGTCCCGCCCGGTGACGGCGGGATCGCCCTCGGGCAGGCGCTCGTCGCGGACGCGAAGCTGCGCCGCGCCTGACTCATGGAGGCTCGAAAGAGATGTGTCTCGGCGTCCCCGGCAAGGTCCTCGACATCGACGGCATGAACGCGACCGTCGACTTCTTCGGCGTTCGGAAGTCCCTCCGCCTCGACATCGTCGACGAGCCCGTGAACGTAGGTGACTACGTGCTGAACCACGTGGGCTACGCGATCCGCCGCATCCCGCCCGACGAGGTGCAGGAGACGCTGGCGCTCTTCGAGCAGGTGCTGAAGGAGGCGGGCGCGGGCGACCTCATGGCCGACGACGTCCGCGGCGAGATGCAGGCCGGCAAGACGGTGGCGGAGCCGGCGCGCGAGCGCCGCGGCGGCTCGGGGGAGTGATGGCGTCCGATCGGATCGGCATGAAGCACGGCTCGGGCGGGCGCGCGATGCGTCAGCTCGTCGAGGACGTGTTCCTCTCGCTCGGCGGCCCGGTCGACGGCGTCGGGCTCGCGGAGCTGGACGACGGCGCTGCGCTCCGGGTCGGCGATCAGTGGCTCGTCGTCACCACCGACTCGCACGTCGTGCACCCACGCTTCTTCCCCGGCGGCGACATCGGCCGGCTCGCGGTGTGCGGGACCGTGAACGACCTCGCGATGATGGGCGCGACCGAGCCCGCCGGCCTCACCTGCGCGGTGGTGCTGGAGGAGGGCTTCCCGCGCGCGGAGCTCGAGCGCATCCGCGACTCGATGAAGCGCGCGTGCGACGAGGCCGGCGTCACCATCGTCACCGGTGACACGAAGGTGATGGGCAAGGGCGAGGTCGACGGCATCGTCCTCAACACCACGGGCGTCGCGATGACGCGCCGGATCGTGCGCGACTCCGGCCTCCGGGTCGGCGATCGGATCATCGTCACCGGCACCATCGCCGATCACGGCATGGCGGTGATGCGCGAGCGGCGCGCCCTCGACCTCGAGGGCGACCTCCGCTCCGACGTGGCGCCGCTGAACGGCCTCGTGCGGGCGGCGCTCCGCGCAGGCGGCGACGACGTGGTCGCGCTGAAGGATCCCACCCGCGGCGGCCTCGGCTCGGCGCTCCACGAGTTCGCGCAGAAGGCCGGCGTCGGCGTGCTCCTCGATCTGCAGAGCGTCCCGGTGACGGCGGCGGTGCAGGCCGCCTGCGAGGTGCTCGGCATCGACCCGCTCCTCGTCGCGAACGAGGGGAAGGCGGTGGTCGGGGTACGGTCCGGGGCAGCAGAGCGGGTCCTCGCCGCGATTCGGGAGCACCCGCTCGGCCGCGGCGCGGCGATCGTGGGCACCGCGATCGCCGAGCGGCCCGGCAACGTCATCCTCGACACCGGGTTCGGCAAGCGGATCCTGGCCGAGGCCGAGGGCGAGATCCTCCCGAGGATTTGCTGACATGAACGAAAACCAGCTCGACCAGCTCAAGTTCCGCGACCCCGCGCGCGCGAAGGCGCTCGCCGAGGCGCTCCGCCGCGAGGTGGCCGCGCTCGGCCGCCCGGCGTCGGTGATGCACGTGTGCGGCAGCCACGAGCAGGCCATCGCGCGCTTCGGCCTGCGCTCCGCCTTCCCGCGCGAGCTCTCGGTGATCATGGGCCCCGGCTGCCCGGTGTGCGTCACCGACACGCCCGAGGTGGACGAGGCGGTGGCGCTCGCGCGCCAGGGCGTCCGCATCTCCACCTACGGCGACATGCTCCGCGTGCCCGGCACGGTGAAGAGCCTCGCCGACGCGGTGGCCGACGGCGCGAAGGTCGACGTCGTCTACAGCGTGAACCAGGCGATCGAGGTCGCGGAGAAGCACCCCGACGAGCAGTGCGTCTTCTTCGCGAGCGGCTTCGAGACCACCGCCGTCGCCACCGCCGCCGCGCTCGTGCACGGCGTCCCGGCGAACTTCTCGGTCCTCTCCGCGCACAAGTACATCCCGCCGGCGATGGAGATCGTCGCCGAGATGCCGGACACCAAGGTCGAGGGCTTCCTCGCGGCCGGGCACGCCGCCGCCATCACCGGCGCGGCCGTGTTCGAGCCGTTCGTGAAGCGGCACAAGCTGCCGGTGGTCGTCGCCGGCTTCGAGCCGCTCGACATCCTCGCCGCGCTCGTGAAGCTCCTCGAGCTCGTGAAGGAGAAGCGCGCCGAGGTGGTGAACATGTACCCGCGCGTCGTGTCGTGGGAGGGGAACAAGCCCGCGCAGGAGCGGCTCTGGAAGGTGTTCAAGCCCGCCGGCGGCCGCTGGCGCGGCATCGCGCACATCCCCAACGGCAACCTGCGGCTCACCGACGAGTGGGCGCACGTGGACGCGCGGCGCCGGTTCCAGATCGATCTCGCGGGGCTCTGGGACTACGCGCCGTCGCAGCTCGCCCAGCGCTGCATCTGCGGCGACATCATGGCGGGCCTGAAGCAGCCCGACTCCTGCCAGCTCTTCGGCAAGGAGTGCACGCCCGAGTCGCCGGTGGGCGCGTGCATGGTGTCGGCAGAGGGGAGCTGCCGGATCTGGCACACCTACGGCGGTGTGCCCGATCTCAAGGACGTCGCATGAAGCACATCCGCCTCGAGAAGGACGGCGCGGTCGGCTTCCTCACCATCGACCGGAAGGAGCGCTTCAACGCGCTCGACGTGGAGACCGCGCAGGACTTCCGCTCGGCGGGGCTCAAGCTCGCGCGCGACCCCGGCGTGCGCTGCATGGTGGTCCGCGGGCTGCCGGGCGTGTTCTGCACGGGCGCCGACCTCAAGTACATCCGGGCCGGCGGCGTGGAGGACGAGCTCCACTTCCTCGCCGAGTCGCGGCCGGTGCCGGGGGGCTTCGGGGAGCGCTTCAAGCAGATCCTCGAGTACCTGCACTCCACGATCAGCGAGCTGAAGCGGGCGCCCAAGCCGGTCGTCTGCGCGGTGGACGGCATCGCCGCCGCGGGCGGCCTCGGCGTCGCGATGGCCGGCGACCTCGTCGTCGCCTCCGAGCGCGCCCAGTTCGAGTGGGCCTACGGGAAGACGGCGCTCACCGGCGCCGAGTCGTCCACCTTCCACCTGCCGCGGCTCGTGGGGCTGCGGCGCGCGTTCGGGATGGCGTTCCTGAACCCGCGGCTCGACGCGCGGGCGGCGAAGGAGTGGGGGCTCGTGAACGAGGTCTTCCCCACCGAGAGCTTCGACGCCGACGTGCTCGGGCTCGCGCGGCGGCTCGCCGACGGGCCCACCCGCTCCTACGCGGTGACGAAGCAGCTCCTCCACCAGTCGGCCACGGTGGATCGGCTCGACTTCCACCTCGACCGTGAGCTCGACGAGCTCGCGCGCATCGCCGACACCGCCGACTTCGCAGAGGGCATCGCCGCCTTCTTCGAGAAGCGGCCGCCCAAGTTCGAGGGGAAGTAGATGCACGAGTACTCGCTCGTGGAGGGGCTCGTGCGGCGCGTGGAGGAGGAGGCGCGGCGGCGTCAGGCCACGCGCATCCACGCGTTGAAGGTGAGCGTGGGCGAGCTCGCCGGCGTCGACCCCGAGCTCTTCCGCACCGCCTACGAGACCTTCCGCGCCGGCACGCTCTGCGCGGAGGCGTCGCTCGAGCTCGTCACCTTCCCCGCGCGATGGGAGTGCCCGTCGTGCGGGAAGACCTTCGAGAAGGGCGCGATCCTGCGCTGCGAGCCGTGCGGCGAGCCCGCGCGCCTCGCGGAGCGGTCGGACGCGCTGCTCCTGGAGTCCATCGACATGGAGGTTCCGTAGATGTGCACGACCTGTGGCTGCGGTGACACCGAGCTCGTCCCGGTGGAGCTGCACGAGAAGATCCTCGCCGGCAACGACCGCACCGCCCGCCACAACCGCGAGCACTTCCGCGAGTCGGGCGTCCTCGCGCTCAACCTCATGGGATCCCCCGGCTCGGGCAAGACGGCGGTCCTCGAGGCGACGGCGAAGGTCCTCGGGGGGCTGCGCCTCGGCGCGGTCTCGGCCGACCTCGCGACCGACAACGACGCGCGCCGCCTCGAGAAGGCCGGCATCCCGTCGCGCGCGATCACCACCGGCCAGGCCTGCCACCTCGACGCGGAGCTCGTACACCGCTCGCTCCACGACTTCCCCTGGCGCGACCTCGACGTCTTCTTCATCGAGAACGTGGGCAACCTCGTGTGCCCGGCGATCTACGACCTGGGGCAGGAGGCGAACGTCGTCGCGCTGTCGGTGACCGAGGGCGAGGACAAGCCGCTCAAGTACCCGGTGATGTTCAAGACCGCCGACCTCGTGCTGGTCACGAAGGTCGACCTCGTGCCCCACCTGGACGTCGACCTCGCGAAGATCCGGGACTCCATCGCTCGGGTGATGCCGAGCGCGAAGATCCTCGAGGTCTCGGCCCGTACGGGACAGGGCATGGACGAGTGGAAGGCGTGGCTCGAGGGGCTGCGAGGCAGCATGAAGAGGCGAGCGCCCGGAGCGCAGGAGGCCCGCATGCACGCCCACGGTCACGAGCACACGCATACGCACATCCACGAGCACGAGCACACGCACGGCGGGACGAAGCACTCCCACCCGCACAGCCACGAGCACGTGCACGACCACGAGCACTCGGGCTCGCAGGGTGAGGCGCACGACCACGGGGCCGGCGACCACGGCCACCAGCAGGGCGGCGGGTCGCACGAGCACAAGCACTAGGCAGCGCCAGTGAGGGACACCGGCGGCGCGGGCCGCGCTGCCGGTGCTTCACCAGCGCAGCCAGGGCCGCGCCGGGCTCTCCGAGTCGGCGGAGCGAAAGCTCCCTCTCCCCGCTTCGCGGGGAGAGGGTCGGGGTGAGGGGCCCCTACCGCGCGTGCTCGCGCACGATCGCCTCGAGCTGATCGCAGGCGCGGTCGAGCGTCTCCTGC
>Ga0318495_10000538_pt1 | contig 11935 bp, 7 predicted proteins | sample GRESIP108b1f25_FD_203752 | JGI IMG/M metagenome (GOLD analysis project Ga0318495, IMG submission 203752) | Tropical soil microbial communities from Luquillo Experimental Forest, Puerto Rico - GRE.SIPMG.108b1f25 | ecosystem: Environmental > Terrestrial > Soil > Tropical forest > Bulk soil...
GCCGGCGGCGAAGAAGATCCCGAAGCGTCCGCCCGGGCCGCTGAAGACCAAGGCGCTCCGCCCGACGACGCCGGCCGACGAGGCCGCGGTCGCGCCGCGGCCGGAGGTGGAGCAGCAGCCCGACCCGGGCCGCTCGCTCGCGCTCTCCATCGCCCGGGCCGGCCACGACAAGAAGGCGGAGGACGTGCTCGTGCTCGACGTGCGCGGCCTCACCTCGTACGCCGACTACTTCGTGGTCATGACCGCCGACTCCGAGCGGCAGGCCTCGGCCATCGCCGACCACCTCGACGAGCAGATGAAGAAGCAGGGGACCTCGCGCGTGGGCTCCGAGGGCTACGAGAGCGGGCGCTGGATCCTCATCGACTACGGCGACGTGGTGGCGCACGTGATGAGCCGCGAGGCGCGCGGGTTCTACGACCTCGAGGGCCTCTGGGCCGACGCCCCGCGCTTCGCGTTCGCGGGGTAGTCGCGCCGGCCATCTTCTGAGCCGCGTCGCGGCTCAGAAGAAGTTGTGGCAGGACTTGCAGGCGTCCGAGAGGCTCGTTGTCGCGCCCCAGGTGACCGAGGTCTGCGACAGGTGGCAGGCCACGTTCGTGCACGTCTTCGTCGCGGCGTCCCAGCGGGCGTTCCCGAGGTGGAGCGAGAGCGTGTCGCCGTCCATCCGGACGTCGGCACGCGTCGACGAGAGGCCCGCCGGGCGGCGCCAGTACGGGAAGGCCGGGATGTTCGGTGCGGGGGGGAGCCGCGCGTACCCCGCCGCGCTCGTCCGCGGATCGAATGCGAGGTCCCGCGTCCCGTTCACGTGCTTCAGCGGTGACACCGCGCCGCCCTGCGCGGGCGGCGCCCCCGCCGCGCCGGTGTGGCACGACGTGCAGCCCACGATGCCGGCGAGCCCCGGCTCGACGTCGTACCGGGAGGTCGTGTCGAGGTAGTAGAAGCCCGACGGCCCGGTGTGCGCGGGGTCCACCGTGTCGTAGTGGCAGGTCTGGCACGTGATCGGCGAGGCGCCGGCGGTCGCGGGGTCGAGCGGGTGGCCGAGATCCTGGTGACCCCAGCTCGGGAGGTCGCCCCAGTGGCCGCCCGCGATGGCCCCGAGCGTCGGATCGGTCTCTACCCACACGTGGCTGTTCGCGGTGGGCGAGCCCGGGCCGCCGGACGCGTACCGCGGCGGGTTCCCGTGGCAGCCGTCGCAGCCGAGGCCCGTCGGATCGTCCCAGCGCGGGGTCGTCACGAACACCGGCGCGTCCTGGCCGGACGAGTGGCAGGCGACCTCGCTGCATCGGCCCGCGGGCTCTCCCGGCGCCTTCACGTAGACGGCCCCGGCGCCGTTCCGCGCCTTCAGCGAGCCCGCCGGCGCCCCGGCGGGAGAGAGGTCGACCTCCACCGTGCCGTCGAGGTGGTGGGCGGAGTCTACCGGGTGGCACTGGCCGCAGCCGAAGCGGTAGCGGGGCCCGCCGGCGGGTCCATCGTCGGCGAGCACCGTCACCGCGCCGTACGCGGGCTTGCCGCCGCCGTCGTGGTGGATGGCGTGGGCGCCGGTGGCGGGCGGGACGCCGTGGCAGGCCCCGCAGCCGCCCTCGCCGTGGCACGTGTTGCAGGACAGCGGGCTCGCATCCGAGAAGAGGTCGGGGCCGTGACACGAGCGGCAGCTCGCGTCGCCGCCGAGGGCGGCGGCGCCGTGCTGGGAGATCCAGCCGCCGGGGTGGAAGCGGGTCGCGTCCACCGTGCCGCTGAGGTGGCCTGGGCCGGGGACGACGCCGGGCGCGGTGGGGGTGCCGCCGCCGTGGCAGCGGTCGCAGGCCTTCCACACCGGGTGTGGACGCGGGGGCGGCTGGCCGTGGCAGTGGCCGCAGCGGTCGCCCGGGAGCGCTCCCGCGGCCCAGCGTGGCGCGGGGACCGCGGCGCCGGGCTGCGCGTGACAGGCGGTGCTGGCGCAGGTGCCCGTGGTCCGGTCATAGGTGGGCGCGGCGCCGCCGGCGCGCGCGCGGGGCCCGAAGGTGACGATCGAGTCGCCTGGGGTGAAGTGCCCGGGGTCTCCGACGGTGCGCGGAACCACATGGCAGTCGCCGCAGGAGACCGGCGGGTGCGCGAGGTCGCTCGCGAGGTGCGCGGCGTGCGCGCCCACTCGCGGGTCGGTGGACGCGGTCGCGCCGCTCAGCGCAGGCGGCGGTGCGCCGAGTGGCCCTTGGCCGTGGCACCCGTCACAGCTCGACCCCGCCCGGGTGGTGGGGTGGCGCGCATCACCGCAGGCAGCAAGAGCGGCCGCGGAGAGCAGGACGGCGAGCGTGGGGGCGCGAACCATCCCTGCACCGTGCGCCAGCGGCACGCGCCGATGCGTTGACCGGGGTCAGCGCCTCCTGCGCCTGTTGGGGTGCGGCAGAGCCGCGCAGGGGATGGCCACCCCTTTCAGACCTGGTATCGGCCGACGAGGGACGCGAGCCGCCGCGACACGGTGTCGAGGTTCGCCGTCCCGCGCTCGATGTCGCGGGTGCCGTCGGCGGTGTGGCGGACGGCCTCCGAGACCTCGCCGATCGCCATCACGATCTGCTCGACGCCCACCGCCTGCTGGCGCGTCTCGTTCGCGATCTGCCGCGCGGCGAGCGACGACGCCCGGATCACCTCGGCGAGCCCGACGATCGAGTCACCGGCCCGGCGCGCGAGCGCGAGCGCCGCGTCCGTCCGCCGCGCGCCCTCCTCGGTGGCGTCGACGGTCGCCCGCGTGCCGCGCTGGATCTCGCCGAGGATCCCGCGGACCTGCTCTGCGGCGCGCCGCGACTGATCGGCGAGGCTGCGCATCTCGGACGCCACGACCCCGAAGCCGCGCCCGTGGTCGCCGGCCTTCGACGCCTCGATCGCGGCGTTCAGGGCGAGGACGTTCGACTGCTCGGCGACGTCCTTCACGGTCGCGATGATCTCGCCGATGCGCAGCGTGCCGTCGGAGAGCGTGGCGATGCTGCCGGCGATCGCGCGCACCTGCTCGCCGACGCCCTCGATCCCCGACACCACCTCGTCCACCGCGCGCTCCCCCTCGGCGGAGAGATCCTCCGAGCGCCGCGACACGCGGATGACCTCGTCGGCGTGCTCGGAGGCGTGCTTCGCGGTCTGCGCGATCTCGGTGATCGTCGCGCTCGTCTCCGCGATCGCGCTCGCCTGCTGCGTGTTGGTCGCGACCTGATCGCTCGCCGTCCGATGGATCTGGCTCGCCTCCATCTCCACCTGGCTCGCCGCGTGCTGCAGGTCCGCCGTCATGCCGCGGAGCCCGGTGGCCATCGACTGGAAGCTGCCGGCGAGCGCGGCGATCTCGTCGCTCCCGGAGACGTCGACGCTCAGGCGCAGATCGCCGTGCGCGACCTCTGCGGCGGCGGTGGCGAGCCGCTCGAGCGGCACGATCATGCGGCGCGCGAGCGCGAGCGCGGCGAGCGCGGCGAGGACGAGCAGGGCGGCCGCGACCGCGAGCGAGCGCAGGGTCACCGTCGCCACCTGGCGCTGGAGCGCGTCGGCGCGCAGCGCCACCTGCACCACGGCGACCACGTCGTCGGTCGCCCCCTCGGTGCCGAGCGCCTCGGCCGAGTGGACGGGCTCGTTCACCTCGAGGACGTGCACGCCCGGGAGCTGCAGCTCGCGATCGCGCGACGCGCCGGGCGGGCCGGCGAGCGTCACCGTGTCGTCGGGCAGGCCCTCGGCGCGCGCGCTCGCGAGGAGCGCGCCCGAGCGGTCGCGGAACGCCACCCACGCCACGCGCGGAGACGAGCGCACGGCGTTCTCGGCCGACGAGCGCAAGATGACCTCGTTCCGGGTAGCGGCTGCGAACGAGAGCGTCTCGGCGAGCGGCGACGAGACGCTGCGCGCCTGCTCGCGGAGCCCGTCGAGCAGAATGGCGCGCGTACCGACGGCGAGCGCCGCGACGGCCGAGCCGGCGACCACCGCGGCCGAGCAGACGCACAGGGCGACGATCTTCCAGCGGAGGCCGAGGCGGAGCCCCGGCGAATCGTCGTTGGCGCGGTCGGTCATCCTTGTATCTCCCGGGGGATGGCTGGAGCGCGCAGTCTACGACAGGGGGTGCGCATCCGAAGCGTCAGCTGATCTGCTACATTCGCTGCGCGCCGGGCCTGGCAGCTTGTCCCGCATCAAGGGTGGCCCGGAGCATGCAGGAAATCACACGGAATTTCCCGCAGCGCCCGCACCTTCTGAGAAGGCCGCCCGGAGCGAAGGGGTTTCGCGCACCGTTTGCGGCAGGAGGAACGATGCCCGCACGACGCATGATCACGATGGACGGGAACGAGGCCGTCGCCTCCGTCGCCCATCGCCTCTCCGAGGTGATCGCCATCTACCCGATCACCCCCTCGTCCAACATGGGCGAGTGGGCCGACGAATGGTCGGCTCAAGGCAAGAAGAACGTGTGGGGCTCGGTCCCGCTCGTCAGCGAGATGCAGTCGGAGGGCGGCGCCGCGGGCGCGGTCCACGGCGCGCTGCAGGCCGGAGCGCTCACGACGACCTTCACGGCGTCGCAGGGCCTCCTCCTCATGATCCCCAACATGTACAAGATCGCGGGCGAGCTCACCTCGTTCGTGATGCACGTGTCGGCGCGCACGCTCGCGACGCACGCGCTCTCGATCTTCGGCGACCACTCCGACGTGATGAGCGTGCGCCAGACCGGCTTCGCGCTGCTCGCGTCGGCGAGCGTGCAGGAGGCCCACGACTTCGCGGCGATCGCGCAGCGCGCGACCCTCAAGGCGCGCGTGCCCTTCCTGCACTTCTTCGACGGCTTCCGGACCTCGCACGAGGTCTCGAAGATCGAGCTGCTCGAGGACGAGGATCTGAAGACGATGGTCCCGGACGAGCTGGTGACGGCGCACCGCGCGCGCGCCCTCAGCCCCGATCGGCCGGTCGTCCGCGGCACCGCGGCGAACCCCGACTCGTTCTTCCAGGCCCGCGAGGCGTGCAACACGTACTACGCCGACCTGCACCTCCACGTGCAGGAGGCGATGGACGAGTTCGCGAAGCTCACCGGCCGCAAGTACAAGCTCTTCGACTACCACGGCCACCCGGAGGCGACGCGCATCCTCGTGGCGATGGGCTCGGGCACCGAGGTCATCCACGAGGCGATCGACGCGCTCGTCGCGAAGGGCGAGAAGGTCGGCGTGGTGAAGGTCCGGCTCTACCGGCCCTTCCCCCTCGGCGAGTTCATGGCCGCGCTGCCGAAGACCACCGAGAAGATCGCGGTGCTCGACCGCACGAAGGAGCCGGGCGCCCTCGGTGAGCCGCTCTACCAGGACGTGGTCACCGCGCTGCGCGAGGCCCACCAGGCCCACATCGATCGCTTCCACCACGAGATCGAGGTGACCGGCGGCCGCTACGGCCTGTCGTCGAAGGAGTTCACGCCGGCGATGGTGAAGGCCGTGCTCGACGAGCTCGGCAAGAAGCGGCCGAAGCGCCACTTCACCGTCGGCATCAACGACGACGTGACGCACCTCTCGCTCGACTACGACCCGAGCTTCGACACCGAGCCGAAGGAGGTCGTGCGCGCGGTCTTCTACGGCCTCGGCGCGGACGGCACCGTCGGCGCGAACAAGAACTCGATCAAGATCATCGGCGAGGACACGCCGAACTACGCGCAGGGCTACTTCGTCTACGACTCGAAGAAGTCGGGCTCGGTGACGATCAGCCACCTGCGCTTCGGGCCGAAGCAGATCCGCAGCTCGTACCTCATCACCAAGGCGAACTTCATCGCCTGCCACCAGTTCGGCTTCCTCGAGAAGTACGACATGCTCGAGGCGGCGGCGCCGGGGGCGACGTTCCTCCTCAACTCGCCGTACGGCAAGGACGAGGTCTGGAACAAGCTGCCGCGCGAGGTGCAGCAGCAGATCGTCGACAAGCAGCTCAAGTTCTTCGTGATCGACGCCTACAAGGTCGCCGGCCAGACCGGCATGGGCGTGCGCATCAACACGATCATGCAGACCTGCTTCTTCGCGATCTCGGGCGTGCTCCCGCGCGCGGAGGCGATCGAGGCGATCAAGCACGCGATCGAGAAGACCTACGGCCGCAAGGGCGAGGAGGTCGTGAAGAAGAACTTCGAGGCGGTGGACACCACCCTCGCGAATCTCTTCGAGGTCACGGCGCGCGGCGCGCCGACGGGCAAGCCGATGCCGCCCATCGTGGCGGAGGACGCGCCCGACTTCGTGAAGCGCGTCACCGCGCTCATGCTCTCGAACCAGGGCGACAAGCTCCCGGTGTCCGCCTTCCCGGTGGACGGCACCTGGCCCACCGGCACGACGCGCTGGGAGAAGCGCGCGATCGCGCTCGAGGCGCCGGTCTGGGACGAGAAGCTCTGCATCCAGTGCAACAAGTGCGCGCTCATCTGCCCGCACGCGGCGATCCGCGTGAAGTTCTACCCGCCATCGGCGCTCGGCGGCGCGCCCGAGAGCTTCAAGTCGGTGGACTTCAAGTCGCCGGAGAAGGGGAACAAGTACTCGGTCCAGCTCTCGCCGGAGGACTGCACCGGCTGCACGCTCTGCGCGGAGATCTGCCCCGCGGAGTCGAAGACCGAGAAGGGCCACAAGGCGCTCGACATGGTGCCGATGCCGCCGCTCCGCGAGCAGGAGCAGCGGAACTTCGAGTTCTTCCTCGGCATCCCCGAGGCGGACCGCACGAAGGTGAAGCTCGACGTGAAGGGGACCCAGTTCCTCGAGCCGCTCTTCGAGTTCTCGGGCGCCTGCACCGGCTGCGGCGAGACCCCGTACATCAAGCTGCTCACGCAGCTCTACGGTGACCGCGCGATCATCGCGAACGCCACCGGCTGCTCGTCGATCTTCGGCGGCAACCTCCCGACGACGCCGTACACGACGAACAAGGAAGGCCGCGGCCCGGCGTGGGCGAACTCGCTGTTCGAGGACAACGCCGAGTTCGGCTTCGGGATGCGGCTCGCGGTGGACAAGCAGGCCGAGTACGCGAAGGAGCTGCTCGGGAAGCTCGGCACCGACGTGGGCGACGCGCTCGTGAAGGAGCTCCTCGAGGCCGACCAGTCGACCGAGGCGGGGATCGAGGCGCAGCGCGCGCGCGTGGTGCTCCTGAAGGGGAAGCTCGCCGCGAGCTCGAAGCCGGAGGCGCTGCGGCTCGCCGACGTCGCCGACTACCTCGTGAAGAAGAGCATCTGGATCGTCGGCGGTGACGGCTGGGCCTACGACATCGGCTACGGCGGCCTCGACCACGTCATCGCGCAGAACCGCGACGTGAACATCCTCGTGCTCGACACCGAGGTGTACTCGAACACCGGCGGCCAGGCGTCGAAGGCGACGCCGATCGGCGCGGCGGCGAAGTTCGCGATGGCCGGCAAGGCGCAGGGGAAGAAGGACCTCGCGATGCTCGCGATGACCTACGGCCACCCGTACGTCGCGCGCGTGGCGATGGGCGCGAAGGACGCGCAGGCGGTCACCGCGCTGCGCGAGGCCGACAGCTACAACGGCACGTCGGTGGTGCTCGCCTACTCCCACTGCATCGCGCACGGGTACGACCTGTCCGAGGCGCTCGACCAGCAGTCGCGCGCGGTCGACTCGGGCTACTGGCCGCTCTTCCGCTACGACCCGCGCCGCGTGGCGCAGGGTGAGAGCCCGCTGAAGATGGACTCGGGGGCGCCGAAGTCGCTCGTCGCCGAGTTCGTGGCCCACGAGAACCGCTTCCGCCAGGTGCAGCAGGCGAACCCGGAGCAGTTCAAGCTGTTCCTGGAGCAGGCGGAGAAGTCGGCGAAGGAGCGCTACGCGCTCTACGAGCACCTGTCGCGGGCGATGGCGCCGCAGAACCTCGTGCCCGGCGCCGCCGGAGCGAGCGCGACGCCGCCCAAGGCGCGTGCGTAGCCGAGGGTGTTAATATCGGCCGTTCCGGGGCCTGGTCCGCGGACCGGGCCCCGGCCGTTTTCTGGGAGGCAGGGCATGCGGCAGCTCCTCACCGGCGACGAGGCGGTCGCCCTCGCGGCGCGCGACGCCGGGTTCGCGCTCGGCACCGGCTACCCCGGGACGCCTTCCACCGAGATCCTCGAGGCGCTCGCCGAGCTCGGCGGCAAGGCGCAGTGGGCGCCGAACGAGAAGGTGGCGCTCGAGGTCGGGCTCGGCGTGGCGTTCGCCGGGGCCCGCGCCCTCGTGACGATGAAGCACGTGGGGCTGAACGTCGCCGCCGATCCGCTCTTCACCGCGGCGTACACGGGGGTCTCGGGCGCGCTCGTCGTCGTCTGCGCCGACGACCCCGGGATGCACTCCTCGCAGAACGAGCAGGACACGCGGCGCTACGCCGTCGCGGCCGGGCTGCCCCTGCTCGAGCCGGCCGACGCGCAGGGGGCCTACGACCTCGCGATCGAGGCCGCCGAGCTCTCCGAGCGGTACCGGCTGCCGGTGATCCTCCGCATGACGACGCGCGTGTGCCACACGCGCTCCGTGGTGCTGCCGCGGCCCGACGCCCCGCCGCCGCGCCCTGCGCGCTTCGAGCGCGACGTCGCCGGCCGGGTGATGATCCCCGCGAACGCGCGGCCGGCGCACCGCCGGCTCCGCCGCAAGCTCGAGCAGATCGCCGACGTCGCCGAGCTGCACCCCGCGAACCGGATCCGGCCCGGCGACCCGTCGCTCGGGATCGTCGCCGCCGGCGTCGCGCGGCTGCACGCGCGCGAGGCGGCGCCCGGCGCGAGCCTCCTCGAGCTCGGCATCGTGCACCCGCTCCCGATGAAGCTCATCCGCGAGTTCGCGGAGTCGGTGGAGCGCTGCGTCGTCCTCGAGGAGGGCGACCCGGTGCTCGCCGACGCGATCCGCGCCGCCGGCGTGCCGGTGGAGGGACGGCCGGAGCGCCTGCGCTTCGGCGAGCTCACGGTGGACCGCGTGCGCCGGATCCTCGCCCGGGACGGCTCGCCCGAGCCAGAGGCGCCGCGCGGCAAGGCGCCGGAGCTCTGCCCGGGCTGCCCCTACCATCCGGTCTTCGGCGCGCTCCGGAAGCTCGACTGCATCGTCGCCGGCGACATCGGCTGCTACTCCCTCGGTGCGCTCCCGCCCTACGGCGCGATGGACACGCTCGTGGCGATGGGCGCCGCGATCGGCGTCGGCCTGGGCCTCCGCCACGCGCTCCCCGAGGCGGAGGCGGCACGGGTCGTCTCGGTGCTCGGCGACTCCACGTTCGTGCACAGCGGGATCACCGGGCTCGTCGAGATGGTCTACAACCCGCCGCCCAGCGGCCACGTGCTGCTCGTGCTCGACAACGGCACGACCGCGATGACCGGGCAGCAGGAGCACCCGGGCACGGGGCGCACCCTCGAGCACGAGCCCACCGGGCGCGTCGTCATCGAGGATCTCGCGCGCTCGTGCGGCGTGAAGCGGGTGGACGTGGTGGACCCGACCGCGGATCCGGAGGGGTTCGAGCGGCTCCTCGCGGAGCGGCTCGCCTCGCGCGAGCTGGCGGTGATCGTTGCCCGGCGGCCCTGCATCCTCGCCGCGGCGGACATCCGGCGGTACGAGCGCGCGGCGTGTGAGGGATGTGAGGGAGGGGGGCGGCCGTGAGCGACATTCGACCGGTGGTGAACGTGGTGTTCGCGGGGCTCGGCGGCCAGGGCGTCGTGAAGGCGTCCGACATCCTCGCCGACGCGGCCTTCCGCGCCGGCCACGACGTGAAGAAGGCGGAGGTCCACGGGATGAGCCAGCGCGGCGGGTCGGTGACCTCCGACGTCCGCTTCGGCGCCGAGGTGCTCTCGCCGATGGTGCCGCGAGGCGAGGCCGACTATCTCGTCGTGCTCGCCGAGCGCGAGATCGAGGTCGCGCGGCCGTGGCTCCGGCCCGGGGGCATGCTCCTCACCCCGTCGCTCGTGCCCGAGGCGGCGCTCCCGAACAAGCGCAGCCTGAACGTGGCGCTCCTCGGCGCGCTCTCGACCTTCCTCGACCTCCCCGACGGCTGCTGGGGCGAGGCGCTCCAGGCCGCGCTGCCGCCGCACCTCGCGGAGGCGAACGCCCGGGCATTCGAATTGGGGCGCGAGCTGGGCCGCGAGCGGTCGCGCGAGGCCGGCCGGGGGGTGCCGTGAAGACCGGCTGGAACGATCCGGCCGGCGGCTTCCACCCGGCGAGCGCGCCCGACTATCTGCCCCCCAAGCGGCTCCGCGAGGTGCAGCTCCAGCGGCTGCGCGCCGTCGTCGCCCGCGCCTACGAGCGGGTGGAGCTCTTCCGCTCGCGGATGGACCGGCTCGGCGTCGAGCCCCACGACGTGCGCGCGCTCGAGGACCTCGCGCGCCTGCCGTTCACGGTGAAGACCGACCTGCGCGACACCTACCCGTTCGGCCTCTTCGCGAGCCCGATGGAAGAGGTGGTCCGGCTCCACGCCTCGTCGGGCACCACCGGCAAGCCCATCGTCGTCGCCTACACGCAGTCCGACCTCGCGGTGTGGACCGAGGTGATGGTCCGCACCTTCGTCGCCTGCGGCATCCACCGCGGCGACGTGCTGCAGAACGCGTACGGCTACGGCCTCTTCACCGGTGGCCTCGGCGCGCACCAGGGCGCAGAGGCGCTCGGCGCGACGGTGATCCCGATCTCGGGCGGCAACACCGAGCGGCAGCTCATGGTGCTCCAGGACTTCGGCGTCACCGCGATCTGCTGCACGCCGTCGTACTTCCTCCACCTCCTCGAGCGCGCGCGCGAGGCGAAGGTGCCGCTCGGGAAGCTCCGCGTCGGCGTGTTCGGCGCCGAGCCGTGGAGCGATGCGATGCGCCGCCACATCCAGGCGGAGAGTGGGATCCGCGCCCACGACATCTACGGCCTCTCCGAGATCACCGGGCCGGGCGTGGGCGCGGAGTGCGAGGCGCAGGACGGCCTGCACATCTTCGAGGACCACTTCTTCCCGGAGATCGTCGATCCGGAGACCGGCGCGCCGCTGCCGGAGGGCGAGGAGGGCGAGCTCGTGCTCACCACGCTCTCCAAGCAGGCGATGCCGATGATCCGCTACCGCACGCGCGACGTGACGCGGATCCTTCCTGGGCCGTGCGCCTGCGGCCGCACCGTGCGCCGCATCGAGCGCATCGGCCGCCGCTCCGACGACATGTTCGTGCTCCGCGGCGTGAACGTGTTCCCGTCGCAGGTGGAGACGGCACTGCTCCAGGTGGAGGGCGCGCTGCCGCACTATGCGATCGTCCTCACGCGCGAGAAGGGCCTCGACGAGATGGAGGTGAAGGTCGAGGTGACGCGCGAGGTGTTCTCGGACAGCGTCCGCGCGCTGGAGGCGCTGCACGCGCGGCTCGCGCGGGCGATCGAGCAGGTGGTGGGGCTCCGCGTGAAGGTGACGCTCGTGGAGCCGCGGACCCTCGCGCGGAGCGAGGGGAAGGCGAAGCGCGTGCAGGACCTGAGGAGTCTCTAGATGCGCGTGACCCAGCTCTCGCTGTTCGTGGAGAACCGCCGCGGCGCGGTTCGAACGGCCATCGACGTCATCGCGAAGGCCGGCGTCGACGTCGCGTCGCTCTCGCTCGCCGACACGAGCGAGTTCGGCATCCTGCGGCTCGTCGTGCGCGACCCGGCGCGCGCGCGGACGGCGCTCGAGGGCGCCGGCGTGGTGGTGAACGAGGCCGAGGTGATGGCGCTCGAGGTGGACGATCGGGCGGGGGGCCTCGCCGAGGCGCTCGCCGCCGTGGACCAGGCCGGGCTCGAGATCGAGTACCTCTACGCCTTCCCGACGCTGCGTCCCTCCGGCCGAGCGGTGCTGCTCGTGCGCTTCGCCGACGAGGCGCAGGCGCGCGAGGCGCTCGTCGCGGCGGGCCTCACCCCGCTCAGCGCCGAAGAGCTCTTCGAGCGCCGCTAGGCGCGGAGCTCGCGCGCGGGGCAGCGTCCCACGCCGCGCGGACGGGGCAGTCTGGGTCACCCGGTCACGCGGCGTGACCCTGCCACGTTCGGGCTTACCTCAACGGCATACGTCCAGACGAGGGGACATC